>Ga0070679_100000785_pt1 | contig 27628 bp, 26 predicted proteins | sample KBSC63BmetaG_FD_65652 | JGI IMG/M metagenome (GOLD analysis project Ga0070679, IMG submission 65652) | Corn rhizosphere microbial communities from Kellogg Biological Station, Michigan, USA - KBS C6-3B metaG | ecosystem: Host-associated > Plants > Roots > Rhizosphere | place: USA: Michigan... | reverse complement strand
GTCATTCCACGAGCGAGATCCTGCGAGCGGCGCTCCTCGAGCGCGTACCCGAGCGCACCCACAGGATCGTCCGCGCTCGAAAGACTCGTCGCATAGCGCACGCGGACGCGCTCGTTCTCGCCGATGGCCTGACCCAGCGACGTGAATCGTTCGCTCACCGCCGACACCCAGCGCCGCCGCGTCGACCAGATCACCGCACCGTGTTGCGCGAGTGCCGGCTCCCAGACGGCGGCCGGCGCCGTCGATCGATTCCCTCGCGCGGCCGCACGCAGCGCCGCGTTGCGTCGCACCAGCGCGGCGCGATAATGCTGAAGCGCGATCAGATACCCGCGCGACGTGAGCGCGAGCATGATGTCGAGAAAGCGGCGACGCCCGGTTGGTGAGCCGACGATGAGATCGACGTCGGCGGGCGAGAACATCACGGACGGCAACGCGCCAAGCGCGTCGCTCAACCGCTCGGGGACGGCGCCGTCGAGCCGGACGCGCTTCTTCTTGCGCGTGCGCTCGAAGCCGACGCCGATCTCGTGACACGCATCGGTGTCGACGCTCGCCGAGATGTGAAACGCGGGCGCGCCGAAGCGCACGAGGTCCTGGTCGCGCGCGCCGCGCGCGGATCTGAGAATCTGCAAATAATGAATCGACTCGAGCAGGTTCGTCTTGCCCTGGCCGTTCTCGCCGATGGCGACGAATCCGTCACGCGGCGGATCGAGATCGACGTGTGCGAGATTTCTAAAGTCCCGGACCGACAGCGCGGTGAGGCGCGCCGCGGCGACCGCCTCGGCGCTCACGCGCCGGTGAATCGCGCCGCGCGCTTCTCGAGAAAGGCACGCGTGCCTTCGCGCTTGTCGTCGGTCGCGGCGAGCAGGCCGAATGCCGTTGCCTCGAGCGTGAGCGCCTCGGCGAGCGGAAGGTCGTAGCCGGCATTGACGGCCTCGATGCAGTGCGCGACGGCGAGCGGGCCATTGGCGAGGATGGTCTGTAGCATCGCGTTCGTCGCAGCGAGCAGCTCCGGCGCGGGCACCACGCGATTCACGAGCCCGATGCGATACGCCTCGCTGGCATCGATCATCTCGCCGGTGAGAAGCAGTTGCAGCGCGCGTCCCTTGCCGACGAGCCGCGGCAGACGCTGCGTGCCGCCGTAGCCCGGCACGAGGCCGAGCTTGACCTCGGGTTGGCCGAACTTCGCGTGCTCGGATGCGATGCGCATGTGACAGGCCATTGCGAGCTCGCACCCGCCGCCGAGGGCGAAGCCGTTCACCGCGGCGAGGGTCGGCTTGGGGGAGGTCTCGAACCGGCGAAAGACGTCCTGTCCGCGCTGGGCCAGCGCCTTGGCCGAGACGGCGCCGTGTCCCTCGAGCTCGGAGATGTCGGCGCCGGCGACGAACGCGCGGCCGGCCCCCGTGAGCACGATAGCGCCGACGCCGCTGCTGCCGCGCGCCTCATCGATCGCGTCGCCCAACTCGGCGATCACGCGGTCGTTGAGAGCGTTCAGCTTGTCCGGGCGATTGATCGTGATGGTCGCGATGCGATCGGCGACGGCGTAGGTCAGCGTGTCGTAGGCCATGGGCGGGAATCTATCGGGCTGCTCGGGAGATTAGCCAAGCGGACTCCCAATCATGCCGCGCACTTGAACAAAGCCACCGATCGCACCGAAACTGCACCGAAGGCTACCGAACAGCTTGACTCGACTGGACTCAGTGGATTTCGGTGCTTTCAGTGCTGCCGATGGCTTCATCGGGTCGGGACCGTACCCTGCAGTGAATCGAACCAGACTGCCAGACCTGTGATACGGCGTCTATGATGATACTGGAATCCGGTCCACCCACTCGGTCCGAGGTCAACTCAATGGCTCGTCGTCTGGCCGCGATCGGCGCAACGCTCGCGCTTGTCGCCCTTCTCGCTGCGCCCACGGGCGCGCGCGCCCAGGATCCGGCGCGCATCAACATCGACACCTACACCCTGCCCAACGGTCTCCAGGTGATGCTCGCGGAGGATCACTCGGCGCAGGTGGTGCAGGTGGACGTCTGGTATCACGTCGGCTCGCGCAACGAGGTCCGCGGCCGGACGGGCTTCGCGCACTTATTCGAGCACATGATGTTCCAGGGCTCGGCGAACGTGGCCAAGGCGCAGCACAGCGCGCTCGTCACGAATGCGGGCGGCATCAACAACGGTAGCACGACCGAGGACCGCACGAACTTCTTCGAGGAGCTGCCGTCGAATCGGATGAACCTCGGGCTGTGGCTCGAGGCGGAGCACATGCGATCGCTCGCGGTGACGAAGGAGAACTTCGAGAATCAACGCCAGGCCGTGAAGGAGGAGCGCCGGCTGCGGGTGGACAACCAGCCATACCTGCGCGCGCTCTTCGAGGACGACTACGGGATCTACGATTCGACGACGTGCTTCCCCTACGCCCATTCCGTGATCGGGTCGATGGCCGACCTCGACGCCGCGCAGGTGGAGGATGTGCAGCGCTTCTACAAGCAGTACTACACGCCGAACAACGCGACGCTCGCGGTGGTCGGCGATTTCGCATCGGCAGATGCAAAGAAGCTCATTCAAGAGTACTTCGGCGACATTCCTCGCGGCGTGACGCCGGCACCCGTCGAGTGCGCCGCGAAGTTCAACACCGGGCCGATGCGCCGCCACGTCACCGACGTGAACGCCAATCTGCCAGCGGTCGTCCGGGTCTTTCGCGTGCCCGAATATCGCAAGGACGACTATGCCGCCCTGGAGCTGCTTCAACGGATCGTCGGCGGTGGCGAGAGCTCGCGCTTCAACCGGTCGCTCGTGCGCGAAAAGAAGCTCGCGGTCTCACCGCTCGTGTTTCTCAATCCCTTCGGCCCGCGCAATGGCCCCGGCGTCATGCTGCTCGGGGCGATCGCGAATCAGGGCGTGTCGCTCGACTCGCTCGACGCGGGCATCACGGCGGAGGTCGCGCGCCTGACGACGGGCGGCGTCACGGACGCGGAGCTCACCAAGGCCAAGAACAGCTATCGCGCCGGCGTGATCAACGCGCGGCAGTCGGTGGCATCCGTCGCCGAGGCACTCCAGACCGCAAATCAGTTTCTCGGAGATCCGAATGCGGTGAACGGCCAACTCGATCGCTACATGAAGGTGACGGCCGCCGACATCAAGCGCGTGGCGTCGACCTATCTGCGTCCCGACAACTCGCTCACGCTGCTCGTCAGCAAGGACGGGAAGTAGCCATGACGACCACGCGCCCTCGCACGATGACGTTGTGCCTGTCGCTCGCGACGCTGGCCATCGGCGCCACGACCGCTCGCGCACAGTATCCAACGAAGCCGCCGGCGCCCGCGCCGCTCAAGCCCGCCAACTTTCCACCCTATCAGGAAGCGACGCTCGCGAACGGCGTGCATCTCGTCGTCGTCGAGAACCACAAGGCACCAGTCGTATCGATCTCGCTGTCGATGCCGGCCGGTGCGATCTACGATCCCCCCGGCAAGGAGGGCGTAGCCGGCATGACGACCGCGCTGCTCACCAAGGGCGCAGGGGGACGCACGGCGGACGAGATCGCGGAGGCGATCGAGGGTGTCGGCGGCTCGATCAGCTCGGGCGCCAGTCTCGATTTCGCCAGCGTGCGTGCCGACGCGCTGAGCGCGAACGCGCCGCTCGCGTTCCGGTTGGTCGGCGACGCGGTCGTGCATCCCACATTTCCGGACAAAGAGATCGAGCTGCTTCGGACGCAAACGCTCTCGGGGCTGCAACTCGAGCAATCGGATCCAGCGGCGATTGCGAGCCGCGCATTCGCAACGGCGGTGTATGGATCAGGACCGTATGCCCGGCACGACACGCCGGCGAGTGTCCGTTCCATCACGCGCGCCGACCTCCTGGCTTTCCAGAGTGCTCATCTGAGACCGCAGGGCGCGCTGCTCGTCGTCGCGGGAGACATCACGCTGGCGCGTGCGCGGGAGCTCGCGACGCAGGCGTTCGCGGGGTGGATGGGCGCGCCCAAAGGCACGGTCGCGATGACGCCGCCGGTCGCGCATCCGACTCCCGAGATCATTCTCGTGCATCGTCCGGGATCCGTGCAGTCGAACATCTACGTCGGCGGTGCGACCTTCGCGCCGAACGATCCGCGCGGCTATGCGCTGCGCGTGGCGAGCTGGCTGCTCGGCGGGGGGCCGCAGAGCCGTCTCTTCCTCATCGTCCGCGAGCAGAAGAGCTACGCGTACGACGCCCATACGGAGAGCGCTCGCCCGCACGGTATCGGATCCTTCCGTGCAGTGACGCAGGTGCGCACGGACGTCACCGACTCCGCGCTCGCGGAAGTGCTGAAGCAGCTCAAGCGTCTACAGGACGAGCCCGTGCCGTCCGCGGAGCTCGACGCCGCGAAGAACGCGCTCGTCGGACAGTTTCCGTTGAGTATTGAGACAGCCGAACAGGTCGCGGAGGCGGTGACGAATCAGAAGTTGCTCGGCCTGCCCGCGAACTATCTCCAGACCGTTCGCACGCGCCTCGCCGCCGTGACGGCACCGGAAGTCCAGGCGGTCGCGAAGAGCGTCATGGGTCCGTCGGTGATCGTGGTCGTCGGCGACGCGTCGAAGATCTACGACAAGCTCACGAAGATCGCGCCGGTCCAGCTGCAGTCGGTCGAGGGCACGCCGATCTCGCCGTCGGATCTCGTCGCGAAGGCCACCACGCTGACCGTGGATCCGTCGAAGATTCGCGTTGCCGCGGACTCGTTCGACGTGGTGCTGGTGCAGGGCACGCAGACGCAGTCCGTCGGCTACGAGAAGACGGACCTCGCGCGCAGCGGATCCGACTTCGTCTACACGGAGAACGTCTCGATTCCAGTCGCACGAATTCAGCAGAGCACGGCGGTGACGTTCGGCCCCTCGCTCGCGGTGAAGGAGCTGAAGCAGTCCGGCTCGATACAGGGCCAGCAACTGTCGTCGTCGCTCACCGCGAGTGGCAATCGCATCAAGGGAACGTCGGTCACACCGCTGCCGACCGGACCCAAGACCGTGCAGATCGACACGGTGCTGGCGCCTGGCGTGATCGAGAGCAACATCCTCCTGGCGCTGCTGCCGTCGCTCGATCTCAGCGACAATTTCAAGCTCACGGTCAACGCGTTCGATTCAGGCTCGGGGTCGATCGATCCCGTGACGATTCGCGTGACGGGTAAGGAGAGCACGACGGTCCCCGCGGGCACGTTCGACACGTATCGCGTGGAAGTCGCCGGAAAACAGACATCCAACCTGCTCGTGACCAGGGCCGCTCCGCATCGCATCGTGAAGATCATGCTGGCGGGGGCGCCACTCGAGATTCGACTCGTGAAGTGAGCGAACGATCACGAGCTCCGGTGATCATCGCCCGGAGCTCGTGGGAGCAGTTTTTGCGCTTTGTCGAGCTCGATGGCTACGACCTGGATTCGACGGCTCGGCAGTAAGACGCGCGGCTTTCGCTATGTGACCGAAGACGATCGCGTGATTCGCGATCGGCGCGTGCTCGACCGCATCGACGCGATGCGCGTTCCTCCCGCATGGCGCGACGTCCACGTCGCGGCGTCGCCGCGCTCGGCGATTCAGGCCTGGGGCTTCGACGCGCGCGGACGCAAGCAGTACCGCTACAATGATCGCGCGGTCGAGCGCCGCGACCTGCGCAAGTACCATCGCGTCCGGCAGCTCGCGAAGGAGTTGCCGCGCGTGCGGCGTGCGCTGCACGACGACGCGCGTCCCGGCGCTCGGCCCGAGTCACTCGACGCCGAGGCGGTGGCGGCCACGGTGCTGCGCCTGATCAGCGAGACGTTCTGTCGCGTGGGCGGTGAGCGTTACGTCAAAGAGAACGGCACGTTCGGCATCACGACGCTCCGCAAGTCGCACGTCGACATCTGCGACGGCCACGCGCGGCTCGAGTACACGGGCAAGGGAAGCATCAAGCAACGCCAGGTGGTGACGGATCCGCAGCTCGTCCGGCTTGTCGCGCGCCAGCTGCGCACGCCGGGCGCGCGCCTCTTTCGCTATCGCGGCCCCGACGGCTGGAGGATCCTGACCGCGCGCGATGTGAATGAGTATTTGCAGAAGCGGATCGGACGATACAGCGCGAAGGATTTTCGAACGTGGGGCGGAACGCTCCGCGCCGCGACGATCCTCGCGGAGCTCGGCCCTGCGCGCTCGGAGACGGAGGCGAAGCGCAACGTGGCGCTCGCGATGCGGCTCGTGTCGGCGGAGCTGGGCAACACGCCGACCATCTGCCGCAAATCGTACGTGCATCCGATCGTCATCGCGCGGTACCTCGACGCCGGCGAGACGATCCCGCTGCCGCGCGCACGGCGCCGAGCGCCCGATCGCGGACAGGCCCATTCGCCGGAAGAGCGCGCGCTGATCGCCTTTCTCGACAAGCATTTTCCCGAGCGGCGTCGGCGCGCGCGCGCATCCTGAACAGCGCGACTCAGGCCGCGTGTTTCGACCGCGCGATGAGGCGGTCGAGACTCCAGGCGCCGGCGCCGGCGAAGACGAGATATAGAAAGATGAAACAGAACAACACGACGTTGTCACCGCCGTTCTTGATCGGAAACATGCTTCGCTTGTTGTGCACCTGGAAGTAAGCCACCGCCATCTCGCCGGCGAGCAGGAACGCCCACGGACGTGTCAGCAAACCAACCAGGATGCACGCGCCTCCGAAGAGCTCGAGAATGGCGGCGACGCCCATCTGGCTCGCCAGCGTAAGACCAACCGCTTTCATCTGGCCGGGAGGAAGGTTGAACATCTTCTGCATCCCGTGCTCGAAGAACAACAGGCCGACGACGATACGCAGGACGCTGAGCATTCGATCGGTCCAGACGGATCTCGAGGCTTCGAAAAGCGACATGTGGAGGGGCTCCGTGAGTTGGTGTTGTCGGAGAATCCCCTCGCTGCCAAAACCATTCCGCGGCGCTGAGCACGCTGCGCCGAGTGGTTCATTGCGTGCCGCCAGCGCATCTTTCATCACAATGGACATCATCCGTGCTGTCGACTGGTCGGCCGACGCCCAGTCCGTTCGTATCATCGATCAACGCGAGCTTCCGGCCCACGAGGTCCATCGCGCGCTCCAGACGCTCGACGAGGTGTGCGACGCCATTCGCACGCTGGCGGTTCGCGGTGCGCCGGCGATCGGCATCGCGGGAGCAATGGGCCTCGTGGTTGCGACGAGCGGCGCGGCCGAGCGAGCGTCGGGCAACGTCGACCACTGGCTCGAGAATGTCCGCGGCGCGGCCGAACAGATTCGCGCCACGCGGCCGACGGCCGTGAACCTCGGCTGGGCGCTCGATCGCATGCTGTCGGTCGCGTGCCGGTCGCCAGGCGGTGTCGATGAGCGGTGCGCGCGTCTGCGAGCCGAAGCCAGCGCCATTCTCGATGAGGATCGAGCGATGTGCGATCGCATCGGTGAGCTGGGTGCCGAGCTCATTCCCGACGGCGCGCGCATCCTGACGCACTGCAACACCGGCGCGCTCGCCACTGGCGGCGCGGGTACCGCGCTCGCGGCGGTCTACTCGGCCGCACGACAGGGCAAGCGAATCGAAGTCTTTGCCGACGAGACGCGTCCGCTGCTTCAGGGAAGCCGGCTCACGGCGTGGGAGCTCGCGCGTGCGGGAATCCCGGTGACCGTGCTGGCGGACAGTGCCGCGGCGTCGCTCATGCGTGAACGCGGCGTCGATCTGTGCATCGTCGGCGCGGACCGCATCGCGGCGAACGGAGACACGGCCAACAAGGTCGGCACGTATTCGCTGGCAATCACCGCGGCGCGACATGGCGTGCCGTTCTACGTCGCCGCGCCATGGAGCACGTTCGATCCTGCGACGTCGAGCGGCGAGCAGATGCACATCGAGCAGCGCGGGGCGGATGAAGTGCGCTGTGGGTTCGGTCGACAGACGGCACCAGCCGACGTCGACGTGTACAATCCGGCGTTCGACGTCACGCCCGCGGAGCTCATCACGGCCATCGTCAGCGACCGCGCGGTTCACCGGCCGCCATACGACTTCTCGAAAGAGCAATGAAATACGTTCTCGCCATCGATGAAGGCACGACGGGTGCGACCTGTCTCATGATCGGCGACGATGGCCGAGTGGCGGGGCGCGGGTATCGAGAGATTCCTCAATACTTCCCGCACCCGGGCTGGGTCGAGCACGACCCGATGGAGATTCTCGAGTGCGTGCGCGGCGCAGCGCGCGACGCCGTCGCCGCGGCCGGCGCAATGCCGTCGGCGATCGGGATCACGAACCAGCGGGAGACGGTCGTCGTGTGGGAACGCGCGACCGGAAAGCCGGTGCACCGCGCGATCGTGTGGCAGGATCGCCGCACCGCTGACCGGTGTCGTCGGCTGGCGCCGCAGGCCGCATGGATCGGCGCGCGGACGGGGCTCGTCCCCGATCCGTACTTCTCCGCGAGCAAACTCGAATGGTTGTTGCAGGACCGCAAATTGTCGTCTCGTTACACGCCGGACGATCTCGCGGCGGGAACGATCGACAGTTGGCTGGTCTGGCATCTCACGGAGGGCGAGGTGCATGCGACGGATCCGACGAACGCATCACGCACGATGTTGTTCGACATCGGCGTGCGCGACTGGGATGCGGAGATATGCGAGCTCTTTGGCGTGTCGCGCGGGATGTTGCCGGAAGTCCGCCGCTCGAGTGGGAATTTCGGTGTCGCGCGGCCGAGCTTCATTGGCGCCGAGGTTCCGATCCTGGGCATCGCGGGGGATCAGCAGGCGGCGTTGTTCGGTCAGGGCTGCGTCAACGCGGGCATGGGCAAGAATACGTACGGCACGGGCGCGTTTCTGCTCCTCAACACCGGCGAGCTTCGGCCGACGCCGCACGGCGGTTTGCTCACGACGATCGCGTGCGATGCGACCGGTGGTCCCGCCTATGCGCTCGAGGCTGCGATCTTCATCGCGGGTGCGGCGGTGCAGTGGCTTCGCGACGGGCTCGGCATCATCAGCGACGCGCGTGAGACGGAAACGCTCGCGCGCTCGATCGAATCCACCGCGGGCGTCTATTTCGTTCCGGCGCTCACCGGGCTCGGCGCGCCGTACTGGGAGGCGGAGGCGCGCGGCACGATCGTGGGGCTGACGCGCGGAACGACTCGTGCGCATCTGGCGCGCGCGGCGATCGAGGCGATGGCGTATGCGTCGGCCGAGGTGCTGGCGACGATGCGTGAGTCGAGTGGCGCGGATCGCTTCGAACGCTTGCGTGTCGATGGCGGCGCGACGACCAACGATTGGCTCATGCAGTTTCAGGCGGACATCCTCGGCGTTCCGGTCGAGCGGCCCGATATGGTAGAGACGACCGCGCTCGGCGCGGCGGGGCTCGCGGGGCTCGCCGCCGGCGTCTGGAAGGACACGGACGAGTTTCTCGCGATGCGCACGTTCACGGTGTTCGAGCCAACGATGCGTCGAGCGGACGCGGCTGGCCTGGTGAGCGGTTGGCGTCGCGCGGTGCGTGCCACGGTGTCCTGGGCTCGCGACGCGCAGAATGAGTAAATCCTCACAGCTCGACCTGCATTGTCGAGCATTGGCGCATTGTCGCCTCTGCGGGCATCCCGGCAACATCGTCCCGATCGTCTCGATCGCGCGCTCGCCGAAAGCGATGCTCGTGGGCCAGGCGCCAGGGAAGGTCGAAGCCGGCGGCGGCAAGCCGTTCGCCGGTCGCGCCGGAAAGACGCTCTTTCGCTGGCTCGAGCGCGCCGGAGTCGACGAAGAGACGGCTCGAAGCAGGATCTACATCGCGGCGATCACGCGATGCTTTCCCGGACCCAGTCCGAGCGGGCGCGGGGATCGCGTGCCGTCACTGAAAGAGCAGGAAGCGTGTTCGGTGTGGCTCGAGCGTGAGCTCGAGATCATCAAGCCCCGGTTGTTGATACCTGTGGGACGATTGGCGATCACGCGCTTTCTGCCGAATCTCCCGCTCGATCAGATCATCGGCCGCCCGCATCGCGTCAGGTACGCGGGTGGAGAATCGACGGCGATTCCGCTGCCGCATCCGTCGGGCGCGAGCAGTTGGATTCATCAGGGGAATCATCCCGGGCTGCTCGACGCCGCGCTGCGGTTGATCGGCGAGGAGTTGTCGGCACTCGGCGTTGGCAACGGACCACAGCGACGGAGCGTGGCGTGATGCGCGGGCTCGCACTGCTGTTCTCACTCCACTTCGGGCAGGATCACCCGGCCGGCGACCGGTGGTTTGCCGCGGACAAGGCGAAGCATTTTTTCACGGCGGCGCTGGCGCAGAGCACGTCGTTCAGTGCGTTGCGTGCGGTTGGGATGTCGCGGAGCGGCTCGTTGATCGGCGCGACAGTCGTGACCGGTGCCGTGAGCGTGGGCAAGGAGTTGTACGATCGGCGGTCGGGTGGCGACCCGAGTCTGAAGGATCTCGCGTGGGACGCGGCGGGTATGGCGGCCGCGTCGGCGCTCCTGGTGCGGACCGAGAAGTGAGCGGGTCATTCCGAGTGGGCGCAAGAAACGAAGGATCCGCTCTCGGTATTCGGAGTTGGCCACGCCAGCCGCAATGAGATCCTTCGCGTCGTTCGGGATGACCGTAAGCGGGAAGCGGGCATTATATTGAAGACCTGCGGACGAGCGGACTTGCTCGAGTCCGCCAGCGGCACAATTCTGAGGCTTTCGTATGAAGCCACGCACCAAATTTCTCGTCGGCGGGGTGCTCGTCCTCGGCACTGCCGGCTACCTCATGGCGAGCTCTATCCGGCAGACCGGCGTCTATTATCTCACGCCGAGTGAGCTGTCGGCCAAGCTGAAAACCGATTCGTCGTTCACGAGCGCCGGCGTGAAGGTCGGCGCGCGCGTGGTGCCCGGTTCCATCCAGCGCGATCCTGGCGGTCGGGAATACGCGTTCCGCGTGACGGATGGTACGTCGACCTTCCCGGTCGTCTACCGTGGCATCGCGCCCGACACGTTCACCGACAGCGTGGACGTGGTCGTGGGCGGTCGAATGGGCACCGACGGCACCTTCCAGGCGACGGAGTTGCTCGCCAAGTGTGCGTCGCGCTACGAGAACGCGCCGACGAATCCTAAGTACAAACAGACTGCGGGTTATCGCGCCGGAGCCGGACGGGCGTGACCCTCATCGGCGAGTTGTCGTTGTGGGTCGCCCTGCTCATGGCGGCCTGGTCTACCACCGTCTCATACGCTGGCGGAGCCCTGCGCCGCGATGACCTGGCGGACAGCGGTGTTCGCGGATTGTACGCGACGTTCGCGATGGTGCTCCTTGCGTCGATCGGCCTCTGGACCGCGCTGCTGTCGCGCGACTACTCGCTCGAGTACGTCGCGGGGCACATCAGCACCAACATGCCGAACGTCTACGTCTTCACGGCATTCTGGAGCGGGCAGGCTGGGTCGATGCTCTTCTGGGCGTTGATCCTTTCGATGTACGGGACGATCGCGATCGCCACCAGCCGCTCGCGCAATCGCGAGCTCATTCCCTGGGCGACCGGCACGCTCTCGGCGATTCTGCTCTTCTTCATCGCGACGACGTGCTTCAAGGCGAACCCGTACACGCACCTCGACTTCATGCCGATCGACGGCCGCGGGATGAATCCGCAGCTTCAGAATCCTGGCATGGCGCTGCATCCGCCCAATCTCTACCTCGGCTACGTCGCTACCGCGATTCCGTTCGCGTTCGCCATCGCCGCGCTGTTCACGCGCCGCCTGGATGCCGAGTGGCTCGGTGTCGTGCGCCGGTGGACGCTGCTCTCGTGGTTCTTCCTCACGATTGGCATCGTGCTCGGCATGTGGTGGGCGTACGTCGAGCTCGGATGGGGCGGCTACTGGGCCTGGGATCCAGTCGAGAACTCGTCGTTCCTGCCGTGGCTCACCAACACCGCGTTCCTGCATTCGATCATGATTCAGGAAAAGCGGGGCATGCTGCGGAAGTGGAATGTGGTGCTCGTCGTCGTGAGCTTCCTGCTCTCGATCTTCGGCACGTTCATCACGCGCAGCGGCGTGATCGAGAGCGTGCACTCCTTCGCGCAGTCGCCGGTCGGAACGTGGTTCGCCGCGTTCTTCTTCCTCGCGACGGGCATCACGATCTATCTCGTCGGCACGCGGTTGAAGGATCTCGAAGCCCGGGCCGAGCTCGAGAGCATGGTGAGCCGCGAGGCGGCGTTCCTCTACAACAACCTGCTTCTCGTCGGCATCGCGTTCGCCGTGCTCTGGGGCACGGTGTTCCCGATTCTCTCCGAGTGGGCAACGGGCAACAAAGTCACCGTCGGTCCACCGTTCTTCAACACGGTGAACATTCCGCTCGGACTGCTGCTGCTCGCGCTGACCGGCATCGGGCCGCTCATCGCGTGGCGCCGCGCGTCGGTGTCGAACCTCAAGCGGCAGTTCGCGTCGCCGGCCGCGTTCGGCGTGATCGTCGCGGTGCTGCTCATCGCGCTCGGCATGCGCGACGTGTACGCCCTCGTCGCGTACGCGCTGTGCGGATTCGTCGCCGGCACGATCATTCAAGAATTCTATAAAGGCATTCGCGCGCGGCAGGCGATTCACAACGAATCGGTCGTCGCGGGGTTCGTGCATCTCGTCGGACGCAACCGGCGCCGCTATGGCGGCTACATCGTGCACGCCGGCATCGTGATGTTGTTCGCGGCCTTCGCGGGCCTGGGCTTCAAGACCGATCACGACATCACGCTCAAGACCGGCGACGCATACGACGTCGTCGACCCGTATGGCCACAAGTGGCGGTTCGTGAGCCAGGGCGTGTCGACGTCCGATCGTCCGGATCGCGTTTCCGAGGGTGTCGCGCTCGAGACGTTCCGCGACGGCAAGCGCATCGGCATCATCTCGAGCGAGAAGCGCCAATACAAGGACTCGCAGGGTAACGCGCTCTTCGAGAAGTCGACCGAAGCCGGTATCAAGTCCACGGCGCGCCTCGACACGTACGTCGTTCTCGCCGGCGTGCGCGATCGCGACACGGCCGAGATGCGAGTGACCTTCAATCCGCTCGTCGTGTGGGTGTGGGCGGGTGGCTTCGTGATGATGATCGGTGGCCTGATCGTCATGTGGCCGCAGGCCGAGAAGCGGCGGGCGCAGGCCGGCTACACGGCGGTGATGCCGCCCGCGGGCGCAGGCGCGGCGGCAGAGCTCCCGGTCACCGTATGACGACGCGTCGCGATTTCCTCACGCGGCTCGCGGGCGGTGCCGCGGCCGCGGTGCTGACCGCGCCGCGCGCGCATGCGCAGCAGCGCGGCATGATCATGCACGACACGAGCATGGTCTCGAAGGATTCGTCGAACCTGTTCGTGATGGATCAGGGCGCGGCGCGCGAGGTTCGCCTTCCGGCAAAAGCCAATGCGGTCCCCGTGCTCGACGCCGATGCGCGCGATGCGCTCGAGCATCGCATTCGGTGCCAGTGTGGTTGCACGCTGGACGTCTACACCTGTCGGACGACCGACTTCTCGTGTCAGGTGTCGCCCGCGATGCACGCGAACGTCATGGATCTCGTCAAGGGCGGACACAGCGCGCAGGAGATCATCGACGCCTTCGTCGGCGTGTACGGTGAGCGCGTGCTGATGGCGCCCAAGAAGTCCGGCTTCAACCTGCTCGCGTGGATCACGCCTGGCGCTGCCGTCGTGGTTGCCGGCGTGGGCATCGTGCTCTGGCTCAAGCGGTGGCGCGAGCGCTCGGCTGGCATCGAGGCGGCGCGCGCCACGTTCGTTCCACCGACGGACATCGACGCGACACCGGAAGAGCTGGAGCGGTTGCAGGCCGCCGTTCGCGGCGACGACGATCGATGATTCCGCTCGTCGTCGGAACGCTGCTCGCGGTGGCTGCGCTCGCGTTCGTGCTCTATCCCGTGTTCTTCGGCGTGTCGCGTCGTCCACGCGCTGCCGCGCCTCGCGCGCCACAGATGACGACGCGCGACACGGCCATCACGGCGCTGCGCGAGATCGAGTTCGATCGCGCGACGGGCAAGCTCTCGGACGTCGACTACGGAGAGCTCAAAGCCCGCTACACGCGCGAAGCGATCGCGGCGATGCGCGGCGAAGCCTCAGCCAATGCCGGCGCGCTCGCCGGTGCGATCGCGATGCCGTCGACCGACGACGAGATCGAGGCGGCGGTGCGCGCATTTCGCGCGGAGCAGGCGGTGTGCGTCACGTGTGGCCCGCGTCCCGAAGCGGACGCCGAGTTCTGCTCGACGTGCGGGCGGTACTTACACGACAGGTGCGCCGATTGCGGCGCACCTGTCGAGGCGCTTGACGCGCGGTATTGCTCAACCTGCGGGAACCGGCTCGCGGCCTGAACCCGCAGGACCGGGAGCCTGAGTTACGGCTTCTTGGTGCCAGTGGTGTCCTTCTTCGCCGTCGACTTGTGGCTCGAGCTCTTCTTCTTGCCGCTCGACTTCTTCGGCGTGTTCGCGGCCGCGCTCGCGGTCGTGGCGGCCTTCTCGGCCGTCTTCGCTTCGGTCGACGCCTTGGTCGCCGACTTCTCGGCAGCCTTGGCATCCGACTTCGCGGCGTTGGCGGCCTTGGTCGCGGTGTGCGCGGCCTTCTTCACGGTGGTGTCCTTCTTGGACTGCGTGCCCTGCGCGTGGAGCTGCGCGCCGGCGACGAGCAGCGCGGCGGCCGCAACGAGCGAAATACGCTTCATGTGATACTTCCTCCGGAGGGTGGGGTTCATTCAAGTCCGCCCTGATCGAAGGCGGGCGTGTTCGTCTGAATCACGGCATTCCCGAACCCACATTTGGGAATCCGACGTGAACGACCCTAGCACCTGGAGACGCGTCACACGCATGAACGGCTGACGCGCGTCTCGCATAGTCTTTGTGTTTTCTTAACGCTGCATGATCTCGAGTCGGCGCAGCGCGACCTCGATTGGCAAGAGCGTCGTTGCGCAGCAGAGCATTGCTGCGAGTCCGAATCCGACGACCATGTCCCACGGCTCGATCGGTGTTCCGAACGCCTGCGCGCCAAGGTACGCGTACACTGGTCGCGCCTCGAGCATCACGACTGCGCCAATGAGCGCAATGGAGCTCATGAGAAACACCACGCCGCCGAGTGACGTCGGAATCTGCGCGGCGTTCTCGGTCTCGAACTGCGGAAACACCGTCCCGAAGCCGATCGCCAGTCCCGAGATCGCGAGCGTGAGGAAGGTGATCGACAGGATCGAGACCATCATCATGAACGCGGTCACCTGAAGCAGATAGTCGGTGATGCCGACCGTCAGCACGGCGAGGATGAGGAGCGGCAGCGTGCCGACCCAGAACTTGGACCACAGCAACTGGCGCATCTCCAGCGGCGACGAGCGCAGCAGCCAGAGCGTGCGTCCCTCGAGACTGATGCCGGGGAAGATGAATCGTGCCGCGATCGACGCGAGCACGAAGCCCGCGAGCACCAGGTTGAGGAATGGAATGACGTTGACGAGAAACACGGTCATTCCTTCGCCGCGCAACGGCAGGAACTTGATGTTGAAGACGTACACCATCACGAGCACGGCCAGCAGGATGAGCTGCGACCATTGCGTCGAGTCGCGGAAGAAGACGCGTACTTCCTTCAGCACGAGCTCGCGCCGCACGATGCCGAGCGGCGACAGCAATGCGTAGGCGCGCCGCGTGAACGAGCCCGCGCGCGCGGTGCGCGATCCGCTCTCCTGTGATTGACTGAACGTGCGATCGTACAAAGCGCGATGAAGCAGCGCGCCAATCGCGAGCAGAGTGACCGCCGACACCCACAGCACGGCGTACGGCAGCAGATCCGTCCGCATGCCGAGCCATGACATGATCGCACGCTGGACCCAGGAACTGGGCAGCAGCGGCGACGTCGGCGCATGAACGACGGCGATCAGGTCGCCCAGCACGCGCGTCCCGTCGGGTTGGATGAAGCGCTCGGGCCGCGCCATGCGGAACAGGATGGCCATACCGCCCGACGCGAGCAGTGCGATGACGCCGAGGACGTCGCGCGCCCGTCGCGCCGGAAACACGTTCACGAGAAGAAGCGTGACGGTACTGCCAACCGCCGCGGGAATGATGAAGAACGGAGCGAGCAGCGCGAGCACGACCAGCGGAAAGAACGGACCGCCGTGATACACCACGCCATACGCCGCGAGCACCGGAGCCGCCAGCAGCACGATCATCCAGCTCGAGAGCACGATCGTTTCGATGAACTTCGCCGCGTAGAACGTTCGCTTGCTCACCGGCGCCGCATTCAGCAGATCGAGATCCTTCGACAGAAAGAAGCTCGAGAGCGACGTGATGATGTTCGAGAGCAGCAGGATCGAGAAGAAACCCGCGAGCACGAGTCCCAGTAGCTTGCCCGCGAGCAGCGTTCCCACGTCGGGCACGCTCCTGAAGTGCGCGAGCAGCTTGTACATCTCGACGAACGCGAACACGCAGAACGCCGTGCCGAGCATCGCGAGGAAGAAGATCCTGAAGCGGTGCCCGCGACGATTGGCGTCGGCGCGCGCACGCATCGTGATCCACTTCGGGCGGAGCAGTGCGACGATCGACGGATTCGCGCGCTCCGGGACGTCCATGCCCCGCTCAGGCATTCAAGACGTCCGCCAGCGTTCGCGCCGTCTTCTCGCCGGTGAGGCGCAGGAAGATCTCCTCGAGATTCGTCGAGCCGGCGGCATCGTTCGCAAACAGCTCGTCCATCGTCCCGTACGCGCGAATCACGCCGCGCTGGATGATCGCGACCCGGTCACACATGCCCTGCGCGATCTCGAGCGTGTGCGTCGACATCATGACGGTGTTGCCGCGATTCGTGTATTCTCGAAAGAGATCTTTGAGAATCCGTGCCGCCTTCGGATCGAGGCCGACCATCGGCTCGTCCACCACGATGACTTCCGGGCGATGCACGAACGCGCTCGCGATGATGAGCTTCTGCCGCATGCCGTGGCTGTAGCTCTCGATCAATTCGTCCCGCCAATCCTCGAGATCGAAGAGCGCCAGCAGCTCGCGCGCGCGATGCTCCACGAGCGGTCCCTTGAGCTCGTAGAGTCCCGCCACGAACCGCAGGAACTCCATGCCGGTCAGCTTCTCGTAGATGAACGGCCGATCCGGAATGAAGCCGAGCTTCGTCTTCGCCCGCATCGGGTTCTGCACGATGTCGATCCCGCCGATCTCCACGGTGCCGCTCGTGGGCCGCAGGATGCCGCTGATCATTCGGAGCGTGGTCGTCTTGCCCGCGCCGTTCGGTCCGAGGAAGCCGAACAGCTCCCCGCGCGGCACCTCGAGCTCGATGCCGTTCACCGCGGTGAAACCGCCGTACTTCTTCGTCAGCCTGGTGAGCTTGATCATCGTTCACTGACCGGGATTCGCGACGTCCCACCGACTGCCAGGACATCGATGTGCAACGCGCCCATGAGCCGAAGCAGCTCGGTCTGACGCGTGATTCCTCCTACGACGAACCGCAGGTGCGCGGCGTCAGCCGGGAACTGTCCGAATGTTGGATCTACGGCCACCCAATCCCCAAGCTGAACCTCCGGCCACGCGTGGTAATAGAACTTGCCATCCAGATACGCCATGCCGGCGGCGATGCGCGTCGGGATGCCGAGCGACCGTGCGAGCGCCACGTATAGTTGCGTGTGTTCATTACAGTCGCCAGTGCGAGTTTGTAGCACCTGCACGGCGCTCGGAATGCCGATCGTGATCCGGTCGGTAATACTGTCGTGCACCCAGGAATTGATCGCCTCGGCCACGCTGCGCGGATCGCTCGGATTGCTCGCTCCCGCTGCGATCCGCCGGGCCAGCGACACGATGCGCGGATCGGTGCTCTGAATGAGCGGCTCAGGCCTCGTGTTGGCCGGATCGAGCTTCGGCGGCGGAAGCTGATACTTCGCCTGAAGCAATGCGGGCGCCTCCGAAGTGATCGTGAGCGTATCGCCCGAGAGCCGCTGACGCTGCCCGTCGAGGTCGAAGCCCGTGAGATCGACGCCCGTCAATCGAACGCGAAGCGTCGACACACGACGATCCATGTGCTTGTTCGCCGCGATCGCGGTCGTCTCCAGAATGTCGCGATCCGCCGGGACATCGTGATCGCGCGTGGCGAGTCGCCAGTTCTCGAACGCGATCTCATACGGGAGGCGCCGCAGGGTGAAGCCGAGCATGCTCGTGGTGACGATGCGTCCTTGCGTGTCGACCCATCCGGAGAATCCGCCGCCCGCGGGCGCGACGATCTCCCAGGCATGCACGCTATCCACGGACGTACCGGTCCACTGCTTCGTCGTCGCGTCGAATCGGCTGCTGTCGGGAATCGCGAACGCTGACTCCGCGCGCACCTGGAATGGAAAGTCGCGCGACGACATCGACGAGGGATCGAATACGGGCAACCGCACTTCGTCTCCAACCTTCGGCTCTTCACCGAGCGCGATCGCGATTGGCACCACGGTGGGAAGCAGCACGGCGCCGTGAATCGGGATGCGTTGCGTCGACGCCTCGTCGTTCCCGGCTTTCGTCGTCAGCACGAGAACCGAATCGCCCTCGGCAACACCGGTCGCGTGAATCGGCGCGCCTTCGGTCGACAACGAGAAGTCGAAGCGCGTGAGACGAAGCCCACGCGTCAGCGCTGCGTCGACGCGTGCGCTCGCGCGATGTGTCGTGCCGCCGAAGGGAAGATCCGCGACGAAATAGTCGCGCACGCGGATCGCGCCGTTCGCCGTGTCCGTGGTTGACGACGCGAATCCGACCTGCTTGTCGCCCTGCATGACGCCGTAGTAGACCACACCTGGCGTCACCCGCGATGCGGCGGCAGCGAGCTTGGCCGCGACCGGTTGTGCGCCCTCGCGCGGCTTGCCACGCGACGCGATGATGACGAGCACTGCCAGCGCCACGGCGGCGACGGTCGTTGCCATCGCCGCGCGACGCCCGGTCACCGGCGCTGTGCTTCGCGTGCGCGCTGATACGCGACGGTCGCTTCTTGGGGACGGCCGAGCCGATCCAGCACCACGCCGATGCGATTCTGCGCGCGCCAGTGGTCGGGCTGGATCTTCACGGCGGCCTGATACGCCTCGAGCGCCTCGGCCAGGCGATCGGTCTGATTGTACGCTTCGCCGAGCTGATAGTGTGCGGCAACCTTCGACGGGTCGAGCGCCACGGCCTTCTGTAGCGGATCGATCGCTTCTTTCCAGCGAGCGCGCCGGCACAGGGAGATCCCTTGCTCGAGCAGGGCGTCCGCACTCGTCTCGTCAGTCTTGACCGTCATGGTACGACTTCCAACTCTCTGGATTAGGCCAGCGCGAGCGTCGTCTCGCCATTGATCCACTCGAGGTATTTCTCGAGGCCGGCCTCGACGGGCAACGCCAGCAGCTCTGGCACTTTGTACGGATGGAGCTCGGTGAACGCAGCGCGCAGCGAATCGATCTGGGCCGAGCGCGTCTTGAGCATGATGACGACCTCGCGTTCGTCCGCGACTTTGCCCTGCCAGCGATAGAGCGAGCGCGCGCCGGGCATGAGCGTGCCGCAGGCAACCAGTCGGCGGTCGAGCAGCGCACGAACGAAAGTCACCGCCTCCTCGTCGGAGGCGACGGTCGTGAGAACAACCATGGCGTCGGTACGGGGCATCGCGTGAATATAGCGACTTGTCTCACCCCGGTCCGAGCCGCAGCTTTCCCAGGCTATGGCAGAAGACGCACTCGTCGTCCGCGGCGCTCGTGAGCACAACCTGCGGAACATCGACGTCACGATCCCGCGCGATCAGCTCACCGTCATCACCGGCCTCTCCGGCTCCGGAAAGTCCTCGCTCGCGTTCGATACCATCTACGCCGAGGGCCAGCGCCGCTACGTCGAATCGCTGTCGGCGTACGCCCGCCAGTTCCTCGGGCTCATGGAGAAGCCGGACGTCGACTCGATCGAAGGGTTGTCGCCGGCGATCTCGATCGAGCAGAAGACGGCTGGCCACAACCCGCGCTCGACCGTCGGTACGGTTACCGAGATCTACGATTACCTGCGCTTGCTGTGGGCTCGCGCCGGAACGCCGCACTGTCCGAATTGCGGGCGTCCCGTGCAGCGGCAGAGCGCCGCGCAGATCGCCGACATCGTGCTCACCTGGCCGCGCGATACGCGCATCGAGGTACGCGCGCCGCTCGTGCAAGGAAGAAAGGGTGAGTTCCGGGAGCTGTTCGAAACCGTCCGCAAACAGGGCTTCATTCGCGCGTACGTCGACGGCGAATTGATCGAGGTCGCGAACCCGCCGAAGCTGAATCGTCGGCAGAATCACACGATCTCGGTCGTCGTCGATCGACTCGTGGTTCGCTCGGAGGATCGCGGTCGACTCGCCGATTCGGTCGAGACGGCGCTCAAGCTGGCGGAAGGCATCGTCGAGGTGGCCCGCGCCGGCGGCGGCGGTGGAAATTCGGAGCGAAGCGAAGGATCCCTTGTCGCCGAGATGTTCTCGGAGCGCTACGGGTGTCCGACGTGCGGCATCTCGCTGCCCGAGCTCGAGCCGCGCCATTTCTCGTTCAACTCGCCGTTCGGGGCGTGTCCCTCGTGCGGCGGACTCGGCACCCGCCGACGCGTGAGCGAAGAGCTCATCCTGGGCGGTCCGCGCATCTCGATCCTCGAGGGCGTGGTGCTGCCGTGGGGCGAGCCGAGCGGATACTTGCGGAAGATCGTGCTGCCGGCGCTGGCGCGTCAGCTCAAGTTCGATCTCAACACGCCGTGGGGCGATCTGCCCAAGTCGGTTCGCGACTGCATCATCCACGGCGACAAGAGCGGCAAGCGCTCGCTTGCGAAGGACGCGATCGAGTGGGAGGGCGTCCTCAAGAACATCGAGCGACGCTACGAGGAGTCCGATTCGGACACTGTGCGCATGGAACTTCAGGAATTCATGATTGAAGTTCCCTGCAGTGAATGCGGCGGCAAGCGTCTGAAGAAGGAAGCGCTGTCCGTGACCGTCGAGGGACGCAGCATCGGCGACGTGGTGGAGATGCCGGTCACCGAGTCGATGCAGTTCTTCGAACGCGTAGCGGTGCGGAAGGACGGCAAGCCCGGGCTCGATCCCGAGATCGCCGGTCCGATCCTCAAGGAAGTGCGCGAGCGGCTCCGATTCCTCGTCGATGTCGGGCTCGATTATCTGACCCTCGGCCGCGCGGCCGAGTCGTTGTCCGGCGGCGAGGCACAGCGCATTCGTCTGGCGACGCAGATCGGATCGCGTCTCGTGGGCGTGCTCTACATTCTCGACGAGCCGTCGATCGGTCTCCATCAGCGCGACAACTCGCGGCTGCTTGCCACGCTCGAGCAGCTCCGCGATCTCGGCAACACGGTGATCGTCGTCGAGCACGACGAGGAAACGATGCGTGCCGCGAACCATGTGATCGATCTCGGCCCGGGCGCCGGCAAGCACGGCGGCGAGGTGATCGCGGCGGGAACCGTCGAGGAGATCATGCAGAATCCGGCGTCGATCACCGGCAAGTTCCTCAGCGGCGAGATGAAGATCGCGACGCCCGCGCAGCGTCGTCCGCTCGAGCGGCAGCGCGTGATCCGCATCGAGGGCGCGCGCGAGCACAATCTGAGAAATCTCAACGTCGACATCCCGCTCGGGCTGTTCGTCGCGATCACGGGCGTGTCGGGCTCTGGCAAGTCGACGCTGATCGAAGACATTCTGCATCGCGCGCTCGCGAGACACTTCTATCGGGCGCGTGTCATTCCCGGCGCCCACACGCGCATCACCGGGTTCGAGCACATCGACAAGGTCATCGACATCGATCAGAGTCCGATCGGCCGCACGCCGCGCTCGAATCCCGCGACGTACACGGGATTGTTCACGCCCATTCGCGAGCTGTTCGCCGAGATGCCGGAGGCGAAGATTCGCGGTTATGGGCCGGGCCGGTTCTCGTTCAACGTGAAGGGTGGCCGCTGCGAGGCATGCCAGGGCGACGGCCTCGTGAAGATCGAGATGCACTTCCTGCCCGACGTGTACGTGCCGTGCGAGGTGTGCAAGGGCAAGCGGTACAATCGAGAGACGCTCGAGGTGCGGTTCAGAGGACTCAGCATCTCCGACGTGCTCGAGCTGACGGTGGACGATGCATTGGAGTTCTTTCAAAACCAGCCGCGCATCCACCAGAAGCTGCAGACGCTTGCCGACGTGGGCCTCGGCTACATCCATCTCGGGCAGAGCGCCACGACGCTGTCGGGTGGTGAAGCGCAGCGCGTGAAGCTGGCGACCGAGCTCTCGAAGCGAGACACCGGCCGCACGTTCTACATTCTCGACGAGCCGACGACCGGGTTGCACTTCGAGGACGTGCGTGTGTTGCTCGACGTGCTGCATCGGCTCGTCGAGCGCGGCAATACCGTGCTGGTGATCGAGCACAATCTCGACGTGATCAAGACGGCGGATTGGATCATCGACCTCGGGCCCGAGGGCGGAAACCGCGGCGGGACGATCGTCGCGGAGGGGACGCCGGAAGACGTCGCGGCGGTGCCGGCATCGCATACGGGGGCGTTCCTGAAGCCAATTCTGGCTCCGGCGCGTCGACGTAAGGCCGGGTGACCGCCGGTCACACGTAAGCGCAGGCAATGGTGCAATCGCTTCAGTGCCTTCGATGCCTTCAACTACAACTGCAAAGCTCTTACCGCAGAGGCGCAGAGGCGCAGAGGAGTTCCTCTAACAAGAAAACGCCCTCGCAACGAGCCGATTCTTTTGACGAGAGCCGCTCAGGATGCCCCTCATTGCTTCCCGAGCGGATCTCGTCAACAAAATTCCCGGCTTGTTGAGATTTGAGCTCTAACGCGGACTGCTCTCCTCTGCGCCTCCGCGCCTCTGCGGTAAGAGCTTTTGCAGTTGCAGTTGCTCGACCAGCGCCCAGCTTGTCCGCGCCGAGCAGCCCCCACGATACATTCCCTTCATGGTCTCTCTCCTCGACATCATCGGGCCCGTGATGGTCGGGCCATCCAGCTCGCACACCGCCGGCGCGTGTCGACTCGGACTGCTCGCGCGCGGACTGGTCGGCGGCACCCCCGAGCGCGCGAAGGTCGAGCTGCACGGCTCGTTTGCGCGGACCGGCGAAGGACACGGCACCGACAAGGCGATCGTCGCGGGATTGATGGGCTTCCGCCCCGACGACGATCGTATCCGCAGCGCGCTCGAGATCGCCGAGCACGAGGGGCTGGGCTACACCTTCGAGAAGACCACGCTCGATGAAGAAGCGCATCCCAACACCGTGCGCATCACACTCGAGCGCGGCGACCGCTCCGCCGTGATGATGGGCTCTTCCCTCGGCGCCGGGCGCGTGGTCGTCACCCAGATCGACGGATTTCCGGTCGAGGTATCAGGAAACTATCATACAATTGTCCTCGTCGCCGAGGATGTGCCGGGGTCGATCGCGCGGATCGCGACGGTGCTGGCGGAGGACGGGCTCAACATTGCCACGCTCCGTCTGACCAGAAAGAAGAAGGGCGGCGACGCGTTCATGGTCATCGAGCTCGATCAGTATCCGGATGAGCGCGTGCGCGACCACATTCGGAGCTTGCCGTGGGTCCGCTGGGCATTTCGCCTCGACAAAGTCTCCGCGTAGCTGGATAGCTTTCGTCCATGTACAAGTCGCTCGCGGCCGCCGTTCGTGATGCCGAAGCCCGCGGCATCACTCTCTCGCAGCTTGCCCTCGAGACCGAGGCCGACGATCAGGGACGTCCCGTCGGCGAGATTCGCGACGCGCTGCGGCGCGCGCTGTACGTCATGCAGGGCGCGGTCAAACAGGGCCTCACCGGCACATTGAAGTCTGCGTCCGGGCTGGTCGGCGGCGATGCGGAGAAATTGGTGAGCGGGCCGCCGGGGCCGCTCGCCGGAACACCCTTTCGCGACATCCTCGCGCGTGCGCTCGCCGTGCAGGAAGTGAATGCCGCGATGGGTGTGATCGTGGCCGCGCCGACCGCGGGCGGTGCCGGCGTGCTGCCCGCTGTGCTCACCGGACTCGCCGCCGCCAACGGCTTCGACGACGAGAAGCTGGTCGACGCGCTCGCGACGGCTGGGCTCATCGGCGCCGTCGTCGCCGACCGCGCGTCGCTCTCCGGGGCCGAAGGCGGATGCCAGGCCGAGACCGGCGCCGCCGCAGGAATGGCGGCGGGGGCCGCGACCGAGATGATGGGCGGCACGCCAACGCAGACCGCCCACGCGGTCGCGATCGCGCAGCAGGGGACGCTCGGCCTCGTGTGCGATCCCCTTGGTGGGCTCGTCGAGTTGCCGTGCGTCTTTCGCAACGCGACCGGCGCGGCGATCGCGCTGGCCGCGATCGAGATGGCCATGGCGGGAATAACGTTCGCCATTCCCGCCGACGAGGTGATCGATACGATGGGAGAGATCGGTCGCGACATGGACGTGCGATATCGCGAGACGGCCGGAGGAGGACTCGCTGCAACGCCGACAGGACGGAGGTTGGCTCGGGAGCGGTTGGTGCAGATCAAGAGAGGGTAGTCATCCTCTGGCCGCGCGAGCGGCCTGAGGATTTGCTGTTCTTGCTTTGGGCTCCGCCGCGTATGCGACAGCAGATCCTCCACTCGCGTAGCTCGCGGAGGATGACAGCTCTCGACCAACCCATGGCAGTTTCGTAGCTTAGGCTGTCGTTGAAACGACACATCCCGCCGCCACGTACGTTCTCGAGCATTCACGCAAGGACCCCGCGATGGTGACCAAGGAAGACATCGAACGCTTTCTCGATCGAATCGCCGCGGACGGCGGCAGCTACTCCGAGGTCGAGCCCGGCCTCTGGATCCTCAAGCCGAGCGGCCAGCTCGACCTCAGTGTGGTGGTGCACTACTCGCCGCCGGTGGTCGTCATGCGCGTCAACGTCATGGACGTTCCCGACGACGCCGACGCGATGGCCACCCTCAGTCGTCGGCTTCTCGAGCTGAACGCCACGGATCTCGTCCACGGCTCGTACGGTATCGAGAAAGACTCTATCGTCATCACAGAAGCGCTCGAGTTGTCGCACCTCGACTACGAGGAGTTCCAGGCGGCCTACGAGAGCATCACGGTCGCGCTCGCGTCGCACCTGCGTGAACTCGGCTCGTACCGCGAGGCACAATAACACATGGGCATTTTCGACAGATTTGCGACCCTCCTGCGGTCGAACATCAACGATCTGATCTCCCGGGCGGAAGATCCCGAGAAGATGCTGACGCAGATTCTCGTCGACATGCGGTCGCAGCTCGCCAAGGCCAAGCAGCAGGTGGCCACCGCGATCGCCGACGAGAAGCGCTTGCGCGATCAGGCCGACGCCGAATACAAGCAGGCGGCCGACTGGGAACAGAAGGCGATGCTCGCGATCAAGGAAGGTCGCGACGACCTCGCCAAGCAGGCGCTCATGCGGCAGTCGGAGCACGTGGCGAGTGCCCAGGGTCTGGAGACGACCTGGGAAGCGCACCGCGCGGACACCGAGAAGCTCAAGAACTCGCTCCGCGATCTGAACGACAAGATCGAGGAGGCCAAGCGCAAGAAGAATCTGCTCGTCGCCCGCCAGCGTCGCGCGCAGGCGCAGAAGCGCATTCACGAGACGATGTCGTCGCTCTCCGAGAAATCGGCGTTCGAGGCGTTCGCCCGGATGGAAGAGCGCATCGAGCAGAACGAACGGCAGCTCAAGGCCTCAGTCGAGATCGAGGAGGAGTTCACGGGCGACCGGCTCGCGCAGGACTTCAAGCAGCTCGAGCGCGGCGCGGTTGCCGGCAGCGTCGACAACCAACTGCTCGCGCTCAAGCAAAAGATGGGCATGCTACCTGCCGGTAGCGCGCAGAAAAAGGCGCTGGGGGCCGGCAGCGTGGACGAGGAAACCGTACCGGCCGAAATCGAGGAATCGAGCGAGAAGAAAGGTCGTTGAAAGTCGAAATCCCACGCGTGGCCGGATTCAAGTTCGGCCCGATCCTGACCGCGACGGTCCTGACAGTCCTCGGCGTCTGGCTGTTCAAGACCGTCGCGCCGGTTTTCGTGCTGTTGATGCTCGGCATCCTGATCTCCCTCTATCTGGGAGCGGTTGCGAGCTGGTTCGAGCGACACACACCGATCTCCGGCGGCGCGGCGCTCGCCATCGCGATCCTCGGTTCGGTCGGTGCCCTGGTATTGCTCGCGTGGATCCTCGTGCCACCCGTCATCGATCAGACGCGCGAGCTCGTGCAGCAGATGCCCAAGTTCATCGCCGCGTGGGAGACGGGCATCGACACGCTGGCGGACCGGCTTCCCGCACTGCGGGACATGATCGGCCCGCCCGGAGAGCATCGCACGCTGACCGCCGCATATACTCAACTGAGCGGCCTCTTCGGCAGCATCCCGACACGAGTGTTCGAGATCGTCCACGCCGCGATCAACGTGTTCGCCGTCGGCGTGATGGGGATCTACCTCTCGCTCCATCCCGCGCTCTATCGCGAATGGCTGATCGCACTCTTTCCGCCCATTCATCGCGATCTCGTGCGCGACGTGCTCAGCGATCTCGCCGATTCGCTCCGCGCATACATCGTCGGCCAATTGCTGACGATGACCTTCCTCGGCGCCATCACCGCGCTCGGGTTGTGGGTGCTCGCGGTGCCGTACGCGTTGGTCTTCGGAATCTTCACCGGCCTCGTGGCGATCGTCCCGTTCTTCGGAACGCTGCTCTCGACCACGCTGCCCGCGCTCTTTGTTCTCACGGGACAGAACTACCACGCCTTCACCCCACTCGGTCACGCCCTGTTGGTAGTGGGACTGGGCGTCGTGGTGCACTTGATCGAAGGCAACATCGTCTCGCCGCTCGTCATGTCCAAGAAGGTCGATCTGCCGCCGGTGCTCACGATCATGTCGGTGTTGGTGATCGGACAACTGCTTGGTGGCATGGGCCTGATCGTCGCGCTGCCGACGCTCGTGGCGATCATGGTGGTCGTGCGCCGCATTCTCATCACGCGCATCTACGAAGGCCAGGGCTTCCGTCGCACGACGCGTGAACGTCCGCTGGTGCTGCGTCTTCCGGTGCCGGGTGGCGGGGTGATCGCGGCCCCGGGAATGCCGCTGGACATAGTCACGCAGGCGGAGCGTGCCGGAGAGCGGCGCAGCGCGTAGGAAGGCGCAGTAGTCCTCCCGAGTCAAGCGAAGGATCTCGCCTTTCGCTTTCCGTTTTGATCACGATCGCGCTTGCGTGATTGCACGCCCGCGTCCTGGCTCGCGTATCGATCGGCATGTCGATCGCTCTCGAGCTCAGCGGCATCGTCAAACGCTACGTCGCCGGCGTTCCGTCCTGCTCCATTCGCGCCGACGTGCTTCGAGGCATCGACCTGACCGTGCACTCCGGCGAGTCCGTTGCGGTGGTCGGCGGGGCATCGGCGGGCAAGTCGACGCTGCTACTGTGTGCGGCGGGCTTGCTCCGTCCCGACGCCGGCGTGGTGCGGTGGTTCGACGACTGCTCGACGGCGGCCGGAGCGCTTCGATCGACGTTCTATTTCGCCGGGAGTCGCGGCAGCCGGGCGGTGCGCCGCCTACCATGTCGTCGACCGCACGTTCACCTCATCGACGCCATCGAGCATCTCGACGCGTGTCAGCTCTCGAATCTCGCCACGTGGGTGAAGCGCCGGTGCTCGGCGGGTGACGCAGTGATGGTCTCGAGCCGCGATCGAGCTCGCGCGGCAGCGATTTCGGATCGCGTGGTGGTGATGCGGAGCGGACGGATAGACTCGGAGGTGCGTGCCCCGGCGCGAGTCGCGGAGAACCCAGCCTGACGTCGCCCGGGGCACGTC
>Ga0070679_100000778_pt1 | contig 27739 bp, 28 predicted proteins | sample KBSC63BmetaG_FD_65652 | JGI IMG/M metagenome (GOLD analysis project Ga0070679, IMG submission 65652) | Corn rhizosphere microbial communities from Kellogg Biological Station, Michigan, USA - KBS C6-3B metaG | ecosystem: Host-associated > Plants > Roots > Rhizosphere | place: USA: Michigan... | reverse complement strand
CGCCCCTGCCCCAACACGACGATCCGGTCCGCGGTGCGCGCGGTCTGCAGGCGGTGAGCGATCAGGATCGTGGTACGCCGCCCGGCCACGGCCGCCATCGCCGCGGCCACCTTCGCCTCGGTCGCCAGGTCGAGGTTGGCCGTGGCCTCGTCGAGGAGGAGCACGGCCGGGTCCACGAGCTCGGCGCGCGCCAGCGCGATCAGCTGACGCTGACCGGCCGAGAGCGAGGCCCCGCGCTCGGTGATCAGGTGGAGATAGCCCCCGGGCAGGCCGGCGACCAGATCGTGGGCGCCCACCGCGCGCGCCGCGGCCTCGACCTCCGCGTCGGTGGCGGCGGGTCGGCCGTAGGCAATGTTGTCGCGGATGGTGCCGGTGAACAGGAACGACTCCTGGGGCACGTAGCCCAGGTGGCTGCGGAAGCCCTGCAGCGACAGGGTGCGCAGGTCGTGGCCGTCGAGGGTCACCGAGCCCGAGTCGGGGTCGTAGAAGCGGGCGATCAGCTTGAGCACCGTCGACTTCCCGGCGCCGGTCTCGCCGACGAGCGCCACCGTCTCGTGCGCGGCCACGTGCAGGTCGAGCCCGCGCAGCGCCTCCGGCGGCCTCCGGCGTACGGCGTGCCCGCCGGTGGGCGGGGCATCGGCCGGCCCGCGCTCCTCCTCTGCCACCTCGCCCTGCGGGTAGGCGAAGTGCACATCGTGCAGCGCGAGCTCTCCGCGCACCTCGCCGAGCGGGGTCGGGTCGGTGGTCTCCGGGGTGATCGTGTGCAGCCGCATCAGCTCCGAGATCCGCCCGATCGAGACCCGGGTCTGCTGCCAGGAGTCGAAGACCTGCGACAGCTGCTGGATCGGGGAGAAGAACATCGTGAGGTAGAGCAGGAACGCGATCAGCACGCCCGTCGTCAGGCGCCCCTGCTCGATCAGGCGGGCGCCGACGCCGAGCACGATGACGTCGGCGATCGACGACAGGAACAGCACGAAGGGGAAGTAGCTCGCGATCGTGCGCTGGGCCTTCGCGCGACCCTCGTAGTAGCGCCACCCGAGGCCGTGGAACCGCTCCGTGGTCCGCTCCTCGTGCACGAAGGCCTGGGCCTCGCGGATGCCCGAGAGCGACTCCTGGAAGTCGGCGTTCACGACGGCCAGCGACTCGCGGACGACGTCGTACAGCCGGCTGGTGACCCTGCGGAAGAAGACCGTCGCGATCGCGAGGGGGACGATGATCGTCATCGTCCACAGCGCGAGCTCGAGGTCCATCAGCACCAGCGCCACGCCGACGCCGACGAACGTGACCAGCGAGACCAGCGCCTGCAGCAGGCCGTTCTCGATCAGCGTCTCGAACTGGTCGACGTCGGTGGTCATCCGGGTCATGATCCGGCCGGCCATCTCGCGCTCGTAGTAGTCCAGGGACAGCCGCTGCAGCTGCGCCCAGATCCGGATGCGGAGGCCGGCCATGATCCGCTCGCTCGTGCGTCCGGTGACGTACGTCGACGCGATCTGGTCGACCAGGTCCACGCCCGCCACGAGCAGGAACGCCGCGGACGCCAGCCAGAGCACGTGTGCGGCGTCCGCCTCGACGCCGTGGTCGACGCCGATCCGCACCAGGTAGGGGCCGAACAGCCCGCACACCGCGTCGACGACGACGAGAGCGAGCCCCAAGCCGAAGGCCCAGCGGAACTCCTTGACCAGGCGCCAGATCGAGAAGTCGGGATCGGCCTCGGTCTCGTGGGCGAGGTCGGGCCGGAAGTGGTCCCGCACCGGCGGCAGCGCCTCGACGCGGGCGAGCAGCTCCGGGGTGGGCGCGAGGTTCAGGCGCCAGCCGCCACCGCCTCCGAGACCGGGCCCGAGGCTCGGCCGCGCCGCCATCCGGGCGTTGGCCAGCTCGGTGGCGGTGCGGACCGCCTCCGCGCGGTCACCGGTGCCGCGCTCCCACGCCGCCGGTGTGATGTCGACCTGGGTGAGCGTCTCGATCGAGTCGCCGACCGTCCCGGCCGCATCCTCGTCGAGGCCGGTCAGCAGCTCGCGGTAGGCGCGGTTGCGCGCCATCAGCTCCTCGTGGGTGCCCTGGTCGGCGACGCGGCCTCCGTCCAGGAGGACGACCCGGTCGGCCAGGCTCAGCGTCGAGACCCGATGGGCGACGATCAGGCTGGTGCGCCCCGCCAGCACCTCGCGGAGTCCGGCGAAGATCCGCTCCTCGGTGGACGCGTCGACCGCGCTGGTGGCGTCGTCGAGCACCAGGATGCGGGGGTCCGACAGCAGGGCGCGGGCCAGCGCGACCCGCTGGCGTTGGCCACCGCTGAGGCTGAGACCGCGCTCGCCGACGCGGGTCCGGTAGCCCTCGCCGAGCTCGAGGATGAAGTCGTGCGCGCCGGCGACCCGTGCCGCGTCCTCGATCTCGGCCTGGGTCGCCTCCGGGCGCCCGTAGGCGATGTTGGCGGCGATCGTGTCGGAGAACAGGAAGCTCTCCTCGAACGCCGCCCCCACCTGGCGCCGCAGCGAGCGCAGGGTCACCCGGCGTACGTCGTGCCCGTCGACGAGGACCTGGCCCTCGTCGGGATCGAGCAGTCGGTGGACCATCCGCGTCACCGTGGACTTGCCGCTGCCGCTGCCGCCCACGAGAGCCACCCGCTCGCCCGGCAGGACGTGCAGGTCGAGCCCGTCGAGCACCGGGTGCGCGTCGCCGTCGTGGCCGTAGGCGAAGCGGACGCCCCGCAGCTCGATCTCGCCCCGCACCTGCGGCAGATCCGTCGCGCCGGGCTCGTCGGCGATCTCGGGCGCGAGGTCGAGGAGCTGGAAGATCCGCTCCACGCCGGCTCGTGCCTGCTGGCCCACGGTGAGCACGCCCGCCAGCTGGCGGGCCGGGGCGACGAACTGCCCGACGTACGTCGAGAAGGCCAGGAAGGTGCCGAGGGTGATGTCGTCGTGCAGCGCCATCCAGCCGCCGAGGGCGAGCACGGCGACCTGGGCGAGCACCGGGATCGACTCGAGCAGCGGCTGGTAGCGCGCCTGCAGCCGGGTGGCGCGCATGCGGACGCCGTACAGGGTCTGCACGATGCCGACCATCCGCAGCAGCTCGCGCTCCTCCTGCCCGAACGCCTTGACGACGCGGACGCCGTTCACGTCCTCGTCGACGACCTCGGCGACCTCGCCCTCCCGCTGCTGGCCGTCCCACGTGGCCGGGAAGACCTTGATCCGCATCCGGTAGGAGACGACGAAGAGTGCGGGAGCGATCACGAGCCCGACCAGCGCGAGGAGCGGTGACAGGACGAACATGATGACCAGCGAGGCCAGCATCATCAGCAGGTTGCCGGTCATCAGCGGCAGGAAGTTGAGCAGTCCCTGCACGAGCGCGGTGTCGCCGTTGGCGCGGGCGACGACCTGGCCGGTGCTCAGGTGCGACCGGCTCTGCTCGTCGAGGGTCAGCAGGTGGTCGTGCATGCGGTTGCGCAGGTCGTACTGCACGCCGATGCCGACGAGCCCGCCGCGATAGCGACGCAGGTAGGCGAAGCCGAACGCCGCCACGGCGAGCACGACCAGGAGCGCCAGCCAGGGCCAGAGCCGCGCGTCGTCCTCGCCGATCACGTCGTCGACGATCCTGCGCGCCACGAGAGGGACCACCGCCTGGCTCCCGCTGCCGAGCGCGGCGGCCGCGAACGAGATCAGCACGTTGCGGCGGTGGACCCACACCAAGCCGCTCAGCCTGCGGATCCACCCGGGTGGGGCGTGCTCCACGGGTGCGACCTGGCTGGCTGACATGTGGCGGCGGAGTCCCTCTCGACGTGGTGGCCCAAGGGCCGCGGAGAGTGTAGTGCCGGTGGGGTAAGGGCCAGAAAGGCCAGTGCTCCCGACGGGCACACCGCACTAGGGTCGGTCGGTGCCCGAGCTGCAGCGTCTTCGCGCCGATCACGCCGACGCGGTGCTCGCCTTCGAACGGCAGAACCGGGCCTGGTTCGCGCGGTCGATCTCCGATCGCGGCGACGACTTCTTCGAGCGGTACGCCGAGAAGCACGCCGCCCGCCTGGCCGAGCAGGAACGCGGCGAGGGCGCCTACTTCGTGCTGGTCGACGAGGACGGCTCCGTGCTCGGCAGGTTCAACCTGGTGCTCGACGAGCCCGGCCGGGCCGAGCTCGGGTACCGCATGGCCGAGCGGGCGACGGGGCGCGGCCTGGCCACCCGGAGCGTGCGCGAGGTCTGCGGGCTCGCCGGCTCGACGTACGGCGCGCGCGAGGTCGTCGCGGCCACGTCACGCCGGAACCTCGCCTCGCAACGGGTGCTCCAGAAGGCCGGGTTCGTGGTCACCGGTCCTGCCGACCCGGGTGACATCGGCGGCCAGGAGGGCTCGTGGTGGCGGCTCGAGGTGTCCGCAGGTTGACGGCCTGGCGGGTGTCGGTCGTCCGGCGTACAACAGGAGCATGAGTCTCGGGTCCTGCAGCTTCGTCCCCCCGTTCCTGCTCGAGCGCCTCGCGGCCTCGTCGCACGACGCGGCCGTGCACGGCCGGTTGACGCTGGCCCGCGACGCGGAGCTGCGGGAGGGCAGGGTCGGGGCGTCGGCCACCCCGTCGCCCACGATCCAGGCAGCCACCGGCGGGGCGGCCTGGGTGGTGGACACGGCGAAGAACGGGTCCGCGCTGCCGGGCGACGTCGTCCGGCAGCCGGGGGAGCCGGCCTCGGGTGACCCCACGGTCGACCAGGCCGCCGACGGCGTCGCCGCCGTGCTGGCGATGTACGCCGACGTCTACGCGCGATCGTCGTACGACGGCCGCGGCGCGCGGGCGGTCGTGACCGTCCACTACGAGCAGGACTACGACAACGCCTTCTGGAACGGCGAGCAGCTGGTCTTCGGCGACGGCGACGGAAAGGTCTTCGGCTCGTTCACCCAGCCCGTCGACGTGCTGGGGCACGAGTTCACCCATGCCGTCACCCAGTACACCGCGGGCCTCGCCTACCAAGGGCAGTCCGGGGCGCTCAACGAGTCGGTCTCCGACTGCTTCGGGATGTGCCTGAAGCAGGAGCTGCTCGGTCAGACCGCCGACCAGGCCGACTGGCTGGTCGGCCAGGGCATCTTCCTGCCCGGCATCAAGGCCCGGGCGTTGCGCGACATGGCTCACCCGGGCACGGCGTACGACGACCCGACGCTCGGCAAGGACCCCCAGGTCGGGGACATGGCCGACTACGTCGACACCACCGACGACAACGGCGGGGTGCACACCAACTCGGGGATCCCCAACCGTGCCTTCTACCTCGCGGCGACCGCGATCGGTGGGAAGACCTGGGAGGGCGCCGGACGGGTCTGGTACGCCGCCCTGACCGACGGGCAGGTCACCGCCGACACCGACTTCGCCGGCTTCGCGGCGGCCACGATCGCCGCCGCGGGGGAGCATGCCGACGCCGTCCGGCAGGCGTGGGCGATCGTCGGCGTCGACCCGTCCGGCGCCGGGGTCGCGACGCCGGACGGTGCGCCGGTCTCGGGTGACGTCCTCCGGGTGCGGCGCACCGGGGGCATCGCCGGACGGACGGTCGAGGGCTCGGTCGACCTGACCGCAGGCGACCCGCGGGCGGCGTCGGCACGTGAGCTGGTCGACCGGATCGACCTGACGCCGCCGGCCCACGAGGCGCCGTACCCCGATGCCTTCACCTACACCTTCGAGGTGGCCGGCCGCAGCACGACCGTGCCCCAGCACCAGCTGACCGGCGACCAGCGCATGCTCGCCGACCTGGTGCTGGCCGCGCCCGCTGACGGGTAGCGGTCCTAGAGCGGGGCACCCGGCTCGGACAGCGCGCGGTCGAGGGCGGCGTTCACGTGCAGGGTCGTGCAGGGATAGACCGGAAGGTCCGCGTCGGCCTGCTTGACCAGCAGCTCCAGCTCGGTGCAGCCGAGGAGCACGCCGCCCGCGCCTGCGTCCCACAGCTCGTCGAGCACGCCGAGCACCCGGCGCCGGGTGGCGTCGACGACCCGCCCGTGCACGAGCTCGTCGTAGATCGCGCTGTTGAGCAGGTCGTGGTGGCGCTCGTCCGGCAGGACGACCTCGAGGCCGTGCCGGCCCAGCCGCTCGGCGAAGAACCCGTCCGACATCGCGACCGTGGTCCCGATGAAGCCGACCGTCGTGACGCCCTGGGAGACGACCTCCTCGGCGACCACGTCGCCCAGGTGCAGCAGCGGGATGCCGACCGCGGCCTCGATCTGGTCGGCCGACTTGTGGAACGTCGTGGTGCACAGCATCAGGAAGTCGGCGCCGGCGCGCTCGACGCCGCGTGCCGCCTCGGTGAGCAGGTCGCCAATCTGCGGCCAGCGCTCGGCGTCCTCGAGCGCGGTCAGCTCCGCGAAGTCGACCGTGCTCAGCACCAGCTTCGGCGACGACAGGCCGCCCAGCCGCTCCCGCACGCCCAGGTTGAGGTCGCGGTAGTAGACCGCGGTGCTCTCCCAGCTCATCCCGCCGACCAGGCCGATCGTCTGCATGCCGCCAGTCTCGTCGCCCGGGCGCTCGGCCGGGCTCGGGTCCCACGGGTCAGACGGGCGGGACCGGCCAGACGGGTCAGCCGCTGCGGTCCACCATCGTCTGGGTGGCCTGCGCCCGTGGCTTGAGGACGATCTCGTCGATGTTCACGTGCGAGGGCCGGGTCGCGATCCACGCGACCGCGTCCGCGACGTCCTCGGCGACCAGCGGCTCGGCGACGCCGGCGTACACCGCGGCGGCGCGCTCCCGGTCGCCCTTGAACCGCACGGTCCCGAACTCGTCGGTGCGCACCATCCCGGGGGCGACCTCGGTGATCCGGATCGGCTCCCCGAGCAGCTCCATCCGCATCGTCTCGGTGACCACCTGGGTGCCGTGCTTGGCAGCGGTGTAGCCGGCGCCCCCCACGTACGCGATGCGGCCGGCCGTGGAGCCGACGTTGACGATCAGGCCGTCGCCGCTCGCCCGCAGCGCCGGCAGCAGCGCCTGGGTGACCTGGAGGAGTCCGATCACGTTGACCTCGTACATCCGCCGCCAGTCGTCGGGATCGGCCTCGGCGACGGGGTCGAGGCCGAAGGCGCCGCCCGCGTTGTTGACCAGCACGTGCAGCGAGCCGCCCACTGCTCCGGCCAGGGCGGCGACCGACTCCGGGGAGGTGACGTCGCAGGTCACCGCGACCCCGTCGATCTCGCGGGCGAGGGCCTCGACCCGGTCGGTACGGCGCGCGGCGCACCACACGGTGTAGCCCGCGGCGGCCAGGGCGCGGGCGGTGGCCGCGCCGATGCCGCTGCTGGCTCCGGTGACGACGGCGGTACGGCGTTCTCCTGGGCTGGTCACGGCACGATTGTGCCCATGCGGGGTGACCCGTGGCCCGCGCGGGTGGCTGGGGGTGGCTGGGGGTGGCACAGTGTGGGTCCCATGGGACGCCATGCCGAGGCACCCCGGTCCGCCTTCGACCTCCGCAGAACCGTGCAGCTCGCCGGTCTGGTCGGGGGGCTCGCCTGGGTGCTCGCCCTCCTCCTCCCCGACGACGGGATCCTCGAGCACGCCTGTCTCTGGATCGGTGCGGTCCTGCTGACCGGCACCCTGCTCGGGCTCGGGCTCCTGCTGGTCCGCAGCGACGTCCTGGCGCTCCGCCTCTTCGTGTCGCTCGCGTGCCCCGCCCTGGTCTGGGGGGTGTTCGGCCTCGTGCACGGGGCACTCTCCGACCCCAGGCTCGTGGACGCCGTGTTCGGCGCGCTCGTCGGCCTGGTCTGCCTGGCCGGGCTCGGTCACCGCCGGGACGGCGTCGCGCGCGCGACGCTGTGAGGTCGGGCCGCGGGAATGCCTGGCTGAGTCTGCCGGTTGCAGGCGTTCGGGCCCTGATTGGGGCCGGGAGGAGGACGTCGTGAGGGTCATCGAGGCCGACGCCGTACGCCGCGTGGCCATGGTCAGCGTGCACACCTCGCCCCTCGACCAGCCCGGGACCGGCGACGCGGGCGGGATGAACGTCTACATCCTGGAGCTGTCGCGACGCCTCGCGGCCGCCGGCATCGAGGTCGACATCTTCACTCGGGCCACGTCGTCGCGCGTCGACCCGGTGGTGCGGGCCGCCCCAGGCATCACGGTCCGCAACATCCACGCCGGCCCGTTCGAGGGCCTCGGCAAGGGCGAGCTGCCGGGCCAGCTGTGCACCTTCGCACGGGAGGTGCTGCGCACCGAGGCGGCCCTCCCCCTCGGCCACTACGACATGGTCCACTCCCACTACTGGCTGTCCGGGCAGGTCGGGGCCCTGGCCCGCGACCGGTGGGGCGTGCCGCTGGTCCACACCATGCACACCATGGCCAAGGTGAAGAACGGCGCGATGGCCGCCGGGGACACCCCGGAGCCGAGTGCCCGGATCATCGGCGAGGAGCAGGTGGTCGAGGCGGCCGACATGCTGATCGCCAGCACCGAGCTCGAGGCGGCCCAGCTGGTCGAGCTGTACGACGCCGACCCCGCCCGGGTCGAGGTCATCCACCCTGGCGTCGACCTGAGCGTCTTCCGTCCTCGTGACTCGCACGCGGCCCGTGAGCACCTCGGCCTGCCGGTGGACGCGCACGTGGTGCTCTTCGCCGGACGGCTCCAGCCCCTCAAGGGACCGGACGTCCTGCTGGGGGCCGTCGCCGGTCTGCTGGCGCACCGTCCCGAACTGCGCTCGCGTCTCGTGGTCCCGGTCGTGGGCGGTCCGTCGGGCAGCGGGCTCGAGCACCCCGAGGCGCTGGCCGACCTCGCCTTCCGGCTCGGCATCGACGACGTGGTGCGCTTCGTGCCCCCGGTGCCTCCGGCGGAGCTGGCCGTCTGGGACGCGGCCGCCTCCGTGGTCGCGGTGCCGTCGTACAACGAGTCGTTCGGCCTGGTCGCCGCCGAGGCGCAGGCCACGGGCACCCCGGTCGTCGCGGCCGCGGTGGGTGGCCTCACCACGGTGGTCGTCGACGGTGAGACCGGGCTGCTGCTCGACACCCACGACCCCGATGCCTGGGCGCACGCCCTCGGTCGCGTGCTGCTCGACGACGGGCTGCGGGCCCGCCTCGCCGAAGGTGCGCGTGCCCGGTCGGGCGCCTTCTCCTGGGAGGACACGGCGGAGCGCACGCTCGCCGTCTACGAACGTGCCCGCGCCGCTCTCCGCGCCGGGCTGGGCGCCAGCGCCTGACCCGCCGCCCCGCGACCCCACGGACGTGGCAGGGTCGGGGACATGACCGAGCCCGCGCAGGTGGTGCGTGACTACCTCACGGACAACGACCTGGACTTCGAGGAGCGCGACGGGTCGTTCAGCTTCGCGCTCCCGGGGGAACGCAAGCTCCAGACGCCCGTCCGTCTCGACGTCGGTCCGCACGCGCTCGCCGTCCATGCGTTCGTCTGCCGCAACCCCGACGAGAACCACGAGCGCGTCTACCGCTGGCTGCTCGAGCGCAACCTCAAGACGTACGCCGTGTCGTACGCCGTCGACCACCTCGGCGACATCTATCTCGACGCCCGGCTGCCACTGGCCCTGGTCACCCCCGACGAGCTCGACCTGCTGCTGGGTTCGGTGCTCACCCACGCCGACGGGTCGTTCAACACCATCCTCGAGCTCGGGTTCGCCTCCTCGATCCGCAAGGAGTGGGAGTGGCGACGGCTCCGCGGCGAGTCCACCCGCAACCTGGAGGCGTTCCGCGGCTGGCTGGAGTCCGGAACCGACCCCGCTCCCTGAGCTGAGGGGCCGGAATCCACGCGCCACAGCCCGAGCGGCGGCCCTAGCCTGCGGCCATGGAGTGGCCGTTCTTCGACCTCAGGATCACCCACGGCGACGTGGTGCTGCGCGGGGTGGCCGACGCCGACCTCGGGCCGCTGCTGGCCGTTCTTCCGGCGGACCTCGAGCTCGACCCGCGGATGGAGACCTTCGCGAGCCTGCCCGAGGCGCGAGACAGGGAGCGACGGTTCGTCGCCGGGATCTGGCGCCGTCGCGGGCTCTGGTCGCCCTCGTCGTGGTGCCTGGACCTGGTCGTGGAGCACGCCGGTGGCGTCGTCGGGATCCAGACGCTCGAAGCAGACGACTTCCCGGCGCTGCGCACGGTCGACTCAGCGTCGTGGCTGGCGCCGGAGGTCCGCGGGCGAGGGGTGGGCACGGCGATGCGGGCCGCGATCCTGGCCCTGGCCTTCGACCACCTGGGCGCCGACGCGGCCGTCACCTCGGCGGAGCCGGACAACCTGGCGTCGCTCGGCGTCTCCCGACGGCTCGGGTACGTCGACAACGGCGTCGGCCGCGTGCACGGGGCCCACGGCGCGGTCGACCTCCAGCACCTCCGGCTCGGCCGCGACGGCTGGCGCGCCACCGGCCGTTCCGCGGTGGTCGAAGGGGTCGAGCCGTGTCTGCCGTGGTTCGCGATCAGCTGAGCGCCACGGCTCCGAGCGCCAGCAGGGCGGGCACCGCCTGGACGACCAGGATCTTCCGGCTGACGGTGGCCGCGCCGTACGCACCGGCGACCACGACGCAGACCAGGAAGAACACCTGCACGTCGGCGCGCCAGGCGACCAGTCCCCAGACCAGGCCGGCGGCCAGGAAGCCGTTGTAGAGCCCCTGGTTGGCCGCCAGCGTGCGGGACTGCTCGGCGAACGCCGCGTCGAGCCCGAACGCCCGCCGCCCGGTGGGTGTCGTCCAGAGGAACACCTCCAGCACGAGGAAGGACAGGTGCAGCAGGGCGACGAGCCCGATCAGGATCGCGGCGGCGGCGTTCACTCGCGCAGCATGACAGGCTCGACGGCCCCTGGCGTCGATCGTCCCTGGGGCTTGCGACGCGCGATCGCGACGCCGATCAGGGCGAGCGCACCGCCGACGTACGCCATCGCCGGCGGCGTCTCACCGAGGAACACCCAGCCCATCAGGATCGTCAGCGGCGGCACGAGGTAGGTCGTGATCCCGAGGCTGCTCGCCGACATGTGCTGGAGCGCGAAGGCGTACGTCGTGAAGGCGATCGCCGTCGGGAAGAGCCCGAGGTAGACCACCCACCAGATGTCGGTGGCGGACGCGCTGCGGGTGGCCGAGACCAGCTGGCCGGCGAACGGCAGGCAGGCCACGGCGCCGACCGTGCAGGCGATCCAGGTGACGTGCAGCGCGGAGAGCCGTGACACCAGTGGCTTCTGCACGACCAGCGCCACGGAGTAGACCAGCGCGGCCAGCAGGCAGAGCAGGATGCCCGCGAGGTCGTTGTGGCCGCTGGGCTGGGAGACCCCGATCACGACGACGCCCGCGAACGCCAGCAGCAGCCCGACGCCGAGCCAGGGTGTGAAGCGGTCGCCGAGGAAGATGGTCGCGAGCACGGCGATCAGCACCGGGGAGATCTGGATGAGCATCGCCGACGTGCCGGCATCCACGTGGTGCTCACCCTGGTTGAGCGCCACGTTGTAGATGCCGAACCACAGCACCCCGATCGCGACCAGCCCCAGCCAGTCGCGGCCGCTGGGTCGCGGCAGGCCTCGCGAGACCGCCACCGCCCCCAGCGCCACCGAGCCGACCAGCAGCCGGCCGAGCGACAGCCCGCCGGCGGAGAAGTCGTGGCCGAGGTGGCGGATCGCCACGAAGGCCGAGGCCCAGAGCAGGAGGGTGATGCCCACGGCGGCCAGCGGCAGCCACGGTCGTTCGTCGGTGGTCACCACATCAGCCTAGGGACGGCCAGGGACAGGACTCATGCGGATTTCGGACGCGGCATGATGGACGGCATGCGCGTCGCCCTGATGGTCACGTGCGTCAACGACGCGCTGTATCCCGGCACGGGTCGCGCCGTCGTCGAGGTCCTCACCCGGTTGGGCGTGGACGTCGACTTCCCCGACGCGCAGACCTGCTGCGGCCAGCCGATGGTCAACACCGGGTACCTCGACGAGGCCGTGCCCGTCGTACGCACCTTCGTCTCGGCGTTCGAGGGGTACGACGCCGTGGTGACGCCGTCGGGGTCGTGCGCCGGGTCGGCGCGGCATCAGCACCGCCTGGTGGCCGAGCGCTCCGGCGACCGGGCGCTGGGCGCCGCCGTCGGTGAGCTCGGACCCCGGGTGTACGAGCTGAGCGAGTTCCTCGTGGACGTGCTGGGGGTGACCGACGTGGGGGCGTCGTTCCCGCACCGCGTGACCTACCACCCCACCTGTCACTCGCTGCGGCTGCTCGGTGTCGGCGACCGCCCGCGCCGCCTGCTGGAGGGCGTGCGCGGCCTGACCCTGGTCGACCTGCCCGCCGCCGAGGAGTGCTGCGGGTTCGGCGGCACGTTCGCGATGAAGAACGCCGATGTGTCGGTCGCGATGGGCGCCGACAAGGCCCGGCACGTCCGAGAGACCGAGGCCGTGGTGCTGGTCGCGGGCGACAGCTCGTGCCTCACCCACATCGGCGGCGTCCTGTCGCGCGAGCGGTCCGGCGTACGAGTGATGCACCTGGCCGAGGTCCTCGCGGCCACGGACCCCTCATGACCGCCACGTTCGTGGGGATGCCGGCCTTCCCGGCCGCGGCACGCGCGGCGCTGGCGGACAGCCAGCTGCGGCGCAACCTGACCCACGCGACCCACACGATCCGCGACAGGCGGGCGCGGGTGGTCGGCGAGGTGCCCGACTGGGAGGATCTCCGGCAGGCGGGCGCCGATCTCAAGGACGCCACCCTGTCGCGGCTCGACGAGCACCTCGTCCGGCTCGAGGAGTCGCTGACCGCGAGCGGTGCAGTGGTGCACTGGGCGCGCGACGCGGCCGAGGCGTGCCGGATCGTGGCGGACGTCGCGAAGGCCCACGGCGCCGCCGAGGTCGTGAAGGTCAAGTCGATGGCGACCCAGGAGATCGGGCTCAACGAGGCACTCGCGGCCGAGGGGATCGCGGCCTGGGAGACCGATCTGGCCGAGCTGATCGTGCAGCTCGGCGACGACCTGCCGTCGCACATCCTGGTCCCGGCGATCCACCGCAACCGTGCCGAGATCCGGCAGATCTTCCGCGAGCGCATGGCGGCGGCGGGCCGTCCGGCGCCGGAGGACCTCACCGACGACCCGGCCGAGCTCGCCAACGCCGCACGCCTGCACCTGCGGGAGAAGTTCCTGCGCGCCAAGGTCGGGGTGTCCGGCGCCAACTTCGCCGTGGCCGACACCGGAACCCTGGTCGTCGTGGAGTCCGAGGGCAACGGCCGGATGTGCCTGACCCTGCCCGAGGTGCTGGTCTCCGTGGTGGGCATCGAGAAGGTGGTGCCGACGTTCGCCGACCTCGACGTGTTCCTCCGGCTGCTGCCGCGCTCGTCGACCGGCGAGCGGATGAACCCCTACACCTCGATGTGGCAGGGCGTCACGCCCGGAGACGGGCCGCAGGAGGTGCACGTCGTCATGCTCGACAACGGCCGCACCCGGGCGCTGGCCGCCCGCGTCGGACGCCAGGCGCTGCGCTGCATCCGCTGCTCGGCCTGTCTCAACGTCTGCCCGGTCTACGAGCGGGTCGGCGGCCATGCGTACGGCTCGGTCTATCCCGGCCCGATCGGCGCGATCCTCAACCCCCTCCTGCGCGGTGTCGGGACCGATGACCAGGTCGACTCCCTGCCCTACGCGTCCACCCTGTGCGGCGCCTGCTACGAGGTGTGCCCGGTCAAGATCGACATCCCCGCGGTGCTGGTCGACCTGCGGGCCCAGGTCGTCGACGCGCACCGCGGTGCCCGCCTGCCGACGCCCGAGGCCCTCGCGATGCGCGCCGCCGCGCGGACCCTGTCCGACTCCCGGCGGCTCGGACGGGCCGAGCGGCTCGCCGGGCGGGTCGGCGGCTGGCTGCCCCGGCTGGCGAGCCTCCCGGGTCCCGGCCGCCGCTGGACGTCCGCACGGGACGTGCCGGAGCCGCCCGCCGAGTCGTTCCGCGCGTGGTGGAGGCGGACGCGATCGTGAGCGCACGCGAGGAGATCCTGGGCCGGGTGCGCTCGGCGCTGGCCGACGTGCCGGCGGTGCCCACGGTGGCCGTGCCACGCCGTACGCCGGAGCCGGGCACCGACGTCGTGACCCTGTTCTGCGAGCGGGTCGCCGACTACCGCGCGGAGGTGGAGCGGTGCTCGTCGGCCGACCTTCCCGCCCGCGTGCAGGCAGCCGTCGCCGGTGAGCGGGTCGTCGTACCGTCCGGGCTCGGGCTCGACGTGCCGGACTCCGTGGTGGACGGCGGGCTGTCGGCGGCCGAGCTCGACGCGCTCGACGCCGTGGTGACCAGGGCGCGCGTCGCGATCGCCGAGACCGGCACCATCGTCCTGGACCACGGCCCCGGCCAGGGCCGCCGGGCGATCTCGCTGGTGCCCGACCACCATGTCTGCGTGGTCGACGCCGCGCAGGTCGTGGCGGACGTCCCGGACGCGGTCGCCCTCCTGGACGCCGCCCGCCCCCTGACCTGGATCAGCGGCCCGTCGGCCACCAGCGACATCGAGCTCGACCGGGTCGAGGGCGTCCACGGCCCCCGTCGCCTCCACGTGATCGTGGTGGGGTGAGGGGCGTTCGGGGGAACGGTTCATCACGCTGAGTGGGTGAAGCAGCACTGGGCCAGCGGAACTCCGCTGGCCCAGTGCCCGTTCGACCACTCAGCGTGATGAACCGGCAGGGGCGCCGGCCAACCAGGCAAGACCGGGCGCCGCTACAGGTCGAGCTTGTAGCCGAGGCCGCGCACGGTGATGAGCATGGTCGGGTGGGAGGGGTCGGGCTCGAGCTTCGCGCGCAGGCGCTTCACGTGTACGTCGAGTGTCTTGGTGTCGCCGACGTAGTCCGAGCCCCAGACGCGGTCGATCAGCTGGCCGCGGGTCAGGACCCGGCCGGGGTTGCGCAGGAAGAGCTCCAGCAGCTCGAACTCCTTCAACGGCAGGCGCTGCGGCTCCCCGGCGACGGTCACGACGTGGCGCTCCACGTCCATCCGGACCGAGCCGGCCTCGAGCGTCGTCGGCGCGACGTCGGGCTCGATGCCGCGACGCAGCACGGCCCGGATGCGCGCGACCAGCTCCCTGGGGGAGTAGGGCTTGGTGACGTAGTCGTCGGCGCCGAGCTCCAGCCCGACGATCTTGTCGACCTCGTCGTCCTTGGCGCTGACCATGATCACGGGCACATGGGACTGCGCCCGGATCTGCCGGCACACCTCGGTGCCCGACAGTCCGGGCAGCATCAGGTCGAGCAGCACGATGTCGGCGCCGTTGCGGTCGAACTCCGCCAGGGCGTCGGGGCCGGTGGCGGCGAGCGACACGTCGTACCCCTCCTTGCGGAGCATGTACGACAGCGCGTCGGCGTAGCTCTCCTCGTCCTCGACGACCAGTACTCGGGTCATGACGCGTACTCCTCCTGCTGGGACCGGGGGAGGGAGAGGGTGAACGTCGAGCCCTGTCCCTCCGAGGACCACACGCGTACGTCGCCACCGTGTGTGGCCGCGACGTGCTTGACGATCGAGAGCCCGAGACCCGTGCCGCCGGTCGACCGGTGCCGGGCCGGGTCGACGCGGTAGAACCGCTCGAAGATCCGGTCCAGCTCCTCGTGCGGGATGCCGATGCCCTGGTCGACCACCGAGATCTCGACCATGTCGCCGTTGGCCTTGGTCGAGACCAGCACCGTCGAGTCGTCGCCCGAGTAGGCGACGGCGTTGGCCACGAGGTTGGTGACCGCCGCCGACACCTGCTCCTCGTTGCCGAAGACGGTCAGCCCGGAGGTGCCGCCGGTGACGACCGAGATGTGCTTGTTGGTGGCGTCCATCACCGTGATGTCGACCGACCGCTTGACCACCTCGTCGACGGCGACCACCGCCGGCGTCTCCAGCGGCTCGTCTCCTTGGAGACGCGAGAGCTCGATGATCTGCTGCACGAGCCGCGACAGGCGGTCGCTCTCGGTGAGCATCCGCGACGCGAAGCGCTCGACCGCCTCGGGGTCGCCCGACGCCTCGGCGGTCGCCTCGGCGAGCAGCTTGATCGCGCCGACCGGGGTCTTGAGCTCGTGGGAGACGTTGGCCACGAAGTCGCGGCGTACGGCCTCGACCCGGCGTTCGCGGGTGCGGTCCTCGACCAGGGCCAGGACGTAGCGGGAGCTCAGCGGTGCGACCCGGGCGGTCACCGTGCGCGGCGGTCCGCTCGGTCGCGGCATCGTCAGCTCGGTCTCGCGGATCTGCCCGTCACGGCGTACTTGCTGGACCATGTCGGCCAGCTCCTGCGAGAGCAGCCGGTTGCCACGGACCAGGCCGAACGCGAGCGCCGGCGCGGACGCCTTGACGACTTCGTCCTCGTCGTCGACCACGACGGCGCTCGAGCGGAGCACCGACAGCACCGCCGCCGCACCCGCAGGGACAGCGGGCTCCTCCGGCGGGCGGACACCGGCCTGCTGACGCTCGCTCACGTGCCAGGCGAGCACGGCGCCCCCGGCGACGACGGCCCCGATGAGCGCGGCCAGGAAAGCCTGCGTCGTGGGGCTCACATCCAGATCGTACGCACGAGGACACCGGCCGGACGGCTCGCGGACGACGTGCTCACGCAGTGTTCACGACCAGTTCACCGGGCGTCCCCGTCCGGACACCTTCCCCACCTACGGTCACGGCATGCGCGAAGCGTTCCACGAGCAGCTGGACTCGATCTTCTCCGACCTCGCGGAGATCTGTCAGGAGGTCGAGACGTCGGTCCGCCACGCGACGCAGGCCCTCTTGGACGGCGATGCCGAGGTCGCCGAGCAGGTGATCGCGGCCGACGCGAAGATCGACTCCGCGCGCGAGCGGGTGGAGGACACGGCGTTCTCCCTGCTCTCCCTCCAGCAGCCGGTCGCCGGCGACCTGCGCGTCGTCGTGTCCGCGCTGCGCATGGTCAGCGAGCTGGAGCGGATGGGCGACCTGTCGGTGCACGTCGCGAAGATCGCCCGCCTGCGGGTGCCCGAGATCGCCGTACCCGTGGACGCGCGCGCCACCGTGGCGCGGATGGGTGAGGTGGCCGAGGACATGGTGCGCCGGGTCGCGGCCGTGATCACCGACAAGGACGTCGAGGCCGCCATCGAGCTCGGCCGCGACGACGAGGAGATGGACCAGCTCCGGCGTGGCAGCTTCACCCAGCTGCTCGGCGACGACTGGCAGTACGGCGTCGAGTCGGCCGTCGACATCGCGCTGCTCGGGCGCTACTACGAGCGGATCGCCGACCATGCGGTCTCGGTCGCCAACCGGGTGGTCTTCGTGGTGACGGGTCAGTACCCGGTCGACTCCGACGCACAGGCGGGGTAGGCGGTCGAGAGACCTGGGTCCGCCTCAGCGGCCCTGCGCGGCGACCGCGGCGGCGGCCTCGGCGGCGGCCTCGGCGTCGAGGTAGCGCCCACCGGCCACCGTCGGCCTCAGGTCGTCGTCGAGCTCGTAGACCAGCGGCATCCCGGTGGGGATGTTGAGGCCGGCGATGTCGTCGTCGCTGATGCCGTCGAGGTGCTTGACGATCGCGCGCAGGCTGTTGCCGTGGGCGGCGATCAGCACCGTGCGGCCTTCACGCAGGTCGTCGGAGAGGGGCCCGTCCCAGTAGGGAAGGAGCCGGGTGATCACGTCGGCCAGGCACTCCGCTCGGGGCAGCTCGGGCCCGAGGCCGGCGTACCGCACGTCGTGCGCCTGGGAGAACTCGTCGTCGTCGTCCAGGGCAGGAGGGGGTACGTCGAACGAGCGGCGCCAGAGCATGAACTGCTCCTCGCCGTACTCCTCGAGGGTCTGCTTCTTGTTCTTGCCCTGCAGCGCGCCGTAGTGCCGCTCGTTGAGCCGCCAGCTGCGTCGCACGGGGATCCAGTGGCGGTCGGCCACGTCGAGACCGATCGCGGCGGTCGTGATCGCGCGGCGCAGCAGCGAGGTGTGGACGACGTCGGGCGCGATGCCGGCGTCGCGCAGCTGCTCGCCGCCGCGCTCGGCCTCCTGGCGGCCCTTGTCGGAGAGGGGGACGTCGACCCAGCCGGTGAACAGGTTCTCGGCGTTCCACACGCTCTCGCCGTGGCGGAGCAGGACCAGCGTGCGGGTCATCTCAGCTGGAGGACGACGCCGAGGCAGACGCGGACGGCGACGGGGCGTTGTCGAGGCCGGCCCACTGCCCGCTGTCGTCGACGACGGGCACGCTGAGGCTGGCGGTCTCGCCGTTGTCGAACTGCAGGGAGATGTTGACGAACTGACCCGGCTGGAAGGTGCCGTAGACCGGGATGCCCTGACCGGTGGCGAGGTTCTCCATCGAGCCGGGCGCCATCGTGAACGGCGTGGCGTCGGCCGTGGAGATCGTGGTGTTGTCGCCGGACACCGACTGCAGCGCCACCGACTCCGTCGAGCTGCCGTTGACCAGGGTGGCCACGAACGTGCCGTAGTCGGGCTGGGCGGCGACCACGACCGCGTTGAGCACGGTGACCGTGCCGTCCCGGTCGTCCACCCCGGCCGTGAGGTTGTTGATCTTGTCGGTGGGGTAGTTGAAGCCGCAGGCCGACAGCGCGGCGGAGGCGGCGAGGCCGGCCGCTCCGAGGGCCGTGGCGCGTCGCAGGTTCACGGGCGACAGACTAGCGGTCGCGCCGGACGTGTCCCGCGCCGACCACCACCCCGTGCACCACCCGGGCCACCGACCCTCACCGGGACAGTCCGACGGTGCTCCCGATCACCGCGATGACGCCCGCGACGGCGACGCAGTAGACGCTCGCGAGCACGAGCAGCCGCGGCGCTCCCACGCGAAGGGCCAGGCGCAGCGGCAGGTGCCGGCGGCCCGCACGGTTGTCGTCGACGAGCCCTCGCAGCGAGGCGAGCACGTGCACCCCGACCCCGAGGAACGCCGCGGCGACGGTCATCGCCACCGTGGGCGGCCGACCGTCCGCGGCCCCGCCCCAGCCCCCGTAGGAGAGGTACGCCGGGTAGAGCGCGAAGGCGATCGCCCAGGGCAGCCACGACAGCCGGCCCCGGCCGAGGAGACGGGTTCCCAGGGAGGCGACCCCCACCGACAGCAGGTAGGCCAGCCCGGCGTTCATGCCGCTCGACAGCGACAGAGGTACGACGAGCAGCACGGCCACCGCGACCGCGAAGAGCACGGTGCCTCGCTCGAGCGTGCCCTCGCCGAGCGGCTTGCCCCGGCGCCCGTCGGCCCGGTCGGCGTCCTCGTCGGCGAGGTCGTCGTCCCAGCCGAGCACGGCCTGCCCGACCAGGACGGTGAGGGCGACCAGTCCCACCTCGCGGGGCGGCCGTCCGGAGACGGCCGCGGCCACCGCCAGGCCGACGGCCGTGAGCAGCGCCTGCCGCGGGTGTGCGCTGCGCACCAGCAGGACGGGCGTCGACCGGGCGATGCGCCCCGTGGTCGACGTCGCTGACATGCTCCGCAGTATCGGCCATGCGCCTCCGGGCAGGCACATCGACGTTCGATCTGTCAAGCCCGCAAACCGCCTCTGACCTGCGACGACGCAATCGGGGCGCGCTCGAACACGTGTTAGAATGGTCACCTAAGAAGGGTGGTACTGAAGAATATGTCTTTCACCGTGGGCGAAACGGTCGTGTATCCCAATCACGGGGCCGCTGTCATCGAAGACATCGAGATGCGGAAGATCAAGGGTGAGGACAAGCAGTACCTCGTCCTGCGGATCGTGGCACAGCAGGACCTCGTGGTCCGCGTGCCGGCGTGCAACCTCGATCTGGTCGGTGTGCGCGACGTGGTCGACAAGGACGGGCTCGACAAGGTGTTCGACATCCTGCGTGCGGCACACGTCGAGGAGCCGACCAACTGGTCGCGCCGTTACAAGGCCAATCTCGAGAAGCTGCACAGCGGCGACGTCATGAAGGTCTCGGAGGTCGTGCGCGACCTCTGGCGCCGGGAGCGTGACCGCGGGCTGTCGGCCGGCGAGAAGCGGATGCTGGCCAAGGCGCGTCAGATCCTGGTCTCCGAGCTGGCCCTGGCCGAGAACACCAACGAGGACAAGGCCGAGGCGATCCTCGACGAGGTACTCGCCTCCTGATCGGACCTGTGAGAGCCGATCGACCGAGGGCCCCGCACCAGCGATGGTGACGGGGCCTTCGGCGTCTCGCCGTAGAGTCCGCCCATGGACGACGACCTCGGACCGATCGCGCTCGGGGCGGTGGTCGAGCGCGACCGGGGCTCGCTGCCCTTCGCGTTGCTGCACGGCGAGCCGCTGGTCGCCTGTGCGGCGTGGGCGATGGGTGAGGCGCGGATCCAGCTGATCGACCTGACCACCCCCTGGGACGACGTACGCGACGCCGGCCTGCCGCTGGTCTGGCACGACGTCCTGTGCCCGATGACGCCGCCGGAGTTCCTGGCCGCGTGCGTACGCCGAGCGGTCGCCGACCGCACGGTCGTGGCGGGCGCGCTGCGGGTGACCGACACCGTCAAGGAGGTCGTCGAGGCGCCCGCGGGGCCGCTGGTCGGCCGGACCCACGACCGCGAGGGCCTTCGTCGGCTGGCCTCGCCGATCGTGCTGCCGACCGAGATCGTCCGCACGCTCGACGACTGGCCGCCCGCCGACTTCGAGGTGGCGCTGGCCGACCTGCGCATCGGACATCCGGTGCAGCTGCTCGACGGCCCCGCCTCGGCGCGGCGCGTCACGAGTGCCGACGAGCTGCCGGCGCTCGAGGCGCTCACCGCGCCGTGAGTGCCTCGGCCAGCACGAAGTCGTCGGCCACCGTGAGCTTGGCGTTGGTGTCGTCCGAGGGCACGGCGGCGATCGGCAGCCCCGCGTAGGCAGCCACGATCGCCGCGGTGTCCGTCGCCTCGAACCCGTCCGCAGCAGCCGCCCGGTGGGCGGCCAGCAGCGCGTCGGCCCGGAACGCCTGCGGCGTCTGCACCCCCACCAGGCCGCGCGGCACGGTCGACCCGTCCAGGGCGACCAGCCCCGGGAGCGGGAGGACAGGGATCGCGCCCCCGTGCTCGTACGCCGCCGCCAGGACCGCCCGGTAGAGCGCGACGCCGGCGAAGGGCCGGGCCGCATCGTGCATGGCCACCACGTCGAGCTGCCCCGCCTCGATCGCCGGCGCGAGCACGGCCAACGCGGCCCATTCCGAGAGATGTCGCGTCGCCCCGCCGGGGACCATGGCGACCTCGGGACCGTCGTCGGTCAGGTGCGGCCGTACGGCGTCGCTGGTCGCCTCCTCGTCGCCCGGCCGGACCACGAGGACGACCCGCTCGACGCCCGGCACCGAGCAGGCGACGCGGACGGAGCGCGCGACCACGGGGACTCCTGCCACGGCCAGCAGCACCTTGTTGACGCGGGCGCCGACGCGGGAGCCGGACCCTGCTGCCAGGACGACGACGGCCGCGCGGATCGTGGGGTCCTCGGGTGCGCCGGACGTCACCGACCCAGTCTGCCCGAGCAGGCTCAGACCGCCAGCGCCGGCTGGAGCGCCAGACGTGCGGCGGCACGCGCGTGAGCTCGGGCGGAGTCGATGACGGGGATCGGGACGTCGCCGGCCCCGATCAGCAGGCCGATCTCGGTGCAGGCGAGGACCACGGCCTGCGCTCCCGCCGAGGCGAGCTCCTCGATGACGCGGACGTAGTCGGCCCGGGACTCGTCGCGGACGATGCCCTGGGTCAGCTCGTCGAAGATCACCCGGTCGATCATCTCGCGGTCAGCCGGGGCGGGTGACACCGTGGCGATCCCGTGGCGACCGAGGCGCTCGGCGTAGAAGGGCTCCCGCATCACCCATCCGGTGCCGAGCAGCCCGAGGGTCTCGACGCCCTGCCCGAGCGCCTCGTCCGCGACCGCGTCGGCGATGTGGAGGAGCGGCACGTCGATGGCGGCCTCGACGGCCGGTGCGACCTTGTGCATCAGGTTGGTGCAGATCAGGACGGTCTCGGCGCCGGCCGCACACAGGCGCCGGCCGGCGGCCGCGAGCATCCGGCCGGCCCCGTCCCAGTCCTCCTCGAGCTGCAGGGCCCGGACCTCGTCGAAGTCCAGCGACTCCAGCAGGAGCCGGGCGCTGTGGTGGCCGCCGAGCCGCGCTCCGACCGCGTCGTTGATCATCCGGTAGTACTCCACCGTCGAGTGCCAGCTCATGCCGCCGATCAGGCCGATCTTCCTCATGCCGACCATGGTCCGGCTCGACGTCCCTCCAAGGAATCCCCGACTTCTTATGGGGAGGCATAAGCGCTACTTTGAGGTCGTGGACGCGCGCAGGATGCTGATCTTCCGCACCGTGGCGCGCGCCGGCTCCATCAGCGCCGGCGCCCGCGAGCTCGGCTGGACCCAGCCGGCGGTCAGCCAGCACCTTCAGGCGCTCGAGCGCGCGGCCGGCTCCCCCCTCCTGCTGCGCGGGGCCGGCGGGGTGTCACTGACGGAGGCCGGCGAGGTGTTGCTGCAGCACGCCGACTCGCTGGCCAGCCTGCTGCGCGTGGCGGACGCGGAGCTCGGCGACCTGGCGGAGGTACGCCGTGGGACGGTGCGGTTGGCGTGCTACCCCTCCGGTGCGGCGACGCGGGTGCCGCAGGGGCTCTCGGCCCTGAGGGACCGCCACCCCGGCCTCGACGTCCACCTCATCGAGGCCGAACCTCCGGAGGCGCTGTCCATGGTCCAGGAGGGCGCGGTGGACCTGGCCCTGGTCTTCGCCCACGAGGGCCAGGAGCTCGCCGCGCCCGACCTGGTCGTCCACTCCTTGGGCAGCGACGACCAGCTGCTGGTGCTGCCGGTCGGGCACCCGCACGCCACCACCCGGGGCCTGCGGCTCGACCGGCTGGCCGGCGAGACGTGGATCGCCGGCTGCGACCGGTGCCGCGCCTACCTCCTCCAGGCGTGCCGTCAGGCCGGCTTCGAGCCGCACGTGCGGCACGTCACCGACGACTACGTCGTCGTGCAGAGCCTGGTCGCCCACGGGCTCGGCATCGCGCTGCTCCCGGACACCTCGCTGCGGGCGTTCCGTCATGCTGAGGTCGACGTACGCCGGGTGCGTGGCGTCGAGCCGCGGCGTCTCGGAGCCGTCCACCGACCGGGCGTGGAGACGATCCCCGCGGTCGGAGCCGTGCTCGCGGCTCTGGTCGAGGCCGTCTGACCGACGAGTCCGGTCAGTGCAGGAGGGCGGTGGCGATCGCGGCGACTCCCTCGCCGCGGCCGGTGAGGCCCAGGCCGTCGGTGGTGGTGGCGCTCAGTGAGACCGGCGCGCCGATGGCGCCGCCGAGCACGCCGGTCGCCTCGTCGCGTCGGGAGCCCAACCGGGGCCGGTTGCCGATCACCTGCACGGCGACGTTGCCGATCTCGAAGCCGGCCTCGCGCACCAGGCGCGCGGTCTCGGAGAGGAGGGCGACGCCGGACGCTCCCGCCCACCGGGGCTCGGCGGTGCCGAACGTCGAGCCGAGGTCGCCCAGCCCCGCGGCGGAGAGCAGGGCGTCGCACATGGCGTGCGCGGCGACGTCGCCGTCGGAGTGGCCCTCGAGCCCCTGCGGCTCGTCGGGCCAGGCGAGCCCGGCCAGGTGCATCGGGACACCGTCCGCGAGGCGGTGCACGTCGGTGCCGATGCCCGTTCGCACCTCGTAAGAACTCGCTGCCACGCGGACGATCATGCCCGAGGGACACTTCTGGTGTGTGGACGCGTGCGCGCTGGGCGCTGGCCGGCCTGACGGCGGGCCTCGGAGGTCTCGGCACGTCGTACCTGACCGCGGTGCTGCTCGGGCTGCGCGGCAACCCCGTGACCGACGTGGCCGAGCTGGTCATCCGGCTGACGCCCGGGGCCGTCGCCGAGGACGCGATCAGCCGCGTGGGCCACGAGGACAAGCCGCTGCTGGTGACCGGCGTGCTGGTCGCGCTCGTCGTCCTCTTCTGTGCGTGCGGGCTGCTCGCGCGGCGCTGGCCCGGCGTCGGGATGGGCGGCTTCGTGGTGCTGGGAGTGATCGGTCTCGTTGCCGACCAGTCGCAGTACGCCGCCACACCGGTCGGCATCCTCCCGATCCTGGTGGGGGTGATGACCTGGCTGGTGGCCTTCGGCTCCCTGACCGGCCTGCTCCGGCCCGGGCCCTTCGCGAGTCGGCAGCGGGGGCTCGACCCGGATCGCCGGTTCGTCGTCGCCGCCTCCGGGGTGGGCGTCGGGAGCCTGCTGCTCGCCGGGCTCGGCTGGAAGGCGGGCGGACACCGGCGCGCGGTCGACGCCGCGCGGGACGCGCTCGACCTGCGCCTGCGCGACCCCGGGCCGCCGTCGGGAGTCGACGTGGGCGTGGACGGCGTGACGGCGTGGCAGACGCCGGCTGCGCGGTTCTACCGGATCGACACCTCGCTCAGTCCGCCCGCGATCTCGCCGGACGACTGGTCGCTGCGCATCCACGGGATGGTCGACCGCGAGGTCACGCTGACCTACGCCGACCTGCTGAAGCGTCAGCGCAGCGAGATCTGGATGACCCTCAACTGCGTGTCCAACCCGGTCGGCGGAGACCTGATCAGCAACGCCTGGTGGAGCGGAACCACCCTCAAGGCCCTGCTCGAGGAGGCCGGCGTGCGGCCGGGCGCGAACGCCGTCAAGCAGACCTCCGACGACGGCTGGACCTGCGGGACGCCGCTGCCCGCGCTGCTCGACGACCGGGGCGCGATGCTCGCCTACGCGATGAACGGCGCGCCGCTGCCGATCGAGCACGGGTTCCCGGTACGGACGTTGGTGCCGGGGCTGTACGGCTACGTCTCGGCGTGCAAGTGGTTGCGCGACATCGAGGTGACGACGTTCGACTCGTTCTCGGCGTACTGGACCGAGCGCGGCTGGTCGGAGCAGGGGCCGGTCAAGCTGGCCTCGCGGATCGACGTACCCGGCGACGGGCAGCGCGTGAAGGCAGGTCGGGTGCAGGCCGGCGGCCTGGCCTGGCAGCAGCACACCGGCATCAGTGAGGTGCAGGTGCAGCTCGACGGCGGCGGCTGGCAGCCGGCCACCCTCGCCCGCAGGAACATCACCGACTCGTGGGTGCAGTGGGCCGCCACGCTCGAGGTCGAGCGCGGCGGCCACCGCCTGGCGGTGCGCGCCGTCAACGACGACGGCCAGGTGCAGACCGCGGTGCGTGCCGACCCGGTCCCCAACGGGGCGTCGGGCTGGCACACCATCGGCTTCAGCGCCGAGTGAGCAGTCTCGCGGTCGGCGCAGGCGCGTTGCGGGAGTACGTGGTCCGGAACTTGGCGAGCGTGTAGTTCTTGTGCAGGGTCTTGGTGCCGGCGACCACCGCTCGGTAGTGCACCCAGTGGTTGTGCCCGCTGCGGACCCGGACGCTCCAGTGGCCCTTGTTGTTGGTGCGGACCACCTTGTAGTTCTTCCACGACCCGCGCTTGACCTGGATCACGACCCGGTGGTGCTTCGCGTGGGGCGAGAGTGCGCCGTGCCAGGTGAAGTCGAGCCCGCCGTGCCACTTGTAGCCGAGGTGGGTGAACTTCCAGTACGTCAGGACCTGGACGGTGTTGGAGGTCGACGGGTCCCAGGTGGTGGTGCCACTGCCGGTGTCGACGCTGGTGCCGCCGGAGTACTGCACCCGGTAGGTGGCGTTGCTCAGCGCCTTCGGGCTGGTGAAGGTGACGCCGTCGCTGACGTCCGCATCGGTCTGGCTGGTGGTCCAGCCGTGTCCGGGCAGGCGCCGCTGCAACGTGGCCGACCCCGCGGTCGGGGCGGCGGTGCCATCGGAGATGACGGTCGTCAGGGTGCCCACCCGGTCGCCGTAGAGCGCGCGCCAGCCGGAGTACTGGTTGCCGGTGCCCGGGTCGGTGAAGCTGAGCTGCACCGTGGTCGGTGTGGTGGCCGGCGCTGCGGCCTGGGCCGGTGTCGTCGCGAGGAGCGTCGCGCCCCCGGCCGTGATCGCGAGCGATGCCAGGGTGGCACCGAGCTTCGTTGTACGCATTCCGAGTCCCCCGTCGGGTCGAAGTGAACCGTCACGAGCGGACCCCGAGCCGGCGTCGAAGTCCTATCACGGATCGACGACCTCCACCCCGGCATTCGTCAAGCCGAGAGGGACCCGCTGTCGAGCCGGCGGTGCTCGGGCAGCGCGATCCGCTGCGGCCGGTAGGGGTTGAGGGTTCTCACGGGTCAGTGCGGTGTCGCGCGTCGTCGCGGAGTCGGGGGTCGCCGCGTCGCGCCCATACGATGGCCCGGTGACTCTTCGGCTCCACGACACCGCGACGGGCGAGGTCCGCGACTTCACCCCCCTCACCGAGGGCCAGGCGGGCATCTACGTGTGTGGGCTGACCGTGCAGAGCGAGCCACACGTCGGTCACGTGCGCTCGGCGGTGAACTTCGACGTGCTGCGGCGGTGGCTGACGGCGTCGGGGTACGACGTCACGTTCATCCGCAACGTCACCGACATCGACGACAAGATCCTGGCCAAGGGCGAGGCGCAGGGTCGGCCGTGGTTCGAGATCGCCTACCTGATGGGGCGCGAGCTGGGCAAGGCGCTCGACGCGATCAACGTGCTGCCGCCGACGTACGAGCCGGCCGCGACCGGGCACGTGCCGGAGATCCTCGACCTGATCGGCCGGTTGGTGTCCTCGGGTCATGCCTACGCCGCCGATGACGGCTCCGGTGACGTGTACTTCGACGTGCGCTCCTGGCCGGAGTACGGCGAGCTGACTCACCAGAGCGTCGACGACATGGAGCCGGCCGAGGACGCGGACCCGCGCGGCAAGCGCGACCCGCGCGACTTCGCGCTGTGGAAGGGCTGGAAGAAGGCGCTCGAGCCCGAGACCGCGGCCTGGCCGTCGCCGTACGGCGCGGGTCGCCCGGGCTGGCACATCGAGTGCTCGGCGATGGCGGCGAAGTACCTCGGCCCGGCGTTCGACATCCACGGGGGCGGGGTCGACCTGCGCTTCCCCCACCACGAGAACGAGATGGCCCAGTCGCACGCGGCCGGGCAGCCGTTCGCGTCGTACTGGCTGCACAACGCCTGGATCACCACCGCCGGCGAGAAGATGTCGAAGTCGCTGGGCAACTCGCTGCTGGTCCCCGAGGTGCTCAAACGGGTGCGGGGCATCGAGCTGCGCTACTACATGGTCTCGGCGCACTACCGCTCGCACGTGGAGTTCTCCTTCGAGGCGCTGGACGACGCCGCGAAGTCGTTCCGCCGGATCGAGGCGTTCCTCGACCGGGCCGAGCCCCACATCGACACCTGGTCCGCCATCAAGCCGCCGGCCTTCGTCGCGGCCATGGACGACGACCTCGGGACCCCGGCCGCGGTGGCCGTCATTCACGACACCGTGCGCGAGGGCAACCGGTTGATCGACGCGGGGCTGACCGGGGAGCCCCTCCAGCAGGCGTTCGGGGCGGTGCGGTGGATGCTGGACGTCCTGGGACTGGATCCCGCGGACCCGAGCTGGGGCGCCGCGGGCGGGTCGGACGACGCGCGGCTGCACGCCGCCGTCGACGCCCTGGTGGCGGGGTTGCTCGAGGAGCGAGCCGCGGCACGAGCCGACAAGGACTGGGGGCGGGCCGACGCGATCCGCGACCGGATCGCGGCCGCGGGCATCGCCGTCGAGGACACCCCCGACGGTCCGACGTGGACGCTGGCGGACGGAGACTCCTGATGGCCGGGAACAGTCAGCGCAAGGGCGCGATCCGCAAGTCCTCGAAGCGGCCGACGGCCGGCTCCGGGGGGCGGGTACGCCGCGGGCTCGAGGGCAGGGGGCCGACCCCGAAGGCGGCCGACCGTCCCAACCACAAGGCCCACAAGCTCAAGGCGAAGGCCGACCGCGAGGCCGCCCGGCGTCCCCAGCCACGCCGGCGTACGAGCGACGGCGACGAGTGGATCGCCGGGCGCAACGCGGTGGTCGAGGCGCTGCGGGCCGGCGTACCGGTGAGCGGGCTGTACGTCGCCGAGGGCGCCGAGCGCGACGGCCGGCTGCGCGAGGCGTTCAAGATCGCCGCCGAGCA
>Ga0070679_100000777_pt1 | contig 27751 bp, 28 predicted proteins | sample KBSC63BmetaG_FD_65652 | JGI IMG/M metagenome (GOLD analysis project Ga0070679, IMG submission 65652) | Corn rhizosphere microbial communities from Kellogg Biological Station, Michigan, USA - KBS C6-3B metaG | ecosystem: Host-associated > Plants > Roots > Rhizosphere | place: USA: Michigan... | reverse complement strand
CCTTGAGCACCAGGTTGTCGCCCTGGCGCTCGACCTTGCTGACCTGCATCAGTTCCGACTTGTCGGCGGCGTAGATTTTCATCTCACCGCTCCTTTCTTTGCCTCGTCCGGGACTTGTTTGAGGGTCCCCTCCTCGCCCGGCACCGGCGGCGCTGCGGGCCACGAGGGATCCTCAAACAAGTTCAGGATAACGGTTGCGAGTGAAGCGGGCATCACGAGACCTTGATCCCGTCGAACTCGATGCCGAGGTCTTCGGCCATCACCATCGCCGTTGCGCGCCCTGCGCCGAAGACACCGCCGCCGGGATGCTGGAACGGGCCGACGAGGTAAAGCCGCTCGACCCCCGGCACGCGATATTGCCCCAACTCCGGCGTCGGACGATGGCTGCCGGACTGGTAGGTCGTCGTGGCGATGCCGTGGAGATCGCCGCGCAAGAAGCTCGGGGAGGTGCGCTCCATGTCGACGGGGCTGTCGCAGTGGTAATCGAGGATCGCCATGTCGTCGATGAAGTCGCCCATTCGGGCGATCACCTTGTCGGCGAACTCGCGCTTGGACTCGTCCCAACTGCGCCCGTCGGGGCGCTCGTAGGGCACGTAGTCCCACGCGTGGAAGATCGCCTTGCCCTCGGGCGCGCGGCTGGGATCGTGCTGGGTAAGCTGACCGACGCCCACCAGCGGATGAGGCGACATGTTGCCGTAGCGCAGCTCGTCGAACGCGCGGCGCATGTCCTCGTAGTCGCCCGGCATCAGCTCGTACATCACTGCCGAAAGGTTGCCGGCCTTGAACTTCAACGGTGCATCGAGCGCGGCGTGGACAGTGAAGCAGGCGGCGGGCGTGATGTGCGTGCGCAGCGCGTCCTTCGCAACCTGAGCCGGGACCGAGGGTACCATGTCGGGCAAGTGGTGCGGGTGGATCGCGCCAATGACCCCCTCGCCGCACGACAGCCTTTCGCCATCGTCCAGCACCACGCCCGTCGCGCGCGTGCCGTCGGTCACGACCTCGCGCACCGTGCAGTTCGCCCGCACCGCGCCGCCGTGGTCCTCGATGCAGGCGATCAGCGCATCGGTCAGCTTGCCCGAGCCGCCGGCCGGCACGCCGAAGCCGAATTTCTCGAGGAAGCCGAGGAACACGTAGGCGCCAATGCCGGTCGCCTTCTCGTCGGGGCTGACGAGATTCTCGCCGGCCACCCGGCCGAAGTGGGCCTTGACCTTGTCATGCTCGAACAGCTCTTCCATCAGGTCGAACGTGCTGACCTGCGTGGTGCGCCAGATCTCGCGGCCCTCGGCGCTCTGGTCCATCATCGCCGTCTGCGCGCCCAAGGGCATCGGCGGCGAATAGAGCCCGGCCTGGATCATCGGCAGCCATTCGGCGGCACGGCGGCTCATTTCGAGGAAAGTCCCGGCGTCCTTCGCGCTGAACTTGCGGATCGCCTCGGCCGACTTGTTCGGATCGCGATGGAGCGGCAGCGTCGTCCCGTCCTCCCACACGCTCATCATCGGCACGTCGGGGAACACGTACCGCAGGCCGTACCTGCGCTTGAGGCCGAGGTCGTCGTTCGCCAGCAGCGGGTTGCCCTGGATGAAGATGTGGCTCATCGAATGCTGGTCGTGGAGAAAGCCGGGCAGCGTCAGTTCGCGCGACACCACTCCGCCGCCGAACCACGCGTTGCGCTCCAGCACCAGCACGCGCTTGCCGGCGACGGCGAGGTAGGCCGCCGCCACGAGGCCGTTGTGGCCCGAGCCGATGACCAGGATGTCGGCGTCAGCCATTCGTGCTCCTCAGATCATGGCGGAAAGGGCGAGGTCGGAGAGCTTCTGGCAGCGCTCGATGTTGGCCGCCTGCGTCATCACGCCGGCGCTCACCAGCGCGAAGCTGGCGTCGGCGGCGGGATCGACCCAGAACATCGTGCTGCCGGCACCGTAGTTGCCGTGCGTCTCCGGGCTCGCGAGGGTGCCGAACAGGTGGTGAATGACGCCGGTCCCGCGCACCTGGAAGCCGATGCCCTGGTTGGCCGGCGGAACGGCCCAGCCGGCATTCTCGGCCACGCGCTTGTAGAGCTCGTTCGGCATTTCGCCGGTGTGGTTCCGCCGCGCCAGCCGCAGCATCGCCGGTGACAGGATGCGCACGCCGTCAAGCTCGCCCTCGCGCCGCAGCATCTCGGCGAAGCGGTAGAGGTCGCCGCTGGTCGAGGCGCAGCCGACGTGCGGGGCCTCGACCTCGGGATCCTCGAACAGCGCGTGGTCGCCCGGCAGGTTGCGGCTGAGATGCTGGATCGGCACCGTGCCGCGCATGTCCGGCTTGACGTGGCGCGGCGCGAGATCGGGGCGCAGGCCCATGCTCGTGTCGTTCATGCCGAGCGGGGCGAACAGGTCCTCGTGAAGCAGCGTCCGGTAGTTGCGGCCCTTGGGATCGGTGCGGACCAGCGCGGTGCCCATGAGCACGTGATTGACCAGCGGCGAGTAGTCGCAGCGGGTACCGGGCGGGACCTCGCCGTGGACGTTTTCGATCGAGGCTTCGAACAGCTCCTGCAGCCGGTCGAGGTACATCCCCGGCCTGGGCGTCCACACGCCTGGCATCCCGGCGGTGTGAGTGAGGAGGTGGTAGAAAGTCGCCTCCTCGCGCGGACGGCCGGTAAATTCGGGCAGCACGTCCTTTACCTTGGTCGTCAGCGCGAAACGACCTTCCTCGATCGCCTTGAGGATCAGGACATTGGTGAAGGCCTTGGTGACCGAGAAGATCGAGAACACGTTGTCGTAGTGGAGCGGCCGTTCGCCCGCCGCGTCCTCGGCCCCCAGCGCTTCGGCGAACACCACTTCGCCGCCGCGCCCGACGGTCACCACCGCGCCGAAGTAGTCGCCGCGCGCGACATCGGCGAGGATCACCTCGCGCAACTTGTCGAGACGCTCCCGCCAAACCACCTTTGCTGTCGTCGCTGTCGTCACTAGCTCACCCCGCCGCGATGATGCCGCCGTCGATGGCGAGCATGGCCCCGTTGATGAACGCCGCCTCGTCCGAGAGAAGGAAGGCGACGGCATGCGCGACGTCTTCCGGCCTGCCGTTGCGCCGCAGCGGAATGTGCTTGGCGCGCTCGGCATATTGCTCGGGCGTTACGAAGCCCTCGGTGGCAGGCGTCGGCACGCTGCCCGGAGCGATGGCGTTGACGCGCACGCCGCGAGGGCCGAGCTCGCCGGCGAGCACCTTCGTCAGACCGGCGATGCCCGCCTTGATCGTTGTGTAGGCGCCGGTGTTCGGCCGCCCGCGATAGGCGACCGGCGAGGAGTAGTTGAGGATGTTGCCGGTCGCGTTCTCGTCGCGGTGGGCGAGGAAGGCCTGGACCCCCCAGAACACGCTCTTGAGCCCCGCGGACAGCATCGTGTCGAGCGTTTCCTCGGTCACCACCTCGATCGGCTCGTAAACCAGCACGGAGGCATTGTTGATCACCGCCCTGAGCGGCCCGGCGTCGCGCGCGAACGCCTCGGCCACATCGAAAAACGCCTGCCGCCGGCCTAGATCGGCTTCGTAGGCGAACGCCTTGCCGCCGGCGCCTGTAATGGCGGCGGTGACGGCATGGGCGGTCTCGCCGTTGATGTCGGCCACCCCGACGATCGCGCCTTCCGCCGCCAGCTGCTTCGCGATCCCCTCGCCGAGCCCCCGCCCGGCACCGGAGATCAGGATCGGTCTCCCCCCGAAGCGCATTTCCGAGCGCATCAGTCCATCCCGAACAGTTTGGCGGTGTAATGGCTGTCCATGTACTCGCGCATGGCGTCGATCTTGCCGCTCGAGACCTCGAACACCCAGCAGTAGTCGTTCTCGTAAACGAGGCCATCGAGCGTCTTGCCCGTCGAGTAGCTCTCGACGCAGACCCACGGCCCGTTCGAGAACATGTTCTGCACGTGGACCTTGGGATCGCCCGGCTCGAACATGCCGCGAACCGGCGCGAGGAACTTGTCGATGATGTCCATGCCGACGTGCTTGCCGGCCCCGGCGATGCCCTTGACCTTCGGCTCCCACACCGAATGCTCGTGGTAAAACCCACGCAGCTTCTCGAGGTCGCCCGAGGACAGCACCTCGAAGAAATCGAGCACCAGTTGCTCGTTGGCATTCGTGGCCCTTATGCTCATCTCACTCCCCTGGCTTCGTCGCTCGGCGGCGGAATGTTCGGCATCGCTCCGCCCTGGTGCAGGGCGACATGGCCGTAGCGGCTCTTGAAGCGCCACCCGCCGGGCGTGAGCACGTAATGATCCTCGAACCCGCCGACGTAGAGGCCGCCGGCCGGCTGCGGCGGCTCGGTCGACGCGTGGCACGAGAGCATGGCGAGATAGTTGGTCCCGCGCGCCTCGGTCTCGCTGACCACCTCGACGAGCACGTTGGTGACGATGTGGCGCACCAGGATCGGCGGCCGGTCGCGAAAGATCGCCTGCACGCGGTCGCGGCCGTAGAACGGATGGTCCGGCTGGAACGGGCGGGCGAACTCGCAGTCCTCGGTGAACAGTTGCGCGAGGCTGGCGTGGTCGCCGTTGTCGGCATAACGCGCGAAGAGCAGCGGCAGGCGGCCGCACTCGCGCTCGATGAGCAGGCGGGCGAGATCGTCCATCAGGCGAGCTCCTGCGTGCCCTCGGCGTCGATCTCGGCGAACGCTTCGTTGGCGATGCGGAAGCTGTCGACCGCCGCGGGAATACCCCCGTAGATGCCGACCTGGAGCAGGACCTCGCGGATTTCCTCGCGGCTGAGCCCGTTGTTGAGCGCGCCGCGGATATGCGCCTTCAGCTCGTTGTGGCGGTTGAGAACCGCGATCATGGCGAGGTTGATTAGGCTGCGGTCGCGCCGCGGCAGGCCCTCGCGGCCCCAGTTCCAGCCCCAGCAATAAGTCGTGACCAGCTCCTGCAGCGGGTCGTTGAACGGGCCGGACTTCGCCAGCGCGCGGTCGACATAGACGTCGCCGAGCACCTCGCGGCGGATTTTCATGCCCTTGTCGTAAAGGTCCTTGTCCATTTCGCTTCCTTCACAGAGCCGAGTAAACCGCGTCGATCAACCGCCTGGCGCGGGGGCCGTTGGTGCCGACGGCGTGCATCTGGTTGCAGCAGTACGAGAAGCCGAGCTTCGCATCCGGGTCGCCGAAGCCGATCGAGCCGCCGAGGCCGTGGTGGCCGAAGCTCCTCATGTTCGGGCCCATGTAGACCGCCTCGGGCGTGTTGAGCAGCACCCCCATCGCCTGATGATAGGGCCGGTCCTGGAGCAGCTCCATCTGGTTGTGCTGCTCGGTAATCATGCGTTTGAGCTGGTCGCGCGAGAGCAGGCTGATCCCGTCAACGGCACCCACTGTCGCGCCGTAGATGCGGGCCACGCCGCGGGCGTTGCCGTGGCCGGAGCCGCTGGCGATTTCGCACGTGCGCCAGACCGGCGAATTCATCGTCGTGTGCCACGGTTCGTGCGGGTTCTGCAGGAAAGCGAAACTGCGCAGCACGGCGCCATCCTGCCAGCCTTCGGGCGTGGTCGGCTTGGGCGGCACCGCCTGGTCCTTGGCCGCGAACAGCCGCGCGCCGGTGTTCGGCAGCACTTCGGCGACGTGCGCCTGCTGCTGCTCGTCCATTCCGCCGATGTAGTATTCGGCGTGGAGCGGCTCGGTGACGTTCTGCTTGAGGAAAGGCCCCACCGTCATGCCCGTCACCCGGCGCATGATCTCGCCGAGCAGGAAGCCCTGGTTGTGCACGTGGTAGGCCGCGCGGGTGCCCGGCTGCCACAACGGGTGCTGCACCTCGAGCGCCTTGATGTAGGCGGGGAAGTCGAAGAATCCGCCGGGGTACATCACGTCATCGGTCAGCACGGGGATCGCCGCGGTGTGGTCGAGGATCATGCGGACGGTGATGTCCTGTTTCCCGTTCTGGGCGAACTCCGGCCAGTAGGTCGCCACTCGCGCGTCCGGATCGACCAGCCCGCGGTCGATCAGCATGTTGAAGCAGATGCCGGTCACCCCTTTGGCGACGCTCATCATGCACACCGTCGTGTGCTCGTCCCAATCGACCGAGCGATCGGCTCGCGCCCAGCCGCCCCACAGGTCGACCACCGTCTCGCCGTCGATCACCACCGAGCAGGCCGCGCCGAGCTCTTCCTCGACCCGGAAGTTCTCCCTGAAGGCCTCGTACACGGGCGCGAATTCCTCGTCGCAAATGCCGCGCAGCGTGTACGATCCGCCGCGCGCTTCGATGGTCTCCAGGAAATCGACGTGACCCAATTCATTCTCCCGTTTCGCCGAGCCTTTGCGACTCCGGCGTGCCTTTTTTGCCTAGGCGACAGTCCGCCCGCGCGAAAGGCCCTTTGCGTGTGTCAAACGAATGCGCCATGCTGAGGCGCGATATGCATGATGTGATCGTCGTCGGCGGCGGGCCGACAGGGTTCGTGACCGCGCTCGGCCTGGCTCAGGCCGGCGTCGATGTGTGCCTGATCGAGGCCGAGGGGGGCATCAACGCCAGCCCCCGCGCGTGCGTTTATCACTGGTCGATGCTCGACGGGCTCGAACGCCTCGGAATCCGCGAGGAAGCCGAGCGCATCGGCTACACCAAGGACGATTACCTGTGGTTCGTGAAGAAGACCGGTGAGCGCCTGCCTTACGACCTCAAGGTGTTGAGCCGGATCACCCGCTTCAATTACAACATCCAGCTCGGACAGGACCGGCTTGCCGAGATCTGCCAGCGTCGGCTGGAGGCGATGAGCAACGCTGTAATCCACTGGCGCACCGCCTTTATCGGACTCTTGCAGGATAGCGACGGCGTCACGGTTCGCGCCAGTTCGCCGCAGGGCCCGATTGAGCTCAGGGCACGATACGTCGTCGGCGCCGACGGAGCGGGCAGCGCGGTACGCAAGGCCCTCGGCCTGGCGTTCGACGGCTTCACCTGGCCCGAGCGGTTCGTCGCCACCAACCTCGAGCACGACTTCGAAAGCGGCGGCTACTGGCAATCGACGATGGTCGTCGACGACGAATGGGGCGCCGTGATCGTCAAGATTACCCGCGAGGGCTTGTGGCGCTGCACCTACATGGAAGACATGGCGCTGCCGGAAGAGACTTACGTCGAGCGCATCCCTTCAGCCTATCGCAACCTGCTGCCGGGACCAAAGGCGGATGGGGGCGGCTACGAGCTCGTCCAATCCTCGCCCTACAAGATGCACCAGCGTTGCGCCGAGAGGTTCCGCGTCGGCCGCGTGGTGCTGGCGGGTGATGCGGCGCACGTTACGAACCCGACCGGCGGTTTCGGCCTCACCACCGGGCTGTTCGACGCCTACGCCCTTTGGCCGACCCTCTCCGCGGTCCTGTTGGAGGGCGCCGATCCGGGTCTGCTCGACGTCTGGGCCGATGAGCGGCGGCAGATCTTCCTCGAAAAGACCAGTCCGCAGGCGATGGCCTACAAGGATTTCGTGTTCCACACCTGCGGCGGCGGGGAGAAGCTGGACGCTGCGCTCGAAGGGATGCGGCGAATGGTGCGCGATCCCGATTACCGGCTCGAGCGGATCATGTTCACCAAGGGCCTCGAGACGACGAGCCCGGCCGAGCGATAGGCGTCCGGCGCTGCCCCACCCCCTTGTGTCACTTGTGTATGGAGGGCCGCGAGCCGTCCAGGTAGGCGATCGTCCGCATCTCGACGCTCTGGCGTGGAGCGGCGTCGGGCGGGGTGTTCGGATCGTCGAATGCGCTGTGGGCGGTGCATTGGGTCGCCGCGGGATCGCTGTCGAACAGCTTGAACACCAGCGCCTCCCACGGCTGCATGTGCGGCACCCAGTACCAGCGGTGGCCAGGGGTCCACGCGAGGTTGAAGCCCCACAGCGACGGCCGCTTGAAATCGCCGAGGCCGCCGACGACTTCGCTGTCGAACAGGTCCTCGCGCTTGACCGTGCTCGCGTCGCACACGGCAAGGGGCGCGCTTTCGACCATCACGATCGGGCGCCACACGTTGATCAGCATGTGCCGGCGCTTGAGCCGCTGCTCGGCCTCGTCGGGCGGCAGCAACTCGCGGGTGAAATCGGCGACGGTGCGCGCGCCGTAATCGACATGGGCGCCGAATGCCGGCTGGTTGTGCCCGTGCGCCCCGGCCGCGTTCGTTCGCAGCATCGGCCCGAAGCTTATCACCTTGTCCGCCCCGGTCAGCCGCTGAACCAGCGCCTCGGCCTGGCGGCAATATCGCGCAAGTTCATCCTTGTCGGTGAACTCGGTGACGTCGGTCGGCTCGTCGACGACCACGAAACCGTTCCGCTCGAACGAGAGCTGGTCGATGATCGGCCGCACGTCGTGGATCGTGACCCGGCGCTCGTCGACCGGCCAGTAGCTTTTCTCGCGTTCGCCGGGATGGAACGTCGATTTCTCCCCACGGACGACGTACTTCATCGTCGCCTCGACATTGCAGACGACGGTCTCGATCTCGTTCATGCGACAGCCCTTTCCGCACGTCGGGCGAGCACGCGCGGGTTGGTTTCGACCAGCGCGAATGCGACGAAGCCGGCAATGGTCGCCAGCGCGCCCTGGATCAGCAGGGGCGCCTGCAAGCCGTGAAGGTCTGCCAGTTTGCCGCCGATCAATGGGCCGAGGAAGCCGCCGGAAAGCTCGCCGATGCCGACCACCAGGCCCATTGCGGTCGCGGCCTTGGCGTGCCCGACCGTTTCCGCCGGCACGAGGCCCATGAACAGCGGGAACACGCCGATCCCGAGCCAGCTGACGAACATGACGAGGGTCAACGCCGGTATCGAGCCGCCGAACCAGAGCGCGGCGAACGGGCAGATTGCCGCCAGGAAGCATCCGAATATCATCGGCGGCCGCCGGCCCACGCGGTCCGACACCCAGCTCACCAGCACTCCGCCGAAGCCCGGCGTAAGCCCGAGCACGGCCATCACGAAACTCATCGTCTTCGCCTCCCAGCCGCGCGGGCCGGTGAAGAACAGCGGCAGGAAGATCGAGCCGATCACGAGGCTGCCGACCATCAGGCAGCTGAGCAGCGAGCAAACGGCGATGTTGCGGTTTGCGAGCACGCCCAGGTCAAGCGCCTCGGGCGCCTCGCTAGAGGGTGCGGCGGGCGTTTCCGGCTCGCGAATGAAGCGCCAGACTAGGAGCGCCAGGACGAGGCCGGGGATCGCCGAGAGATAGAACGCGCTGCGCCAGCCGTAGTGGTCGGCGATCCAAACCAGCACGATCGGCGCGATCGCGGTCCCGATCAGCGAGCCGAAGAAGTTTTGCACGATGCCGACGTTGAGGCCGCGCCTGCCTTGCGCGCTCGCGGCGGCGATGATCGCGAGGCAGATCGGCAGGAACGGGCCTTCGACAGCGCCCATGACCACGCGGCTCGCGAGAAGAGTGCCGAAGCCGGCGGCGAGGCCGGAGAGAACCGAGCAGAAGGAAAAGATCACCATGAAGGCGAGCAGGAACGGCTTGCGTCGGCCGACCGCGTCGGACCACAGCCCGATCAGGAACGCGCCGAGCGCCCAGGTCAGCGAAAGCCCCGAGCCGAGTGCGCCGACTTGGGTGTTGGTCAGGCCGAGGTCCTTCACCACGTAGGGCGAGAGGAATGTCATCGCCATGCGGTCGAAGTACGCGAAGCCGAACGCGAGCCCGAGCAGCAGCACGACCGTCCACTCGTAACCGATGCTGTGCGACGGCCGCACCTCGTCGTTCATGCTCGCCATTCGCTCGTTCCTCTCCGCCGCCGGCCATCGCAGCGTGGGGCGGTTAAGTCGCCAAGGCAAGACCCACCTCGCGCAAGGAAGCGCAAGGAGCGGCGCCCGGGAGTGTTGCTTCTTTGCGACAATGCGGCGGGTTACCAACAATCCGTGCGCGCTCGCGCTTGTCTCCGATGTAACACCCGTTAGGATTGAGTGTGGAGGGGAGACTGCGGCTCGATGTAGCCAAGCCGCAATTTCTCCAGAGATATGCTCATTCCCGGCCGCAGAAGCCGGGAGGGTCGCTGAGCAGGTGAATGGACTGGGCGGAACCGCGGGGGCGGTCCGCATTGGGAGGAAGCCTGATGACTTTGAAGAGCTCCGGATTCGTTTCGTCTCTCGCCCTGATGACGGCCCTGGCCAGCCCGGCATACGCCCAGGACCAGGCCCAACCGGAAAATCAGACACCTTCCGGCAACGCCTCGACGCAAGTCACCACGACGACGCAGGGTCAGGCGACGGCAGGCAATCCCAATCTCCAGACGTCTGGAAATGAAACCAACACGACAAACGAAATTGTCGTCACGGCCGAATTCCGCGCCGCCAGCCTGCAGAACACCCCGATCGCCATCACCGCGGTCAACGGCGCCATGCTGGACCAGCGCGGACAGACCGATATTGCCCAGGTCGCAGCTCAAGCACCGAACGTTACCTTGAGCGCGCAACCGCAGACCGGCGGCATCGGCCTCATCGCCTTCATCCGCGGCGTCGGCCAGACCGACTTCGACTACGCGCTCGAGCCCGGCGTCGGCATCTATGTCGACGACGTCTACATTCCGACCCTGTCGAGCTCACTGCTCAACATCATGGACGTCGACCGCATCGAGATCCTTCGCGGTCCGCAGGGCGTGCTCGGCGGCAAGAACTCGATCGGCGGCTCGATCAAGCTGTTCAGCAAGAAGCCCGAGGGCTCGAACACCGGGTACCTCGAAGCAGGCTATGGCTCGTTCAACGAATTGCACTTGCGCGGCATGGCCGATATCAGGATCAGCGATACTTTGTCCGCACGCGTCTCTGGCGTCGCGACCAGCCATGACGGCTGGGTCGACATCGTCGATTACGGCCTGTCGCATCCGAACTCGAACGTCCCGGCGAACAACGCTCGCGGCCATTACAAGGTGGTTGGCCATGAGGGCAGCCAGAACATGCAGGCCGGCCGCTTCGCCCTGCGTTGGCAGCCGGCAAGCAATATCGATGTCAACATCTCGGCCGACTACACCAACGAGAAGGACAGCCCGGTACCGGACATCCTCATTGCGGCAGGCCGTCCGGGGCCGACGGCTTCGAACCCGAATCCGTTCGACCCGTCAGTTCCGCTTGCGGCAACGAACGTCAATGGCGGCCCCTGGCTTCCTGGCCGCGACGGGACGGCCGTGCCGTATGACTGTCATTTCGTTCCATTCGGCCAGTATAGCTGTGACACGGGCGCCGATCTGCCATCCGGCATTGATCGGCGTTACATGACATATGCGAACTTCCTTGATGCCATGGCTCCGACCCAGCAAGCGCCCTACAAGCCCTACGCGGCTCTGCAGAACTCGGATTTCAAGGGCTGGGGCGTCATGGGCGACGTCCAATGGGATATAAGCGACGCCGCCAAGATCACCTGGATCAGTTCCTATCGTAAGTACCAGTCGAACTTCAGCCAGGATCAGGATGCGTCACCCGTTGCCGTCGCGCAACTGGACAACCAGCTGAATCATAACGCCTGGAGCCAGGAACTGCGCCTCGGCGGAGACCTCGGCAACGGCTTCTTCGACTATACGCTCGGCGGCTTCTACATGAAGCAGCACGCGCGTTACACCGCGCGCGTCGACCTGAACTATGCAGGTATCGACTTCGTCCACGGACCGGATTTGACTCCGTCTTCATCGAAGGCGCTGTTTTTCAACGGCACAATCCATCCGACCGACGCGTGGAGCGTCTCGGGCGGCGTTCGCCGGTCTTGGGACAAGAAGGTCTACACATATTTCCGCAGCAACCCTGATGGGACCGTTCCATTTGTCGACCAGCCTTCGCTTCTCGGCCCGGGGTTCCCGCCTGTTTGCGAGTTCTTTGTGAACGGTACGGGCGTGTTCGGGCCGACCAGCATCGGCAACACGCCGAACTGCCTGCTCACCGGACTTTACGGCGTGCAAGGCAGCTTCAAGGGCTCCCGGTGGGACTGGCGCGCGGTGACCGACTACCGCTTCTCGCCTGAATTCCTTGCTTACGCTTCTATCTCGACGGGTTACATGGGCGGCGGCGTCAACCCGCGTCCGTTCTTCGGTCCTTCGACCGGCGAGTGCCCGCCGGTGACTCTGGATTCGAGCGGGCACGTCATTCCGTCCCCGCCGTGCAACCAGATCAAGCCGTTCAAGCCGGAGACGCTCACGACCTACGAAGTGGGCTTCAAGTCCGACCTGTTCGATCGCCGTCTGCGGCTCAACGGCGCGGCCTTCTATAACAAGTTCAATGACATCATCCTGACGCTCTCGGCGTGCCCTTCGACCCCGTGCATCCAGCCGCGCAACGTCGGCAAGGCAACCGTCAAGGGCTTCGAACTCGAGATAGAGGCGCATCCCGCTGCCGGCTTCGAGATCGACGGCTCGTTGAGCTACATCGACTTCAAGTACAACAAGGCGTCGGTTGCGCCGGCGGGCCTCAACGGCTCCGAGACGACGCCGTACACGCCAAAGTGGACCTGGAGCCTTGGCGCCCAATACGATTATCGGATGGCGAACGACAGCACCTTCGGCATCCGCCTCGACGGGGCCTATCAGTCGAAGATCTTCTCGGAAACGTTCAACGACCCGTGGGGCAGAATTCCGGGTCGCTTCCTCGCCAACGGCCGCATCTACTACAAGTCGCCTGGCGACGAGTGGCAGCTGTCGCTCGAGGTGAAGAACATCTTCAACAAGTACTACTTCGTCACCAAGGAGGACGTCACGACGTCGCTCGGAGCGGTGCTCGGCCAGCCCGGCATGCCGCGGACCTGGCTGCTGTCGCTGCGGCGGAACTTCGGAGCTCCGCCGCCACCGCCTCCGCCGCCGGCTCCGGCGCCCGTGGCAGCTCCGCCGCCACCGCCGCCGCCGCCGCCTGCGCCGGTGCCGACCTACAAGCAGTGCCTCGACAACTCGGTCGTTCCGATCGACCAGGCCTGCCCGGCTCCGCCGCCTCCGGCCGTGGCGCCCCAGGGCGAACGCGGCTGACGCTCAACGCCGTACGCAAAAGGGAAGGGCGGCGCGGACCACCGCGCCGCCCTTTCTTTTGCCGCCGAACCGGGGCTGAAACCACGCTGGCGAACGCACGCCAACGGCCCGCCGAGGCGGGACCGCCAAGTTCGGGGATGCCTGCGATCAGTCGGCGTTGAGCCGTTCGCGCATTTCCTTGCCGGGCTTGAAATAGGGCACGCGCTTCGACGGTACCTTCACCGCCTCGCCGGTGCGCGGATTGCGCCCGGTGCGCGCCTCGCGTCCTCGGGTCGAAAATGCTCCGAATCCGCGAAGTTCCACCCTACCGCCCTCGGCCAGGCGTTTGGCGATCTCGTCGAAGAATATCGACACGACCTGCTCGATCTCTTCCGGCCGCAAGTCGGGATTATCTGTCGCAAGAGCCTGAAGAAGCTCCGATCTAATCATTGTACTTCCCCCCGGACCCCCGGGCCCAGATTAAGCCGCACCAGCCCATCTGCGCCTCGTTGCAGTCCGCCCCGATCGGGACGGACTGCCAATTGGCGACCGCAAACGCCTGATTGCCAGACAAAAACGCGCAGCGCAATCTGTCCATGAACAAATGTTACGCAAAATTTGGCATGAATGGGCGCGAAGGCTCAAGCTTCGTGCAGCAGGGCAGCCGGATCGAGCCCGAGCCGATCCATCCGCGTGCGAATGGCCGGCCATTCCTCATCGAGAAAGTGGCGCCGCTCGGTCTCGCGCAGGCGCTCGGCCGCACCGGGGGTGACGAACATTCCGACACCGCGCTGAACGTCGATCAGTCCGTCCGCCTGGAACTGCGAATAGGCTTTGGCGACGGTGAGCGGGTTGGCGCCCTGCTCGGAGGCGAAGGCGCGCACCGACGGAAGCATGTCGCCCTCGCGATAGCGGCCCTCGATGATTCCCGCCGCGATGATGTCGCGCAGCTTGAGATAGACCGGACGGTTATCGTCGTTCATCGGTGCATCAGTGCCATAATACAGTCGTTCGCGTCAAGGCGCCGTGGCGGTTTCGTCTGAAACGAAACACGCTTCACAAACCGGACCCATCCTCTAGGTTCGCCGTTTCGCAAGGGCCCCGCACGAGAGCCGCAACCAGGGACAGGCTTGCATGAAAGACATCGCGTTGTGGAACCAAGGCGACTGGATCGCGGCGATCGCGGCCGTATCGCTGTTCGCCGTGCTGGCGATCGGCGGCATCATCGCGACGCGCAAGAGCGAGGAGGTCGTCGGCCATCCGCGCGGGCTATTCGTGCTGTTCTACGCCGAGATGTGGGAGCGCTTTTCCTACTACGGCATGCGCGCTCTGTTGATCCTGTACCTGACGAAGTGGTGGCTGTTCGACGACGGCAAGTCGAACCTCATCTACGGCGCTTACACCAGCCTGGTGTACATCACTCCCGTGCTCGGCGGCTGGCTCGCCGACCGTTATCTGGGTCAGCGCAAGGCGGTGCTGTTCGGCGGCATCCTGCTGGCGTTCGGTCACCTTCTGATGGCGGTGGAAGGGCAGGGCGGGGTCGTCGATCCGCTGGTCAAGCAGGCCGACCCGGCGATCAATGTCTTCTGGCTGGCGCTGTCGTTCATCATCGTCGGCTCGGGTTTCCTCAAGGCCAACATCTCGGTCATCGTCGGCCAGCTCTATCGTCTGACCGACATCCGCCGCGACGGTGCCTACACGATCTTCTACATGGGCGTGAACGTGGGCTCGGCGCTCGGCACGATCCTCGTCGGCTACCTCGGTGAGACGATCGGTTGGGCCTACGGATTCGGCCTTGCCGGCATCGGCATGGTCTGCGGCCTCATCATCTTCGTGCTCGGCAAGCCGGCGCTGCGCGGCCGCGGCGAGCCGCCCGATCCGGTGCGCTTGAAGGCGCGTCCGATGGGCGTCAGCGTGGAGGCCGTTCTCTACGCGGTCGGCTTCGCGGCGGTGGTGGCGATCTGGCTGCTGATCCAGTACCAGAACGTCATCGGCACCTTGCTGCTCGTCTCGGGCGTCGTGCTGCTTGTCTATGTGCTGGTCGAAGCCTTCCGGCACGATCGCGAAACCCGCGACAGGCTCCTTGTCGTGCTTTTCCTGATCCTCCTCGAACCGGTGTTCTGGGGGATCTACGAACAGTCGGGCGGCTCGTTCAACCTGTTCACCGACAGGTTCGTGGACCGCGGCGGCGTGCCGACATCGCTGTTCCAGTCGATCAACCCGATCTATATCGTCGCCCTCGGCCCGCTGTTCGCGTGGCTGTGGACGGCGCTCGGCAAGCGCGGGCTCGAGCCTTCGACGCCGGCGAAGTTCGGGCTCGGTCTCATCCAGGTCGGCCTTTCGTTCCTGGTGCTCGTGTGGGGCGCCGAAATGATGGGCGGCCTCAAGGTCGCCGCGATTCTGGTGTTCCTCCTCTACCTGCTGCAGACGACGGGCGAGCTGTGCCTGTCGCCCGTCGGCCTCTCGGCGATGAATCGCCTCGCCCCGCGCTACATGGCCTCGCTGATCATGGGCGCGTGGTTCTTCGCGACGGCCGGCGGCGAGTTCGTCGCCGGCAAGATCGGGGAGGCGATCGGCGGCGAGGGAGGCGAGATGACCAAGGAAGCCTCGCTGGCGATGTACGACAAGATCGGCTGGCTCGGTGTCGGCCTCGGCATCGCAGTGCTGGTTGTCGCGCCGTTCGTTAAACGCCTGATGCACCTCGACACGCTCCGCGACGAAGACGTCGGCGACGACCTGCTCGGCCAAGGCGAAGCCGGGTACGAAGCGCAGGAAGCCGGCGTGCACCCCCAGACCCGGCCCCAATAGCCGCAGAGGGCAACTTTCACGGACCAAGTGTTACCGCCGCCAGTGCGGCGGCAGACGGAGCCTTGGCATGAAGGAGCAAGTATCCGTCCCGGGAGCCGCTCGCGCGAACGGCGATCAGCAGCTGCAAGGCGACACGGTTATGCCGCGCCGGAAGCCATCGCCGTCGTGGTCCTGGAAGCGGATGGCACCTTCAGTGCCATCGGCAGGCTTCGGGAAAGGTCATCAGCGCTCGCCGACATCCCGGACTTCGGCGGCTCCAACAGGGCGAACAAGGCTAAGCAGCAGCACCCATCAAGCGCGTGCTTCCTCCACCCCGGCGCTGTTGTGGCGCAGCGCGCCCAGGACGGTGTCGACGATGTGCGGGGCGTTGAGGCCGGCTTGGTCGTATTGCCTCTCCGGCGCATCCTGGTCGATGAACGTGTCGGGCAGGCGCATCGTGCGGATCTTGAGGCCGCTGTCTGTCAGTCCTTCGTCGCTGGCAAGCGTCAGGACGTGAGCGCCGAGCCCGCCGATCGATCCCTCTTCGACCGTGACGACGACCTCGTGCGTCGCCATCAGCTTGCGGATCAGCTCGGAATCGAGCGGCTTGGCGAAACGCAAGTCGGCGACGGTGGTGGAAAGGCCCTTGGCATCGAGCTGGTCGGCAGCCTTCAGCGCCTCGGCAAGACGCGTGCCGAGCGACAGGACCGCGATCTTGCTGCCCTGGCGAACGATGCGGCCCCTCCCGATGGGAAGCTTCTCGGGCGCCGCGGGAAGCGCAACACCGATGCCGGCCCCGCGGGGATAGCGAAAGGCGATGGGCCCGTCGTCGTGGAGCGAGGCGGTGTAGGTCATGTGGACCAGCTCGGCCTCGTCGGCCGGTGACATGACCACGAAGTTGGGCAGCGTCGCGAGGTAAGTGATGTCGAAGCTGCCCGCGTGGGTCGCGCCGTCCGCGCCGACCAGGCCGGCGCGGTCGATGGCGAAGCGCACGGGCAGGTTCTGGATCGCCACGTCGTGCACGACCTGGTCGAATGCCCGTTGCAGGAATGTCGAGTAGATCGCGCAGAACGGGCGCATGCCTTGCGCGGCGAGGCCGGCGGCGAAGGTCACCGCGTGCTGCTCGGCGATGCCGACGTCGAACGCGCGGTCGGGATGTGCGGCGGCGAACTTGTCGACCCCGGTTCCGCTCGGCATCGCCGCGGTGATCGCGCAGATGCGCGGATCGCTGTCGGCGAGCTTGGCCAGCGTCTCGCCGAACACGTTCTGGTAGGCGGGCGGGCCGCCGGAGCTTTTCTTTTGCTCGCCGGTGATGACGTCGAACTTCTGCACGCCGTGGTACTTGTCGGCGCTGTTTTCGGCCGGAGCGTAGCCCTTGCCTTTCTTGGTCACGACATGGACCAGGATCGGTCCTTCTTCGGCGTCGCGAACGTTCTCGAGCACCGGCACGAGCTGCTCCAGATTGTGCCCGTCGATTGGGCCGACGTAATAGAAGCCCAATTCCTCGAACAGCGTGCCGCCCGTCATCATGCCGCGGGCGAATTCCTCCGCCTTCTCGGCCGTGTCGTACGCGCGGCGGGAAATGCGCCGGATCGCCTTCTTCGCGAAGTGCCGCAAGTGCAGGTAGCTCGGGCTCGAGACCAGCCTGGCGAGATAGCCCGACAGGCCGCCGACCGGCGGCGCGATCGACATGTCGTTGTCATTGAGGATCACGATCAGGCGGTTGCCGGCAGCCTCGGCGTTGTTCATCGCCTCGTAGGCCATGCCGGCGCTCATCGCGCCGTCGCCGATCACCGCGATCGCCTTTCCGGCCCTGCCGGATAGCTTGTTGGCGACCGCAAAGCCGAGCGCGGCGCTGATCGAGGTCGAAGAATGCGCCGCCCCGAATGGATCGTATTCGCTCTCACTGCGCTTGGTGAAGCCCGAAAGGCCGCCGCCCTGGCGCAAGGTGCGGATGCGGTCGCGCCGACCGGTGACGATCTTGTGCGGATAGGCCTGGTGGCCGACATCCCAGATCAGCCGGTCCTCGGGCGTGTTGAAGACGTAGTGGATGGCGACCGTCAGCTCGACCACGCCGAGGCCCGAGCCGAGATGCCCGCCGGTGCTGCCGACGGCGTCGATCATCTCCGCGCGCAGCTCGTCCGCCAGCTGGCGCAATTGGCTCGGTGCCAGCTTGCGGATGTCTTCGGGCGTCTCGACGGTATCGAGTAGCGGCGTTTCGGGAGACGACGTCATGTCAGCCGCTTACACGCGCAGGCGACTCGTGTCGATGAACGCCGGCCCAGTTCACACCATGGCGCCTCGGGGGCGGTCCCAGCCCCACATGTCGGTCGTGACGCCGCCGCTCAGCATGAACCGAGGCGCCGAACCGGCGTTGGGAGCGGCGGCATGTATCGTCAGCGGGTGGAGGAGGAACACGTCGCCTGCCGTTCCGGTCAACTCGACGACTTGCAGCGTCACGCCTATGCCCAGCTCGTGTTCAGCCATGAAACGCGCGCTCCGTTCGTGCGCGTCGCCGGCCGCGTGCAGGTCGCGCATGTAAGGGTGCGCCATCAGGAGCTTGCGCATGTCCGCGCTTCTTGCGCTCGCAGGCGGAGGGTTTTCGCCGAACCACCGATGGACCAGCCGATGCGATCCGCTGATGGCCAGCGTGCCTCCGCCGCGCGGGGCGACATCACCCAGGAGCGCGAACGTCTTCACCCCTCCGATGGGCCGGAGGGGGCTCGTGTACTTTGCATCGATGTGCCAGCCGCTGACGGGAATGCTCCATGGTCTCGTCGTGGGAAAGGCGATGAACAGCGACCCCCAATCCCTGGGCGCGGGGCAAGGATGGCGTTCCATGATCGCGGCGATGGCTTGCAGGACGATCGGGCTGCCGACGGCGCGAAAAGCGCGATGACTCCTCAGCTTCTGCAGGTGGCCAGGCCGTTCGATCGTCCACGTGGCCGGATCGCCGGCATCGATTCCGGTCGTGGCCAGGCCTTGCCAGACGACCTCGCGCATCGCCGCGGCCGCCTCGGCGCTGAATGCCCCCGGCAGGCGCATCCAGCCATGCTCATGAAAATGGTCGAGCGAAGCGCTCAGCCGGCGCACTCGTTGCACAGGCCGCGCAGCTCGACCACGGGGCGGACGTCGGCGAAGCCGTGGCGCTGGCCAGCATCCCTCAGGGCGCTGGTGAGCTTGTCGTCGTCGAGGTGGATGGCCTGGCCGCAGTCGTCGCAGATCAGGAAGATGCAGTCGTGCCGGCAGCCCGGGTGCGTGTTGACGAGATAGGCATTGGCGCTCTCGATCCGATTGGCGAGGTTGGTGCGCACGAACAGGTCGAGGATGCGGTAGATGCTGTTCGCGGCCACGCGCCGCCCACGGCGCTTGCCCAGCTCTTCGGCGATGTCGTACGCGGATGCGGGGCGGTCCTGGTCGGCGAGCGCCTCGAACACGTCGGCGCGCATCTGCGTCCACTGCTCGCCGGTCGCATCGAGCACGCGCTCGGCCTCGGCGACGAGCTTCTTGCCCGAATGTTCGTGGTGCTGGTGCCCGGCCATGAGCCCGATATAGGGCGCGTGGGCGTGGCCGGCAATCAGCCGGTCTGGAATGTCGGGCTGTAAAGCGAGGGGAACAACTGCTTGAGCGCTGCGACCTTCGGCAGATCCCACTGCACGATATAGCCCTGGTGCGGGTTCTTCAGGATGAAGTCCTGATGATACCCTTCCGCCGGGTAGAACGGCCTGGCCGGGGCGATGCCGGTGACGATCGGCGCCTTCCATTTTCCGCTCGCCTTCATCTGCGCGAGGTAGGCGGCGGCGACATCGCGCTGCTCCTGTGACAGCGGCACCAGCGCGGCGTTGTACTGCGTCCCTTCGTCCGGGCCCTGGCGGTTGCGCAGCGTCGGATCGGCGACGACCGAGAAGAACACCTGCAGCAGCTGGTCGTAACGCACGACCTTGGGATCGTAAGTCACCTTGACCGATTCCCGATGCCCGGTCGTTCCGGTGGAGACCTGTTCGTAACTCGGGTTCTTCGCGTTGCCGCCGTCGTAGCCGGAGATGGCGCTGTGCACGCCCTTGACGTGGCTGAACACCGCCTCGACGCCCCAGAAGCATCCACCGGAGAAAATGGTCGTTTTCAGGCCGCCGCTTTCATGCGCGACGCGCTTGGCGGCGGGCGCCATGATGACGTTTTCGGCCGCGCTGGCGGGGCTTTGGCAGGAACTGGCGGCGAAGGCGGCAGCGGCGAGCGGGAGCAGGAGCTTGATTCTCATGCTTTCCTTATATCAGCTGCGGAACGATCTTTACAGCCAGTGCCAGGGCCGTGAGGCCAAACCCCAGAAAGAAGGAGCGGTAGAGATCGGGTTTGAACAGGCCCATCGAATCAACTTTCCGTGCGTTTTGTTCGCTGCGCCCCCGGGGTATCGGGCAAGTTCTTGCAAAAGTTTGAATGCCGCCGGCTAAGCCGTTCATATTCGCGACAGAATCGATGAGATGCTCCGCCCGAGCGACGAAGCGAGGGCCCTCAGTGCCGGAAATGGCGCATCCCGGTGAACACCATGGCGAGGCCGGCTTGATCTGCTGCGGCGATGACTTCCTCGTCGCGCAGCGATCCGCCAGGCTGGATGATGGCCGTGGCCCCGGCCTCGGCGGCCGCGAGCAGGCCGTCGGCAAACGGAAAGAAGGCGTCCGAGGCCACTGCGCTTCCGACGGTCCTTGGTTGGTCCCAGCCATATGTCTCGGCAGCTTCGCGCGCCTTGATCGCGGCGATGCGGGCGCTGTCGCGGCGGTTCATCTGCCCGGCGCCGATGCCCGCGGTCGCGCCGTCCTTCGCGTAGACGATGGCGTTCGACTTCACGTGCCGCGCGATCGTCCACGCAAATAGGCAGTCGGCCAGCTCCTGCTGGGTCGGCGCACGTTTGCTGACGACCTTGAGATCGCCTGCGGCGATCGTGCCGTTGTCGCGGCTCTGAACCAGCAGCCCGCCGGCGATCGGCTTGAGCAGGAGGCCGCCGCGGCGAGGGTTTGGCAACTCGTCGATCAGGAGCAGGCGAAGGTTCTTCTTGCGGGCGAACGCGGTCCTCGCCGCCTCGTCCGCGCCGAGGGCGACGACGACCTCGGTGAAGATCTCGCAAATCGCCTCGGCCGTGGGCCCGTCGAGCGGCCGGTTGACCGCGACGATACCCCCGTAAGCCGAAACGCTGTCGCATTGCAGCGCCTCGATCCACGCCTGCAGCAGGGTCGGTGCCTGCGCCACGCCGCATGGGTTGGCGTGCTTGACGATCACCACTGCCGGATCGCCGTCGCGGAATTCGGCGGCGAGCTCGAGCGCCGCGTCGGCATCGTTGTAGTTGTTGTAGCTGAGCTCCTTGCCCTGCACCTGCTCGGCTTGGGGCAGGCCGGTCGCGTGCGGCCCGAGCGGCTGGTAGATCGCCGCCTTCTGGTGCGGATTTTCCCCGTAGCGCAGTTCCGCGAGCTTGCGACCGTTGACCGCGATCATGTCGGGGAACATCTGCCGCTGGTCGGCGAAGGCGAACCACTGGCTGATCATCGCGTCGTACGCGGCCGTGGCGGCGAACGCCTTGGCGGCCATGCGCTTGCGAAACTCGAGGGTGGTCGCCCCGTCGTTGGCGGCGAGCTCATCGTAAAGCGCGTCGTAGTCGGCCGGATCGGTGATGATTGTCACGTAGCGGTGGTTCTTCGCGGCCGAGCGCACCATCGACGGGCCACCGATGTCGATGTTCTCGATAATGGTGTCGCGGGAGGCACCGCTCATCACCGTTTCCTCGAACGGGTAGAGGTTGACGATGACGAGATCGATCGCCCCGATGTCGTGCGCTTCCATCGCCGCCGCGTGCTCCGGCTCGTCGCGCACCGCGAGGAGCCCGCCATGGATCGTCGGGTGCAGCGTCTTGACCCGGCCGTCCATCATTTCCGGAAAGCCGGTGACCTCGGACACGTCGCGCACGTCGAGCCCGGCCTCGCGCAACGCGCGCGCCGTGCCGCCGGTCGAGATCAGCTCGACGTCAGCCTTGGCCAGCCTGCTGCCGAGGTCGGCGATGCCGTTCTTGTCGGACACGGACAGCAGCGCCCGCCGGATTGTCACATCGGTCATGCCAGAGCTCAGCCCAGTTTCTTGAGCAGCCAGGAGAAGCTCCCCCCGCCGCGCGATTCCATGCCTTCTATCACCAGTTGCTGCACTGGTTGAGGCCGCCCGTCGCCGTCAACCCACAGGCTCTCGTCGATCGCCACTTCGCCCGAGACCGAGAGGAACTGCCAGTAGCTGCCGTCGGGCAAGGCAAGGTGCACGCCGCGCTTGCTGTCGGTGAGAGTCGCTTCGACTCCCGGGCCGAGGTGGAAGCGGATCGCATAAGGAATCTTGCCGCGCTTGGCCCGGCGACCGGCGGGAACCAGGAGGTCCTCTCCGCGAAGTTCGGTGCCGTCGTCGCGCAGGATCAGAATGCGCCGGTGGACGAGGCCGAAACGCTGGGCATAGCCATCGTGACTGGCTTCGAGCCGCGTGGCGGAGCTCTTCCCGCTTTCGACCAGGCGCCGATCGATCTCGACCGCTCCGACACCACTGCCGAGCTTGCCGTTGATGAGGACGGCGGTCGAATTGGCGTCGCCAAGGACCAGGGTCGAGTGGGCCGCGGTGGCGCGCAGGCCCTGCTCGATCCGCGCCGGCACCAGGCCCCCGGCCAGCGCGGCGCCGCCGCAATTGACGATCAGGCGCTGGTGACCGTGCGTGAACTCAAACGCGAGCGTGGACGCGCAGCCGTGCCGCGCATGGCGCGCAAGCGGCGGCGGTGCGGCGTCGAATTGCAGGACCGAGCGTCCGGCGGTGGCGCGCTGGTAGCCCCATTGCCGGGGGTCGCGCAAAGGCCTTGTGCGAACGCCGCTCGCCTGGACGAGCGCGGCGATGCGCTCCCCCGAAACCGCGCCGGAGCCTTGCCAGCTGCCGATGCCGCCGTCCGAATGAAGCAATGTAAGCAACGGCGGAACCAGCATTTTCAGCATCAGCTCGATGGCACCAGGCGGGTCGCGGCGGGTCGCGTGGTAGCAGGCACCGAGCCGCGTCAGCAGCGCGATCGCCTCCATCTGGTCGAGCGGACTGCGCGAGAGGACGCCGCCGTCGTCGCCGACGAGCTCGCCGAGCGCGTGGACCAGCCCCGCCTCGCCGAACAACCGGCGCGGCTTGCCCTCCGGCAACAACAGGCCCGCCCCGACGATGGCGCACCACCCGGCGACCTCGGCCAGCCGGTCCTCGGCCTTGCCGACGTTGCGGTCGAGCCAGCGGGCGGTCTCGGCGAGCGCCTTGAGCGTCCGATTGCGCAGTTGCCGGTCGTTTCCGGCCATCAACAGGGGAGCGTGCACGAGCCAATTGAGTACGCGATGCCCCGCGTGGCCGACCTTCCAGGCCGCGCCTTTGCCCGGATGCGGGTTGGCCTCGAGCCAGGCCGCCAGCATCCGTTCGGCGGTCTGCGTGCACTGCTGGCGCGGCGCAGAGGCTTCGAGATCGGCAAGCCAGCCGAAACCGTGCACCGTCCGCTCGAACGGCGGTGTCAGGTGAGCGACGGGCGAGAAATCCATCTGCGCGATCGGCGCCTTCACCCCGTGAACGAGGAAATGCCCTGCGCGCAGCGCCATGCCGCCAACCCGGTCGCCCTTGAGGGGATTCTCGACCGTTGCCAGCAAGCGCGGCGATGCGTGCTTGCGAAACGGCGCGACCAGCGTGGGTCCGGGCACGCCGAGGCGATAGGCGAGGCGTATCAGACGTTCGCCGGCCGTCGTCGCCGGGGGGGTGAAATCGCTCAGCGCCAGCGATCGGCCCGGCTCGACGACCGCACTCGCCCGCTTCTCCTTCGGCTGCGCGAGCGGCTCGGGCGCGGCGGAATCGAGTGGGATCGCCATGGCCTCTCCTTCGCGGCTCCTTTCGTCGTCCAAAGAAGCGCGAGGCTGCAGAAGAGCGGAGCTCATGCGGACGCGCCCTTCAATGCGGCGATGTTGGCCGCATAGGACGCCGGACCGCCCTTGAAGGTCGCCGAGCCGGCAACCAGCACATCAGCCCCCGCTTCGACGCATTGCCGCGCGGTCTCGGCCGTGATTCCACCATCGACCTCGAGCCGAATGTCCCTGCCCGACGCGTCTATCATCTTTCGTACGGCGGCGATCTTTTTCACCTGGCTCGAGATGAAACTCTGCCCGCCGAACCCCGGGTTGACGCTCATCACCAGCACCAGGTCGACCTCCTCGATCAGGTAATCGAGCATCTTTGCCGGCGTTCCAGGATTGAGGGAAACTCCCGCCTTCCTGCCCAGCGCCTTTATCGCCTGCAGCGTGCGGTGGATGTGCGGCCCGGCCTCCGGGTGGACCGTGATGATGTCGGCACCGGCATCGGCGAACGACTCGAGCCATGGGTCGACCGGGCTGACCATAAGGTGGACGTCGAACGGCTTCTTGCTGTACGCGCGCAGCGCCTTCACCACGGCGGGGCCGATGGTGAGGTTGGGCACGTAATGCCCGTCCATCACGTCGACGTGGATCCAATCGGCCCCGGCTTCGTCGATTGCGCGCACTTCCTCCCCCAGCCGGGCGAAATCGGCGGAAAGGATCGATGGCGAGACGAGCGGTGCGGACATTCCTCGCCTTTGGGCCTTAACACCGGCAAAGGCCGCAACAAGGACCGGCAGCGCCTTTTCCACACAGGAAGGGCCGAGTGCGCAGATTGTTGCGGTGGATGCCTCGCTTGCAGGCCCCGCGGCATCCCTGGGCGGGTTAACACCAAGTTCAGTGCGGGTTTGCCATCGCGCCCCGTTTACGTCGCCGTTCGGGCGATGACGCAGATTTGGAGTGATGGTGTGAACAACTTGCTGGGCAAAGCAGCTCTCGCCCTCGCCGCCGGCTCGATCGCCGTTTCGGCCTCGGGTGCTGCACAGTACCGAAACAAGATCACCAACGAACCGGACAAGTGCCGCGACGGTGGCGGGCCGGCGGTGAGGGTCCAGATAAGCGGCATCACTCCGGCGCAAGGCAGACTGCGCGTGCAGCTCTACCCCGGAAACGCGGCGGACTGGCTCAAGCCCGGACGCTGGCTGGACCGGATCGAGGTGCCCGCGCGCGGCTCGACGGCGACCGTGTGCATGCCAGTGCCCGGCCCGGGCACCTACGCCATCGCGGTGCGTCACGACGTCAATGGCAACGGCAAGACCGACATCCGCACGGACGGCGGCGGGATGTCGAACAACCCGTCGATCAGCCTTTTGAACCTCGGCAAGCCAAGCTTCGACAAGACGGCGTTTTCGGTCGGCGATCAGGTCAAGACGATTTCGATCCGGATGCGCTATTTCCTCTAGCAGTCTGCTGAAAAACCCGCCCATGGCGCTGCGATGAAGGTAGTTTCGTCACCGTTGTGATAGGCGATTTCGCCTTCGAGGCAGCTGTCCTCGCGTAGATCTGCCCATCCGGCTCCGGAGACCTGATCGCCTTCATCGGCCCCACTCCAATCAAATTCGATGCCAGAGGCGTTGAAGCCGTATTCGATCGAGGCTTGGAGCGCCCCAAAGGCCATTTCTCCTTGGCCTTGTGTATCAAACTCGATGAAAGCCGGGCCGCACAGATCGAGATGCTGTTTGTCCCAGATTGCGGTCTCGATGATCCGCCATTTGCCGGCGATGCGCGCTGCGATGTCGGCCATCAGCCGGTCTCCAACAGCTTGGGCAATCGGATCAGGTTGTAGGCGATGATATTGAGCAGGAAGTCGCTGGTGACGTGACCAATGCCTCGGTGCTTGGTCTTGCGCAGAGTGCCATGCTGCTTGCCCCATCCAAAGAGGCATTCGATGAGTTTGCGGCGGGTCTGCGACATAGCGTAACCGGCGCTTGCGGCCACGGCGTCCGAGACGATGCTGGTGCGCCGCTTGCCGGTTTTGGTGAGCGCGTCGTTGCGGGCAACATGCGGGGTGACCTTGAGCTTTCGCAGGGCAGCCCCGTGCTCGGCGGCATCGTAAGCCTTGTCCTCGCCAACCGTGGCGCGCTTGCCGGTCTGCTTGACCCTGGCCGCGAGCAGCGCCTCTGAGGCCTCGCGCTCGGCGGTGCCGGTGGCGTGGGTGACGGTGCCACCGACGGCCAGACCATTGCGGTTCTCCATCAGCACATGCCCCATGTAGCAGAGCTTCGATTCCTTCCCCTTCGCCTTCTTGTAGAGACGGCTCTGGGGATCGGTGACGCTGGCATGGGTATCGTTGGAGCGCTTCTGCTTGTGAAAATCCCCGCCATCGCCGCCCGAGCCGTCCTTGGGCTGGAAGCTGCGATGCGACGCCCATGCCTCGATCAGAGTGCCATCGACCGAGAAATGCTCGTCCGACAACAGCGGCTTCACTTTGGGGTGATGCAGCAGAACGGTCATGAAGCGCTGGAAAATGTCGCCTTGCTGAAGCCTCTCGCGGTTCTTGGTGAAGGTCGTCGGCACCCACACCGCAGCATCGGCATCAAGCCCGACAAACCAGCGATACAGCAGATTGTAATCGAGCTGCTCCATCAACTGGCGCTCCGAACGGATGCCGTAAAACACCTGCAACAACATCGCGCTCAGCAATTGCTCGGGCGGGATCGAAGGGCGGCCAGCACTCGAATAGAGCTTGGCAAAATCACCGTGCAAATCACCAAGAACCTCCCGCACCATCGCTCGCACCGCCCGAAGCGGATGCCCCTTGGGCACCCGATCCTCTGGCGACAAATACGAAAACATCCGCCCCTGATCCGAAAACTGCCCGCGCATCACTGCCTCCACCTCTGGAAACAGTGAATCAAGGATCAAGCCCAAAAGCTATGGGTTTTTCAGCAGACTGCTAGGTTCCACGCGATCGGGCTGCGGCCCGCAGGGAGCAACATTGTTGCCGCCCTTTTATGTTCGCTGTATGTTCTCGCGGCGAATCGAAGGAGGACGCGAATGGCGAAGGGTGGATGTCACTGCGGCGCGATCCGCTATTCGGTGAAAGGCGAGCCGCGGCACAGCAGCGTGTGCCATTGCGAAAGCTGCCGCCGCACGACCGGCGGATTGATGACCGCATGGGTCGGCTACCCGACCGAGGCGCTGACCGTCGAGCAGGGCGAGCCTGCCTCCTATGCGTCCTCCGCCGGGGTCGAGCGCCAGTTCTGCCGAGCCTGCGGCACGAGCCTGTTCTACTTCAACCAGCCGGCGATGCCCGGGGTGGTCGATGTCCTCACCGCCACGCTCGACGAGCCAAAGGCCTTTCCGCCCAAGCTGCACGTGCAAATGGCGGACGCCTTGGCTTGGGAAGCCGCGCTGGACGAGCTTCCGAAGTTCCGCCGCTTCCCGGGCTGACGGCCTACTGTTTCTGGTACCAGTAGTTCTCGTGGCACGACTGGCAGCTCGTGTCGAAGGTGAACACCAGCTCGCCCGTCGCCTTGATGTCGCGCGCCTTGGCCGCTTTCGCCAAAGCGTCGGCATCCTGTTCGAGCTTGGTTGCGGACGCGCGGAAGCCCGCCGGGTCGGCGTCGATCATCGCTTGGATCTGCTCGCGTGACGATACCCCTTCGGGTACCTTGCCGCCGACCAGGTCGGGGCCTGACGCGCGGATGACCTTGGCGGTGGCGAGGCGGTGGGCATAAGTGCGAAGCGATTCCGCCGCCTCTTGGATCTTCAGCCACGCCGCATCGTTCATCTGGGCGGGATCCAGCCCGTTTTCGTCGTTCAGGGCGGCATTGCCGACATCCCAGATCGCCAGTGCCGCCGGGTTGACGCCCTCGACCATGTTGGCGCGGACGGCCACCGCGTCCGGACCCTTTTTCGCGGCAAGTCCGGCCCCCCCGGCCATGACGGCGGCGGCGACGATCGCGGCTATGGCAAGACGTACGCTCATCGTTCCCTCCCTTGCAATCAGCTTGTCGGGTCGTTGCCGCCGGACCGGCGGATCTTCTCGATGTAGGCCTTCTGGTTCGGGTACCAGAACTCGAGGTGGCAATTCTCGCACACGCCATCGAGCTGATCGACTAGCGGGCCGAGCTTCTTCGCGTCGTGCGCCTTCGCCCCCGCGGCGATGTCGCTCATGTGCGCCTCCAGCACGCCGGCGAACTGGCGGAAGTCGTCGGGATG
>Ga0070679_100000775_pt1 | contig 27764 bp, 21 predicted proteins | sample KBSC63BmetaG_FD_65652 | JGI IMG/M metagenome (GOLD analysis project Ga0070679, IMG submission 65652) | Corn rhizosphere microbial communities from Kellogg Biological Station, Michigan, USA - KBS C6-3B metaG | ecosystem: Host-associated > Plants > Roots > Rhizosphere | place: USA: Michigan... | reverse complement strand
TTTTTCAGTATTCTTTAACTGGTTAAATGAAATAGAATTTACCAATGCAAGAGTAGGCATATATAAGATCATATATATTAATAGAAAGTAAAAGAACGATTCAGGATAAACTGATGTTATATCACCTGCGGTGTACAAGTGGTACATGAGCGCTGCGCCTATAAGATGTAATACACCAAGAATTTTTTCTGCATTAAAATACCGGTCTGCAATCAGGCCAATAATAAATGGAGCAATAATAGCTCCCCAGGATTGTGTAGAAAATACGGCTCCCGTTTGAGCACCGGTTGCATGAAGATTATTTATTAAAAAAGTACCTAAAGTTACGTACCATGCACCCCAGATAAAGAACTCAAGAAACATCATTATGGAAAGCTGCAATCGCGTGGTTGATTTCATTAACTAATTTTAATGTAGTAGTGAAGCAAGGCTTAAATGTACTATTTTTAAGAGAAGAAAAAATTTTATAGAAAATATTTTTTTCAATTAATTATGAGAAAAAATATTTGATGCATGTATATTTATCGAAAATTTTTAAAAAATAATATGATATGAGAAAACTAAGAATGGGAATGGTAGGCGGAGGCAAAGATGCGTTCATCGGCGCCATCCACCGCATTGCAGCCAACATGGATGGCTTGATTGAGCTTAGCTGCGGAGCATTAAGCATTAACCCCGAAATTGCAAAAGACTCTGGTAAAATGTTATTTCTTCCTGAAGACAGAACCTATCTTACTTATGAAGAAATGATTGAAAACGAAAGCAAGATGCCTGCTGATAAACGGATTGATTTCATCACAATTGTTACGCCCAACTTTGCTCACTTTGGCCCCGCTATGGCAGCGCTTGAAAACGGCTTTAATGTAGTGATAGAAAAGCCAATGACGTTTACGCTGGAAGAGGCAAAGCAGTTACAAAAGAAAGTTGAAGAAACAGGATTGCAATTGTGCCTTACCCATACTTATTCCGGTTTCCCAATGGTAAAGCAGGCGAGGGCTATGATGAAAGATGGCGCTTTGGGCAAGGTGAGAAAAGTTTATGTAGAATATTTGCAGGGTTGGTTAAGCAAGCTAACAGAGCGGGAAGGCAATGCGCAGGCAGCATGGAGAACAGATCCTAAAAAATCAGGAAAGGCGGGAGCGATGGGAGATATAGGAACGCACGCAGCGCATCTTGCAGAATACATTACAGGCTTAAAGATTACAAAGCTTTGCGCCGATTTAAATGTTGTGGTAGAAGGAAGGCATCTTGATGATGATGGAGAAGTTTTATTAAAATTTGATAACGGAGCCTCCGGTGTTTTAGTTGCATCACAGGTAGCTGCAGGCGAAGAAAATAATTTGAAGATCAGGATATACGGTGAAAAAGGAAGTGTTGAATGGATACAGCAGGAGCCTAATACTTTATTGGTGAAATGGCTGGATAAGCCAGCCGAAGTTTTAAGAGCAGGCGCCAATTATACAAATGCTCTAAGTGAGTTTGCAACCAAAAATTGTCGCACGCCAGGTGGCCACCCTGAAGGGTATTTAGAAGCATTTGGAAATATCTATCACAATTTTGCACAAACATTATTAGCTAAGTTAGAAGGTAAAGAACCTACAAAAGAAATGCTTGATTTTCCTGGCGCTGATGATGGCGTGAGAGGGATGGCGTTTATAGAAAATGTAGTGGCTTCAGGCGAGTCCAAAGAGAAGTGGACGGAGTTTGTGATGTAAGATTTAGTTTCTTATTTTTCAAGATAACTATTTAAATATGCCTTTTCAATTTATATATTTTAACGAAAAAATTCTTGGTGGCAAGCCAATAATAAAAGACTCGCGAATAAGTGTAGAATTTATAATGGAATGGCTTGCATCCGGCGGAACGATAGATTCATTTTATAAAGAATATTCTTATTTACCAAAGGGATCTGTTGAAGAAGCAGTGTTATATGCAGCAAAGTTTACAAAAAATGAAATCCTGATAGAAGAACATATTTCAGAAGCATGAGAACAATATCTTTTTTTGCTGATGAAAACATTCAGGAATCTCTCATTAAGTGGTTAAAACAAAATGGTTTTGATGTTTCAGGAATTCGGATAGAAAAACTTTTTGGATTAGACGATGAAGCGATTATACAAAAAGCTTTTTCAGAGAAAAAGGTTATTCTCACTCAGGACAGTGATTTTGGAAAAATTATTTTTACAAAAGATGTAAAGTTTCATTCGATTATTTTTTTAAAGCCAGGCCATCATAATGGTGATTTCCATATTCCTACACTCAAAGTCATTTTAAATCATTTGGAAAAAATTAAAGAAGGTTCAATTATTATAGGCGAAAGGAAGAATGACGATATTAAAATTCGGTTTCGTTTGCTTAATTCCAATTCATAAAACAATCAAACATGAAAACAATTAAAGGCCCAGGAATTTTTATAGCGCAATTTATAAGAGATGAAGCTCCTTACAATGATTTGAAAAGTATTTGTAGTTGGGCTAAAAGCCTTGGATATACTGGCGTTCAGCTTCCTACTTTAGACGATAGGTTTATCGATTTGCAAAAAGCTGCCGAAAGCAAAACTTATGCAGATGAGTTAAAAGGAACCGTAAGTGAATGCGGGTTAGAGATTACGGAATTATCAACCCATTTGCAAGGGCAGTTAATTGCAGTAAATCCTGCCTATGATGATTTGTTTGATGGATTTGCACCCGAAAAACTTCGTAAGAATCCCAAAGCAAGAACTGAGTGGGCAGAGCAACAATTGAAATATGCGGCAAAGGCTTCCATGAATTTGGGGCTAAATGCGCATGCAACTTTTAGCGGCTCGCTGCTATGGCAAACAGTTTACCCCTGGCCGCAAAGGCCTGAAGGTTTAGTAGAGGAAGGTTTTAAAGAATTGGCGAAAAGATGGCTGCCCATTTTAAATGCATTTGATGAATGCGGCGTAGATGTTTGTTACGAAATTCATCCCGGTGAAGACCTGCATGATGGAATTACTTATGAAATGTTTTTGGAAAAAGTAAATAATCATTCACGGGCATGTTTGCTGTTCGATCCTTCTCATTTTGTTTTGCAATGCCTTAATTATCTCGAGTATATTGATAACTATCACTCACGCATACGTGCTTTTCATGTAAAAGATGCAGAATTCAATCCAACTGGAAAACAAGGTGTTTATGGCGGTTATCAAAGTTGGCTCAACAGGGCAGGGCGCTTCCGTTCGCTTGGTGATGGGCAGGTTGATTTCAAAGCTATCTTTAGCAAGCTCGCCGCTTACGACTACGCAGGCTGGGCTGTTTTGGAATGGGAATGTTGCTTGAAGGATTCTGAAACCGGCGCGAGGGAAGGAGCAGAGTTTATTAAAAAGAATATTATTCCTGTTACCGATAAAGCTTTTGATGATTTTGCCGGAACTGTAAAAGATGAAAAACTTATCAGTTCAGTATTAGGGCTTGTATAATTTTTATTTGTATAGATTTGACAATTTTAAGACTTGTCAAATCTTTTATGTCCATACATTCAATCAATTTAATTTTCATTTAAAAAAATAAACTATGTATAAATTATCGCTTTCTTTGTTTGCCGTTTTTCTTAGTGTAGGTATTTGTTTTGCACAAGACAATACACTTACCCAAAAAGAAAAAGCCGGTGGCTGGAAATTATTGTTCGATGGTAAAACATCTAACGGCTGGCACACTTATGGGCAACAAACTGCGGGGAAAGCGTGGAGCGTGAAAGATGGCGCTTTTTACTTAGATGCCGAAGCGCAAAAAAGCCTGGACAAATCAGAAATTGGTGATCTTGTTACTAATGAAGAATATGGAAATTTTGATTTGAAGCTTGACTGGAAGATTGGACCGAAAGGAAACAGCGGTATTATATTTTATATTAATGAAGATGCGGCAAGGTATCGTAATACATACAATACCGGCCTTGAAATGCAGGTGCTTGATAATGGCACTCCTATAAAGCAGGGCAACCTTGATGGAAGAATATACACACACAGAGCCGGTGACCTTTACGATCTGTTAGCTTCTAAAGAAGTTGACCATCCTCAGGGCGAATGGAACCATGTGGAAATAAAATGTGTTAATGGCAAACTTGACTTTTATATGAATGGCGTGCATACGCTTTCCACAACGTTATGGAATGACTACTGGAAAGAAATGGTTGCTATCAGCAAGTTTAAAAACATGGAAAACTTTGGTACTTTCAAAAAAGGAAAGATATCTCTGCAAAGCCATAATGAAGATGTATGGTTTAAGAATATCCGCATCAAAAGGCTTTGAATTTGATTACGGACTTTTTAGAATAAACCTGTATCATATTCGTGTATGCTTTACCGTTATATTATCCTCTTGCAAACGTAGAAGTAAGAGTGAGCAAACAATTTTCACATAAATATGCACAATTGAAATATATAACAGCAATTATATTTCTTTTCTTTTACGTTTTCTCAATACATGCACAACCACGGATTCCCACATACTTTCATCAGAATAAAAGTTTTACAGATTCGCTTGCAAAAATTATAAAACAGGTTGGCTTAGACAGTACATGGGATGCAGGCGAAGATGGGATGGAGCAAATTTCTTTTGCTGTAATTGATCTAAATAATAAAACACCTTTTTTAGGATGCGTTAACTGCACCAATTTCGTCTATCCGGCATCGGTATATAAAATGTATGTAGCGATGGAAATTTTAAGGCAGGTAAGCAATGGCGATTATTCCTTGTCAAAGCAATACATCGTGAAATCGCCTAATGATGTTGACAAGTCAAAAGAAATCAGTTATGATCCGAGGCCACTTCTTCGTGCAGGCGACACCGTTACTGTTAATTATCTTTTGGATTTAATGATTACCCGAAGTGATAATGCCGCTGCCAATTGCATGATCGACATCGCAACACGGGATAGCATTAATGCTACCATTCATAAAATGGGCTGGTTTGGCAGCGAGGTCACGCGAAAATTTTTAAGTAGAAAATTGGAAGACCAGGGTTATGATACTGTAAAAAGTACAGAAACCTGCGCCCTTCATGCAGCAGACTTCATGTACAAAATTTATAGCAATAAATTAATTAATCCCTGGGTAAGCATGCAAATGAAAGCCTTGCTTGGCAGGCAACTGGATACCACTAAACTTTCATTAGGATTGCCACGTAATGCTATGTATTTTCATAAAACAGGGTGGTGGAGTATTTATACAAATGATGTGGGCATAGTTGAAGATAGCCGCATCAAATATATTATTGCAATCTTTACTCCTGTTACCGAAGAAAAAGTAACTGCAAGGCTTAAAGAACTTTCCCGCCGCGTTTATAATCTTATTAATGAACTGCACAGGTAATATACTCCGATAATTTATTTCTTTTTTTGCTCACCATGCTTTTCCTTTTTATTGTGGGTTGTGCTACCTCCCTTGGTTAGCTGTTCTTCACCTTCACGGCTATCAATTTTGTTTTTATTTAATGGATGTTTAGGAAAATTTTCCTGGTTGGAATCAGTTCCTTTTTGCCTGCCTGTGGTATTTGTTTTCATGACAAATAAATGTTGGTATATGAAATGGTTGAATAAAAAACATGCCAACAATTGCAGAGTATCTTTTTTATTACGAAGATGTATTTTCGTTGCATGAATTTTGAAATAATACAAAGCAATATCAGGAATCGGCGCAGTTGTAAACCTGCATTAATGAACGGAGAAAAGATTGCAGATTCTCTGATTAATGAATTGCTGAAGCTCGCTGACTGGGCCCCAACACATGCGCACACTGAACCATGGCGGTTTGTGGTATTTGCAAATAGTGCAGTCCAGAATTTTTGCAAAGACCATGCTGAGATGTATAAAGCCAATACTTCCCCCCAAAAGTTTGAAACAGCGAAATATGAAAAGCTCTTGCATAATGCTGATAAGGCTTCACATTTACTTGCTACTTATATGAAACGTGGGACCAATCCAAAGATTACGTTCATGGAGGAGGTTTGTGCAACTGCAGCTGCTATGCAAAATATACTGTTAGCTTCATCCTCTTTAAACATCGCAGCGCTTTGGAGCACCGGCGGGCTCACATATCATACAGCCATGAAAAATTATTTTGGTTTAAAAGAAGAAGATCAAATGATTGGTTTACTATATCTCGGTTATACGGATATGCCACCAAAACGTGGTGAACGTATTGTGCCGTTAAAAGATAAAATTGAATGGAGTGGATAGAGAACAACAGGTATGGAATGAGATTTAGAATATTATAACAAGTCTCAAACATTAATTTATCTATGCAAACAGATTTACTTAAGAGGTCGTTTACATATCAAAGTTCTATTTCTTGATAGGATACTTATTTATTTTTTCTTATCCGTCACAACCAGTACTACGCCAATGATGGCTATTATACCTCCTGCGTAAGTAGGCCATCCGATCCATTTGTTTTCAGTTTTATTTACCTGTATCGGGCCTGCATCAACAATATTCTTTTTTACCGGAACCGAAAAGCCCCTGATAATTATCATTATAATTCCAATTGCGATCAATATCCATCCGACTGCTTTCATAATATTTATTTAGATAAGAGATATTTATATTGATAAGAGATGTAATAAAATTATTTTTCTACATTAATACACCTGCAATTACCTTACCAACCTTTGATTCAGAATCTTTATCATTATTATTAAAAAGGAAAAAATTTTTTGCTCTTCGTTTTTACTTCATCTTTGAAAAAATTAATATTAATGACTTCGAACAGAAAAGCAGCATTGGGTTTTATTTTTTTTACGCTACTTATTGATGTAACTGGTTTGGGAATAATTATTCCCGTTCTGCCAAAGCTTATTGAAGAACTCATTCATGGTAATATAAGTCTTGCTTCACGATATGGCGGCTGGCTTACATTCGCTTATGCAATTATGCAATTTCTTTTTTCACCTATGCTGGGAAATCTTAGCGATAAATTCGGAAGAAGGCCGGTTTTGCTTTTCTCACTATTTGGTTTTGGGGTTGACTATGTGTTTCTATCTTTTGCGCCTACTATAGGCTGGCTGTTTGTAGGGCGTGCAATTGCCGGTATAACTGGTGCAAGTTTTACAACCGCAACTGCTTACATTGCAGATATAAGCGCTCCGGCGGATAGAGCAAAAAATTTCGGGCTTGTTGGCGCAGCCTTTGGTTTAGGGTTTATTATTGGCCCTGTCATTGGCGGATTGCTTGGGCAATATGGTTCACGTGTACCATTTATGACTGCTGCCGCACTCACATTTCTTAATTTCCTGTATGGATATTTTGTTTTGCCCGAATCTTTAACGGTTGAGAATAGACGAAAATTTGAATGGAAACGGGCTAATCCTTTCGGAGCCTTTAAACATTTAAAAAGATATCCTGCAGTTGCTGCTTTATCTGTGTCTTTTTTTCTTGTATATATGGCTGGGCAGTCAGTGCAAAGCGTCTGGGCTTTTTTCGGTATTGAGCGATTTCAATGGAGCGAAAAGGTTATCGGAATTTCGCTTGGTATGGTTGGTTTATTGGTTGGCCTTGTTCAAGGCGTTTTAATCCGATACACTAATCCCATTCTTGGAGACAGGAAAAGTATCTACATTGGTTTTTTCATGTATGCGTTAGGGTTAGTATTGTTTGCATGTGCGTCCGAAGGATGGATGATGTTTGTTTTTTTAATTCCATACTGTCTTGGCGGAATCTCCGGTCCTGCGCTTCAATCGATTATTACAGGCCATGTTCCAGCAAATGAACAAGGTGAGTTGCAGGGCGCCCTTACCAGTTTAATCAGTGCAACATCTATTATAAGCCCTGTAATTATGACGAGTCTTTTTGCACATTTCACGGCAAAATCCACTTCAATATATTTTCCGGGAGCACCTTTTTTGCTTGGAGCTTTATTAATGATTGCGGCAATTATAGTTGCCTATAATGTTTTGAAAAAAGAAAAGGAAGAAGTGGATTATAGAGCTGAACTGCCGGTGAGTACTGATTTGTAAGTACTGAATTGTAAGTGGTGAGTTGTAAGTGCTGGATGATTATTCAAAATTGACCATTGACTATTCACCCCTCACTTTCTTATTTGCTTCAAAGCGTCTTCTACTTTTTCCACGGGGCGCTGACAGGTTTTATTTTCGCATACATAAATCATCGTTTTGCCTTCAACCAACTTATTCTGCAGAAGCGATAAATTTCCTTCAACAGTTCCTCCCAGGTAAATTGTATTTGGTAAATAATGTTGTTGAAATTCAGTAAGCTTTTCACGCCATTTGCTTCCTACAATTGCGATTTCGTAAGGTTCTTTTATTTGCAAAGCCAATGCCTGCGCCCAGTTGCTGTAGTAAGCCGGAGTTCTTTTAATATCATCAATTACATTTTTTACAAGCTGTGCTGCCTGATCTTCATAATTTTTATTTTCAAAATAAAGCCCGAGCAGCAATAAATTCTTAGCCATTTCGCTGTTAGATGAAGGAATAACATTATCAGAGACTTCCATCTTTCTTGCGATTAAATTACTGTGCTGATCATCGGTGTATAAAAACATTCCCGAAGCTTTGTCAAAAAAATGTTGTTCAGTATATTGGACAAATTCATTGGCTTTTTGCAAATAAGCTATATCAAAGCTTACTTCATAATAATCTATTAAAGCACTTATCATAAAAGCATAATCATCCAAAAAAGCAGGGATGGTTGCCTTTCCACCTTTAAAATTTCTATACAAGCCATTGTCTTTTGTAGTTATGTTATTTAAAAGAAAATCAATATTGGATTTTGCAGTATGCAGAAAATCACTATCGCCAAATGCCTTGTACGCATCCAGCAGGCCTTTTGTCATTAGTGCGTTCCACGAGGTTAGGATTTTATCATCTGTACCGGGCCGTACTCTTTTTGCCCTGGTATTTAATATGCGAAGTTTTAATTCATTGATCTTTTCATTAAACCGGTCAGAGCTGAAATTAAATTTTTTTGCAGTGTGTTCATCACCTTTGTTAATATCAGGAATATTTTTAGCCGGTTCCCAATTACCTTTTTTTGTTATCCCAAAATAATCATTAAAGATTGCTGCATCATCTCCAAGAATTTCTTTGATCTCATCTTCGCTCCAAACATAAAATTTGCCTTCTTCGCCTTCGCTGTCTGCATCCAATGAAGAATAAAAACCTCCTTCGGACGAAGTAAGTTCACGTTTTATAAATGCAATAGTTTCATAAACAATCTGCTTATATAGTGGGTTTTGTTTAAGCTGAAATGCATGGCTATAAAGGCTTACAAGTTGGCCATTATCATAAAGCATTTTTTCAAAATGAGGTGCATGCCAGTCGGGATCAGTAGCATAGCGTGCGAAGCCGCCGCCAACCTGGTCATAAATACCGCCATAAGCCATATTATTTAAAGTTGTTTCTGCAATTTGCAAAGCATCTTTATTGCCGGTTAAATAATGATACTGCAATAGAAATTCCCATATCGACGGCATGGGGAATTTCATCGCTCCCTTTGTACCACCTTTCTCTATATCAATATTTTTACTAACAGTTGAAAAAAGTTCATTCAAATCAGATGTTGAAAATAAAATTGAATTATTATTCATAGGAACGTTTTCAATATCGCGGATACCTCTCGAAATGCTGTCCGCCTGCTCCTGTAATTTTTGTTTATCATTTTTGTATAAGTCAGAAAAGTAATTCAACACCTGTATCCATCTTTCTTTCGGAAAATAAGTGCCTGCATAAAACGGTTTGCCATCAGGCATTGCAAAAGCATTTAAAGGCCATCCACCACTGCCGCTTATTAAATATGCTGCATTCATATATACCTGGTCCACATCTGGCCGTTCTTCCCTGTCAACTTTTATACAAACAAAATTTGCATTCATAATATTTGCAACTGCAGTGTCTTCATAACTTTCATGTTCCATTACATGGCACCAGTGACAGGCTGCATACCCAACACTTATTAGCAACATTTTATTTTCTTTCCTGGCTTTATCAAGCGCTTCCGGCCCCCACGCATACCAGTTTACAGGGTTGTGCGCATGTTGTAATAAATAGGGACTGCTTTCATGAATAAGATTATTGGTAAACATAAATTTTTCTTTTTCCGGAGTTGATTTTTTTTGACTGCATGAAGTAAGTGCAAAGAATGATATGGCTATTATTAAATTTACTTTTGTGTAAAACATTATTCAAAATTAGCATGGATTATCGATTGCAAATGTGAAACAATTTCTTATAACCTGCACGGCTAACGACAAGCCAAAGTTGAATATTGATAAATTAGCATTTCTATTCTTGATTAATCATTAATGGCAACACAGAAAAATTGGTGTCGCTGTTACATTGTAAATTTTTCAATTTCCATATTTGCGCATTATCTTAACTTCCCTGTATGAAATATTTTAAGCGCTACAATAAGACAGATATTCTTTTACTTACGCATCTCCGTAAGTATGAAACAAAATTGGGCGAGTGTGTACTTTGCGGACTGGATAACTTATCTGTTGAAGAAAATATTTCTCAAACAAAAGCGGCATATGTTCTAGTTGGTATACCCGAAGATATTGGCGTAAAAGCAAACCTTGGAAAAGGCGGAAGTGATTCATGCTGGTTTCCATTTTTAGACGCTTTTTTAAATATTCAAAGCAATGATTTTTTAAGCGGGGAAAATGTATTTATTGTCGGACATTTTGATTTTACTGAAATAAAAAATCTTATAAAAATAAATGCATCAGACGATGAAGAAAAGGTGGCCGCTTATCGCCATGCAGTAAACACAATTGACGATGAAGTGGAAGAATTAATAAACATTATAACCCGTTGTAATAAAATTCCAATTATAATCGGCGGGGGACATAATAATGCTTATCCCGCTTTGAAAGGGGCTGCCAAAGGGCTTTTAAAGGCTGGGCTTACGCAACTGGCACAAATAAATTGTATTAATTTAGATGCACATGCCAATTACCAGCCTTTGGAAGGAAGGCATAGCGGCAATGCTTTCAGGTATGCTGATGAAGATGGTTATCTAAATAAGTATTGCATAGTTGGTCTGCATGAAAATAATCTTCAACAAAATGTATGGATTGATATGGTGAACAATCCTTTCGTTGACTGCATCACTTATGAAGATATTTTTCTTCATGAAAAAAGAAATTTTATACAGGCTGTTGCACACGCCACCAGCTTTACTGAAGACAACTATACCGGTATTGAACTTGATCTTGATTCCATTGAAAATGTATTAACAAGCGCATCAACACCATGCGGTATCACAACATTACATGCCCGCCAGTTTGTAAATTTTGTGTCCACCGATTCCAGGATTGCATATTTGCATTTTTGCGAAGGCGCAACAATTTTGGAAACAGGCGAAATCTGCAACTCTGCAGGAAAGTTGATAAGCTATCTTGTCTCTGATTTCATAAAAGCTCACTCCTATAAAAAAGAACCGCGATAGCATTGCGCTGTTGCGGTTCCGTAATTTGTAAAATAATCTCTGCCTTTTATTTATTGAGGGGTTAAATATTGCGCAAAGGCATAACCCTCTTCCCCGGCATCAGTTTTTATAAGCCACCATTGATCATTGGTTTTGCTTTGTAAAGTCACTATTTCATTGTGAGCAGCTTTACCTACGATTGGCTGGTCTGTTCCGGGGCCTTTTCGAATATTGAGATTGGTGCTGTCGGTTGTTACCTTTGCTTTTGTTCCCGCAGATGCAGCAACGTTTACATTCATAACGAGATCGCCGGCACGATAATCGGGATCTATCTGGTTATAAATATCCCACAATTTATCTTTCGCGGCCCCATCGGGTGCATCACCATCAATATATAGAACATTGTCCTGCTCTCTCACCTGCAGGTTGCTTACGCCTCCTGCATTAGCAGCATCTATGAGTTGTTTGTATTTATCCTGTAATGACATAATTATATTTTTATTTGATGGTTAATTTGTTATCAATTTTTTTAGGCTTTAGGGTATTAAGGCTCATCATCAGGGTTTTTAAATCAGCTCTTTTGATACTTCCGGTAAGGGTAACAACGCCATCATTAACCGCAGCTTTTACATCCGGAAAATCTTTGGTAGCATCTGCAACTCCCTGCATTAATGCATTGTCCGGGCTTATTGTAACGGGAGCTGGTGGTGGAGGCGGGGGAGGCGTTACCGTGCAATTATTTACTACAGATTTTACACCTTTAACATCTTTGGCAGCAGCCGTTGCTTCATCCTTTGCAGCATCATTGGCACATTCGCCCGTTAAGGTGACTACGCCATCTGCTACACTAACAGAAATACCAGGCATTGATTTCAGCTTCGCTTCAACATTGGCCTGAATGTTTGCATCTTTTGGTTTGCAACTGAAGAAAAGGATAGATGACGATAGAAAAACCGCCATCAAAATTTTTGTAAGTTTCATGTTATTTTTTTTATGATTAGAATTTTTGAAAAGATACTGCATCTACAAACTATGCAACCGCCCGCCGTCCACCGGCAGGTTAATACCGGTTATGTAAGAAGCCGCAGGTGAACATAAGAAAGCAACTACCGCACCAAAGTCTTCAGGTGAGCCGATCTTTTTTAGCGGAATGCTGTCCACCATTCTTTTTTCCGCATCCATTTCGCTTTCTTCATTTTTATTGGCGAGGTTTTTTATAATCGAATCATACCTTGCTGTTCTCGTAGAACCCGGTAAAACATTATTAACGGTAATTCCAAACTGGCCGACTTCGTTCGCAAGTGTTTTCGACCAGCTCGCTACAGCAGCGCGAATGGTATTGGAAACGCCAAGCCCGTTAATTGGCTCTTTTACGGAAGTAGAAATAATATTTACTATTCGCCCGTAACCGGATGATTTCATCAATGGTAACGCAGCCTGAACAAGTATTTGGTTACATATAAGGTGAGTGTTGAAAGCCTGTAAAAACTCTTCAGCAGTTGCTTTCGTAATATCACCACCTTTAGGGCCGCCGGTATTATTTACAAGAATATTTATCTTAATTTCCCCAGCAAGATATTTATCAATTGCATCTTTTACCAATTGCGGATTTTGAAAATCTGCAACAATATACTGGTGCTTTTGCTTCTTTGATGTTGGCAGCTCTTTTACAGCAGCTTTAAGTTTTTCTTCATTTCTCGCCATCAGTGTTACATCTGCGCCAAGCAACGCCAACTCTGTTGCTGATGCGAAACCCAGCCCTTGTGTGCTCCCGCATACAATTGCTTTTTTACCATTGAGATCAAGATTCATTTGTCGAATATTTTATTTACATTAAAGAAAAGACCAGCCCAAAATTAAGATAGCCGGCATCATAATAGGGATCGAAGAAGATGTTTTATTAACACCTTGTTTAAAACATCTGAATTTTTTTGCCTTCCTGTTTTACTATATTTGGCGCAAACGCGATAAGAATTTTTTTAACTGAATGATGCAAAGAATAATCTGTAGAAATTTTATTTCTTTGTGCAAATCATGAAAACCTATGGTTGACAAAAATTTATTTGATTACAATGAGGATTCTATAAAAAGTCTCGACTGGAAAGAACATATAAGGCTCAGACCTGGTATGTATATTGGCAAGCTTGGGGACGGCAATAGTGCTGATGATGGTATTTATGTGCTTCTTAAAGAAGTAATAGATAATTGCATTGATGAACACACCATGGGCTTTGGCAAACATGTGGATGTAGAGATAAAAGATAAAACAGTAAGTGTTCGTGACTATGGAAGAGGCATTCCGCTTGGTAAAGTTGTAGATGTTGTGAGTAAAATAAATACCGGTGCCAAATACGACAGCAAAGCTTTTCAAAAAAGTGTGGGCTTAAATGGTGTCGGCACTAAAGCAGTGAATGCATTAAGCAGTTATTTTAAAGTGACAGCATACAGAGAGGGCAAACAAAAGACTGCAGAATTTGAAAAGGGATTTTTGATAAAAGAATATAAAGAAGAAAAAACCGATGAACAGAATGGTACCGCTGTAGAATTTATACCAGATGAAAAAATATTTAAAAATTATCATTACCTGCCTGAATTTTTAGATAACCAATTTTGGAATTATTGTTTTTTAAATGCCGGTCTTGTAATTAATTATAATGGTAAAAGATATGTAAGTAAAAATGGGCTACTTGATCTGCTACAGCGCAAAACCAATGAAGATGAAAACCGGTATAAAATCATTCATTTAAAAGGTGAAGATATAGAAGTTGCGATCACGCATAATAATCAATATGGTGAAGAATATTACAGTTTCGTAAACGGCCAATTTACCACGCAGGGCGGAACTCATCTAGCGGGATTTCGTGAAGGATATATAAAAACGATACGTGACTTTTACAAAAAAGATTATGACGCTGCTGACATACGGGGAAGCATATGCGCAGCAATAAGTGTTCGTGTGCAGGAACCTGTTTTTGAAAGCCAGACAAAAACAAAACTCGGTTCGCAAATTATGTATGATAATGGTCCGGGTGTTAAAAATTTTATCAGCGATTTTTTAGGAAGGGAATTAAATAATTATCTGCATAAAAATTCTGAAACGGCCGATGCATTAAAAAGAAGGATAGAGCAAAATGAACGTGAAAGAAAAGAACTGGCAGGTATAAAAAAATTAGCAAATGAAAGAGCGAAAAAAGCAAATCTTCACAATAAAAAACTAAGGGATTGCCGGATACATTTTAACGATGCTGCAGAAGGAAAAAATAAAGATGAGATAAATGCGAAAAGGCTTGAAACAACTATTTTTATTACAGAGGGAGATAGTGCAAGCGGTTCCATTACAAAGTCACGTAATGTTGAGACGCAGGCGGTTTTTAGCCTTAGAGGCAAACCATTGAATTGTTTCGGGCTTACAAAAAAAGTGGTATATGAAAATGAAGAATTTAATCTGCTGCAACATGCTTTGAATATTGAAGACGGCTATGAAGACTTAAGGTATAATAATATTGTATTTGCAACAGATGCTGATGTAGACGGAATGCACATACGATTATTACTAATGACTTTCTTTCTTCAATTTTTTCCTGATCTTGTTAAGAACGGCCATGTTTATATTTTAGAAACTCCATTGTTCAGAGTTCGTGATAAAAAAGAAACTATTTATTGCTACGATGAAAACGAAAAACAAAAAGCAATTAATAAACTTGGCGGCAAGCCCGAAATAACAAGGTTTAAAGGGCTTGGAGAAATTTCTCCGGAAGAATTTGGAAAATTTATCGGTGAAGATATAAGGTTACAACCTGTAATGTTACTGCCTGAAATTCATATACAGCAACTGCTTGAATATTATATGGGAAAAAATTCACCATCACGGCAGGATTTTATAATTGATAATCTGAAGGTGGAATTAGATTTAGCTGAAGCCTAATGTGCTGGTGTGTGGAAAGGGAGTGAGAAAATGAAAATATCGAATTAGTAAGAGATGTTTAATTCAATTAGCAGGATTTATCATTCATAATTCTTAATCAAAATAATGATTCATATAGTTTTTCAAAAGAGTGATATAGATACTTTAAAAAAAGCCATTGAGCTGGATGAAACGTTGGGGGGTGAAGTTATTCAAATTAAGGATGATTATGCCGTTGGCCCTTTATTAAATATTTATGCAGAAGAAGGAATTAAAGCCCGGAAACATTGGTGGGCGGTGGTTTTAGAAGGAAGCTTTTATGAAGAATCGTTTAAAAATGATGAGGTTAATGATCCTAAAACGGTAGCGGAATTATTAGAAAGATTGCAAAACGATCCCACAGAAATAATATGGATTTGGGCGGCACAAAATAAACATGATGTTTCGGGTTATTATTGGCTTATAAGCCAGCTAAAAGAATTCCAGGGAAGAGTTTTCATTTTATATTTAAATAATCTTCCTTTTATAAATGAGAAGGGCCATATATTTTATCCTACAAACATTTTTGAGATACAACCCAAAGAATTTTTAAAAGCAAAAAAATTAGCAAGGCCAATTACATTAAGTGAATTCGAAGTAGATCCCGACGAATGGACAAAATTGTGCAACGAAAATAAAGGTGTAAGAATTTTGGAAGGAGGAAAGAAATTAGTGCAATATGATTACGATTATTACGACGATGAATTGATGAAATTCATTACAGCCGACTGGCAAAAAGTAAATAAACTATTGAATTCATTTTATTCAAAAGCGAAAAATACAACAGGCGATGCCTATCTTTTATGGAGGCTGAAACAAATGGTTACAGGCGGAAAAATTGATGCGCAAGGGGAACAAACGAATCTGAAAGACTTTGAAGTAAAAACGAAAATATAGCCCAAATTTTCCAGTTTTTTTATATCAGTCACAGTTAATTCGTGGCAAAAAATTAAAAATGGCAAAAAATATTAAAGAAGATTATAAACATAATGATGCTGGAATTTCTGGCCAATACAAAACATGGTTTTTAGATTATGCCAGTTATGTAATTCTTGAGCGTGCGGTGCCCGCCGTGGAAGATGGCCTTAAGCCTGTTCAGCGAAGAATTCTTCATGCAATGAAAGAAATGGATGATGGGCGCTTTAATAAAGTTGCCAATATCATAGGCCAAAGCATGCAATATCATCCGCATGGCGATGCAAGTATTGGTGATGCACTTGTAAATCTTGGGCAAAAAGATTTGCTTATAGAAACCCAGGGTAATTGGGGCGATGTGCGTACCGGTGATGAAGCTGCAGCCCCACGATACATTGAAGCACGGCTTAGCAAATTTGCACTGGAAGTTGCTTTTAATAGTAAAACCACTAATTGGCAATTAAGTTATGATGGAAGGAAAAATGAGCCCGTAACACTTCCTATGAAATTTCCTTTATTGCTGGCACAAGGCGCAGAAGGTATTGCTGTCGGGCTGGCAACAAAAATTCTTCCGCACAACTTTTGCGAGCTTATCGATGCAACTATCAAATACTATAAAGGAAAAAAATTTGAGTTATTCCCTGATTTTGCAACTGGAGGAATGATCGATGCAACAAACTATAATGACGGGGTGCGTGGTGGAAAAGTAAGAGTGCGTGCCAGGATCGAGGAGCAGGATAAAAAGACTCTTATAATTAAAGATGTTCCTTATGGCACTACTACCCAGCAGTTAATTGACAGCATCATTAAAGCAAATGATAATGGAAAGATTAAGATAAAAAAGGTAACCGATAACACGGCTGCAGAAGTGGAAATAACTATAGACCTTGCGCCTGGAATTTCCCCCGATATTACAATCGATGCTTTATATGCTTTTACTGATTGTGAAATTTCTATTTCGCCAAATGCATGTATTATTAATGGACAAAAGCCCGAATTTCTTGGCGTAGCAGAGTTGTTAAAAATTTCTGCTGATAACACCCGTGAACTTTTAAAGAACGAACTGGAAATAAAATTAAAAGAATTACAGGAAAAGTGGCATTATACTTCTCTTGAAAAAATATTCTTTGAAGAAAAGATTTATAAAGAGCTTGAAAAGAAGCATGAAACCTGGGAAAAAGTAATTGTTGCTATTGACAAAGCGTTTGTTCCTTATAGAAAATTATTAAAACGGGATGTAACCAGGGAAGATATATTGAAACTAACGGAGAAGCCTGTACGCAGAATTTATAAACTGGATATTGATGAATTGAATGAACAAATTAAGGGTCTTGAAGATGATATTAAACAGGTAAATCATAATCTGGAAAACCTTACCCAATATGCTATAACTTATTATGAAGATCTTTTAAAAAAATATGGAAAGGGCCGCGAAAGAAAAACTGAAATAAAGCTTTTTGATATTATACAGGCTAAGGCTGTGGCAATTGCAAATACAAAAATTTATGTAAATAGGTCCGAAGGATTTTTAGGTACTGGTTTAAAGAAAGATGAGTTTGTTGACGATTGCAGTGATCTTGATGATATTATTGCTTTTACCAAAGCAGGTATGATGAAGGTGGTAAAAGTTGCAGATAAAGTATTTATTGGCAAAGATATTATTCACGTTGCTGTATTCAGAAAGAATGATGAGCGAACGACATATAACATGATCTATGCTGAAGGAAAGAAAGGAATTAGTTATGCAAAGCGTTTTAATGTTACAGGCGTTACACGTGATAGAGAATATGATCTTACTAAAGGAGATGAAAAAAGTAAAGTTCATTACTTTTCGGTTAACCCTAACGGTGAGGCAGAAACGGTTAAAATTCTTTTAAGCCCTAACAGTAAAGCAAGAAATAAAGAGCTTGAATTTTCTTTTGAAACCTTAGACATTCGCAGCCGGAACAGCATTGGCAACCAGGTTACCAAGCATGCTATTAAATCTGTAAAACTTCTTGAAAAAGGAAAATCAACTTTGGATAAACGAAAGTTATGGTTTGATGAAACTTTTGGACGGCTGAATACGGAAAGCAAGGGGAAATTTCTCGGTAATTTCGATGGTGATGATAAAATTCTTGTTGTTTATAAGGATGGAAATTATGAAATAACGGGGCAAGAGATCACACAAAGATTTGATACAGGCAACATAGAATTGATTGAAAAGTTTGATCCGGAAAAAATAATTACAGCCGTTTATCTTGACAATGAAAAACTGCAATACAATGTAAAGCGGTTTAAAATTGAAACAACCACTATTAATACAAAATTCCTTTTTATTAAAGAAGGGGTGGGAAACCAATTGCTTAAAATATCAACTGACCCCGAACCAATTCTTCAAATGCAAAGCGGCCGCGGCTCACAGATTCGCCGGGCAAAAATAAAGCTTAATAAAGTAGTTGATGTTATGGGCTGGAGAGCTATAGGTAATAAACTCACAGATTATTCAAAAAGCGATCAGATGGAATGGGTGGAACCTGTAAACACCTCCATACAACAAGGCCTGTTTGAAGATGAGTAAGCATTAAAAAATGTACTCATAATTCAACAACTAAATTAAAACAGCTATTAGTTTTTTAAAAGAAAAGTGCGTGCAGGAGTTGCCACAAAATGGTTGTAATACTCATTTGTATTTGTTTAAAATAGGATATGGAAACCGTTGGATACGGTATTGGATTATATAATTAAAATTTTATAGTAGTTGCTGAAATGGTTTTTAAATATTCTTTTAATTGAGCAGATAATTTGCCAAACTCTTCAGCTGCCTGTTCAGACAACTTCTCAAGCCCATCGCTAATTTCTGCTTTTGCAAATTCTTCCATTTTAGCAAGAATTCTTAAAAGATTATCGGATTTTAAAAGGCTGGTACTGCCCTTAATTTTGTGCGCCATTTTAAACACAGAATCATATTGTTTGGCGGCGCATGCCTGCCTTAATTCAGCTAGTTCGCCAGGGCAGTTTTTTAAATAAACATTAAGTATCTCCGAAATGTATTCATTGTCATCCATTTCTTCGAGAATGCTCAGATCAAATAATTTTTGGTTTGTTGATGGTTCGTTGTTCATAGTTAATTTTTTGGAGTTTTCTGATTGGCCCAGTAAAATGCCGAGCCTTTTATAAAGGAAGTTAAAATCAAATGGTTTTGATAGGTAATCATTCATTCCAATCTCAAGGCATTTTAGTTTTTCGCCTTTCAATGCAGAAGCTGTCATGGCCACTATTGGAACGGAAAGATTTAAAACGTTTCTTATGTATTTGGTTGCAGTGTACCCATCCATTTCGGGCATTTGCAAATCCATAATAATAAGATCATAATTATTATTTTTCTCAAGAAATGCAATTGCCTCTAGCCCGTTATTTGCAATATCAACCTGGCCGCCTGCTTTTTGCAATACATGGCGTATTACTTTCTGGTTTACCTCGTTGTCTTCTGCCACAAGAAATTTTTTGCTATGTAAAAGTGTTTGTTTATTTATCGTTTCCTTTCGTTCCTGGTTTTGTGCAGAATTTATTTCCGGATGCTTACACGGAATAGAAAACTTGAATTTTGTTCCCGAATTTATTTTGCTTTCCACGGTTATATTTCCTCCCTGCATTTCTAAAAGCTGCTTTGTAATGGCAAGCCCTAGCCCCGTGCCACCATATTTGCGGGAAGTTTCTACACTCGCCTGGGTAAAGCTTTCAAATATTCTGTCAAGTTTATCTTTTTCAATTCCGATACCGGTATCAGAAATTACAAAACTCAAAAACGATTCATTGGCTGTTTTCTTTTGAATGGAAACATCCATATCAATATAACCATCATGTGTAAACTTAATAGAATTACCTATGAGGTTTACCAGTATCTGGTTGAGCCTGTATGGATCACCGTTTAAAATTGATGGAATATTTTCGTCTACGCTAAATCGTAAGTGCAAGCCTTTTTCCTGGATACGATATTTGAAAATCGCCCGTACGTTATCGATAACTTCATTGAGTTTGAAATCAATTTTTTCTATTGTTAATTTTCCAGCCTGTATTTTAGAAAAGTCAAGTATATCGTTAATAATAACTAATAAATTATCCGAGGAACGCTTAATCGTTTTAGCAAAATCTTTTTGCTCGTCATTTAGTTTTGTTTCTAATAAAAGATCAGTCATTCCCTGAATACCATTCATAGGAGTTCGTATTTCATGGCTCATATTTGCAAGAAACTGCTCCTGCAGTTTTTTGGCATCTTCGGCAATTTTTTTTGCCGCAATAAGTTCTTCTTCATACCGCACTCTTTCTGTAATATCTGTACCTATGCCGCTTAAGCCGTATATTTTATTTTGTGCATCACGTAAAGGAAATTTAATAATAAGAAAATGATGAGGTCCATCTTCCATGTCTATTATTTCTTCAAGCACTACCTGTTTACCTGTCTTCCTCACTTCATCATCAGAATCAGTGAAATGTTTTGCATTTTCCGGAGCTGCAAAATCAAATGCGGTATGACCAATTACATTTTCGTCATTTACGCCGAAAGTTTCTTTGAACTTTTCATTAATTACCAGGTATTTTCCTTCAATATCTTTTATATAAATAAACGAAGTAGCATTATCAAGAATGGATTGCAGACGTTCCTGATTTTTTACTAACTCCACTTCATATTTTCTCAACACTTCTTCCATCTGTTTCCTTTCAGAAATTTCCTTAACTATGCATTGAAATCCAACTGGTATATCATCTTCAAAAATTAATATTGCAGATTGCTCTACCCATTTTACAAGGCCGGATTTTGTTTTCATGCAAAATTCCATGAGTGTCTCGGGGATGCGATTTTTTACCTGACTTTTATATTTATTTATTACGGTTTCCATACACTCATCATTAACCATTTTTGTAAAGTGCATGCCGTCAAGTTCATGAAGAGAATATTCTGTAAGCTGGAAAGCTTTTGTGCTGGTAAAAGAAATATAGCCGTCTAAGGTAGTAGTATAAATAACAACACCTGAATTTTCAATAAGATTTTGATATTTTATTTCTTTGTCCGGCAAACTGCTGTTTGAGCTGGACCATTTTATTCCTTGTTCTTTTTGAACTTTGATATTTCTATTCGAGGTTTTAAAAATCCAGCTTAGTAACAAACCGAAAATTGAAACAATGAAAGCAAAACTTATCGCAATATCAGATGCGTGATTAAATAATTGCATTTTTTGTTGAAAAAAAATCAGCAGGCTGCTTATTAATGTAAGCAACATACATATTGGAAAGAGCTTACGGGCAAATGCTGAAATATTCTTATTCATAAAAGCACTTTGTTGGATAACGAAAATTTTTTAAATCTTTGAATTCCTCTTATCTTTTTTTAAACCACAGGCATTATTAACCTATGAATTATTATTATAACTCTAAACGGTTTAAAATATTGGATAAGTAAGAATATTTATTAACGACATTTTTATAATACTTTTTTTACTGATCTGTTTTATTACTCTGCCAGTTCCCCAGCCTTCTCTGACTTATATAAAAACCATTTTTCAAGTTTTTCTTTTAACTCTTCCAGGCGTACTGGTTTGGGTATATAATCATTCATCCCCGCATTTAAGCATTCATCCTGGTCGCCTTCCATTGTGTTAGCAGTCAATGCAATAATTATAGAATCATCACCGAGCTTTTGCCTGATGTGACGTGTAGCCTGCAAGCCATCCATTTCCGGCATTTGCATATCCATTAATATGATATCATAACGCTGTCTAACTGCGCAATCAACTGCTATCAGGCCATTTTCAGCAAGGCTTGCGTCATAGCCTAATTTGGTAAGCGTGTATAAAATCACTTTTTGATTAACAGGATTGTCTTCTGCAACTAAAATCTTTAAAGGATACTTTTCTGAAAAATCTACTGATAATTTTTTCTTGTTATTTGAATTTTCTTCTGCAGTTTTTTGTGGCTGGAGAGCATTCAAAATATGCTTGCTTAAAATATGTTGCCTTACAGGTTTATTTAATATTGAAGTAAAAATATTTTTATGAGATGATCCATAATCTTCGCCAACAGAACTTAGAAGTATAATTGGCATTGAATTATATTTTTCTTTTATTCTTTTTGCAAGCTCACATCCATCTATGTCAGGCATTTGCATATCTGATAACACAAGGTCTATAGTTGTACCAGATGATAAAACTTCGATTGCAGCATATGCTGAACCTGCCAATACGGGTATTAAATTCCAAAGTTCAAGCTGGCTTTTAAGAATCGCAAGGTTCGTTTTGTTATCATCAACTATAAGTATCTTTTTATTTTTGAGATCCGCCATGTTATACTGTATGTACGCGTTTAGTGGTTTTTTACCTACTGCAGTTTTTATGGTAAAGGAAAATGTTGAGCCTGTTCCTTCCTTACTTTTCACCTGGAAATTTCCATTCATGAGGTGTACTAATTTCTCTGATATGGCAAGCCCAAGGCCCGTACCTCCATACTTTCTTGTGGTGGATGAATCGACCTGCGAAAAAGCTTTGAACAGGCGATCAAGTTTTTCCTGGGGAATTCCTATTCCGGTATCTCTTACCTCGAACTGTAATGTTACGTTTTCACTTGTTCGAACGTCAAGCAAATGAACGCCCACAAATACTTCGCCCTGATGAGTAAATTTCATGGCATTACTTATCAGGTTAGTTAATATTTGTCGCAACCTTAAATCGTCTCCTACAATTTGCAGTGGAACGTTTTTATCTATTTCATAAATGATATCAATACCCGATGTTGCGGCCCTTGTCCCGAATATATCCAGCACGTCTTCAATACATGCTCTTAAATTAAAATCTTGTTTGTCTAGTAGCATATTGCCAGATTCAATTTTAGAAAAATCCAGAATATCATTTATAACATTTAACAAGCTTTCTCCGCAGGTAGTAATAGTATTAGTATATTCCTGTTGTTGTTCAGTAAGGTCAGTTTCACTTAACAATGACGACATACCAATTACGCCGTTCATAGGCGTTCTTATTTCGTGGCTCATTGTAGCCAGGAAAATGCTTTTTGCCTGGTTGGCCTGTTCAGCATCTTCGCGTGCTTTTTCTGCCTCCAGCCTTGCATTTTGCTCCTCTTCTGTTGAATGACGAAGCTGTATTGTTCTTTCCTCTACCTGTTTTTCAAGAATTCTTTTTTGAACTTTAATAGTCTGCATCCTGAACTTATAAAATCCGATAACGCCCAACACAATGCACAAAGCAACCAATGATTTAAACCACCACGTTAGCCAAAACGGTGGCGTTATAATTAATTGAACTGATAAAATATTAGGTGACCAGTGACCTGTGTTATCAATGGCTTTTACCTTAAATGTATAAGTTCCCGGATCAAGATTTGTGAAAGATGCCGTACGTTTATCACTTTGTTCATTCCAGTCATTATCGAATCCCTCAAGCATGTAAGCATAATGCTTTTTCTCCTTACTGGTGTAGTTTAAAGAAGCAAACTCAAATTCAATTACGGAATTGTTATAAGGAAGAGTAATTGTTTTGGTTTCGCTTATATTTTGCAGCAGCGGCGTTTTTATGGAATCGGATGTTATAGGAACTTGTTTATTTCCTATCCTGAGATCTGTCAATACTAAGGGTGCATCAAAGGATACGGCTTTTATTTTATCAGGGTAAAATGAATTAAATCCATTATTTCCACCGAATAGAAAAGCACCGTTGCTTGTTTTGCAAAATGCCTGTTCTTTAAATTCATTTCCCTGTAAGCCATCTACAATGCCATAGTTTTTAATCGCTTCGTTTGTTTTATTGAAACATGATAATCCTTTATTGGAGCTTATCCACAAATTGTTTTTATCGTCTTCTATTATTCCGAAAATATTATTACTGGGCAATCCATCTTCTACAACATAATTTTTAAAAGTATTCGTTTCCGGATTGAATTTTGAAAGCCCGGATGTAGTGGCGATCCATAAAATGCCTTGTTTATCCTGGTATATATATCCAACGCTGCCACCAACAAGTGAATTTTTATTATTATCATCATGCAAATAATGAGTAAAGATTTGCGTTTTTTTATCGAAACAATTCATGCCGCCACCATCGGTGCCTATCCATAAATGACCTTTATTATCATCCAGAATGGAATATAAATTATCATTGTTTATTCCCTCTTTGTTATTGGCATTATAACGGTAATGGGTAAACGTTTTTGTAGAAGGATTGTATTTTTCCAGGCCTCCGCCATAAGTTGCTACCCACACGGTGCTATCTTTGTCTTCATAAATACTCCAGGCATTATTGGTGCTTAAACTACTTGGGTCGTCAGGGTCGTTTTTAAAATGTTTGAATGTATTTTTATCTTTATTAAAAACAGTTATTCCATCGCCCCATGTGCCTATCCAAAGATTATGATGACTGTCTTCTGATACACACAAAATATAATTGCCGCAGATAGAATTATGCTCATTTGAATGAACATAATGAGTGAAACTTTCCGTTGATGGATTGAATAAATTAAGGCCTCCGCCATCTGTGCCAATCCATACGTTCTTTTTTGAATCTTCGTAAAAACATAAGATATGATTATCGCTCAGGCTGTTCTTTGCTTCAGAATGTTTAAAATGTGCAAACTGATTGTCCTTATTTATAAAACTAATGCCACCTGAAAACGTACCAATCCATATATTGCCCTTAGTATCCTTATAAATTGAATAAATTGAATTATTACTGAGGCTAGTATTATCTATTTCATCGTGAAGATAGGTTGTGAACACACCGGTTTGCGTATTTAAGATTGATAGTCCACCATTTTCAGTTCCAAACCACATATTGTGTGCATCATCTTCATTTATGGTATAAACTTCATTATGAGATAAGCTGTTTGCATTGCGAATATCATTTTTGTAATTGGTGAAGGTATTGTTTGCTTTGTTAAACAAATCAACACCACCACCGTTCGTTCCAACCCATAGTTGATTTTTACTGTCTTCAAAAACTGTATAAACATCATTGTGAGAAAGAGATGTTTTTTTATGCTCATTATGTTGAAAGTGTGTAAATGTTTTTGTTACAGAATTAAATAAATTCAAGCCGCCATGAGTGGTTCCTATCCAAATATTTTTTTCTTTGTCCTGGTAAATTGTTCTTATAAAATCATCACTTAATGATTTGGCATCTACTGGATTAAATTTATAATGAATAAAAATTTTCTTTTCCTTATCATACATATCAAGGCCTGCAGCTTCGGTTCCTATCCATAAATTTCCGGTATTATCCTGCATTACGGCAGTTATAAAATTTCCCGCAATGCTGTTTTTGTTTTTTTCATCATGCTTGTAAGAAATAAAAATATCTTTTTTATAATCGTAAAAGTTTAAGCCACCACCCCATGTGGCGATCCATAAATTGCCCCTGTTTCCTTCAGTTATTGACAAGATATTATTATTGCCAATACTATTCTTATTTTTCGGATCGTTTCTGTAAATAGTAAACTTGTAACCGTCATATTTATTCAGCCCGTCCCGGGTGCCAAACCACATAAAGCCTTTACTGTCCTGCAAAATGGTTGTAACATTACTTTGTGAAAGGCCTGCATCTGTATGCAGGTGATCAAATTTTAATAATCCGTTCTGGGCTGCTAAAAAACAAGGGATAGCTAACCAAAGTAAGAATATAAGTAGGCGGTTTTTCATCTGGACTATTTTAAAAGACAATCTTTACAGCTTTATTTTAATTTTTAGAAGGTGCGTTTATAAATAACGCCATATTGCACATTTAATTGCGTAAGAGATTGCCAAATCGCCTGCCCATCATTTATTTAAGTGAAACAAGTTTAAAATTAATTTACATTTATATTTTGTTGCCAGAAGTACGCAGGAGAAAATCTTTAGCTTATTGTTATTTACTAAATTCTTATTAAAATGCCTTCGATAAAAAATGAGCAGGGAATTCCCTTCCCCGCACGTGCTGATTTTAAAGATCAGGATACAAATAAAATCGTTAAAACCATTTCTGCAGGAGCCAGGCTTTCCTCTCTGGATTTTTACAGGGGACTTGTAATGGTACTCCTGATGCTCGAGTCAACCGAGCTATACGGGCATCTTTTAAATATTTCACAGCCCGGTTCCTTTATTAATTTCATAGGAATTCAATTATCTCACCATCCATGGCATGGCTTGCATTTCTGGGATTTGATACAACCTGCTTTTATGTTTATTGCAGGTACTGCAATGGCATTTTCTCTTACGAAGCAAAAAGCAAACGGAAATTCATGGAACCAACAGGCCAGGCATGCTTTAAAAAGAAGCGGATGGTTGTTTTTTTGGGGAGTGCTTGATTATGCTGTAAGAGGCAATCACTTATCCTTTGAGCTTTGGGATGTATTAACCCAGTTATCTTTTACCATGTTAGTGGCGTTCCTTATTTTTCGATGGAAACCTGCTTACCAGATATTATTCAGCATCGGGTTATTAATACTTATTGAATGCTTATATCGCTTTATAAAAATACCTGGGTTTGATCAGCCGTTTACTGATCAGCATAATTTTGGCAATTATGTAGATCTGCTGCTAATGAACAAAATTAATCACGGAGGCTGGGTTGCCATCAATTGCATTCCTACTGCTGCACATACCATTTGGGGCGCTGTTGCGGGTAAATGGTTGCTTTCATTGCCAAATTATAAAAGCAAAATAAGGTATATTTTTATTTTTGGAATTGCTGCTTTACTAATCGGATATGGGCTGGATATTAGCGGCGTAACGCCTATTATTAAACGAATTGCAACAAGTTCTTTTACATTAGTATCTGGTGGATATTGTTTACTGGCCCTGGCCTTTTTATATTATTGGATCGATGTTTTAAACCATAAAAGGTTTCTTCTTTTCTTCACAATTGTGGGGATGAATTCTATTTTTATTTATCTCTTTTTTGAAATAGTGGTGAGCCGGTGGCTGCGTGAGTATATATATACAATTGTAAATGGCGTTATATCCCCAATCGGAATATCAGAAAATGCTATGTTGATAATTGCTGCGTTAACTGTTTTTATATTTGAATGGTGCCTATGCCTTTGGCTCTACCGTAAAAAAATATTTTTTAAAGTATAACAAGGCTGGGAATTTGCTACTGCTAATAAAACATGCTTTTTGAGTTTCTATAAATGAAAAATCACTTATGCTTAAGATCAGATATTTCTTCTATGGCTAAAGCGATTGATCCGGCATCACCTCTTTGCCTTGGCGAACCTTCAGGACGATCATACCAAAATAGAAACTGCCATGACTGTATCCACATAGCGTCTAATCTAATCTCATCTTACTTGCCTTTATTCTACTTGACCATTCGTCTTTAAGAAATAATTTTTCTTTTTCATAAAATTTTATAAGAAGATATCGCAGTTATGAACCAAAAGAATTATGTTGAATGCCCGCATCTAATGCAATAAAGGCCATATAAAATGGCCTTTATTCCATTACTATCCTGTTTATTTAATGTGAGGCTAATACACCGAGTAAAAAACC
>Ga0070679_100000774_pt1 | contig 27774 bp, 19 predicted proteins | sample KBSC63BmetaG_FD_65652 | JGI IMG/M metagenome (GOLD analysis project Ga0070679, IMG submission 65652) | Corn rhizosphere microbial communities from Kellogg Biological Station, Michigan, USA - KBS C6-3B metaG | ecosystem: Host-associated > Plants > Roots > Rhizosphere | place: USA: Michigan... | reverse complement strand
CGCATGCCGGCCAATGACGCCGACGCGCTCGCCGAGTACATGCGTGTCGATGATGCGCGAAATCTCGAGGACTATCTCGCGCGCTTCGACGTGACGCTGTCGGTGATGCAGACGGCCGAGGCGCTGGAGCGGATCGCCTATGAGTTGTCCATCGATGCTGCGCGCGACGGCGTTCGTTACATCGAAGTCCGCTATGCGCCCGTCCTGAACACGCGGCGCGGCCTGTCACTGGGTGAAGCGGTCGAAGCGCCGCTCCGAGGGCTCGCGAGAGCGGAGCGAGACGGCGGCGCCATGGGTCGTGTCATCATCTGCGGGCTTCGCAACCTCACGCCCGACGTGTCGCTCGAGCTGGCGCAACTCGCGGTGAGCTACAAGGACCGCGGCGTCGTCGCATTCGATCTCGCGGGCGGAGAGCTGGGCAATCCGGCGTCGGCGCACGCTGACGCATTCGCGTATGCGCGCGAGCACGATTTGCCGTGCACCTGCCACGCGGGCGAGGGTGCGGATGCGTCATACGTGCGCGAGGCTGTGCACATCTGCGGCGCGCATCGGATTGGTCATGCGACGCGATTGATCGAGGACGAGTCGCTCACGAACTATGTGAACGATCGGCGCATCGCGCTCGAGATCTGCTTGACGAGCAACGTGCAGACGCATGCCGTCGAGTCGTACGAGCAGCATCCATTTCGCGAGTACTACGATCGCGGCATGAACGTCGTGCTCAACACCGACAATCGGCTGATGAGCGGCACGACGTTGACCGATGAATACGTCCACGCGTCGAAGCAGCTCGGCTTCTCGTTCGACGAGCTAGCCGATGTGGCGCTGAATGGTTTTCGGAGCGCGTTCTTGCCGTGGGCCGAGCGCGAGCAACTGATCGCGGCCGCCGAGATGGACATCGAGGCGCTCGCCAGCCGAGGTGCTGCGTGACATCGAATTTCGGCGCGGCGGATGCGAAACACGCTGCCGACACGATTCGCGCCCAGCTTCCGAAAGAGCAGGCCGTTGCGGCGATCGTGCTCGGTTCAGGGCTCGGCGCGCTCGCCGACGAGATCGAGCGTCCCGTGAAGATTCCGTATCGCGACATTCCTGGTTTTCCTGTCGCGACGGTTGCCGGTCACGCTGGTGCTATGATCGCGGGACGTCTGGAAGGTCGACCGGTGTTGGCGCTCGCCGGCCGCTTTCATATGTATGAAGGACACGACGTCCGCCTCGCGGCGTTTCCCGCGCGCGTCGCGCACGCGCTCGGCGTTTCGACATTGATCGTCTCGAATGCCGCAGGCGGGGTGAATCGTCTCTGGCAACCTGGCGATTTGATGCTGATCCGCGATCACATCAATCTGATGTTCCGCAATCCGCTGATCGGCGCGGTGGAGGAGGGCGATCTGCGCTTTCCTGATATGTCCGCTCCGTACGACGCTGAGTTGTCGGACGTCGCTCGTGCGGTTGCGGCGGAGCAGGGGACTCTTCTTCGTGAAGGCGTGTACGCGGGAATGCTGGGGCCGGCCTACGAGACGGCCGCCGAGGTGCGAATGCTCGGCCTGCTGGGGGCCGATGCCGTCGGGATGTCGACGGTGCCCGAGGTGATCGTCGCGCGAGCGATCGGCATGCGCGTGTTGGGCGTCAGCTGCATTACGAATCTCGCATGCGGTCTCTCGAATACTCCGATCACGCATGCCGAGGTGCTGGAAACGACCGCCAAAGCCGCTGGCCGATTCTCAAAACTCGTGAAGGCCATCGTCGCGCGTTTGTGAGCATGTCATCCCGAGCGAAGCGAGGGATCCGCACGTCCGAAGTGCAGATCTCGCTTTGCTCGGGACGACATCCGAAGCTATCGCGCGGCCACCGGCGGAGGCGGCAGCGAATGCACTCTCGCCTTGAACGCGTTGAACGCCGTGGAATTCGACGTCAGCCCGCGCAGAATCGCCGGATTGATCTTGGCGATCTGGTCCTTCGATGCCCGAATCCGATCCTCTTCGAGCGGGTGGTCCGTGAACCACGCCTCGAGCTGTGACGGCTGGCTCTGGCGCTCGGCGAGCAGCTTTTCGAACATCGTCACCATGCCGTTCGGATTGATATCCGCGCGCACAAGCTCGTCGATGCCCGCCGCGTCAGCCTCGGCTTCGTCTCCGCGGCTGAACTTCGCGAACACGGCCTGCGCGCCCACGTTGATACCGGCTTGGGCGATGCCGCTGTTGCAGACGCCGGTGAGAATGCAGCCGATGGTGACGCCGACGTTGGCGCCCTGCATCTGCTCCATCTGCTTCACCGAGTGCCGCAGCACGACGTGTCCGATTTCATGTCCAAGGACGGAGGCGAGTTCGTCCATCCGGTCCGCGCGTTCTACGACGCCGCGGTTGATGTAGATGTAGCCGCCAGGCAACGCGAACGCGTTGAAGTCGTTCGTGTTGACCATGTAGAAGTGCCAGTCGAGATCCCGCCGCGCCGTCACGTGCGCGATAGAATCACCGAGGACGTTCAAGTACCGGTTTACGGTCGGGTCCTGGATAATCGGCAGCTGCGAATTCACTTGCTGCGCCTGCTGCGCGCCGATCTGGACCTCTTGCTGCTGCGAGATGCCGCATCCTGCCAGCCCCCCAACCGCAACAACCATTGCCGCGCTCGCCGCTATTCGTCTCATAGTCGATGGAGTGAATGCTCTATCTTTTTTGTAGGCTCTGCCAAAAGGCAAGACATATTCCGGATGACCTCGAAAACTCTCACACTCGCCCGCGATCTGCAGCGTCGGAAGTCACGTGAACGCCATGGGTTGTTCGTCGCCGAAGGCGTGAGAAGCGTCGAGGAATTGTTCGGTTCGAAGCTTTCAGTTCGAGGCGTCCTGGTCGCGCCGGGTTTTGCCGATACGCCGAGACATTCTGCCCTCCTCGAGCGCGTTCGACAGGCCAATATCGCCATCGACGAGGTCGGTGCGTCCGAGTTCGCGTCGGCGGCCGAAACAGACTCACCCCAAGGCGTGCTGGCCATCGCCGAAGTGCCCGAACGACGACTCGAGGATCTGACGATCCGGGAGCCGTTTCGCTTGCTCGTGCTGGATGCCGTGCAGGACCCCGGCAACGTAGGGACAATCCTTCGCACGGCCGCAGCGATGGGCATCGCGGCAACTTTTTCCCTCCCCGGAACCGTTGACCTATGGAACGCCAAAGTCGTCCGTAGCGGGATGGGGGCGCATTTCCACCATCCCTGCCTTAGTGGTACCTGGAATGAGCTTGACGCGTTCCGGCTGGACCGTGGAATCGAGGTCTGGGCCGCCGATGCCGGAGGGCAGTCAGTGGCGGAGCTCGACCGGCCGCCGCGGCTCGCGATCGTGGTAGGGAACGAAGGAGCTGGTCTGTCGTCGTCTTCGCGTTCACGCGCCACGCGGTTGGTGGCGCTCCCGATCGACACCGCGGTGGAGTCGTTGAACGTCGCCGTCGCGGCGGGAATTCTTCTCTACGAGCTTCGCCGGTGATCAGTCCCTCTTCCGCTCCATCCGTCGGTTTGCTCGAGCAGATCTACGCGTTCATCATCGGCGCGTGCATCGGCTCCTTTCTGAACGTCTGCATCGTTCGCTGGCCGCGTGAGCGGTCGATACTGCGCCCCCGGTCCCGCTGCCCGAAGTGCGCCAATCAGCTCGCGTGGTTCGAGAACGTGCCGGTGCTGAGCTGGGTTGCCTTACGAGGCAAATGCCGCTGCTGCGACGAGCCGATCTCCGTGATGTACCCGCTGGTCGAGCTCATCGTCGCGATCGGCTGGATGCTTTCCGTGCAGCACTACGGCGTCTCACTGACGGCCCTGCGCGTTGCGGTGTTCGGCACCGTGCTGCTCGGCGTCGCGATGACCGACGCGAAACACTACCTCATTCCCGACGGCTTCACGCTCTTCGGGTTGGTCTTCGCGCTCGTGACATCGGTTCTGGCGTTCTTCCGTGGCGAAACTCAAGTGTTCGCTGCGCCGTATGATGCACTCGTAGGCGCGTGTGCCGGCGCGGGCATGATCGCCATCGTCGGTTGGCTCGGCGAAGTGATCACGAAGCGCGAGGCCATGGGCCTTGGCGACGTCACGCTGATGGCATTCGTGGGAGCGGCGCTCGGTCCGACTCGCGCGCTGATCACCGTCTTCCTCGGCGCGACGTTGGGCGCGGTGGCATTCGCGGGCGTCGTCATTCCCGTGGCGTTGCTGCGCCGCGGGCAGGGTCGCGAGCAAACCGAGCTCGCGCTCGGCTCGACGCCGTTCGAGACGCCGCTCGTGCCGTTCGGGGTCTTTCTTGCGCCGGCTGCGCTGCTGACCTTGTTTTGGGGCGAGGCGTTGCTCGATTGGTTGATGCGGATGTAGCTGAGGGAAGGGGGAAGAGGGAAGCGGGAAGAGGGGGTTCGGGGTATGAGGGAAGGGGACTCGAACCCACGGCTAAATTTTCGAAAATGACGGTCCTCTTCCCCCCATATCACATCCCCCCGCTTCCCCCTTCCCGCTTCCCGCTTCCCGCGAAATGATCGGAGACCTTCTCCGCACTGAAGCTTCCGGCGGCGCGCTCGCGCGCTTCACGCGCGACCTGACCGCCGATGCCCGCGCCGGGCGACTCGAACCGGTGCGCTGCCGCGAGAACGAAGTCTCGCGCATCATCGACATCCTGCTGCGCCACGGGAAGAACAACCCGACGCTCGTGGGTCCGGCAGGCGTCGGCAAAACCGCCGTCGCTGAGGGCCTCGCGCAGCGGATCGCCAAGGACGACGTGCCGCTCGTCATGCGCGACGTGCGCCTGTTGTCGCTCGATCACATGGCGCTGCTGGCCGGTACGACCTACCGCGGACAGTACGAGGAGCGCCTTCGGTCGATCGTTTCCGAGGCGACGGCTGCGCGCGACGTGATCCTGTTCATCGACGAGTTGCACAACCTGATGGGGCAGGGCACAGCGATCGGAGTCGCCATGGACGCGGCCAACATGCTCAAGCCCGCACTCGTGCGAGGCGACTTCCGGGTCATTGGCGCAACGACGAGCGACGAGTACGAGAAGTGGATCGCAGCCGATCCGGCGCTCGAGCGCCGGTTCCAGAAGGTCGTCGTCCGCGAGCTTGGCGAAGTCGAAACGCTCGAGATCCTCCAGGCACGCAAGGAGCGGCTCGAGCGACACCACAACGTGCTGATTTCGGACGAAGCGATGCGCGCCGCCGTGTCGCTGACCGATCGCTACGTCACCGACCGAATGCGTCCCGACAAGGCGATCGACGCGCTCGACGAGGCGTGCGCGCACCTCCAGGCCGAGGTGAAGTATTCCCCGCGAACCGAACAGCTCATCCAACAGCGATTGATGCTCCTCAAGCAAGGCGCAAAAGCAGAACAGGACGAGAAGCGACGCGAGGCGAAACAGCCCGAGCAGGAAGCCTTCGGGCCGCTCGAGCGCTTTGGCGCCGAGATCGAGGCGTTCTTCGTCGGCACGCCGGCTCCCGTCGGCGGTGAACCGACGAAGAGCGCGCCGCCGATCGACCCACCGGCTGTGCGTGTGCTGACGCTCGCGCCGATCGAAGCGGAGCTCAGCCGCGCGCTGATGGAAGAAGGCGTGGTGATCCGCGCGCACGACGTCGCGCGCGTCGTTGGGTTGATGGCCGGCGTGAAAGTCGAATGGGAGGCAGAGCCCGCCCGATGAAACGCTGGCCTTTGCTCGTGCTCGCCGTGACGCTGGCCGCGTGCGCTCAGCGGCCCAAAGCCGGCGACGGTCCTTACGCCGACAAAGTCGCTGAAGACGTCCCAAAGATCGAGAAAGCGCTCGGCGTGAAGTTCAAGACGCCGCCCAAGCTCGAAATCCGCGAGCGCGCGCAGGTGCGCGAGTTCCTGCTCCAGAAGCTGAACGAGCCGGCCGTCCAGAAGCAGCTCGCGAACGAGGAGGCCACGTTCAAGCTGCTCGGGATGATTCCCGACACGATGCACCTGAAGGATCTGTACGTGAAGGTGCTCACCGAGCAGATCATCGGCTACTACGACCCGAAGACGAAGGTGCTGTACGTGGTGAACGGGGCGCCGGAGGAGTATGCCGGCATCACGATCATGCACGAGCTGGTGCACGCCCTGCAGGATCAATACGTGAACGTCGATTCACTCGAGAGCATCGAGGGCGACGACGATCGCGCCGCCGCCGCGCAGGCGGTGATCGAGGGCCAAGCCACGTACGAGCAGATCTTCATCATGGCTGGTGGAAACGGGAATCTCGCGGCGCAGTTGCCCGGCGGCTGGGAGTCGATGCGCTCCACGATCCGTGAAGCGCAAGCGACGCAGCCGATCTTCTCGTCCGCTCCGAGAGTGATTCAGGAGTCGCTGCTCTTTCCGTATATCAACGGCGCCGACTTCGTACGCCGGTTCAAGGCGCATCGTCCGGGCAAGCTGCCGCTCGACAGCCTGCCGATCTCGACCGAGCAGCTGATGCACGACAACGCGTTCTTCGGAAACCCGCCGGATCTGCCGAGCGAGATCACGATGCCGAAGATCGCCGGTACGCTCGAAGAGAACGACTTCGGCGAATTCGGCACTCGACTGTACGTGTACCAGCACACGCGCAACGACGACCAGTCGATCCGCGCGTCGAATGGCTGGGACGGGGATCGCTATGCGCTCGTGAAAACACCGCAGGGCGACGCGCTCGCGTGGGTGACGGTCTGGGACACGCCTGGCGATGCCGCGGAGTTCATGTCGGCGATCGATGCCGTGATGCTGCATCGGTTCAACGTGAAGCCGCATGTCACTGGTGAACACCGCCATTTCGAGTCGAGCAAACGCACCGTCGACGTCGAAGTCAAAGAGATGAATGGGCGGCCGGTCGTGCTGTATGTCGACGTTCCCGCCGGCGGTCCGACGAGTCTCTTGAACTTTTCGCAGATCAAGGTGACGCCGCGGTGAGCCTGCCGGCGAGAGAACCGCCGCCACCCGAAGGACCTGCGCGGTTGGGCCCTCCACTCGCCGTAACACGAGCGTCCGCGCCCATCGCGCCTCGTCCAATGCAGGACGAGGCGGCGCGCCAGGACGCGCTCGATCGAATGAAATGGCGTGCGACGATGCTGCTCATCGGCGCGACCGTTCTGTTCATCGTCACGCGCGCTCTGCTCCACAATTTTCCATGGCTCGCGATCGTCGTCGCGACGGCGGAAGCCGCGATGGTCGGCGGTCTCGCCGACTGGTTCGCGGTCACCGCGCTCTTCCGCCACCCGCTGGGCATTCCGATTCCGCATACCGCGATCGTTCCGGCGAAAAAAGATCGCGTCGGGCGAACGCTTGGCGCTTTCGTGCAGCGAAACTTTCTGTCGCGCGAAGTGATCGAGCATCGCCTCCGCAGCGTGGAAGTGGGCCGCCGCCTCGCCGAGTGGCTCGCGGCACCCGAGAACGCGCGTACGATCTCGCGAAACGCCGCCGTCGCGCTCAGCTCGGCGACGCAGATGCTGCGCGACGAGGACGTGCAAGAGGTCATCGATCGCAGCCTCGCGCGTCGCGTGCGCTCGATGCGCCTGGCGCCGCTGCTCGGCCGTCTGCTCGGCGTGATCACGGAAAACAATCGGCATCAAGAGGTCCTCGACGAGGTGATCCACCTCGCGTCGCGCACCGTGAATGAAAATGCCGAGCTCATTCGCGAGCGGATCGAGCGCGAAACGCCGTGGTGGGTTCCGTCGGCGGTCGATGACAAGATCTTCAAGCGAGTGTTGAACGCGATTCAGAAGCTGCTCACGGAGCTGAGCGCTGATCCGCAACATCCGCTTCGGCTGCGATTCGACACGTCGGTTGAACAGTTCATCGAGCGCCTGAACACCTCGCCGGAGTTCGCGGCGAAAGTCGAGGTCTGGAAGGACGAATTCCTCGACAACGAGGCGGCGCGCCGCTTCTCGGCGTCGCTCTGGCAGGACGGCAAGGAGGCGCTCGCGCGCTTCGCGGAGAGCCCCGATTCAGCCGCGCCGAACGCGATCGAGACGGCGCTCACCGCGTTCGGCCAAAAAGCGCTCGACGATCCGGAATTGCTCGCGAAGCTCGACGCGTTCGCGGTCGACATCGCCGTGTATCTCGTCTCGCGCTATCAGGACGAGGTCGCGCAGTTGATCGAGACGACTGTTGCGGCTTGGGATCCCGAGATCACGTCGCAGCGCGTGGAGCTCGCGATCGGACGCGATTTGCAGTTCATTCGGATCAACGGCACCATCGTCGGCGGACTCGCTGGGATGGTGATCTATCTGATCTCTCAGCTGTTCCCGTAAACCGTCATCCCAAGCGCAGCAGCCTGCCCTGATGCGAGCGCAGCGAGCGGAGGGATGGATCTGCACTCCCGCTGGTCCAAGTGGTAACGATTAGATACGGACGTGAACGGAGTGAACGGACTTTGACTGGACTACGGTTTTTTCTCTTTTGAAGCCGCGGTTCCGCAGTTCGGTTAGTTGGCCGTTGCAGTCTCCGTTAGTTGACCGTATCTGATCGTTTTCCAGTATACGCGAGCGGCCGTTACGGCCCGCGACGAGTCCAGAGCAGCACCACTCCACACGAGGCGCCGCCGTTGGAATTCGCGCCCGGCCCCGCGCCGTCGCCAATCGTGTTGTACTGAATCGGAATGGTCGACGGCCCCGAGTAGACCTCGATGCCCGCCAATTCGCCGGGGCGGGGCAGGTCGGCGATGACGTCCGGTGTGTTGACGAGAACGCCGTCGAGGAAAAACTGATATGGGCAGTTTCTCAGCGGCCGATCGCGCTTGTTCAAAAGCTTGTTGGCGATCACTTCGGTCGACTTGAACGTGAGCAGATAGCTCGCCGTCTCGGCGAAGTGCAGCTTCTCGATCTGCTCGCGCGTCATGAACTGGCCGACGCCCTGTCGACGGCGTTTTTCAAATTCCGAAAGAGGATTGTCGGGTGTGCGTGCCGCGACGACCACGGTATCGAGTGCGGGCACGACGCGTTCGAGCGTAAACGAGCTTCGCAGCGTGTCGCCCGCCACGACTTCGAGAATACTTGGCAACGAGACGTAGCCGATGCGCCGAATCATCAGCAGCACTCGGCCAGACGGAATTCCAGAAATCCGAAAGTGCCCGCGCTCGTCGGTCGTGACTTCCGTCGTCGTTCCGACGATCGCTACCGCGGCACCGGAGAGGCGCACGAGATTGCTGTCGCTGACGACGCCGTCGATGACGCCGCCCGCTCGTACTTGCCCGAACGCCGACGCTGGGAGCAACGACAATATCGCGAGGATGAAGGCGGCCGCTCGCGCGATCATTGACGTCGACGATGAGGTTCGTATCGCCAAGGTGCAGATTCTCTCCCTCGTCGCTTGCGCTCCGCACGGGGCGGCGCGCTGCGCTCGAGATGACGGGCAGGGGAGCCCCGCTTCCCGCTTCCCCTTCCCCCTTCCCTCAACTCACTCGCTCGCGACCCGCTCCTCGCGATCCTCTCGCGTCGTGACGCCAGCAAGTCCGGCGGTCGGCTCGGGCTGCACCTGATCCGCGAGCGCTTCCGACACCGGCGGCAACAACGCCAGGTGCAACACTTCGTCCATCCGTTCGACGAACGTGAACGCCATGTGCTTGCGCACTTCCTCGGGCACGTCGCGCAGATCCTTCTCGTTCGACTTCGGCATGATCACTTCGCGGAGCCCGGCGCGATACGCGGCGAGCACCTTCTCCTTCACGCCGCCGATCTCGAGCACTTTGCCGCGCAGCGTCACCTCGCCCGTCATCGCGACGTCGCGCCGCACGGGACGTCCACTCAGCGCGCTTGCGATCGCGAGCGTGAGCGTGATGCCGGCGCTCGGGCCATCCTTAGGGATCGCGCCTGCCGGCAGGTGAATGTGCAGGTCGTTCTCTTTGAACACCGACGGCTCGATGCCGAGCTGCTGCGCGCGCGATCGCACGTACGAGTGCGCGGCATCCACCGACTCTCGCATCACGTCGCCGAGCTGACCGGTGACCGTCATGCGACCCGTGCCTGGCATCTTGAGCGCTTCGATGAGCATGATGTCGCCGCCATTCGACGTCCACGCGAGACCCGTGACGACGCCGACCTCCGGCACCTTTTCCGCTTCTTCCATCGCGTAGCGCGGAGCGCCGAGCACTTCCTCGACCTTCTCGATGTCGACGATCCACGCGCCTTCTTCGCCGTCGGCCTTCTTGCGCGCACGCTTGCGCATGATCGCCGCGAGATTGCGCTCGAAGTTGCGAAGGCCCGCTTCGCGAGAGTAGCGGTTCGAGATGAACGAGAGCGACTCGTCCGTGAACTGCAGATCTTTGTCCGTGATGCCGTGCTCCTCGAGAAGACGGGGCAGCAGGTAGCGCCACGCGATCTCGACTTTCTCCTCGATCGTGTAGCCGGCAATCTTGATGACTTCCATGCGGTCGCGGAGCGGCGCAGGAATGTCGAACAAGTTGTTCGCCGTGCAGATGAACAAGCAGCTCGAGAGATCGAACGGCAAGTTCAGGTAGTGATCGACGAACGAGTTGTTCTGCGACGGATCGAGCACCTCGAGCATCGCCGCCGTCGGGTCTCCGGAAGGGCCTCCCCCCGACATTTTATCAATTTCGTCGATCATCAGCACGGGATCGCGCACCGCGACGCGGCGCAGCGCCTGAATGATCAGGCCAGGCATCGCGCCCACGTACGTGCGACGGTGTCCGCGAATCTCCGCTTCGTCGCGCACCCCGCCGACGGAGATGCGATAGAACTCGCGCCCGATCGCTTTCCCGATCGCTTCGCCGAGTGATGTCTTGCCGGTGCCCGGCGGTCCAACGAAGCAGAGAATTGGTCCGTGTGGATCGCCACCGCGCAGCTTTCTGACCGCGAGATACTCGACGATGCGTTCTTTCGCTTCGTCGAGACCGTAGTGTCGTCCGTCGAGCGCAGTCTCGACAACCTTGAGATCGATCTCTTCGTTGCCGGACTTCTTGTTCCACGGCAGCGAGAGCACCCAATCGAGATACGTCCGGACGACCTGATATTCACTCGACGCCGGCGAGAGCATTCGCATGCGCTCAGTCTCGCGGCGCGCTTCCTGTCCGACCTTCTCGGGCAGCTTCGCTTCGTCGATGCGGCGCAGGAGATCGATCGCTTCCTTCTCGCCGGGATCCGCTTCACCGAGCTCCGTTTGAATCGCGCGCAGCTGCTGGCGGAGATAAAACTCGCGCTGGTGCTGCTCGATCTTGATCTCGGTTTGTTTCTTGACGTCCTCCATCACGCGCGCGCGCGCGACTTCTCGCTCGAGGCGCGAGAGGATGAAGCGCAAGCGCTGGCCGACCTCGAGGCGTTGCAGCACTTCGTCCTTGTCGGCGATGCGGAAGTTCATGTTCGTCGCCGCGAGGTCGGCAAAGCGACCCGGATCGGAGACGTTCATCTTCAGAATCGCCGGCACTTCGTCCGGAATACGATCCACCAGCTCGGCGAGCGTCTCCGCGGCCGAGACGACGCGCGTCACGAGGTCGTCGATTTCCGTCGGATCGGCCGGGACCTCGCGCGCCGCGCGAACGGCGGCGACTGGGTACGGGTCCGTCTGCTCCATTCCTTCGACGACGATGCGCCGCAGTCCCTGCAGCGTGATCTGCACAGTGTCGCCGGGCAGATTGATTCGCTCGTGTACGCGCGCCGCAACGCCGACGCGTCCCATGAAGCGCTGCGAGTCGATCGGCTCGTCGTGATCGCCGTTCGCGACGACCAGCGCGACGATCAGACCTGGCTCTTCATGCGCGCGCAGCAGCGAAAGGTTCTCGGGCGCGCCCATCTGAACCGCGATGGTGCCCAACGGGTAGACAATGGTGGAGCGGAGCGCCATCAGCGGGAGTGACGGCGGGAGCTCAGAGCGGAGGATGTCGTCTTTGCGTTGCGCTTTGGCCATGGCAGTCATCCCATGCGCGCGAAGCGCGCGTGGGATCTATTGTCCTTGTCGCGTGGCTTGGTTCGGATCGATGAAAGTAGATCCTCCGCTCGCCTGCGCTCGCAGAGGATGACTGCCGACACCTCGTAAGTATAGCAACCAGAAGCCAATAGCCAACCCAACCGACTTGAATCGAGCCCCACAGCCAAGTATCTTTCCCAGTCTATGTTCGACGAGCTGTCCGAGAAACTTGAAGCGACCTTCGCGCGCCTGCGCGGTCGCGGCGTACTGACCGAAGCCGACATCAAGGAAGGGCTTCGCGAGGTCCGTCGCGTCCTGCTCGAGGCCGACGTCAACTTCCAGCTGACGCGCGAATTTCTCGAGCGCGTCGAGAAGAAAGCCGTCGGCGTTGCCCAGCTGCGCACGGTGTCGCCCGGACAACAGCTCGTCAAGATCGTCTACGACGAGCTCACCAGCATGCTCGGGGAGCAGCGCGAGGGGCTCAAGCTGAGCTCCGTGCCGCCCACGGTAGTCATGATGGTCGGGCTTCAGGGCTCCGGTAAGACGACCACGGCCGCGAAGCTCGCGCGCAAGCTCAAGGCGGAGAATCGGCCGGCCCGGCTCGTTGCGGCGGACGTCTATCGTCCCGCCGCGATCGATCAGCTCGAAACGCTGGGCACCCAGCTCGACGTGCCCGTCTACGCCGAGCGCGGTCATCAGGACGTCGTCAAGATCGCGAAGAACGGCATCGAGCAGGCAAAGCGCGCGCGCGACCGAGTCGTCATCGTCGACACCGCGGGTCGTTTGCAGATCGACGACGACATGATGAAGGAGTTGGAGAAGCTCAAGGCTGCCATCCACCCGGACGAGATCCTGCTCGTCGCGGACGGCATGACCGGCCAGGACGCGGTCAAGATCGCGCAGGGCTTCGACCAGCGGCTGCACGTCACCGGCGTCATTCTCACGAAGATGGACGGCGACGCCCGCGGCGGCGCGGCACTCTCGATCTACGGCGTCACCAAGAAGCCGATCAAGTACATCGGCGTGGGCGAGAAACCCGACGCGCTCGAGGAGTTCTATCCGGAGCGCATGGCCGGGCGCATTCTTCAGCAGGGCGACATCGTCTCCCTGGTCGAAAAAGCGCAGACCGCGTTCGACGCCGACGAAGCGAAAAAGCTGGAGAAGAAGGTCCGCAAAGAGGGCATGGACCTCACGGACTTCCTCACGGCGATGAAGCAGATCGAGCGCCTCGGCCCGCTCGAGGGCATCCTCAAGATGCTTCCCGGCGTGAACACGAAGGCGCTCAAGCAGATGAAGCAGGCCGACCCGAAGCGGCTCAAGCACGTCGAGGCGATCGTGCTCTCGATGACGCTCGAGGAGCGGAAGAAGCCCGAGATCATGAACGGCTCACGGCGTGCGCGCGTGGCCAAGGGCGCGGGCCGGCCGATCTCGGAGGTGAATCGGTTGCTCGAGCAGTTCCGCGAGATGCAGAAAATGATGAAAAAGGCTGCAGCGGCGGGGCAGGGCGGGGGGAAGTTCCGGCCGAATATGTTTGGGATGCGCTAGACGCGTCCGCGGTCACTGGATAGTAGGTCAGCGGTCACAGCTGAGACCAGAGACCTCTCATCCTGAGACCTGCAGGTCCCGAGTGCGGTGAATCGGTTGATTCGCGCGCGATGAGCTCGGTTTAAGTAGTAAACCCTAACGAGGAAAGAGGAATGGTTAAGCTCCGTCTCCGCAGAACCGGCCGCAAGAAGCAGCCGACGTTCCGCATCGTCGTCGCCGACTCGCAGAGCCCGCGCGACGGCAAGTTCATCGAAGTCGTCGGCCAGTACATGCCTCGTCAGGGCGAGCAGGCGCTCAACCTCAAGACCGATCGCGTGAACTACTGGCTCGACAGCGGCGCACAGCCCACGGATACGGTGCGGTCGCTGCTGCGTCGAGCTGGCCTGCTCAAGTCGCGGCACGAAGCCCGGTTGTCGCGAAAGCTCACTGCCAGCGCCGTTCCTCTGTCGGAGAGCTCGGCCGAGTAGGTCCCGCGGCACTTTCCAAACTGCTGCGCACTGGACGAGGGGACGCCGATCGGGCGTCCCCTCTTCGATTTCTTGCCCGGCGTGCTGATCGGGTTGCCAATTGAACCACCCCGCTGCAACGTGCACGCATCGCGTTCCACGAGGGGGCCGTGCGCTCGCGCGAACATTGGATCGGCTGGGCGCTGTTGTTCGCCGTCGTGTGCGGCTCGGCGTGGCGGCCCGCGGGAGCACAGGCGCCCAAGCTCCGTGGCCGCCTCATTGGCATCTACGACGATCGCACGTGGGATCCGCTCGACAGCGTCGAAGTGCGCGACCTGGCGTCCGGACAATCGGCGCTCACGACGAGCACCGGCACTGCATCGCTGTCCTTCGTCGACACCGCGGGATCGCTCATCCGCATCCGTAAGATCGGATACGTTCCGCAGACGCTGTTCATCGACAACTCGCCCGGCTTGCCGGCACTGATGATCATGCTCGTTCCAGTGGCGACGCAATTGCCGCCCGTCGTCACGATCGACAGCGCCCCCAAATATCTGTCGCCCCGCTTGAATGCATTCGAGCAGCGTCGGAAGACTGGATTCGGCTATTTCATCGCCGAAGCGCAAATCCGGCGCGATGAGGACCGGCCGCTCGCGCAGATTCTGCGCGCGCGAATTCCTCCAATCGAGGTGCGCGACGTCGTCTACGCCGGCCAGCGCATCACCATTGCCACGCTGCGTCGAGTGTCGAATTCGTGCCAGCCGGACATCTACCTCGATGGCATCGCGATCTCGGCCAACGCGGACGGCGCCACGCTCGCGATTCTCGGCAAAATGAAGAGCGCTCCCACTGCGGCGATGGCCGGGATCATCGACCTGAACCAGTTTCAACTGACGAACATCGCCGCGATCGAATTCCACAACCCGGGGGACATGCCGCCCGAGTTCAATCGAACCGGGTCAGGTTGCGGCGCACTCTTTCTGTGGACACGAGAGCGCTGATCACCCGGAGCGAAAGAGTAGCCCGCGTCGTCAGTCGCCCGTCGCTCGTCCCCCGTCGCCGGTGCCAGCCCGTGATCATCATCTTGCGGCACCCGTGGTGGACCCATACAATCTGCCAAAAGAGCGGCTGGTCCCGCGATAGCGCCCGATGGCCACTTGGTTTTCATGTGACGAAGCGGACGAATCGCGGGTTCTCCAGTCGAACGACATTAAGAAAACTCAACGTCATCGATAGAAGTTCTACCCCTCCAAGTCGGGCCGGAAGGTAGGCCCGGGTCAGTGAAAAACTCCGCAGTAACGCATCTCCAACGCTCGCGTGAATTGACCGCGCGGAAGGTTTCGCGCCGGCAGTGATATGGAGTTCGCAGGACGCGTTCGGGTCGCCGAGTCGCCAGCTCGGCGCCCAGCGTGAGTTGTGTTGTGCGTGTTTGACGTGAGGCCTAAAAACCCTTGGGGGGGAACAATGACACTGCTCCGAGAGTGGAGCCGGCATCGATTGCTGGCGTCCACGCTAGTTGCGTCTGTTGCACTCACCGCGCCCGCGCTCTTGAGAGCGCAGCAAGGAACCATCTCTGGGCGCATCGTGGCGGTCGGATCGAACGAGCCGCTGGTCGACGCTCGCGTCATGGTCGTCAACACGACCGGCGTCGCGTCGGCAAACGCCGAAGGCCGCTACACCATTCGAAACGTGCCGCCGGGGCAGATGGTCGTGCGCGTCATTCGCGTCGGCTATGCGGAGCAAAAGAAATCGGTCATGGTTGCGCCGGGGGCGTCGGTGACGGTCGACTTCACCCTCGAAGCCGCGATCGTCAAGCTCGCCGAGGTCGTGACCACCGCCACCGGTGAGCAGCGCAAGGTCGAACTGGGCAACACCGTGGCCGTGATCGACGTGTCGAAGCGCGTGGAAGAGGCGCCGATCAACAGCATGAACGACCTGCTCGTCGCCAAAGCGCCGGGCCTCAACGTGCTTCCCCAAGCGATGACGGGCTCCGCGGCGCAGATCCGCATCCGCGGACTCAATTCGGCCAGTCGCAGCAACGCGCCGATCTTCATCATCGACGGCATCCGCATGGATGCGGGCACCGGCTTCAGCACCGGCGGCACGAGCTCCAGCCGGCTGAATGACATCACGCCGGAAGAGATCGAGAACATCGAAGTCGTGAAGGGCCCGTCGGCCGCGACGCTCTACGGCACCGACGCGGCGAACGGCGTCATCGTCATCACGACCAAGAAGGGACGTCCCGGGAACACCCGCTGGACGTGGACCGCGGAGCAGGGCTCCGTGCAGGACCACAACGCGTACCCGTTCACGTGGGCGGAGTGGGGACACTTGGTGAACGGAAGCAATCCGACGCAGATCGCGCGCTGCCTGAACACGACCGTCGCCGACGGCTCGTGCAAGCTGGACAGCGTCACCAACTCGCACATGCTTCGCGACGAGCGCTACACGCCGATATCGGCAGGCAAGCGGAGTCTCTACGGCGCGCAGGTGTCGGGCGGCAGCGATGTGCTGCACTTCTTCGTCTCGGGCAATCTCGAGAACGAGTTCGGACCGCTTCGCATGCCGTCGCTCGACGTCCACTATCTCGATTCCACGCTCGTCGGCGTCGAAGGCACGGCGATGCACCCCGAAGCCCTGCAGCGCACGAATCTGCGCGCGAACCTGAGCGGCTCGTTCTCGCCCAAGTTCGACATGCAGATCCAGACGGCGTTCGTGAAGTCCGACCAGCGTTTGCCGCAGGTCGACAACAACGTCAACAGCTTCTACTACAACGGCTACACCAACCAGGGCCACAACTACATCGTCAGCGGCACGAATGGCCTGAACTACAGCGGCATCAGCAACATCGGCGAGCCGCTGCACGGTTGGGCGCAGTTCACACCCGCCGACATCTTCCAGCGCACCGCGCTCGAAGGCATTCAACGGTTCATGGGTGGAACGACGGCGGCGTGGCGTCCGCTGGCGTGGCTGCAGGCTGACGGCACCGTCGGCGTGGACTTCCAGGCCGACAACCAGTTCTCGCTGCAGCGCCTGAACGAAGGTCCGAACTTCGGTACGCAGCGCCAGGGCGGGATCACGGACAATCACGACAATCAGCGAATTCTCACGGCCACGGTGCGGTCGACCGCGACGTGGAATCCGAAGGTGTGGGCGAATCTCCGAACGACGGCTGGCGCCGACTATCTGAACAACGAGAGCGATTTCAGCCACGCCAACGGCACGACACTGCCGCCAGGCGGACAGACGGTCGGCTCGGCGACGACGAAGGGTGCAAGCGATCAGGCCCCGACCGCCACGAAGACGCTCGGCTACTACGCTCAGGAGCAGCTGGCGCTCCGCGACCGCTTGTTCCTCACCGGCGCTGTTCGCTATGACCAGAACACGGCGTTCGGCACGCAGTACAAGGGCGTTCCGTACCCGAAGTTCAGCGCCTCGTACAACATCTCGGACGAGTCGTTCTTCCCCAAGTGGGACCAACTGAACTCGCTGCACCTGCGGCTCGCGTACGGTGCCTCGGGCGTGCAACCGGGTGCGACCTCGGCCCTCCGTACGTTCTCGACGACGACGACCAACATCGTCAACGACGTCACCGGCCTGCTCGCCAGCGCCATCGGCAATCCGAACATCAAGCCGGAAACGTCGACCGAGTGGGAGACGGGATTCGACGCGCGGACGTGGAACAACAAAGTCAACATCGAATTCACGTATTACAGCAAGCAGACCAGCGACGCGCTGCTCAATCTCAACATCGCGCCATCCGCGGGCGCTTCCGCCGGAAGCATTCTCAAGAACCTCGGCTCGGTGAAGAACGCCGGCGCCGAGCTCTCGTTCAACGCGCAGATGCTGGACAATCGCAATCTGAGCTGGGATGTCACCATCAGCGGCGCGCACAACAAGAACAAGCTGGTCACGCTCGGGAAGGACGACGCGGGCAAGGATCTGCCGCGCACCGGATCGACGACGCGCAACCAGGCTGGCTATCCGCTCAACAGCATCTGGACGGTTCCATACACCTGGTCCGACGCGAACAACGACGGCTTGATTGCCGCGAGCGAAGTCACGGTGAGCAGCAAGGACACGGTCTATATGGGGCCGTCGATCAACACCGATCAGCTCACGATCTCCAACGGCTTCGATCTGTTCCGTCGCCGGCTCCGCATCGTAGCGTCGTTCGATAACAAGGGCGGCGGCGTGATCTTCAACCAGTACAACTTCCTGTGCACGCAGACGTCGACGTGCGAGGCGAAGTCGAATCCGCACGACAACGTCGCGGACCAGGCGCGCAGCGTCGCGGCGAACAACGGCACGGTCGTGAACGGCACCAAGTTCGCGACGAACTTCGGCTACTACGAGAACGGCCAGTACTGGCGCTTCCGCGAGCTGTCGGCCAACTGGTCGCTGCCGGATCAGTTCATTCAGCGCTATCTCCGCGGACAGCGCGCGTCGCTCACGTTCGCGGTTCGCAACCTGAAGGTGTGGACGAAGTACACCGGCGAAGATCCGGAATCCAACTACTCGTCCGGCGATACGCAGAACACGCTGCTCACGACGGCGCCGCGTCGCTATGTCACGCTGCGCCTCAATCTCAACTACTAACGGACTCGAGGACGATCATATGAGAATCATGAATCGCGCTCGGCCCGCGGTCGTCGCCGGAACGCTGCTCGCCCTCGTGGCGGGCTGCAGCACCTACAAGGATCAGCTCCTGTCGCCGCAGCAGCCGAGCATCATTGGTCCGGACCAGGTCGGCTCGCCGACAGCGGCGGACGCGCTCCGCATCGGCGCGCTGTCGCGACTCAAGACGGCGACGGTCGGCACGGGCAGCACGGAGACGATGTACACGATGGGCGGACTGCTCACCGACGAATGGAAATCGGGCGACACCTTCTCGCAGCGCGTGGAGACGGACCAGCGAACCATCCAGACGAGCAATGCCGACGTCCAGAGCTTCTATTCGGCGCAGCAATCGGCGCGCGGCGCGGCGAAGGACGCGATCGACGCGCTGACCAAGTATCTCCCGGAGCCGAAGGCCAACATCGCTCAGATGTACTGGGTGCTCGCCGTCGTTGAAACGCAGTTGGGCGAGGGCTTCTGCAACGGTATTCCGTTGGGCGTGACGAACGACGGCATTCCGCAGTACAGCAATCCGCTGACGAACCAGGAAGTGTTCGCCGCTGCATTGGCCCACGCCGACTCGGGCCTCGCGCTCGCGACGGCGAGCGACACCTTCGCCGTGAGCACGAAGTACAGCCTGCAAGTGGCGAAGGCTCGCATCCAGATCGACATGGGGAACTTCGCTGCCGCCGCGACCACCGTCTCCGCCGTTCCCACGACCTACCGTTGGTACGTCACCTTCTCGCTCACGACCGCTGACAACCCGATGTGGTCGTTCAACACGAGCCAGAAGCGTTGGGTCGTCGGCGACAGCTTCGATACCTCGGGGCTGATCAAGAATGCGCTGCCGTTCGCGTCGGCCAAGGATCCGCGCGTTCCGGTGACCGGATCGAGCCTCAACAGCAGCCTCAAAGTTGCGTTCGACAACTCGACGCAGCTCGTGAGCGAAGCGATCTGGGGCCGCACGGACTCCGCACCGATCATCTCCGGTATCGATGCGCGACTGTACGAGGCCGAGGGGAAGTTGCAGACCGGTGACTACGCGGGGATGATGGCGATCCTCAATGCGCTGCGCGCGGCTCCACAGGCGCTGGGCAGCGCGTATTCGACACCGGCGATGTCCGCGTTGCCCGTGCCGGCGACGCAAACCGACGCGATCAACATCTACTTCCGCGAGAAGGCGTTCTGGCAGTTCAGCCGCGGTACGCGATTGGGCGATCTGCGTCGGCTGATTCGCCAGTACAAGCGGACGCAGGATCAGGTCTTTCCGACAGGCACGTTCCACAAGAACGGCAACCCGCCGTACGGAACAGACGTGAATTTCCCGGTGACGACGAACGAGAATCCGAACCCGAATTTCCACGGCTGCATCGATCGTAACGCCTGAGCGTTTCCAGCGCGCTCGGCTTGCGGGGGGTGCCGATTGGCATCCCCCGCTTCGTTTTCGGTCCAGGAGGGGAACTGCTTCGATACGGGCACTAACCGCTCCAACTGCACCGGCACAAACCGAAAACCAGAACCCCTTCTTGTTTTATTGATTTACCGTCGTTCGGTTAGTTGCCTGTCCCAGCCGTTGCCGTTAGTGCCCGTATCCTTAGCAGTTGCAGTTGCAGCCCTTGTCCCGAGCCATCCGTTGCGCGAGCTACGCTCCGCGTAATGCACGGTAGATCCTCCGCTCGCTGTGCGAGCGGAGGATGACTACTTTCGAGACGTGAAGACATCGCAGCTGATCATCGTCGGACGTGTGCGAAAGGCGCACGGCATTCGCGGGGACGTCGTCGTCGAGCCGATCACCGACGAGCCGGATGTGATCTTCGCTCCTGGTCGCCGAGTTTTCGCCGGCACCATCTCGGGCGATCCGGCGAAAGGGACGCCCGAATTACACGTCGAGCAAACCCAACCGTTCAAGGGCGGCTTCATCGTTCATTTCGCGGAAATCGCCGATCGCACCGTCGCGGAAACGTGGCGCGATCGGTTTCTGCTCGTGCCGTCGGAGGAGCTCACGCCGCTCGGCGCGGGCGAGGTCTATGTCCACGAGTTGCTCGGCATGCGAGTCGAGCTCGACTCAGGCCAACCGGTGGGAGTCGTCGTCGAGACGTATGAGCTGCCGCAAGGGCTCACGCTCGACGTGCAGCGCGAGGGCGGAACGGTGATGATCCCGTTCGAGCGCATCGTCACGAGCGTCGATCGCGACGCGCGCGTGATTCGAATCAATCCGCCCGAAGGTCTGCTCGATCTGTCATGATCCGGATCAACATCGTCACGATCTTTCCGGAGTTTTTCAGCGGTCCGCTCGGCTTGAGCATTCCGTCGCGGGCGCGCGATGCCGGCTCCGTCGAGTATCACGTCGTGGATTTGCGTGACTTCACCCACGATCGTCACCGCACCGTCGACGACTATCCATATGGCGGCGGGCCCGGCATGGTGATGAAGCCAGGGCCGTTTTTCGAGGCGGTCGAAGCGCTCGGCGCGAAGGCGCCGATCGTGCTCATGTCCGCGCGTGGACGACCATTCACGCACGCCGACGCGGTGCGCTTCGCGGGCGGCGACGAGCTCACGATTCTGTGCGGTCACTACAAGGACGTCGACCATCGCGTCGCCGAGTTTCTTGCGACGGAAGAGATCTCGCTCGGCGATTTCGTGCTGAGCGGCGGCGAGCCCGCGGCGCTCGCGATCGTCGACGCGACGGTCCGACTGCTGCCCGGCGCGATGTCCGATCTCGAGAGCGCGCGCACCGATTCGTTCTACGATCGCGGCTTGAGCGCACCGAGCTATACGCGGCCGCCGGAGTATCGCGGACACACGGTGCCGGAGGTGTTGCTCTCTGGCGACCACAAGAAGATCGAGGAGTGGCGCGCGCGCGAGGCCGAGCGTCTCACGCGCGAAGCTGGTCGCTGAGGCGAATCATCGCCGGTCGCCGGTCGTCCGCCGTTCATCGCCCGTCGCCCGTCGCCCGTCGCCCGTCGCCCGTCGCCGGCTTTTTTTGTGTTCTCACCTCTTGTCTGCTCACCGCCTGTCCCGCATCGTCCATCACCGACCTTTCCCGTGATGTGAAGGTGCGTATGCTCAAGCTCTCACGATTCGCGGTTGTCGCAGCGACGATGGTTGCGGCCCACTCACTTCGTGCGCAGACCGCCGCACTCGTCGGGACCGTCATGCGCGACACGCTCGGCCATGCGCTGGGCGGCGGCATCGAGGTGCGAATTCCGCAGCTCAATAGCGGCGCCAACACGAACTACCTCGGCGAGTTTCGCGTCACGCGCATTCCGCCGGGGACCTATCTCGTGACGATTCGATCGGTCGGCTTCGAGCCGTTCTCGGACTCGATCACGTTCGTCGCGAATCAGGCGGTGAGTCGCGAATTCGTGCTCAAGCCGATCGCGACGCAGCTCGATCCGGTGCACACGCAGGCGGCCGCTGCGACGAAGTATCGCTCGCCCGCGCTCAACCAGTTCGAGGAACGACGCCTGTCGGGCAAGGGCGGATACTTCATCTCGGACAGCGTTTTTCGCACGAACGAACCCGAGCGATTGACAGATGTGATCGGCCGTATTCCGGGGTTGCAGAAGATTCCGGATCGCGCGGCGGTGTACATCGCGTCCTCGCGCAGCTCGGGCGACGGCGGTCTCGTATTTCAGAGTGCGAATAAGAAGCCCGCGACTACGCACTGCTACGTGACCGTGTACATCGACGGCGTGCTTCGATGGCAGGGGCCAGCGTCTCAAACGAATCCGCCGTTCGACCTGAACACGATTCAGGTGTCTGATCTCGCCGGCGCCGAGTTCTATGCCGGCGGCGCGTCGCTGCCTGTGCAATTCAATGCCACGGGCACGAGCTGCGGCGTTTTGCTGCTCTGGACTCGCGAGCGATAGCGGGACGCTTCCCGCATTTAGAAATCTTTGTGGCCATCGACAGGCCCCGTCCGCGTCACGTCTCTTTGTGTGACCACGTGGCCAATTCCGAGGGTTAACGGGTCGAAAGTGCCTTGATTGCAGCGGGCTGTCTTCGATCGCTCCGTCGTTCCTCTTGAGCATCGGACGCGCCGCCCGCCGTTGGGTTGAGTGTGCCAAAGCCTAGCTGTGCGTACCACGCGCCGCGCCAACGGGTGGCGGTGCGAGTCGGTGAACGGTAGTCCAACTCCCCAGGGGGCAACACAATGAGATTGTTACGCTCGACGAGCGTAGGTCCGGCTGTGCTCACGATGTGGGCAGCGGCGATGATGCTGGCCGCACCGGTGGCTGCGCAGGCGCAAGTGGGAACGGTGACAGGAAAGGTCACCGCGTTCGGCAGCAACGAGCCACTTGGCGACGCCCGGATTCTGATCGTCAACACGAGCCGCGTCGCGACGACTGACGTCGAAGGCAAGTTCACGGTGCGAAACGTCCCGGCGGGCGCTGTCGACGTTCGCGTGCTTCGCGTCGGCTACCAGGAGCAGAAGAAGACCGTTCAGCTCTCGGCGGGCGGCACCGCCAACATCGACTTCGTGATGAGCCAGGCGATCATTCTGCTTCCCGACGTCGTCACCACCGCCACCGGTGAACAGCGCCGTGTGGAGTTGGGCAACGCCGTCACGGCGCTGACGGACGTGACGTCGAAGGTGGAAACGACGCCCGTCGCGAACCTCTCCGACTTGCTCGTCGCAAAGGCGCCGGGCGTTGTCGTGTTGCCAGGCGCCATGACCGGTGCCAACCCGACGATTCGCATCCGCGGCTTGAGCTCGCTCGCCACCAACGGCAGCGGCATCACCAACGATCCGATCTACGTCATCGACGGCGTGCGACTCGCCTCCAACACGATCAATCTTGGCACCGGCGGTACGACGGGCAGCTTGCTCAACACGCTCGACCCGAACGAGATCGAAGATATCGAAATCGTGAAGGGTCCTTCGGCCGCGACGCTGTACGGCACCGACGCCGCGAACGGCGTCATCGTCATCACGACGAAGAAGGGCCATGCCGGTGCAACGCGATGGACGTGGTACGGCCAGGGCGAAGCGGTGTCCGATCGCAACCCGTACCCGACGGACTATGCGTCGTGGGGACATGACGCCACCGGGAAAACGATTCGCTGTACGCTCATCACCGAGAGCCAACAGAAGTGCACGCTCGACAGCCTCACCTCGTTCAACCCGCTGCGCAACGACTCGACGACACCGATTCGGCTCGGCCACCGTGATGCGTACGGGATGAACGCGAGCGGCGGATCCGACCAGGTGCGCTTTTTCGTCAGCGGCGACATGAGCAACGAGATGGGTCCGCTGCACATGCCGCAGTTCGCGCAGCGCACGCTCGATTCGCTCGGCACGCCGATTCGCGACGAGTGGGTCAACCCGGAGTCGTTCCAGTCGCAGAGCTTCCGCGTCAACATCTCCTCGGCCTTCTCGCCGAAGTTCGACTTCAACGGCAACGCCGGATTCTCGAACACGAACCAGCGGCTGCCGCAGGTCGACAACAACACGTTCAGCGTTTACTACAGCGCGTGGAACAACCCCGGCTTCAATCACAACGGGTTGAACTACAACGAGCTCGGCACGCTGAACGAGTACCGGAACGGCTACGGCGGCTTCAGCCCCGCGCAGATCTTCCAGGTGCTCAATCAGAACGCCATCCAGCGCTTCACCGGATCGACCGATGCGACGTGGCGTCCATTCTCGTGGATGCAGAACAACGGCTCGGCGGGCATCGACCTGTCGAACAACGACCGCCTCGGCTTGTGCCGCTTCAATGAATGCCCGAACTCGGGCACGCAGCGGCAGGGCTCCGTCACCGCCGTGCAGACGAACCTTCGCAATTTCTCGGCGAAGCTGATCAGCAACTCCACGTGGCAGGCCCGCTCGAACCTGAACCTCAAGACCACGATCGGCGGCGACTACAACAACCTCGAGACCGACGGCGTCAGCGACGGCGGCACGAACCTCCCGCCGGGCGCGCAGAATCCCTTCCAGGCCGCGGTGAAGTCGGTCGGCAACAACGTCACGAACCTGCAGACGGTGAACAAGACGCTCGGCCTCTACGTGCAGGAAGAGGCAGCGTATCGCGATCGCATGTTCCTCACGCTCGCCGAGCGAACGGACCAGAACAGCTCGTTCGGCACGAAGTTCCAGCGCGTGGTCTATCCGAAGGCGCAGCTCTCGTGGATTCTGTCGGACGAAAGCTTCTTCCCGCATCCGGATTGGCTGAACCAGTTCCGCCTCCGCAGCGCCCTGGGCGCCTCGGGCGTGCAGCCCGGTGGCAACGTCGCGCTCCAGACCTTCACCTCGTCGACAGCGAACATCGCGTCGATTCCGGGATCCGCGACGTCCAGCGATTCACCCGGTCTGCTTCAGAACGCGCTGGGCAATCCGAACCTCAAGCCTGAGACGGCGACTGAGTGGGAGAGCGGATTCGAGTCGAATGTGCTCAGCAACCGCGTGCACATCGACGTGACGTATTACACGCGCAAGACGCATGATGCGATCATCAGCGAGCCGATCGCGGCATCGTCGGGCGCCGCTGCGCTGTCCGTGCTGAAGAACCTGGGCTCCGTGCAGAATACGGGCATCGAGTTCGGCGGCAACGCCACGATCATCGATCGCCGGAGCATCGGCTGGGATATCTCGGTTTCGGCGTCGCACAACAGCAACAAGATCCTCAACCTCGGTATCGATCCGACGACTGGAAAGGCGCGGACGAACATCGGCACCGGCGCGACGCGCGACTCGCTCGGCCTTTCGGTGAACGCGTTGGTGCTGCGCCCGTACACTTACAACGACGCAAATGGCGACGGCATCATCACGCCGGACGAGGTGACGATCGGCTCGGGCTTCATCTACTACGGCTATTCGCAGCCGCGCGACATCATCGCGGTGACGAACGGGATCGATCTGTTCGAGCGGCATCTGCGCCTGTCGGTGTTGATCGATCGCAAGGGCGGATACAACCTGAACAACGCGAGTGCGTCGTTCTACGCGACGAACTTCGCGACGTGGTCGTCGGAGAACCTGAAGAGCACCCCGCTCTGGGATCAGGCGCGCAACGTGGCTGCCTCGAGCGCCAAGAACCCGTCGACGCAGATCGGCTATTACGAGAACGGCAGCTTCACGCGTCTGCGCGAAGTCTCCGCGGCGCTCACGCTGCCCAAGCGCGTGTCGGATCGGCTCCGCGCGCGTGACGCGCAGATTGTGTTCTCGGCGCGCAATCTCCACCTCTGGACCAACTACACGGGCGTGGACCCGGAAGCGAATTACGGCAACGGCGACGTGCAGACGACGTTCTCCACGACCGCACCGCGCACGTACTTCAGCCTCCGCGCCAACCTGCACTACTAAACCGACCACACGCCTCCCAAGGATGAATCATCAGATGAATACCCTGATACATCGCATCCGCACGACGGCGGTTGCCGGCGGTGTAGCTGCTGGCAGCATGCTGGTCGCGGCTTGCAATCCGAAGCAGGAGCTGTTGGCGCCGCAGCAACCTGGCGTCATCAGCCCCAGCGACGTCGCGAACGCCACGGCGGCGGACGCGCTCTACACCGGCGCACTCGGCCGGTGGAAGAATTCCGTCAACGGCAACGGCAACAACACCGAGTCGCTGTGGAACTGGGAAGCGCTGTTCACCGATGAAGTGCGCTCGGCGGACACGTTCTCGCAGCGCAACGACGCGGACCAGCGCAACCTGCAGTCGAATGACGGCGTGCTCACGCCGATCTACCAGAACGCGCAGCAGGCGCGCGGGCGTGCCCGCGACGCCATCAACGGTCTGCTGGCGTATGATCAGACGCCGACCGGCAAGCAACACGTCGGCGAGATGTACCTGATGATGGGCTATCTCGAGATGCTCATGTCGCAGGCGTTCTGCAACGGCATTCCGTTCGGCGAGACCGTCGGCGGTATTCCGCAGTACACGCAGCCGCTGTCGGACGCCGACGGATTCAAGCTCGCCATCACGCGATTCGATTCCGCCGCCATCTATCTGACCGCGACGGACGCGGGCACGCTGAACATCAAATACGCGGCGCTCGTAGCCAAGGGACGCTCGCAAGTCTCGCTCGGCGACTTCGCCGGCGCGGCGGCGACCGTCGCCTCGGTTCCGACGACGTTCCAGTACAACTTCGACTACTCGCAGACGACGTTCGACAACGAGTGGTGGATCATGGGCGCGAGCGTGAAGCGCTACAATCCAGGCGACAGCGTCGACATCGCTGGCCCGATCTTGAACGCGATCCCGTTCACGACGCTGAACGACCCGCGCGTCTCGGTCACGGACACGAAGACCAAGGCCGAAGACAACACGTCCAATTACTGGAACGTGAACAACTGGGGCCGCGACGATCCGATTCCGGTGCTGTCGGGCATCGACGCGCGCCTGATCGAAGCCGAGGCGAAGCTTCAGGCCAAGGACATCGCGGGGATGATGACGATCCTGAACGCGCTCCGCACGGCGCCTCAGGTACTCGGCATCTTCAAGGTGCCGGCGATGCCCGCCCTCGCGGCGCCGCCGGATCAGACCACGGCGACCGATCTCTTCTTCCGCGAGAAAGCGCTGTGGCAGTTCCAGCGCGGATATCGCATGGACGATCTGCGCCGCCTCGTGCGCCAGTACAACCGCACGCAGGACAAGGTCTTCCCGACGGGCAACTTCACGCGCAACGGCACACCATCGGGACAGTTCGGCACGCAGGTCGCCTTCCCGGTGCCTGATGCCGAAGGCTCCAACCCGAACTTCCACGGATGCATCGACACGAAAGCGTAGAAGAGGGAAGCAGCGTGAGTTGAACCGCTTCGATACGTGAACAACGTAGCCAGCGGTACAGTGTGAACGATTAGATACGGGCATGAACGGAGTGAACGGGCAACAAACGGCACCACGGGAAGAAAAAAGAGAAGAAAAGAACCCGTCGTACGGTTCGTTGGCCGTTTCCTCCGTTAGTTGTCCATATCTCATCGTTTCCTCTGCAATCCAGCGGCGATTACAGCCACCGTGCGGGGATGGACGTACCAAACGTCCATCCCGCATGCCTCTCCAGGCCTGCCACCTAACCGACTATCCGCCCTAGACTTCGGCTCGTAGGAGGCTTACCTTCAACGGTCTACTCCAGAACACGATCCTACCCGGGCCTTTTGCCCCGAGCGTCATATGCATGCCTTCATCGAGACCCAGAAAGAGTGGTTGCGCAATATTCCTCCGTTCCGCGCCGGCGACACGCTTCGCGTGAACGTGCGCGTCAAGGAGGGTGAAAAGGAGCGCGTCCAGGCCTTCGAAGGCGTCTGCATCGCTCGCCGCGGTTCGGGCGTGAGCGAGACGTTCACCGTCCGGAAGATCTCCAACGGCGTCGGCGTCGAGCGCATCTTCCC
>Ga0070679_100000773_pt1 | contig 27778 bp, 27 predicted proteins | sample KBSC63BmetaG_FD_65652 | JGI IMG/M metagenome (GOLD analysis project Ga0070679, IMG submission 65652) | Corn rhizosphere microbial communities from Kellogg Biological Station, Michigan, USA - KBS C6-3B metaG | ecosystem: Host-associated > Plants > Roots > Rhizosphere | place: USA: Michigan... | reverse complement strand
TTTGAAGTTCCGCTCTCAACTTCTGGCTGGCGGGCGCCGATGTCCCCCGGGCAACGCCAGCCATGTCGGTCAATCCATTTTCGAACCGTACGGCGCGCCGCACGCCGGTCGCCACCGAGGCGCCCGCGCCGCTCGGCGTGCTGGAGATGGCGCTGGACACCCTGGGCACGATCGTCCGCACGATCGGTGAGTTCGCCCTGGATCAGCAAGACGTCGAGCCGCAGGCCTTCACGCAGCTCTCCGAGAACTGGGCGCAGCACCTGCTGGTCGGCTCGGCCCCTCCGGGATCGGACGTGGCCAGCTCCGACGGCCGCCGCGACTGGGCCGGCGTGCGTGAGTTCGTCCGCGACTATTGCAAGAACAGCTCGAGCCACGCCCGCACGGTCATCACCGATCTGCGGCAGGTGGTCTGGGTGTTCATCCAGAACCTCAGCCAGACCGTCGCGCAGACGGCCACCAGCGATGATCGCATCCGCAATCACCTGGGCCGGCTGGAGACCGTGGCGCAGCAGAACAGCGTCTCGACCGCTGATTTGAAGCGCGAGGTGCTGTCCACCGTGGTCGCCGTCGCGCAGATCATGGAAGAGCGCAAGCGGATGGATCAGTCGCGCGTCGAGGATCTGGGCGCGACCGTCCGCAAGCTGGGACAGGAGCTGGAGTCGGTGCGCAAGGAGAGCGAGGTCGATCCGCTGACCCGCCTGTACAACCGCAAGGCCTTCGACGCTTTTCTGGCCCGCACGGTCGAGCTGTCGCACGCCTTCCAGCAGCCGGCCTGCCTGATGCTGGTCGACCTGGATCGCTTCAAGCCGATCAACGACACGTTCGGGCACCAGATGGGCGACTTCGTGCTGTCGAAGCTGGCCGACGTGCTGTCACGCATCTTCCTGCGCAAGAACGATCTGGTGGCGCGCTACGGCGGCGACGAGCTGGCCGTGGTGCTGCGGGAGACGACGCTGGCCGACGCGCGCACGCTGGCCGACCGGCTGCTGAAGGCCGTCCGCGCCGTCCGCATCGAACGCGAAGGGACGCTGATCAACCTGACCGTCTCGGTCGGCCTGGCGCCGCTGCGCCCGAACGACACCGCCGGAACGTGGCTGGAGAGCGCCGATCGCGCCCTGTACAAGGCCAAGAACGCCGGCCGCGATCAGATCGGGACCGAAGAGTGACGCCCGGCGCTCAGCGCTTCCGATAGATCGTCCAGATGGTGCCGCCGCCGTTGAACCGGCGCTGGATGGTGCCGGCCACGTCGGCCGGGAACGGCGCCGGCGCGGTCCCTTCGACGGTCCACAGCGCCTCCGCAGGCGCCAGGGCGGCGGCGGCCGCCTCCGTCTTGAACACGCCCGCGCCCGCGGGCCCGTGCAGGCGCATGTCCATCGAGTCCAGGTTGCCCCAGTAGCCGATGAACATGCCGTCCATCTCGAAGAATGGATCCGGGAAATACATCCGCTCACCGTGACGGCGCAGCGAGAACGCCAGCCGCAGGGCCGCCCCCCGGCCGTGATCCCAGCCCCCGGGGTTGTCCTGATCCCACACCCGCGGGTACTCCAGGAAGTACTGCTGCGCCATGCCCCCGGCTTCCAGGACCATCACCAGCAGCAGCGCGGCCACCCAGGACCGGCTGGGCCGCAGGCGCGCCAGCAGGTGCTGCGCGCCCAGCGCCGCGATCAGCACCAGGATCGGCACCATGTGCATGATCCGGTTCGGGTGCGGGACGTCGTCGGTGGTGAAGGACGCCGGGATGGGCGCGGCCAGCAGCGCCAGCAGCAGAAACCGATAGAACATCCGCCGCCCGCCCCGGACCAGCACCAGCAGCCCCAGCACCAGCGGCACCATCATCCACAGGGCGATGAAGCCCGTCCCGATGTTGTGCCAGTGGTTGTGGTGCTTCTGCCCGAAGCGGAACAGGAAGTCGAACCCCAGCTGCGAGGTGTAGTTCCTGAAGAACGCCTCCGCGACCTGCTGGCCGGCGGCGTTGCCGCCAAAGATCGACATGCCCTGTAGCCGCACCAGCAGCGCGTCCGGGTGCCGAACCACGAACACAGCCATCGGGGTCGCCGCCGCCAGCCCGGCCGCGATCACCGTCCCGATGAACCGGCGCGTGGGGGGGTAAAGCGCGAAGCAGACCACGGCGCCGATCGAGATCAGCGGCGAGAACAGCCGCGCCGCGGGGTAGGCGTAGGCCGCCAGGCCCAGCAACGCCCCCGCCGCCACGGCCCGGGCGCGCGCCGGGCGCTGCTCGAACCGCAGCACCGCGAAGATGGCCAGCGTGGTGAAGAACGGAAAGCTGGCCGGCTCGGCGATGCCGGACCGCGCGTACAGGAAGATCGACGGGATCCACAGCGAGGCCACGGCTAGCCAGCGGCCCAGCGCCCGGTTGCCCGTCAGCATCCGGATGCAAGACGCCAGCAACACCGCCATCCCGGTGGCGAACAGCACGCCGGGAAAGCGCAGGGCCGTGATCGAGTTCCCGAAGGTCGCCACCGACAGCACCATCGCGTACAGCGGAAGCGGACCCTTCCAGTCGCCGATGCCCAGGTAGTAAAGCGGGAACGGCACGCCGTACTGATCCGCGCCCGTCCGCAAGATGAAACGCGCGTTGTAGCCGATCGAGACCTCGTCGTGGAAGCAGCCGTCGGGGATGGCCGTCAGCTTGTACAGCAGCGCCCAGGCGGTCACCGCCACCGCGGCCAGCCAGGCCAGGCGCTCGGGCGGATCCGCCAGGAACCAGGCCCGCGCACGGGTGATGCGAGCTGCGATGGCGCGGGGGATCATCGGGCGCGGCTCAAGTGCACGGCACGCATCGCTGGCTGGTCAAGAAAAGAGGGGCCCCCACGCTCGGCGCGAGCGTAACGCCCCCCCCTGGCGGGGCGCCAGGCCAGAATGTGCCGGATGCGCGGGCCAGCGGCGCTTGAGTGGAGGCGGCGGCGCCGCTAGCATGGCCAGCCGTGGATGACTTCTCGCCTGACGATCGGCTGGGCGGACGGATGCGCGACCGTGGCGCGGGCTCCGTGCCCGCCGCGATCGTGACCGCGATGATCACGTCGATCGTGATGTTCTTCGTCCTGCACGCGCTGGAACAGAAGGGAATGCTGTCGTTCCTGGGCGCCGGCTGGTCGGGCGGCGCGACCACGGTCGAGGTCCCGCCCATCCTGGGCATGCAGCCCGAGCAGGCGCGCGAGCTGTTGAAGGGCCGGGGCCTGCTGTTCACGCTGTCGGCCGAGCGCGAGAACACGTCCTACGCGGCCGGCACGGTGGCCGAGCAGAACCCCCTGCCGGGATCGCAGGTCCAGGCCGGCAGCAACGTGCAGGCGGCGCTGGCGCGCGGTGGCAAGCAGGTGCAGGTGCCGGCGCTGGTGGGGCTGAAAAAGGAAGAGGCGCTGCGCCAGCTGGTGGCCGCGGGCTTCGTGGCCGCGCCCGAGAAGGAGGCGAACAGCGAGACGGCGCCGGTGGGGACCGTCGTCGACACGCAGCCGGCGCCCGGCACGCCCCTCAAGCCCCAGAGCCAGGTGACCCTGGTGCTGTCGTCCGGCCCCAGCACGAAGCCGCTGCCGAAGCTGGTCGGCATGCGCGTGCGCGCCGCCAAGGAGCTGATCGAGCAGCAGGGCTTCAAGGTCGGCAAGATCCGCTACACCTACGACAACCACCGCGACGGCAGCATCGTTCTGGATCAGAAGCCGTCCGCGGGCGCGCCCGCCCCGGCCGGTACGCTGGTCGATCTGATCGTCAACGAAGACTGACGGTGCCGGCCTCGGCCAGCGCCTTGATGTGGCGGAGCACGCGCATGTGGATGGCGTGGATGACGCCGTCCGCCCAGGGCGTCCAGTACCAGGTCGGGAAGATCTGCAGCGTGTAGAAGGTGCTGCCCTCGAGGCGGGTGCGGCCCCCCGGCAGGGACACCAGGCGAAACTCGCCGTGCCGGCTGCGCAGGTAGCCGGCGGTGTGCGGGGCGTGGACCTCGTCGTAGGGGCTCAGCTCGCGTAGGCCGGGCGGCTCACTGCGCACGTCGAAGGACAGGCGGCGCGGGGGATCCCAGACGGTGATCGGTTCGACGAAGGGGCCGGTCGAGAACTCGCAGCGGCGGACCGCGCCCACGCCCGTCCCCTCGATGCGGGCGCGGACCGGATAGGCGATCCCGGCGCGGAAGAACCACTCGGTGGGCGGCGCCAGCTCGGCGAAGCTGACCACGTCGTTCCAGACGACCTGGGGCGGCGCGTTCACCTCGATGGCCGAACGGACCTCGGCCGCTTCGGGGGGCTGGCCCGAAGACAGGCCCATCATCGCGGGCAGGGCCAGCAGCAACAGCAGGATCGGCAGGCGGTTCGGGTGGCCGCGCAGCGCGATCGATCGCCCCAGCGCCGCCCCGATCAGCGCCAGACCCAGGGCCAGCGGAAAGGCCGTCAACAGGCACAGCGCCCCCTCGAACGCCATCAGCAGGACGACGCCGGCGGCGGCGATGACGGCCGCGGTGGCCAGCCCCAGCGTCGAGCGCAGCGTGCGGGGCGCCTCGCCGTTGTACAGCGACGCGGTGACGAACCCCACGACGAACGGCGCCCCGACGAACAGCACCGAGCTGTACGAGCGCAGCAGCAGGGTTCCCAGGGCGGTGGCCACCACCACGATCGCGCAGCCGACCAGCACGCCCAGCATGGCCGCGCGCAGCGGCCGGCTGCCGCGCGCACGTTCCATCGCGGGGTCGGGGGGAATGGCCGCCGGATCGCCCATCGGGCTGGTGGCCGGGAAGGTGGGGAACGGGATCGCTTGCGTCGGCTGCGCGGCCAGCACCAGCATGATGATGTTGTTCAGGATCGGCACGAAGAACAGCAGCGCCAGGCGCGCCGGCAGGCCCGCGTCCAGCGCCCGCCGCGCCGTCATCGAGACGCCAATCCAGATGAAGGGCATCGTCCAGAAGGCGAGCCCCCAGGCCAGCGCCGGCGTCTCTAGCTCCTGAAAACGCTTCAAGCTTGGGCTGAAGTACTCCCACGGGGTCCACCAGGTCCCGGTGACGGCGTGGACCGCCAGGACCTCGACGAGGTACTTCACGGTCATCAGCGTCAGCCCGGTCAACAGGTACGCCCGCCGTGACACTGGCGCCGTGAAGCCAAACCACAGCCGCAAGACCTCTTTCACGCGACGGTCCAGCTCGCCATCTCTCAAACGATGTACCTCTTCTTGATGCGGATGTCCTGGTTCGACAGCGGGCCCTGCCCGAACGGCCACAGCTTCAGGGTGGGACGATTGTCGGCGGGCACCATGCGGATCGACTCGCGGAAGTCCTGGTTCACCTCGCCGAGCGCCGCCAGCACCTGCTCGCGCAGGCCCTCGGGCTCGGGCGGCGACACGCCTGCCGCCAGCTCGAACCACAGCTCGAGGCGCTTGTTGGCGCGGTCGTCCTCGTACGGGTGCAGCGCGAAGTTCGCCACCCGCGCCCCCAGCACCGGAACGCGCATCACCACCTGCTGCAGGTCCTCGGGCGTGATCTTGCAGCCGTAGAAGGCCACGGCGTGCTCCTGCCGTCCCCAGTGCAGCAGCAGCGGCAGCGGCAAGACGCGCGCGCCGCCGGTGTCCAGCGACACGCGGTGATCGGCCAGCAGCTGGCGCAGGTGGGAGAAGCGGCGGACCACCCCGCGGTCGTGGATGTTGTAGCGCAGGCGCGGCGAGACGTTCTCCAGCCGGTTGACGGTGAACAGCAGGTTCCGGTCGCCGTCGCTCTCGATGAAGTAGTTCAACGGATCGTACTGGAAGATCATCGGCACGCCCTCGCGCTCGCCGTACAGATCGCGCGCCAGCGCCGGCTGCGCGATCAGCGCCTGGCGAAGCGCCACGCCGAAGTCGCTCTCGACCGCCATGTTGATCTCCAGATCCGAGGCGCCGAAGCTGGAGATGGTCTTGCGGAAGCAGCGGTTCAGCGCCGCCCGCAGCGGCTCGGACATCCCCTCGCCCCCGACCACCGCGCAGACGTCGTAGCGCCGCCAGTCGAGATCGGCGCCGTCGACCAGCGCCTTGAGAAAAGGCGGGTAGCCAGTGATGACGTAGCGATGGCCGGGCCCCAGCAGCTGTAACGTCGCGATCACCTTCTTCGCGTCGGGGCCGATCGACTTCAGCACGCAGCGGTCGACCAGCGACATCGACACGTTCATGCCGGTGGCCCAGGGCCCCAGCGCGAACGCGTTCAGCAGCACGAATGGCTTGTCGCCGAAGGTGGCGCGCGCCGCGTACTGGATCAGGCGGCGGGTGGCGCGGCGCTCGGCCTGGCCGCGCACCCAGTTGCTGGCGGTACCGCTCGATCCCGACGACTCGTCGATGACGGCCCCGCGGGACGGCAGGCGCCCCCCCTGGCACAGCGCCGGCAAGGGCCAGCGCTTGACGTACGTCTCCTTGTCCATCTGCGGGACCTCGGCGAAGACGCGGGGGCGCTCGGCGTTTTGCTGGCGCAGGAATTCGCGGTAGGCGGGCACGCGGCGGCGGGCGCGGAAGAACATCGCGGCGGCGCGGCGCGCGCTCAGCGCCTCGCGCAGCCCCTCGGTCATGAACGGCGCGAACAGCAGGCGATAGGTGTTGAACGACGACAGCGCCGCGTCACCCAGCAGGTTCAGCGCCTGTCCCACGACCGGGTCGACCAGGCTATTCATCCAGCAGGATGCTCCTCAGGCGGGGCGCACGCGGGGGCGGCGCCGAGTAGCCGAGCCGCAGCACCAGCCAGCAGTCGCCGACGCCGAAGCGGCGCGCGATCTCGGCGGCGTAGCGCGGATTCGTCAACATCGAGCCCATCGGCTGCATGTAGACGTCGTGGCGGGCCATCTCGAGCCACAGGTCCATCAGCATGCGGCCCGCGGCGTACAGCTCGGGCCAGCGGCGGAACGCGCCGCACACCAGCGCGATGTGCCGCGTTCCCCGCTGGGTGCGCAGGTAGCGGCGCACGGCGAACGACCGCAGTCCCGGCAGGCGAAACAGCCATGGCACCGCGAAGGCGGACCACAGCTCCCACGCCGGCTGGTTCATCGGCCCGCGCCACAGCCCATCGCCCTCGTCGGGCGTGGCGCCCAGGTGGTGCCAGCCGCGGATCTCCTCGCGTTCGTCGTCGAGCTGAAGGTTGTCGATGATCGCCTGGGCGTTCAGCCGCAACAACGGGGCCACGACCTCCGCCGTGCCGTGGTGAAGGAAGCGGTGGCCCCCGGTCGCCGCGGCGGCCTCCAGCGCCGCCAGCGCCTCCGCCTCGATCGGCCGATCGTGATAAGGCAGCCGCGACGTGCGCCGAGTCTCCAGCAGCGCGGCCGGCTCGGGCGCTACGCGGCCCGCCAGCCGCGCTTGCCCCAGCACCACGCGCGCGCCCGCTGGGGGCAGCGCGCCGGGCTCGAGCGCCGGGACCGGCGTCACCTCCAGCGCCAGGCCGAGCGATCTCGCGGCGCGCTCCACCGCCACGGCGAAGATGCCGAACGCGCTCACCACGTACAGGTTGCCGTGATCCTCCGCCGGCAGCAGGCGCTCGGTCAGCAGCACCAGCTCGGCCCGGCCGTCATCGATGGGCCGTATCCGGAAGGGCTGCGTGTTGTGGGGCGTCGGCGCCAGGCGCGCCAGCGCCGCGATCTCTGCCCACACCGCCGCCAAGGTCAAGGTCCGCCCTCAGCCCGTCGCCGGCTTCATAGATGGGCCGTGCGGGCGGCCGTGAACAGGGGCGCCAGCGGCGGCGACTCGCCCAGCGCCAGCTCGATCGCGCGCGCCGCCTGGTGCACCAGCATGCCCAGGCCGTCGGCGTACCGCGCCACCCGCCCGCGCACGGCGCGGGCCAGCGGACTGGGGCCGCGGCTGCCGTAAGCCATCTCCAGCACCACCGTGTCACGATCGATCGCGCCGATGCCCTGCACGGCGGCCGGATCGTCCCACGCGGCCGCGGGCACGGACGACACCAGCGCCCGCACGCCGTCCAGCGCCTGCACCAGGCCCCCTTCACCAGGGCCCGCATCCCCCCAGGCGAAGGCGCGCGCCAGCCGGCGCCGCTGCGGCGGCACCTTTTCGACCAGCTCTTGCGCCGCTTCCAGGCGTCGCGCCACCACGCGCACGCGGGCGCCCGCCGCGGTCAGCGCCTCCAGCGCGCCCGCCGCCGCGCCCCCCGCCCCCACCAGGACCACGTCCTGACCGCCGGCGTCGGCGGCCAGATCCGACAGCGCGGACAGCAGGCCGTAACCGTCGGTGTTCGCGGCGTGCAGGACGCCCGGCGAGCCAGGCTCGAAGATCAGCGTGTTGGCCGCGCCGCACTGGCGAACCATGGCCGACCGGGTGGTGCCCAGCGCCGCGGCGGCCGCCTTGTGCGGGATGGTCACGTTCAGGTACTGGAAGCCGCGCGCGTCCAGATCGGCCACCGCGGCGGCGAACTGCGCCGGCTCGACGCTGATGGCCTCGTAGCGCCCTTCCAGACCCAGCACGCGGTAGGCGGCGTTGTGGATGGCGGGCGAGCGGCTCTTCGAGACATCGGCGCCCAGGACGGCCGCGCGGATCACGCGCGCTCCACTTTGCCGGAAACGGGCGTCGCCGTGGCGACCGTCGCCGTCAGCTCGCCGGACTGCAGCGCCACCCGAACGGTCGCGCCCGCCGCCACGTTCGCGGCGTCGGTCAGCAGGTGACCGTCGGGGCCGAACGTCAGGCTGTAGCCGCGGTCCAGCACCCGCCGCGGCGACAGCGCCTCCAGCTTGTGCTCGATGGCGCGCAGCGGTTCGCGGCGGCGCGCCAGCATCCGCTGGGCGGCCGTCTCCAGTTGCTGGGCCAGCTTTGCCAGCGCGCTCTTCTGCGCGGCGATGCGGCGGTGCGGATGCGCGCGCGACAGCGCGACCTCGACGGCGGCCAGGTCGGCGCGCAAGCGCGCCACGCGCCGGGCGGTGGCGCGGTGGGCGCGCGCCGCCAGATCGTCGACCCGCTGCCGGCGCTCGTCGACCAGCCGCCGCGGATCGCTCAGCGCGCGGCGCGCCCGCTCGATCATCAGTCGCTGCTGGTGGAGCCTTGCCGTGGTGCCGCGCGCCGCGCGCCGGCCCAGGACCGCCAGATCGGCGCGCAGATCCGTCAACACCGGAACGACCAGCTCTGCCGCGGCGGACGGGGTGGGCGCGCGCACGTCGGCGACGAAGTCGGCGATGGTGAAGTCGGTCTCGTGGCCCACCGCCGAGATGACCGGGACGGGGCTGGCGGCGATGGCGCGGGCCAGCGGCTCTTCGTTGAAGGCCCACAGATCCTCCAGCGAGCCGCCCCCGCGGGCCACGATGATCACGTCCACCTCGGGCACGCGGGCCAGCCGCTTCAGGCCGTGCGCGATCCCCAGCGCCGCGCCGGGGCCCTGCACCGGAACAGGCACCAGCAGGATGCGCGCCGGGAAGCGGCGGTGCGCCACGCGGATGATGTCACGAATGACCGCGCCGTGCGGCGACGTGACCACGCCGATCAGGCGGGGCAGGAACGGCAGGCGCCGCTTTCGATCGCTCGCGAACAGCCCCTCGGCCTGAAGCTTCTGCTTCAGCTGTTCGAAGGCCAGACCCAGCGCGCCGGCGCCGGTCGGCTCCAGCTCCGCGACCGTCATCTGGAAGCGACCGCGGCCCTCGTAGATCGTCAGCCGCCCCCGCAGCCGGACCGCCAGGCCGTCCTTGACCTCGAACCGCAGGCGAGACGCCTCCCGCGAATACATCACGCAGTCGATCGAGGCGTCGCGATCTTTCAGACAGAAGTAGAAGTGCCCGGGGCCCGAGCGCTTGAAACCCGAGATCTCCCCCTCGACCCGGACATCCGCGAACCGGCTCTCCAGCGTCATCCGGGCCGCGCGCACCAGCTCGGACACCACGAAGATGCGGGGCGTGCGTGGCGCCTCCTCGATGGCGCCCGGCTCGGGCACCGCCAGCGCCGCCGGCCCGACCGGTACCAGCTCGGCGCGCGGCACCGCCCGCGGCAGCTCGGCGCTCTGCGCCGAGGGCCGAGGATCGAACAGCGACAGGCCGAGCTGACGCTCGGGCGCCGCCGTCTCGGCGTTGCTCTGGCTCTTGGCGCGGACTGCCATGCGCAGATACTACTAAAGGAGCCTGCGACGGTCCGGACCCTTTGAAATCGGATTGTCGATTGGTGGGGCGGCGATCGCGGGAACCGTCGGACGGCGTCGTGGTCCGGCGGGTGACCACGGGCGACTTCCGCATCGCCAACCTCCGACACGTGAACTTCAACCACCCCGCCTTCGCTATGCGGGCCGAGATTTCCTGGAACGCGTCCGCCAAGCGCGCCCCCAAGGCGCGAAACACCGAAGGCGTCGAGGTGACACGAATCCGAGGCCGGCGCACGACTGCCTGACAATCCTGTCAGAGTCTTCACCGAGCCGCGCCGGCACGGGACCGTGAACCAGCGCCACGAATCGCGGTGTTTCGCGGCCTTCGGGGCCGGCTGGCTGCGGCTTGGCGGTTGGCATGCGGCAAGCAGTGCGGGGAAGCGCGATGCGAATCCGGGTTCCACATCCACACTCGTTCGGCGCCACCGCGCTGCTGCTGGCCACCCGCGCCATGCTGCCGCTCGGCGCGCTGCTGGCCGCGGGCGCGCTGCTTTCGCTGTGACGGCGGGCCGTGCTGCTACTGCAGCACGTGGCCGACGCGTCCCCAGCGCACGCCGGCGCCATGTCCGGCCGAAAACCAGACCTGCCGCGCCACCCCCTTCACGTCGGCCAGCGGGACCGTCCCGAACCGGCGCGAGTCGAGCGAGGAGGCGCGGTTGTCGCCCAACAGAAAGGCCTGGCCGTCCGGCACCGCGAGGTGGATCGCGGCGCCCGCCGGTTGCGACGCCGGCAGCACGGTGTACGGCCCGTGGTCACCTTGCTCGTGCCCGACGCCGTCGGGGCTGACCGCGCCGGTCGCCAGCGCGCGGCCGTTCACCCGTACGCCCTCGCCGTCGATGTCGACGTGGTCGCCGGGCAGCGCGATCACCCTCTTCACGTACATCAGCGCGCGATCGTTCGGGCTGACGAAGACCGCCAGCGCCCCGCGCCACAGGCGGGTGCCGCCCCGTCGCCCCACCGTCTTGTCGGCCAGGATGCGATCGCCCGGCATCACCGTGGGCATCATGCTCGCGCTCGGCACGATGAACGTCTCGACCACGCCGTCGCGCACGTTCGCCGTCAGGGGGGATAGCACGAAGACGGCCGCGCCCACGGCGTACAGCAGATACACGGCCGGCCGCTGCCAGGGACGCGGCGGCGGCGCCGGCAAGCGCGCGCGCCGGTAGGCCTCCTTCACCGACTTCACGTACAGCGTGACCGCCGTTACCACGCCCGCGAAGAGCACGAAGCACTGCAGGGCCGCCGGCACGTGCAGGGACAGGCGCGCCGCCGCCGGCACGGCCAGCGCGACGCCCAGCAAGAAGCAGGCGCCGCGCACGGCGTCGCCCGTGTAAAGGTGCCCCAGGCCCGGCATGACCAGCCCCGCCGCCAGCGCCAGCAGCGGCTTACGGCCGGGCGCAGCGCCGTTCTGCGTATCGATCGTCATGGCGTGCCCCCCATCGCGACGTCGGCCACGAAGACACGCACCAGGAACCACGCCACATTGAAGACGGCGCACAGCGCGGCGGCGTTCGCCACCACCAGCTGGATGGGCCGCCGCTCGAACCAGCGGGCCGCCCGGACCGGCAGGTCCTCGCGCGCCACCAGGCCCATCACGCGATCGGCGAACCCGCGCGGGACTTCCGGCATCGCCGGCGCGAACGTCTCGAGCGTGGCGTCCAGCAGGCTGTACGACGCCACCACCGCCGCGCAGCTCGCACAGCCCGCCGCGTGCGCCTGCTGCTCCGCCGACAGCGCCTGGCCGGCGGCGATCTTCTCCTGGGTCTCGTTGCAGCGATCCATGTTCAGGTCTCCTCCTCGACAAGCGCCGCGCGCAGCTGTTCGCGCGCGCGGTGAATGCGTGACTTCACGGTGCCGAGCGCGCACCCCTCCACCGCCGCCACCTCGTCCAGCGTCAGCTCGTTGATCTGCGACAGGAAGAACGTCGTGCGTAGGGCGTCCGGCAGGGCCGCGATCGCCGCCGACAGCCGGCGCGCGCGCTCGGCGGTCACGGCCGGGTCGGCGGCCGTCGACGGCGGCTGCTGCGGGACGACGTCGCCCAGCGGCTGCTCGCGGTGATGATGTGCGCGTTGCCGCTCGTTGGCCGCCAGCCGCTTCGCGATCGTGAACAGCCAGGTCGAAAACTTCGCCTGCCGGGGGTCGAAGCTGCCCAGGGCCCGGTAGACGCGCAGGAACGTCTGCTGGGCCAGATCCTCGGCGGCGTCCTGCGCAAACCCCAGCAGCCCCAGGAAGCGGAACAGGGGCCGCTGGTAGCGCAGCACCAGCAGCCGGAACGCCTCGCGGTTCCCGCCGAGGATCTGCCGGACCAGGAATTCGTCATCCATGGGGTCGACCAGTCATACCGGCCTGGGCCAGCGAAGGTTCCCTACGTTCAAACGGTCCTCGAGTTCCTCGATTTCATGGCTCTGGCGGCGCCGCCTGGGCGCGGTGCGACGATCGCGCGCTGGTGCAGCGATGGGCGCGGACGCCCGTGGCGCTGCCGTTGGCCCCATCCACCGGGCCTTGACGACATGGGCGGCGGCCCGCGCGCGTGCCCTATACTGAGCGACCATGTCCGACGTTACCCCTGAACGCCTTCGCGCCGCGCTGGTCGCGGTCCAGACGCCCGACGTCGACGACGCCGCCTTTGCCGCCTCCGTCGCCGAGCTGGGGCGCCTGGCCCGCACGCTGGGCGTCGACGTGGTCGCGGCCGTCACGCAGCGACGCGCCACTTTGCACCCGGGCACCGTGGTGGGCAGCGGCAAGCTGGCCGAGCTGCAGGTGCTGGCGGGACTGGCGGCTGACGCCGAGGGGGAGGACGAGGGCGGCGAGGCCGCGGCGCTGGAAGAGGAGACGACGGGCGCCGGCGGTCTGCCCATCACCGCCATCCTGGTCGACCACGAGATCACCCCCTCGCAGGCCCGCAACCTCGAGAAGGCGACCGGCGTCGAGGTGCTGGACCGCACCGCCGTGATCCTGGAGATCTTCCGCCGGCACGCCCGCTCCCGCGCCGCCAAGGCGCAGGTCGAGATCGTGCGGCTGTCGTATCTGGTGCCGCGGCTGCGCGAGCAGGGGCGCCTGAAGGGTGGTGACCGCCAGCGCGGCGGCATCGGTGGCAAGGGGGCGGGCGAATCCAACCTGGAGATGGACCGCCGCAAGATTCGCGACCGCATCGCCGAGCTGACGCGCGAGCTGGACGGCCTGGCCGAGGAGCAGCGCACGCAACGGGCGCGCCGCCGCGAGATGAACCGCGTGGCGCTGGTCGGCTACACGAACGCCGGCAAGTCGACGCTGATGCGGGCGCTGACCGGCAGCGAGGTGTACGTGGCCGACAAGCTGTTCGCCACGCTGGACACCACCGTGCGACCGCTGGTGCCCGAGGCGAAGCCGCGCGTGCTGGTCTCGGACACCGTCGGCTTCATCGATAAGCTGCCCCACGGTCTGGTGGCGTCGTTCAAGAGCACGCTGGACGAAGCACTGGAGGCCGGCCTGCTGGCGCAGGTGGTGGACGCCTCGGACCCCAACTTCGAGCGCCAGCTGGAGGTGACGAACGAGGTGCTCGCCGAGATCGGCGCCGCCGCCGTGCCACGCCTGCTGGTCTTCAACAAGATCGATCGCATGGGCGATGCCGACACCGAGGCGCGCGCCACCGCCGAGCTGGCGCTGCGCTGGCCTGACGCCGTGGTGATGTCGGCGCGTAACGCCGAGGACGTGGCCGACCTGCGCGCGCGCCTGATCGCCTTCTTCGCGCGCGACCTGATCGAGGGCGAGGTGCACGTCGCCTACGACCGGCAGCAGCTGCGCGGCGAGATCTACGCCGGCTGCGAGGTGCTGGGGGAGCGTTACGACGAAACGGGGGTGATCTTCCAGGTGCGCGCCCACCCGGCGGTGCTGGAACGGCTGCGTGCCGCGTGAGTGGAAGGCGTAACGGCGGAGCGCGCCGATGACTGCGCCCCCGGACGCCGAGCGCCGCGAGACGCCGTATGCGCTGATGGGTGGCGACGCGATGATCCGGGCGCTGGTCGAGCGGTTCTACGACGCCATGGACGCGCACGAGCCCGCCCTGGCCGCGTTGCACGCCCGTGAAGACGGGAAGGTCAGCCGCGGTTCGCGCGACCGGTTCGCGTCATTTTTGATCGGTTGGCTAGGCGGGCCGGACGATTACGTGCGCACCCACGGGCATCCGCGCCTGCGCATGCGGCACGGGCGTGTCCCCGTCGACACGGGGATGCGCGACGCCTGGCTGCGGTGCATGAACATGGCGCTGGAGCACGATGACGTGCCGGCCGGCGTGCGCGGCTGGTTGCAGGCCCGTTTCGCGGAGGTGGCAGACTTCTTGCGTAACAGCCCGGGGTAGGCGCCGATTGACGGCAGGGCGCCGCTCACGCTAGGGGGTTTGCATCATGAGATGGTCCGGATTGCTGGTTGCGTTGGCTCTGGTCACGGGGTGCGGCCCGACGTTCTCGGAGACGCGGCTGATGCCCTATCCGCCCCGCAGCGCCGATTGCGAACTGGACTTCATCGAGGCCACCCGCGCGGACATGTCGGTGGGGGGCAAGTGGCACATCGTCGGCTACGTCAGCGTCGACGGCATCGACCGGAAGAACCCCATGTCGCCGCAGAACCGGTCCCTGGTGCAACCGCGCCTCTGCGAGCTGGGGGGCGTCGCCGCGGCCGTGGCGCCGGTGGGCATGCCGGGCACTCCCATCACCAGTGGCACGGCCGTCACGTACGCAGCCTTGCGCCTGGTCGACGAGCCCAAGCAGGAGACCGCGCAGAACTACTAACCGGTCGAGTCGCCGGCGTGCCGGCGGGGACCGCCGGCTGATCTGTCAAAGCCCACGGCTTTCTAAAGCCCCTCGCGCGCGCAGGCGGCGGCCCGGACCAGCAGCAGATCGCGCTCGCGGGCGTTGCGGGCCAGGGCGGCGCCGCGCTCCAGCTCGACGCGTGCTTCGGCGAAGCGACCCAGCTTGTACAGCAGGTCGCCGCGCACGCTGGGCAGCAGGTGGTACTCCGCCAGCGCCGGCTCGGACGTCAGCTTGTCGACGACGGCCAAGCCCGCCGCCGGGCCGATCGCCATCGACAAGGCCACGGCGCGATTCAGCTCGATCACCGGCGACGGCGTCAGGCGCCCCAGCGCTTCGTACAGCGTGACGATCTGTGCCCAGTCGGTCTCCTCGGGCGTGTTCGCGCGGGCGTGGCAGGCGGCGATCGCGGCCTGCAGCGCGTAGGCGCCGTTCGCGCCGCCCAGCGCCTCGGCCCGCGCCAGCGCCGCCAGGCCGCGCCGGATCAGCACGTGGTCCCACATGGCGCGGTTCTGCTCCAGCAGCAGGATCGGCTCGCCGTTCGGGCCCGTTCGCGCGCCGACGCGCGAGGCCTGGATCTCCATCAGCGCCGCCAGGCCGTGCACCTCGGGCTCGTTCGGCGCCAGCTCGGCCAGGATGCGGCCCAACCGCAGCGCGTCCTCGCACAGGGCGGGACGCATCCAGTCGTCGCCGGCCGTGGCGGCGTAGCCCTCGTTGAAGATCAGGTAGACGACCTCCAGCACCGAGGCCAGGCGCGCCGCCAGCTCGGGACCACGCGGCACCTCGAACGGCACCTGCGCCTCGGCCAGCGTCCGCTTGGCGCGCACGATGCGCTGGGCGATGGTCGGTTCGGACGACAGAAAGGCCCGCGCGATCTCCTCGGTGGTCAGGCCCCCCAGCAGGCGCAGCGTCAGCGCCACGCGCGCCTCCGTCGACAGCAGCGGGTGACACGCGGTGAACACCAGGCGCAGCAGGTCGTCGCCCACGTCGTCGTCCAGGACCGCGTCCAGGTCGGGCGCGGCGGCCTCGTGGCGCGCCTCGATCTCGTAGCCGATCTCGCCGCGCTTCTGCCCGTGCAGCTTGCGCCGCCGCAGGTCGTCCAGGGCCCGGTTCTTGGCCGTCGTCATCAGCCAGGCGCCGGGGTTGTCGGGGATTCCGCTCTCGGGCCAGCGCTCGAGCGCCGTGACCAGCGCCTCCTGCGCCAGCTCCTCGGCCACGCCCACGTCGCGCACCATCCGCGCCAGCCCGGCGATCAGGCGCGGCGACTCGATACGGAAAATCGCCTCTATCGTCCGGTGGGCCTCGGTCACCGCCGGATCAGAGCACCCTGGCCAGCCGGCGCAAGCGGAATCAGGCCAGCGGCCGCGGAGAACCGATATAGTCGAGCCGTGCGGTTGCACGTCGTCGACGGAACTTACGAGCTGTACCGGGCGCACTATTCGCCCCGGCCGGACCACCGCGCGCCGGCGGGCTGGGACGCCAAGGCCACCGTCGGTGTGGTGTCGTCGCTGCTGGCGCTGCTGCACGACGCCGATGAAGCGGTCACGCACCTGGCCGTGGCGTTCGACAACCCCATCCGTTCCTTCCGCAACGATCTGTTTCCGTTCTACAAGAGCGACGAGGGGGTGCCTCCCGAGCTGCACGCGCAGTTCGACACCGTCGAGGCGGCCGTGCGCGCGCTGGGCGTCGTCGTCTGGTCGATGAAGGAGTTCGAGGCGGACGACGCGCTGGCGACCGCGGCCGCCCGCTACGGCGAGGCGACCGAGCAGGTGCGCATCATGACGCCCGACAAAGATCTCGGGCAGTGTCTGCGCGGCGACCGGGTGGTGCAGGTGGATCGCCGCCAGCGCAAGGTGACCGACGAGCCGGCGTTCCGCGTCCTGCGCGGGTTCGGCCCGCGCAGCATGCCCGACTTCCTGGCGCTGACCGGCGACACCGCCGACGGGATTCCCGGACTGACCGGCTTCGGCGAGAAGGGCGCCGGCCTGCTGCTCTCCGCCTACGAGCACCTGGAGAACATCCCCGAGCATGCCCACCAGTGGAAGGTGAAGCCGCGCGGCGCGCTGCAGCTGGCATCCACGCTGGCGGCGCACCGACAGGACGCCCTGCTGTATCGCAAGCTGGCGACGCTGGTCGAGACGGTGCCCCTGTCCGAATCGCTCGCCGACCTGCGCTTCCAGGGCGTGCCCCGCCCCGCGTTCGAGGCCTGGTGCGATCTGCTGGGGGTGACGACGATGCGCGCGGCGCCCCAGCGCTGGCGGGCGTGACCGCGCGGTCGAAGGAAGTCGTCGTGACCACAGCCTCTTCGCCGTCCGCGCCCGTCGCCGCTGTGCCGGTGCCCGCCACCTCGACGCGCCTGCTGGCGATCTTCTACATCTGCGCCTTCATCTCGGTCGGCATCGCCACGCCGTACCTGTCGCCCTATCTCAGCGATCTGGGGCTGTCGGGCACGCAGATCGCGACGGTGCTGTCGCTGACCCCCATCTGCAACCTGGGCGTGCCGCTGCTGTGGGGCTGGATCGCGGATCGCACGCACCGCCACGATCGCGTGCTGCGCATCGCCTCGTTCGGCAGTGCGCTGGGCGTCGCGCTGCTGTCGCGCGCCACCACCTTCCGCGCCGCGCTGCCGGCCTACGCGCTGTTCGCCGTGTTCAACGTCGGCGTGGGGCCGGTGGTGGACACGTTGGCGGTCGCCTCGTCACCGCAGGGGCGCGGGTACGGGCGCGTGCGGATGTTCGGGTCGTTCGGGTTCCTGCTGGCAGCGGCGCTGGGGGGCGTGGTGCTGACGGCGCGGGGCAGCCGGCCCGCCGATCCGCTGGTGCCTCTGATGATGATGGCGGGCCTGTGCGCGGCGGGCGTCACGTCGTTCGCGATCCGGCGAAACCCATCGGCGCACCGGCCGAAGCCGCACCTGCGCGACGTGGCGGCCCTGTGGCGGGACCGCCGTTTTCGCCTGCTGCTGCTGCTGGCCGGCCTGCACTGGATGGCGCTGGCGCCCTACAACGTGTTCTTCGGCCTGCTGCTGCGCAACCGCCACCTGTCGCCGGTGGTGGGCGGGGCGGCCTTCGCCGTCGGCGTGATCGCCGAGGGCGCCGTCATGTTCTGGTTCGCCGATCTGCGCCGCGCCTTCCGCCTGGAGACGTTGCTGTTCGTGGCCTTCGCCGCCACCGTGCTGCGCTGGGCGATGGTGTCGTGGGTCGCCTCGGCGTTCTGGATGGTGGCGCTGCAGGCGCTGCACGGCCTGACGTTCGGGCTGTTCTGGATCACCGGGATCGCGCTGCTGAACGAGATCGTGCCGGCGCCGGTGCGCGCCACGGGCCAGGCGCTGTACCTGGCGGCGATGCTGGGGCTGGGCAGCCTGATCGGCTACCACGCGACGGGGCTGTTCATGGACCTGTTCCACGACGTGGGCCCCGCTTTTCTGTCCGCGGCGCTGGTCGAGCTGATCCCGCTGGCCATCATCTGGCGCGTGCGCCGCCAGCTGCCCCGGTCCTGATGGGCGTCAGCGCGACTGGGTGCGCTTGCGCGTCGCCGCTGCCTTGCGGCCGGTCGCCTTGCGCGCCGTCGGGCCGCGCTTGCTCGCTGACGCGCGGGCCTGACGCGACAGCGACGCGCGCGAAGCGGCGCTGCGACCCTCGCGCTTCAAGGCTTTCTCCGTGGCGCGTGACCGGGTGCGCGACGGCGCCTTGGCTGGCCGGGTGCCTTTCTTCAGATCGCGCTTGGCGCGCTTGCGGACGGCCGCCGGCTGCGTCCCCTTCTTCGGCGCCCCCAGCTTCACGCCCGCGCGGCGGGCCTTCGACAGACCGATGGCGATCGCCTGCTTGGGCGAGCGCGCGCCGTGCTTGCCTTCGCGGATGTGGTCCATCTCCTCGCGCACGAATTCGCCCGCCTGCGTGCTGGGCGCCTTGCCTTCCTCCTCGTCCCGGTGGGCCCGCTCCAGTGTCTTAGCTTCCGGCATGACGATCCCTTTCTGTGAAGCGTTTCCTCGCAGCTTGCGTTCGTGCCACGGCGGGGAAAGGCCGCCTGGCGCAAATCAGGTCGCCGGCGTGCAGTGGCGCGCCAGGTAGTCGTCCACCGCGTCGGGATGAAGGCGCCCCTCGGCGAAGCCGACATGACCGTCCGGCCGCACCAGGTAAAAGGCGTCTCGCTCGACCCGCGCCGCCTCGGCTTCCGCCGACCAGGGAGACACCTGCACGGAGATCCCCCGGCGCCCACACACCGCACGGACGTCGCCCAGCGCCGCCGATGGGCCGCCATACACGAACCCCTGCCATCGCCGCTGGGACAGCGGCGTGAAACTGTCGTCCTGGCCTGGCCCGGCCGGAATCCACGGCCAGCGATCACCCGCGCGGAGGCCGCCACCGTGTCCTTCCGACAGAGCACTGGCGCGATACTGGATACGCGTCTGCGAGACCGTGGCGAACAGGTAGGCGCGCCCGCGCGCCGTATCGAACACGCGCGGCATCACGTTCGGGAACACGCGCGTGCGCACCCAGCGGGCCAGGCCGCCCTCTCGCGTGACGACCTGGAACAGCCGATCCGTCGTCGCCACCAGGCGCGTGGCGAACGCGCGACGCTCGGGCGCGTAGCTGTCCAGCAGCGCCTCCGGAGCGCGCCCTTGTAGCACCTCGGCCAGCTTCCACCCCAGGTTCACGGCGTCGCCGATGCCGGTGTTCATGCCCTGACCGCCCACGGGGCTGTGGATGTGCGCGGCGTCGCCCACAAGGAAAACGGGCCCTTCGCGAAACCGATCCACCACGCGGTGATGCACGTGGTACGTCGAGAACCAGCGGACGTCGCGCACCGTGATCCCCACGCGCGCCAGCACGCCCTTGTCGACGTCGTCCCAGGTGCGAAGGGACGTCCCGCCCTCAGCGTCCTGACCCGTCACGTCGGCGGTGGGCGCGGTGCGGATGGTGCCGATCAGCCTCACGCGGCCTTCGCCGGGCGGCGCCGCGGCGTCGCCTTTCAGCGGGAAGGCCGCCAGGATCCCTGCCTCGTCCAGCGCGACGTGCAGCTCGCCGTCGGCGCCCGGACCGCGGGCGTCCAGATCCGCGACGTAGAACAGGTGCGCGTAGGTCCCGCCCGGGAAGCCCGCCTTCAACCCGTGGCGCACCAGTGAGCGCGCCCCATCGCAACCGGCCAGGTAGCGGGCCCGGCACAGCTCGCGCTGGCCGTCCGGCAGCGCCAGCTGCGCCTGGATGCCCTGCCCTGCCACCTCGAAGTTCTCCAGCGTCACGCCGCGCTCGACGGTGACACCGGCGCGCCCCAGCGCCTGCTCCAGCAACCGTTCGTGCTGATCCTGCGCCAGCATCAGGATGAACGGATAGGGACTTTTCCCCCCGGCCACCTCGCCGAACGGCAAGCGCGTGAGCCTGTGCCCCGCCACCCAGAAGTTCAGCGCCTCCAGCCGCAGCCCCTGCGCGATGACCTCGTCAGCGATGCCCAGCTGGCGATAGAACTCCAGGGTCCGGGCCTGGACGGCGATGGCGCGCGAGGTGGCCGGGCGCGCCGGCTGGCACTCGATGATGCGCGGGCGGACACCGGCGCGCGCCAGCCACAACGCCAGCGCCAGGCCCGAGGGGCCCGCCCCCGCGATCAGAACGGGCGACACGGAATCATGGGACTGGGCGGGCACCGCCGCGACAATTTGTGGACGCGGTCGGCGGTGTCAAGGACGGCGGCCGTCAGGCGGCCTCGGCGACGGGCGCGCTGCTGCGGCGGAAATCACGGAAGTGCTGGCGCATCCGCCGCGCCAGCGCGCGCGGCGGCTCGGCAAACAGCTGTTCGCCCACGGGCAGCGCCCGCATGCGCTTTTCGCGCCGCTGCTGATCGATGCGCCGGATCACCTCGTAGTAGGCCTCGGACTCGTCGCCGAACCAGGACCGGTTCGCGCGCAGGGTCCGGCGCAGCATCGTCAGGTCATGCTCGTCGCCCAGCCACTCGCCCAGGCGGGCCAGGTCGGCGGCGCGGGCCTTCAGCTCGTCCGGGGCGCACGGGGACAACAGGCGGACCTGATAGCGGTGCGCCTTCACGGCGCGGCGCCAGGCATGGAAGGTGTCGCCGTTCGGGTCGCGATAGGCGCGGTGCATGGCCCGGCGCGCGCGGCGATAACCGGCCTGCAATCCCTGGCCTATCGCCTTCCAGCCGTGGCCGTCCGGCGCCCACCGCGACACCTCCTCGTGTTGCCGGCGCAGGACGCGGCGTAGCTTGCGCAGCACGCGCTTCCCGTCACCACCGGGGTCGGTTTTTCGTGACTCGTGCCGCAGCCGTTCGGCCAGGGCGGCGCGAACACCGTCGGTGGGCGACCGCATCCGCGCGGGCAGTGTCGCGCGCACCGTCTCGAACGTGCGCACCGCGACGCCCGCATCGCGGACGCTCGCCAGCATGTCGGCGCAACCGCCGAGCGCGTGGTTCGCCCGGCGCGCTCTGCGTCCCATGACAGGTTCGACCAGGCGCGCGACGGCCCGCACCTTCTTCGTGGCCAGCCGTAGCGCGTGCGCGTCGTCAGCGGCGCTTCCCGTGGGGTGCTCCAGCGCCTTCCGGGCGTGGCGCAGCTCGGCTCGACTCACGCGCTTCACCGCGTGCGAAAGACTTTCACCGGCCTGAACGGTATAGGACATGTCGCGCTCCCCCCCAAAGGGGGGTCAGGTCAGTCTGCCCGCTCGGGCACGACGGCACCAGCGGAGCGGGCCCCCCCCGGGGAAATCTGCGAAGAGGATTTCCCCGGGGCCTGTTTCAATGCCGCGTCGTCTTTCGACGCGATCCGGTCGCCGGGGGGCGCGTCACGCCACGACCGGGCGTGTTTTCGCTACGGGCGTGATCGGACGCGACGTCCGCGTCGCTGCCGCGATCGTGCGTCGTCTCGCGAGACGGGCTGCCCTTCCACTGCTCGTTGTCACCCTCGTTCGGGTGGGCGGACGACCAGCTTCCCGGTCGCGTTCGGCTGTTAGCGCGTTCCATGGCTTTTCCCCTTTCGCTGCGCGCGGCGCTGCCGCTTGACCTTGTTCGCCTGCTTGCCCAGGGCGCTGCGCGTCTTCTTGGGCAAATTTGCGATCGTCCGCCGCTTCTTCGCCACGCCCGCTGCCTTCTTGATGTTTCGGCGCGCCGTCTTGCGTTGCGCGCCACTTCGTTTGCCGCTGGTCATGGATCCTCCTTTCGTGCTGTCGGAAATCGACGCTGCCGCGCCGTCACCCGCGCCTGATCCGCGCCGGTGACGGCGCCACGGTTGGCGTTTCAGAGTTTTCCGTACGGGGGGCGCCGGCTCGATTGCTCGGCGTGCTCCTCGGCCGCGCTCAGCCGCTTCTCTTCGGCGTTCTCCTCCGCGTCGGGATCGTTCTTGGGGGGCCGGCGCGCCGGCCCCTTTTGGGTGTAAGTCCCCGGATCGGGGTCATGGGCCGCCGCCTCCGCGGTCACGGGCTCGTTCCCCTCGGCTCCGTCGGCCGCCTGTTCGGCCGACTGTCCGTTCCGGGACGGGGCCGCGGACACCTCTTCGCCCCGCCACGTGGCCGCCCCCTGGCCGCCGCCAGCGCCCGCCCTGTCCGTTTTTCCCTGGGATTTCACGGAGGCCCGCGCCCCCGCCTGTTTGTCCAGCGTCGCGGGCGCCGGGGCCTTCATGGGCGTCTGGGTGCCGGCGCCGTGCGTTCCCTGTCGGTTGATCATGGTCGGGCTCCTTCCTCTTCCCCGACGACCAGTGCAACCTCCATACCGTCGCCACCCCGGTCCGCCGGCACCCCCGACGATGCGTCTTGATTCCGGGCCTAGCTTGACGTATCCCCTGTCCGCGCGGCCCCGGCTGCGTCATCCGTCATCAGGAAAACGCAAGAGGAAACAGACGAGAGCTGCATGCCCGAAATGAACATCATCCAGGCCGTCAACGACGCCCTGAAGCTGGAGATGCACCGTGATCCGCGCGTGCTGGTGCTGGGCGAGGACGTAGGACGGTTCGGGGGGGTGTTTCGCGCCACCACGGGGCTGTACGAGGAGTTCGGCGGGGAGCGCTGCGTGGACACCCCGCTGGCGGAGTCCGGAATCATCGGCACGGCGATCGGCATGGCGCTCTATGGGTTGCGCCCGGTCCCCGAGATTCAGTTCGCCGACTTCATCTATCCGGCGTACGACCAGATCGTGAACGAGCTGGCGAAGATGCGCTACCGCTCGGGCGGCGAGTACCCGGCGCCGCTGGTCATCCGCACCCCCGTCGGCGGCGGCATCAAGGGCGGCCACTACCACTCGCAATCGCCCGAGGCGCTGTTCATCCACGTGCCTGGCCTGAAGGTGGTGATGCCGTCGAACCCGATCGACGCGAAGGGCTTGCTGCTGTCGGCGATCCGCGATGACGACCCCGTCATCTTCATGGAGCCGAAACGCGTCTATCGCGCCGCCAAGGGCGACGTGCCGCTGGAGGATTACACGATCCCGCTGGGCGTGGCGAAGACCGTGCGCCCGGGCAACCAGGTGACCATCCTGGCGTGGGGCGCGATGGTCCATACCTGCCTGGAGGCCGCCGAGCAGGGCGCGCAGCTGGGATACGACCTGGAGGTCATCGACCTGCGCACGCTGCTGCCGTTCGACATCGAGGCGATCCTGACGTCGGTGCGGAAGACCGGGCGCGTGGTCGTGGTGCACGAGGCGCCCCGCACCTGCGGCTTCGGCGCCGAGCTGGCGGCGACCATCCAGGAGCGCGCCATCCTGAACCTGGAGGCGCCCATCCTGCGCGTGACCGGCTTCGACACGCCGTTCCCGTACACGCTGGAGCACGAGTACCTGCCCGACGCGGCCCGCATCCTGGATGCGGTCGAGCGCGTGGTGAACTTCTAGGCACCGGCATGATCTACGAGTTCAAACTGCCCGATATCGGCGAAGGCGTCGTCGAGGGCGAAGTGGTCCGCTGGCTGGTCAAGGAAGGCGACACCGTCCGCGAGGATCAGCCGCTGGTCGAGGTGATGACCGACAAGGCGACGGTCGAGATCCCGGCGCCGCGCGCCGGTCGCGTCGGCAAGCGCATGTTCCTGGAGGGGCAGATCTGTCCCGTGGGCAAGGTGCTGCTGACCATCGAGCTGGACGCGGCGGCGCCCGCGTCCGCGCCGAAGGCGGCGCCGGCCGCCCCCGTGGCAGCGGCGACAGCGATGCCCGCCCCGTCCGCCGGCGAGGTCCCGACCGTCGTGCACACGATGGTGCTGGCCACCCCGGCCACGCGCAAGCTGGCGCGCGAGCTGCGCGTCGACATCCGGCTGGTGGCGGGCACCGGCCGCGGCGGTCGCATCACCTCCGACGACGTCCGCAAGCAGGGCGGCGGTGCGGCGCCCGCCCCGGCGGCCCGGCCGGCCGCGCCCGCTCCCGCGGCGATGGCGGGCGACGTGCGCGTGCCGTTTCGCGGCGTGCGCAAGAAGATCGCCGAGCACCTGGTGCACTCGAAGCAGACCGCCGCCCACTTCAGCTACTGGGAAGAGGTCGACTGCACGGACCTGGTCCAGGTGCGCGCCAAGGCGAACGAGAAGCTGGCGGCCCGCGGCGTGAAGCTCTCCTTCCTGCCGTTCATCATCAAGGCGACCACGGCGGCGCTGGCGAAGTTTCCGCAGCTGAACTCGACGCTGGACGAGAAGGCGGGCGAGATCGTGCAGCGGGGCGCGCAGCACATCGGCCTGGCCACGGCCACCGACAATGGCCTGATCGTCCCCGTCGTGCGCGACGCCGGCAACAAGACGCTGGTGCAGCTGGCGGGCGAGATCGAGCGGCTGGCGGAGCTGACCCGCACCGGCAAGGCCTCGCGTGACGAGCTGACCGGCTCGACGTTCACCATCACCAGCCTGGGGACGCTGGGGGGTCTGGGCGCCACGCCGATCATCAACTTCCCCGAGGTGGCCATCCTGGGCGTGCACAAGATCGCGCGCCGGCCGATGGTGGGCGCGGGCGACAAGATCGTCGCGCGCGACATGATGAACCTGTCGATCTCCGTCGATCACCGCGTGGTCGACGGCTACGACGCCGCCCGGCTGGTCGCCGACATCAAGGCGTCGCTCGAGAACCCGGGCCTGCTGATGGTGGACCTGTTCTGATGGCCGAGAAGCCCAAACTGCCCCCGAAGATCCGCGCCGGCATGGGCGACATGGTCGCCGAGCTGGTCGAGGTGTGGAGCGACGCCGACCACGCCCGCGCCGTTGGCCTGTTGACGGTGCTGGACGCCGAGGGGCGCGCCGACAAGGCGAACATCCCGGCCGGCGTCGACTGGATGCGGCTGTACCGCGAGATGCGCCTCATTCGCCTGCTGGACGAGCGCATGTCGGCCCTGCAGCGCGAGGGGCGCCTGAGCTTCTACGCCGATGCGCGCGGGCAAGAGGCGACGGTGGCGGCGCCGCTGGCCGCGCTGGAGCAGAGCGACTGGATCGTCCCCGCCCATCGCGAGGCCGGGGCGGCGTTGCTGCGTGGCCTGCCGTTGCCGGCGTTCGTTGCCCAGCAGCTCGGCAACGCGCACGACCTGGGCAAGGGGCGCCAGATGCCGGCGCACCCGGTCACGCCCCGCGAGCTGCGCGTGCTGCCCATGTCGTGGTGCGCGGCCACGCAGCTGCCGCAGGCGACCGGCCTGGCCTGGGCGGCGAAGATCAAGAAGGACAAGACGGTCGTGCTCGCCTACCTGGGCGAGGGCGCCACCAGCGCCGAGGATTTCCACACCGGCGTGAACTTCGCCGCCGTCTTCAACGTGCCGGCGGTGTTCCTGTGCGTGAACAACGGCTGGGCAGGCGCCACGCCGGCCAAGGCGCAGAGCGCGTCCGAGACGTTCGCCGTGAAGGCGCTGGCCTACGGCATCCCCGGCGTGCGCGTGGACGGCAACGACGTGTTCGCGCTGTACGCCGCCACCCGCGAGGCGGTGGACCGAGCCCGGCGCGGCGACGGCCCCACGCTGATCGAGGCGGTGACCTACCGCCTGGGCGGCCACAACGCCGCCGACGACGCCCGACGCTACCGCTCCGACGAGGAGGTGGCGACCTGGACCGCTCGCGATCCTCTGAAGCGCCTGGCCGTGTGGCTGAAGGGCGCCGGTCAGCTGGACGAGGCCAAGGCCCGCGCCCTGGACGACGAGCTGAACGCGGGCATCAAAGCGGCCATCGATGCCGAGGAGAAGATCCCCGCGCCGGCGCTGCGGTCGCTGATCGAGGACGTCTACGTGAACCCGCCCGCCACGCTGGAAGCCCAGCTGGGCGAGCTGGAGCGCGTCCGCGGCGCGAAATAGGCGACGCAGGGGGGAGCAACCCTTTCCCGCGCCGCTCCCGCGCCGCGATGGTCGGCGCAAATGTCCCGCCCCGAGCTGTGGTGCCCGGCGGGGCGGTTGCGCTACTCTCCTGCCCCATCGCCCAAGGGCCACCCCCGGGCCCGCCGCCGTCCGCCAGAAAGGTCACCCATGTCAACCAGAGACCCGTCGCGGTTCGTGCTCGTGTCCCAGGCGCTGGCCCGTCGTGCGGGGGGGTTGCTGCTGATGTCCGCCATGGGTGGGGTGCTGGTGGCGGGCTGCGGTGACAGCGGGAACGACGCGCCGGACAGCGACCCGTTCGCCGAGTACGAGGGGGTCTGGTCGGTCGACAAGGACACCTCGTCCCTGGACTGTCCGAACGACCCCAGCCTGCAAGACCTGTCGTTCAGCATCTGGAACAGCTCGTTCACCATGGCGGCGGGCGTGCTGTCCGATATCGTCGAGGTCCAGGGCACCTGCCAGCTGGATTACGCGGTGACGGCCAGCAAGCACATCGCCACCCTGATGAATCCCGACCCGTACACCAACGCGGCCCCCACCTGCCATTTGACGATCGACGCCAGCACGGGAGAGAACCTGGTCCTCAACCCCCAGACGAACAGCGATTCCCCCTGGACGTTCAAGCTGCTTCAACCGGTGGCGGGTCAGGCCCCCACCGCCGAGATCGCCGGCACCGCCGACGTCGTGCTGATGCTGGCCAACGCCCTGGGCGCCATCGAGACCAACAACTGCAAGTTCGCCGCGCAAGTCAGCGCGCACAAAGTCGCGAAACCCTAACCCCCGGCATCAGAAGAAAACCATGGCTACCGAATCCCTGCAGGTCCAAGCACTCGTCATCGGCTCCGGCCCCGGCGGCTACGTCGCCGGCATCCGTCTGGCCCAACTGAAGATCAAGACCCTGGTGGTCGAGAAAGATCAGCCGGGCGGCATCTGCCTGAACGTCGGCTGCATCCCGTCGAAGGCGCTGATCAACGCCGCCAAGCTGTTCGACAAGGCCAAGCACGGCGCGGACATCGGCATCCTCGCCGACAACGTCCGCGTCGACATGAAGAAGATGCAGTCCTGGAAAGGCGACGTCGTCTCCAAGATGACCGGCGGGGTCAAGTCGCTGCTGAAGAGCAACGGCTGCGACTTCCGCACCGGCACGGCGCGCATCACCGGGCCCCGCACGGTCGAGCTGGACGACGGCAAGACGAAGACGGTCATCACGGCCGACAACATCATCGTGGCCACCGGTTCGCGCCCCATCGAGATCCCGGGCTTCAAGTTCGACGGCAACCGCATCGTCGACTCGACGGGCGCGCTGGCCTTCGACCAGGTGCCGGGTCGGTTCGTCGTCATCGGCGGCGGCTACATCGGCATCGAGATGGCGACCCTGTACGCGAAGCTGGGCGCGCGCGTGACCGTGGTCGAGGCGCTGCCGGGGATTTTGTCCGGCAGCGATCCCGACCTGGTGCAGGTGGTGGCCAAGAAGCTGAAGAAGCTGGGCGTCGAGGTGCTGACCGGCGCCAAGGCCAAGTCCTGGGCCGAGAAGGGCGATCGCGCCGTCGTCACCGTCGAGGTGGGCGACAAGGGCGAGACCGCGACCATCGACACCGACAAGGTCCTGGTGGCGGTGGGCCGCCGCCCGAACTCCGAGAACCTGGGCCTGGAGACGGTGGGCGTGAAGATCGA
>Ga0070679_100000772_pt1 | contig 27787 bp, 21 predicted proteins | sample KBSC63BmetaG_FD_65652 | JGI IMG/M metagenome (GOLD analysis project Ga0070679, IMG submission 65652) | Corn rhizosphere microbial communities from Kellogg Biological Station, Michigan, USA - KBS C6-3B metaG | ecosystem: Host-associated > Plants > Roots > Rhizosphere | place: USA: Michigan... | reverse complement strand
GAAGCGGGAAGAGGGAAGCGGGACCGACCCAGAAGGGCTCGTCGTTGGCAGTCAGGCCGCCACGACGAGCCCTTCACTGCCTTACCCGCTTCCCGCTTCCAGCTTCCCGCTTCCCGCTTCCCGCCTCTCAACAGCGGGCGTCGAGGCGTCGTATATCTAGGTTGGTGGGCCACCCCCTCAAGCAGCCTCTTCCCGTGGAGCGCGCAATGATCCGCTTTTTCCCGTGGCGCCTCGTCGCCGGGCTTCCGCTCGTAGCCCTGCCGCTCGGCGCGCAGACCGTCACCCAACAAGGGTGGAACCCGAAGGAAGCCCTGGCGAGTGAGAAGTACGTCAAGCCCCCGGAGAACGTCGAGCGCATTGTCGCTGCGCCGCGCAACAGCGTGGCGTTCACGAATCCGAGCCCGGACAAGAAATATTTCCTGAAGACGGAAAGCGACGGGCTGCCGTCGATCGACGCGTTCGGCAAACCGCATTACCGGCTCGGCGGTGTCGAGATCGACTGGAAGGCGAATCGCGCGCGGTCGCTCACGACACGCGGAAGCGTCGGGCTCACGCTCATCGATCCGACGACGGGCGCAATGCGCACCATCGAGACGCCGAAGGGCGCGCTCGTGAGCAACGCGACGTGGTCGCCCGACGGCAAGAGCATCGGCTATCTCGCGAACTTCGATGCCGCGACCCACATCTTCGTCGCCGACGTCGCGAGCGGCAAATCGGTGCAGGTGACGAAGACGGCGTTGCTCGCCGTCCGTGTGCCGAGCTTCGACTGGACCGCCGACGGCAAGAACGTCGTTGCGGTGCTGCTGCCCGATAATCGCCCGGCCGAGCCGAAGCGTCCGCCGGTTGAAACCGGTCCGCTGGTTCGCACGAGCGAAGCCGGAAAGGTGCTGCAGAACCGCAACTACGCGAGCCTGCTGCGCGACCAGTACGAAAAGGACCTTCTCGACTACTACACCCTCGGCCAGCTGGCCGAGATCGACGTGAAGACGCATGCGGTGAAGAAGATTGGCGCTCCGGCGCTCATCACCAACGTCGATGCTTCTCCGGATGGTCAGTACTTCCGCGTCACGCTGCAGACGAAGCCCTACTCGTATCTGGTACCGGTCGCGAACTTCGGCACGGTCGAGCAGCTCTGGGATTCGAACGGCAAGGTGCTGACCGAGATCGCCAAGACCAACCTGCGCGAAGGCACGGGTGGCGCGAACGACACGACGGCGTTTGCTGGCGGACCCGGGTTTGGCGGCCGCGGCGGCGGACAGAGTGACACGGCCAAGCGGAACCTGCAGTGGAATCCGGTCGGCGCTGGTCTCATTTACTTGCAGGCTGACGCAGGACTTGGCGGTGGTGCCGCTGGCGGTGGTGGTCGCGGGGGACGCGGCGCCCGCGGCGGTGGTGCCGGTGTCGCGGGCGGTAGTGCTCCAGCCAGCGGCGCGACACGTCACGATCACCTGTACGTGTGGTCCGCCCCGTTCGGCGCGAGTGATACCAAAGTCCTCTTCGAGACGAACACGCGCATGACATCCGCGGAGTTCAGCGAGGACGGGAAGATGTTGTTCGTGAATGAAGGGAACGATCTGTACGCGGTTCGCTTGGCTGATCCGTCGAAGCGTATGGAGATCGCGCGTGGCGCGACGATCGCGGCGGGCGGTGGTCGAGGACGCGGCGGCGCTGGCGGCGGCGGTCGCGGCGCTGCCGGCAGCGATTCGGCGTTCTACGCCAATCCTGGCGTCTTGCAGACCAAACGCGGCCCGAACGGTGCCCCAGTCGTCCTCGTGGCCTCCGACGGCAAATCGGTGTTCCTCGAGGGAACGAAGTATTTCCCGGATTGGGCGAAGACCGCGCCGCACAACTTCGTCGACAAGGTCGATTTCGAGACGGGGCAGAAGAGCCGCTTGTTCGAGGGCAAGGGTGACATCGCCGAGACGGTCGTCGCGCCCTTGGACAACGACTACAACAAAGTGATCGTGACGAAGGAGTCGCCGACGACGGTGCCGGACTCGTATCTGCACGACATGAAGACGGGCGCCGACACGAAGCTCACGAAGAACGTGGACTTCGCGCCGGACGTGACGCAGGCGATTCGGAAGCGGCTGCTCGTCGAGCGGCCGCGCGACAATTACAAGTTCTACATCGACGTTACGCTGCCGAAGGACTATCGGCCCGGCACGCGGCTTCCGGGGATCATCTGGTTCTATCCGACGGAATTCTCGACGCAGGCCGAGTACGATCAGCGCCGTCGTACCACGAACATCAACACGTTCGCGAACGTCGGCGCACGCAGCCCGGAGATCTGGGTGACGCAGGGCTATGTCGTGATCCAGCCGGTGGACATTCCGATCGTTGGGCCGGCGGGCCGCATGAACGATCACTATGTCGACGAGCTGCGGGAGGATCTCGATCTCGTGATCGATGCCGTGGACAAGGCGGGCTATCTCGATCGCGACCGGCTGGGCATCGGCGGTCACAGCTATGGCGCATTCAGCACCATGAACGCGATGACGCATACGCCGTACTTCAAGGCGGGCATTGCTGGCGACGGCATGTACAATCGGACGCTCACGCCGTACAACTTCCAGAACGAGCGTCGCACGTTTTGGGAGGCGAGGGACACGTACGAAGAGATGTCGCCGTTCTTCTACGCCGACCGGCTGAGCGGCGCGGTGCTGATGTACCACTCGCTCGAGGACCAGAACGTCGGCACGGATCCGATCAGCTCCATCCGCATGATGCAGGCCCTTCAGGGGCAGGGTAAGCAAGCGGCGTTGTTCATGTACCCGTACGAGGATCACGGTCCGGCGACGCGCGAATCCGATCTCGATCAGTGGGCGCGCTGGATCGCATGGTTCGACATCTATGTGAAGAACCCCGCAAAGAAGGACAAGCCGACCGTCGTGCCCTGACGTCGGTCTTTTCGCGAAGCCCTCGACGCCCGCCGGTTGCGAACCGGCGGGCGTCGTGTTTTCGTCTTGGCGGATGAGCACTCGCTCGTACGGCCAGTGGGCTCCGGTGCGTCCTCGGACGCTCGTCGTGGCGTGCTCCGACGGCAGGCTTCAGGAAGCGACCGATTCGTTCCTCGCATCTCGTCGAGCTGCATCAAGTGAAGCAGATCATTCTGCTGTTTCACGGGCCGACATCCGAAGGGCCGGCCGAGGCAGCAAGCATGTGCTGATTATCGACGGAAACTTCCGTGGGCGACGCCGGACGTGCTGGCGCAGCGTCAGGCGCGCGATGCGATCGAGTTGACGCAACTCCGGGCGGAGTGGGCCGCGGGCGCGTCGATGACGCGTCATCCGTAGAGCTTTGGCGGCGTGAGATCGTCGTCGCAGATCGCCGCGATCACCTCAGCGTCTCGCCAGGCCTTCTCCAGCGCGGCGAGCTCTCCTTCCATTGCGCGACGTTCGGCCTCCTCGTGCACCGACATCTCGAGGGCCAGCCGCTCGACTGCGGTGAGATGCATGGCGCCCAGACCGCGGAACTCGTTCAGCTTCGACATCGTTCGTCCGCCGCGCCAGCCGTTCCGCGCGGAGGCTTCGCTCAAGAAGCCTCCGGCGTCGCCGGCGTTCTCGATCTGCCGCACAGCGTCTTGGACGCGGGTTGGATCGGCGCCGTAGCGATTCGAGCCGGCAATCAGAACACCCGCAGCGTGAATGGCTCCCGCGCCGGTGAACTCCGTCCATCCCGCGTCGTGTGGAACCATGAGTGATGCCGGGCCGTCGTGTCCGTGAACGCTGAGCTCGACGTCGCCCAGGTGCTTCGCGCGAACGGTGACAACGCGCTTGTTGTTCGCGAGTCGCGCGACGACGCGATCGTGCTGGATGTAGTCGCGCGCCGCGAGCATTCCCACAACGGGGAACACGCCCATCACACTTGTGATGCCGGGAATTACCACGATCGAGATCGCGCCAAGCGAGAGGGCCGGAGCGAGCGTCGGGCCGAGTGTCACGGCGGCGACAGCGGCCGCGGCGACGCCAGCGCCGGCGACGTACTGCACCTTTCGCCGTCGTGTCCCGAAGTGCCGGCCGTATCGCCACGCTGCAAACTCCGGCCGCAGTGGTCGTCCGATGCGAATCAGCTCCAGACCATTGGCGAGGCGCGCGAGTCCGATGTTGCTCGTTGACACGCGGACCGTCGTGCCGCGATACGATCGCTCGCACTCCTCGATCGCCTCCCACCGTTCCTCGAGTGGTGAGAGATTCCAGCGTCCGCAGTGATGGCAGACGACCCAGAGTCGTCCCTTATCGGCGTCGAACGCAAGGCGACGGCCGATCGGAAAATGCTCGATCCGATCATTGGCGCCGAGCTGCTGCGAACAGAACAAGCACGTGGAATACATCGCGAAGAAGCGAAGTGTCTCGTGGCGTCTGATGACTGCAACCGTTGCCGGACCAATGCCGGCGCATCTGACAGAAGGATCGAGAGGGTGACGTCGCGGCGCAATAGCGCCTCCCGCTAGAATCCAGCGTTGGGTTCGGCCGGACGCGCATTTAATCTTCCCGCAATGATTCCACTGCTCATTGTCGCGCTCCTTCAGCAACAGCCGCGCTTTCAGGGCTTTACGTCGCCGGCCGATGGCGACACGATCGGCTACTGGCAGCAGCACGTGCATTACACGATCGTCGCGACGCTCGACGAATCGCAGACGAGGCTGCACGCACGCGGCACGCTCGTGTACGTCAACCACTCGCCGGACACACTCCGCGAGATGTTCGTTCACCAATATCTGAATGCGTTTCGGCCGGGCTCGAAGTGGAGCGCGTCCGACGAGCACGAGAATCGTGTACGCTTTCAGAACCTGGCGGATCCCAACTACGGGTACGAGCGGTTCACGCAGCCGCCGTCGGTGAATGGCACGCCGGTCACGGTCGATTATCCGGGCGCGCCGGATAGCACCGTTGCGCACTTCAAGCTTCCGCAGCCGCTCGCGCCGCACGACTCGATTCGAGTCAGCTTCGAATGGGACGCGCGGCCCTCGATAGTAACGCGCCGACAAGGGCGCCGCGGACGCACGTGGGACTTCGCACAGTGGTATCCGAAGGTTGCGGTGTATGATCGGGGTGGCTGGCAGCCGAATCCGCTGATTCCAGCGGGCGAGCTCTATGGCGAATACGGCACCTATGACGTCACGATGGTCGTGCGCAACGATCAAGTGCTCGCCGCGACCGGAGTGCCGGTGAGCGGCGATCCAGGTTGGGCGCGCGTGTCGACTGGCACGCCGCCGCGGCTCGCGTCGATGGCGTACTCGAAGATTCCGCCCGCGCCTGAGGTGAACGTTCCGCCGGGCTATCGTGCCGTGCGCTTTCTCGCGAAGGACGTGCATCACTTCGCGTGGAGCGCGTCGCCGGACTACCGCTACGAAGGCGGCATCTACGTTCGTGAGGTGATGAAGCAGCATTTCCCCACGTGGGACACTGTGTCCATCCACGTGTTGATGAAGCCAGGCGACGACACGACGTGGGGCGGTGGACGCGCTGTCGAACGCAGTATCGTCGCGCTGCGCTGGCTGGAGTCGATCTGGGGACCGTACGCGTATCCCGCGTTCACCAACGTGCACCGCCTCGACCCCGGCGGCACCGAGTTCCCCATGATGATCATGGATGGCTCGGCGTCGCAGGGACTGATTCTGCACGAGGGCGGCCACGTCTTCACGTACGGAATTCTCGGGAACAACGAATGGCGGTCGGGATGGATGGATGAGGGACTCACTGACTACCAGACGGATTGGGCGCTCAAGTTGACGACACAGGAGCGCATCGGACGACCGCCGGAGCCGCCGCGACTTCCCGAGGGCTATCGCGTGAACGCCGTGACGATTCCCCCGTACGAAACTGGCGGCCTCAGTCTGTGGAACAACGAAGTGCTCGGCCACTCGCAGCCGATCGGCATTCCGGCATTTCGGTTCAGCGAGTTCGGCATCTACAACATGATGATCTACGATCGCGCGAAGCTGATGTACTCACAGCTGCGCGACGTGATGGGAGACAGCGCATTCCTCGCGTTCACGCACGACTATTACACGCGGTGGGCGCTCAAGCACGTCGATGAGCGCGCGATGCGCGTCGCGGCGGAACGCGCGTACTTGCACGATCTGAACTGGTTCTTCGACGAGTGGGTCCATCATACCGGCTTGATGGACTACTCGCTCGGCAGCGTGCGAGTGACGACTGACGGGGCGCACTATGAGACGACCGCGCACGTCCATCGAGAGGGTGAGTTGCATCATCCGATGCCGGTCGGTGTGCACACGGCGTCCGGCTGGACCATTGGCCGCATGGTCGCGCTCGCGGACGACGACAACGTGCGCATCATGACGACCGAGCGGCCCGACATGGTGGTGCTCGATCCATACCACGTCACGTGGGATTGGGATTGGCGCAACAATGTGCAGAGCGCGTATTTCATCACGGTCCGCGAGCCGAGGCTGACGTTCAATTGGCCGTGGCTGGATCAGACGGATCGATCGCACTCGATCGTCGCAGCAGCACCGACAGCGTGGTACACGAACCCGGGCGGCGGAGTCGTTGGCGTTCGCGCGAAGACGAACTATCTGTCGCTCGTCGACAACTACGACGCCGGCCTCGCGTTCGCGACTCGTCGTCCGACGAGCGCCTCGGGAACGAAGCCGACACCGGCAACGCTGCTCAACGCGTGGGTGCGCGGCGAAAATCCGTACCTCCCGCGATCGTCGCGTCCACTCATCGGCTTCGGCGGCGACGCGAACTACCTCGACGGCCTCGCAAAAGCGGATCTCTATCAGAAGTGGGATTTGAGCCCGTTCGTCTTCACGCCGGGTCCTGAGATCGGCGCGAAGGCGTACGTCTCCATTGCGGTGCCCACGTCGTCCCTCATGCTGCCGGAGCAATGGGACAAGGCAAACGTGACGGAGCTCGGCGGGTCCGCCTTCTACAAGACGTTGATCGACGAGGACAGCGCGTACACGATCTTTCGCGCGGAGGCCGGCGGCGGATTGATGTCGAGCGCGTCGGCGGCGGCCGGACCGTCGCGCGGCTACTTCCGTGCCAACGGCTCAGTCGGCACCGTGCGTCCGATCGTCGGCACGGCGTTGCAGTTGCACGTCCGCGTATTCGGCGGCGTCGCCAACGATGCGCCTCGTCAGCGTGCGATCTTCGCCGCATCGCAGGATCCGTTCGAGACCTTCAACAACGATCTGTTCCGTGGTCGCGGCGCCATCCTCAAGCAGCCCAACGTGAACTATCTGCCGCTGGGCGGCGCAGGAATGCGAGGATTCGGAATCAACGTCCCGCTCAATGGCGTGGTCGCGGGAAATGCAGAATTCGTGCAGCGGCTGACGAACGTCCGCGGCAGCTGGGGCAGCATGTCAGTTTCGGCGAGTGCGTTTGGGGATCTCGGCTGGGGCACGTCGAAACTCGTCGCGCTCACCGATTCGACCTCACAAGCAAACGGCGAACGCAGCTCGATCCTCTCGGACGCGGGCGCTGGACTCATCTTCCGCGGCAACCTGTACGATCGCAATGTCTACCTGCGTCTCGACGCGCCGGTGTTCGTCAACAAGGCTGGTCTTGCCGGCGGCAAATTCGGCGGCAACGGATCGTTCGCCGCGCGCTGGCGAATTACGGTCGGCGATCTTTGGTAGTGCGCGGGAGGCTCTCCCGCCGCGCTAGCTGTGAGGTGTAGCGCCGCGGTGATGGTCGGACCAGACGATGGCAAAAACCATCCAGAGTCCGACCACACCAGCGAGCAGGAAGCCCGCCGTTCCCAGCGCGCGTCGATACTGAATGAGCATCGCACTCGCGATGAGTAGTCCCGCGAGGACGAGCCCCGAGAAAACCCGGTTCGCGACTTTTTGCAGCGCCTCGATCGTCAGCAGCAGCTGCGGAACGTCGACGCGGACCTGAAACTCGTTCGCCGCGAGGCGCGCGGAGATGATATCGATGCGGTGCGGCATTGCCATCGCGAGCTCGCCGGTTTCCGCCACGACCTGAAAGAGCCGGCGAGGATTCAGATCGCGGCGCACACGATCGGCCGCGATCTGCGCGCCGAAGTCGCGGATCGTCGGGATCGGGCTGAACGTCGGATCGATCGATCGGGAAACCGAATCGAGATTGAGCAATGTCTTCGCGAGCAGCGTGAGCTCACCGGGAAGACGCAGGCCGCGCTGAAACGAAATGTTGATGAGCTGGTACAGCAGCTTGCCGGCATCGAGGTCGGTGAGCTTGGAATCCTGATGGCGTGCCATCACCGCGCCGATCTCTCGGATGAACGCGTGTCGATCGAAGTCGGGGAGCTGACTCCCAACTTCGATGAGTGCTTCGGCGGCGTCATCCCCACGCCCGTCCGCAAGATCGAGCAAAAGGCGAACAACTTGCTGGCGCAACGACGTCGAGAGCCGAGCCGTCATCCCGAAGTCGATCAGCGCGAGCTTGACGTCGAGATCGCGCGGGAGACGAGCCGCGTTTCGTTCGGCTTCGGCTTCCGCTCTCGCCATGCGTGTCACGGCAATCCGTTCCTCCGAGCGACGATCGGCCGCTTTCGCCTCCGCAGGCGTGGGCGGATTCTGCGATTCAGGCAGAACCACGAACACGTTTCCGGGATGCGGATCGGCGTGGAAATGCCCGTCGATCGTGATCTGCTTGAGGTACGCGCGGGTCAGCGCGTCGGCCAGCGGTCGAAAATCGTGCTCGAGTCGCGCGAGCGCCGAGACTTCGCTGAACTTCTGTCCGCGAACGCGTTCGGTGGTCAGCACGCGCTCGGTGGAATACCGCTCGATCACACGCGGAACGAGAATTCTTGGAAACTCGGCGAGTGATCGGCGGACCATGACCGCATTGCGCGCTTCCACGCGATAGTCGAGCTCGTCGGTCAACGCCTGCTCGAGCTGCTGCACGATGCCGAGCATGTCCATGCGCTGACCAGCAGACGTATGCTCGGCGAGAAACGACGCCAGCTCGTGAAAGAACGCGATGTCGTCTGCCAGCTCCTCGCGGATGTGCGGCCGCTGCACTTTGACCACGACGGAGCGACCGTCGCGGAGCCGAGCGCCGTGCGCCTGGCCCAGACTCGCCGTACCAATCGGTTCAGCCTCGAATTCGGCGAACAGCTTGCTGAGGCGTCCTCCGAGCTCCTCTTCGATCGTGGATTCGACCTGCGCAAGCGGAATCGGATCGACACTGTCCTGAAGCGTCGCCAGCTCCTCGATGTATGCCGACGGGAGCAGATCGGCGCGCGTGGACAGAACCTGTCCCAGCTTGATGTAGGCAGGGCCGAGCTCCACCAGGCGATTTCGGAACGCGGCGGCTTTCCCGTCCACCGCGTCGTTTTCGCCATCGGGCTCGCTCGCCAATCCGCGCAGGCCTTGCTGCTCGGCAAAGTCCGAAAGACCGTATTGCGTAAATAGCCCGACGGTCGCCGCGAGGCGCTGCAGAAAGCGTGGTGACAACAGCATTGGCCCGACCTACAGGCAGAGACCGTGCCGAGTTCGGTGCGCGGAGCGCCGGAGCTCGCGACGCCGCTACCCCAGTATGGGGGGATCACCTTTATTTCCCCGGGCGACTTCGCCGGCGGCCGTTTCCCGGTCCCTATTCCACATTGCTTCCATCCCCGACATGAGCGGTCCATCACCGATCAAAACCGTACCCAAGCCGTGGGGCCACGAGACGATCTGGGCGCATACCGACACCTACGTCGGCAAAATCCTGCATATCAAGGCTGGCCAATCGCTCTCCGTGCAGTACCACAACATCAAGGACGAGACCGTCTATCTCCTCTCAGGAAAGCTCATCTATCGCGTTTGGGATGGTGACACGCCGCGCGACGTGGGGCTGCAGATAGGAGACGCGTTCAGGATAACGCCGAAGACGGTCCATCAGATGGAAGCCGTGACCGACTGCGACATTCTCGAAGTGTCCACGCCGCATCTCGACGACGTGGTTCGACTCAAAGACCGCTATGGACGGGAGGGAACGAGCGCGCCATGAAAGTGATCATTCCGCTTGCTGGGAAGGGCACGCGTCTTCGGCCGCACACGCACATCACGCCGAAGCCGATGCTCAAGATCGCCGGAAAGCCCGTCATTGATTACGTCATGGAAGACCTGCAACGACTCGGCAACGTCGAGCAGGTCATCTACATCACGGGGCATCTCAAGGACAAGGTGGAAGAGTACGCGCGCACGAAGTATCCGTTCGCGTCGGTATTCATCGAGCAGAAGGTGCAGGACGGCACGGCCGGCGCCGTCGCATTGGCAAAGCCCTACGTCGACCAGCCGGTCTTCATCATCTTCGTCGACACGATCTTCGACGCCGATCTCTCGGTCGTGAAGCACACCGATGCGGACGGGATCATCTGGGTCAAGACAGTCGACGATTATCAGCGCTTCGGCGTCGTCGTGTCGGACGATCAAGGCAACATGACGAAGATCGTGGAGAAGCCGTCCACGCCCGTGTCCAAGCGCGCGAACATCGGGCTCTACTACATCAAAAATTGGAAGCTGCTCATGGAAGGCGTCGACTGGACGCTCAAGCAGCCGAAGAACAAGGGCGAGTACTATCTCACGGACGCGTTCCAGTACATGATCGAGAAGGGCGCGAAGATCAAAGTCATCGATGTCGAAGGTTGGTACGATGCCGGCGAGCAGGGCACGCTGCTCGAGACGAACCGTACGATGCTGGAGAAGGGCCGAGCCAAGCGGCCGGCGTCTGTCCCCGCCGGAGTCACCTTGATCGATCCGGTGTACATCGAGGACAACGTCACGCTGGCGGGATCGACACTTGGGCCAAACGTCTCGGTCGGCGCTGGAAGCAAAGTGGAGTCGTCGGTGTTGCGCGACACGATCGTCGGCGTGGGCGCCACCATCTCGAAGTCCAAATTGTTCTCGTCGATGGTCGGCGATGCCGCGGTCGTCGAGGGCGCCAGCGGTCAGCTCAACGTGAGCGATCACTCGGTAGTGAAGATCAGCGGGTGACCGAAGCTCTCGCGAACTCCGGCCACGCGTCGGCGATGATCGAGGTCCGAGATCTCGCGAAGCTCTACGGCAACTTCACCGCCGTTCGGTCGCTGTCGTTCGACGTGGGCGTCGGTGAAGTGCTCGGCTTGGTGGGCCCGAACGGCGCCGGCAAAACGACCACACTGCGCTCGCTCGCCGGCATCATCGCGCCGTCGCGCGGCAGCGTCTCGATCGCCGGGCATGACATCCAGCGCGAGCCGATCGAGGCGAAGCGCGCGTTGGCCTTCATCCCCGACGAGCCGCATCTGTTCGACTATCTGTCGGTGGAAGAGCATCTCCGCTTCATCGCGCGACTGTACGGCGTGACGGACGTCGACGCGCGGCTTCCAAACTTGCTCGACGAGCTCGAGCTCACGGAAAAACGGCGATCCCTCCCCGGGGAGCTTTCGCGTGGTATGCGGCAGAAGCTCGCGATCGCCTGTGGTTTGTTGCACTCGCCGTCGGCGCTGATCCTCGACGAGCCGCTCACCGGGCTCGATCCCGCGGGCATTCGCCGAATGCGGCAAACCATCTCCGCGCGCGCGGCGGCCGGAGCAGCTGTCATTCTCAGCTCACACTTGCTGCATCTCGTCGAAGAGCTGTGCACGAAGTTGCTCATCGTGCGCCGAGGCGAATGCGTCGCCTATGGAACCATCGACGACATCATCGCTCGAAGTCCGGATCTCGCGGGACGCACGCTCGAAGACGTTTTTCTGGCATTGACCGCGGAGTCGGGACAGACGGCGTGAGCGCGTTCCTGTATCTGGTCTCGCACAGCGCGCGGAACCGCCTGACCGGGCTCCGCACTGGTCTCCGCAGCCCACGATATCTCGCGGCGCTCGCGGTCGGTGCCTTTTACATCTGGGCGTTTCTCATTCGGCCGGTCAACCGCGGAACCGTGGGCGGGCCGTTCCTGCTTGGCCAGCCGACCGAGATGATCGTCACGGTGCTCACCGTGTTGACGCTGATGAGCTCATGGATCTTCGGATCGGATTCGACCGCGCTCGCGTTCACGCCAGCCGAAGTGTCGCTGTTGTTTCCGGCGCCGATCTCTCGACGATCCCTGATGAGCTACAAGCTGTTTCGCTCACAGATCGCGGTGCTCATCAACTCGCTGATCTGGGTTTTCGTGCTCAGACGCGGCGGGTCGTTGCTCCCAGGGGGCATCCGTGCGATCGCCATCTGGACGCTTTTCTCGACGCTGAATCTTCATCGGCTTGGCGCGGCGCTCGTTCGTACGTCGTGGCGCGAGCACTCGACCGCGGGACTTCGCCGCCATCGGGCGTCGATCGCGGTATTCGTCTTGGTCGGCATCGCCGTGGCGGCCGGCCTCGTTCAGCACAGGACTGAGCTCGTCTCGGCGTTTGGCGCGGGATCGTTCTTCAGCGCGCTCGGTCAAGCGCTCGCGAATCCTCCTGCTTCGTGGGCACTGTTCCCATTCCACCTGGTCGTCGCGCCGACGTTCGCACATAGCATCCCGGAGTGGGCACGCGCGATCGTACCCGCTCTCTTGGTGCTCGCGTTCCACGTGTGGTGGGTGCTTCGTACAGACGCCGCGTTCGAGGATGCCGCGATCGAAGCCTCCGCCGAGCGCGCGCGCCGACTCGAGGCGATGAAGTCGCGTCGCACGCTCGGCGCCACGGCCAAGCCGAGGAAGGCGTCGTCGACGATTGCGCTCGCGGCGGTTGGACATCCTGCCATCGGGATCTTCTGGAAGAACATCCTCTGCCTGCGTCGAACCGCGCAGCTTCGCTTGCTGATTGGTCCATTGGCCATGTCGATCATCATCGGCGGCGCGATTGCCGGCGAGGACGGCGGAGCGGTTGGCGTAATCGCCGCGAGCAGTCTGATGTTCGCCGGGTTGCTCATCGTGTTCGGCGGCCGCCTGATCAGAAACGATCTTCGCCAGGACATGCAGCATTTGCCGCTGCTCAAGACACTGCCTGTCGCTCCCGGAGACCTCATGGTCGCCGAGGTTGCTTCTGGCGCGCTGCCAATGGCTGCGCTGCAGCTAGTCCTGTTGCTGGTGGCGTACGCGGCATCGTTCGGCTTGCCCTTCATCCACCTTCGAAACGAAACGCGAATTGCGTTGCTCGCTGCCGCGCCGTTCGCCGTTCTTGCACTCAACGGCGCGCTGCTGACGATCCAGAATGGAACCGCGGTTCTCTTTCCGACGTGGATCAGGCTCGGACCTGCGGCGAACACGGGCGTCGAAGCATTGGGGCAGAATCTGCTCGCATCAGTCGCGAACCTGGTTTCGCTGGCGGTCGCCCTCATCGTTCCGGCGATCATCGCCGTCGGTGCGATCAGCGTGCTCGGTCCGCCGCGCGCGTTCACGCTCACGCTGCTCATCATCGTCGCGTCGGCTGTGTTGGCGGCGGAAACGTATTTCGCGCTTCGATTGTTGGGTCGCGCTTTCGCGAAGGCGGAGCCGACTCTCTCAGGCTGACGGCAGGCCGGCCGCGTCCATCACGATCGTCAGCGCGCGCGCGACGCCCACCGTGCCGTGGAGGTTGTCGAACCACTCGGCGTGCGTATGCGCGTCGCCGCCGCGGCCACCCGCGCCGATCGCGATCGCTGGAATGCCGTGGCTGATCGGAACGTTCGCGTCCGTCGATGCGAGAGCGAGATCAGGCTGACGACCGACGAGCCGCGTTGCAGCCATCGCTGATTGAACGAGCGCATGCTCGGCCGGCGTCTCACCGCAGGGCCGCGATCCAATGCTTTCAACGCCGACTGTGAGCGCCCGTGTTCCGCGCGAGCGCTTCGCGTTTTCCTCGTCGGCGCCGACGAGTGCGATCAGACGAATCTCTCGCTCGAAGTGGTCCAGCTGAACGGCGGACGTCGAACGCAAATCGATCTCGAGCCAGGCGGAATCCGGGATCGAATTGACTGACAAACCGCCGCCGATTCGTCCGACGGTCAGCGTCGTGCGCGGCGTGGACGGAAGCGGAAGGCTCGCGAGCTTCGCCGCGGCCCGTGCCGCGGCATGCACCGCGTTCGGTGCGCCAAAGGCTGCCCACGAGTGACCGCCGGGGCCCGAGTACGAGATGCGAAATCGACGTGAGCCGAGGGCGCGGTGAATGATGCGTTCATCGCCGGCGCCGTCGAGTGCAATCGTCGCATGCGCGTCGCTGCCGCGACCGGCGAAGTAGTACTTGGCGCCGCGCAGATCGCCGATGCCTTCCTCGCCCGTAGTTGCGACGAACTCAATCGGCCGCCGTGAGCGAAGCCGTACACCGTCCACAGCACCTGCGAGGGCCAGCATGACAGCAAGCCCACGGCCGTTGTCATTGATTCCCGGGCCGATGAGCCGCTCGCCGTCTCGTCGCACCGAAAGATCGGTATCGCGGGGGAACACGGTATCGAGATGGGCGCAAATCACGACGGGAGGAATGTCGGCTTCACCCTCACGCCGGCCGATCACGTTGCCTGCAGCGTCGGTTTGGATGTCCGACAATCCGGCATCGGCAAAGCGTCGTGCGACCCAACCCGCGCGTTCGTGTTCCTCACCGGTGGGCGCGGCGATCTGCGCGACCGTGATCTGGGCGCGCACGATGGCATCGTCGTGCGCCGCCAGCCGCGCGTGCGCGGGGGCGAGCGAACGATGCGTGCTAGCGGTATCGGCGCTGGCCGGCTCGCGCGTTGGCATGCCTATCATTTGCTACCGGCGTAGCGCCAAGCGCAAGTAGGTAGATTCCCCGAAATGGCCACACCGCGCGAGAGCACCGATGAGGCGGGTGACCCGGAACGACTGGGGCGGAACGTCTACGCCCTTTCCGCGGTCAGTCTGTTCAACGATGTGGCGACGGAGATGATTTACCCACTCCTCCCGGTCTTTCTGGCCACGGTGCTCGGCGCGAGCGCGGGGTTCATCGGCGCCATTGAAGGCGCGGCGGAATCGACGGCGGCGCTGCTCAAGCTCGCGAGCGGCTGGTGGTCAGACCGCGTGAGCCGACGCAAGCCGTTCGTGGTTGCCGGATACACACTGGCATCAGTCGTTCGCCCATTGATCGCCGTAGCGACGTCGGCGACGCAGGTGCTGCTCATCCGCGTGACGGATCGCGTCGGAAAGGGCCTGCGCAACGCTCCGCGCGACGCGCTCATCGCCGATTCGGTGCATCCCGGCATGCGCGGCAGAGCGTTCGGCCTGCGCAGCGCGGCAGACAACGCGGGTGCGCTCATCGGGCCACTGATCGCGTTCGTTTTGGTGCAGTGGGCCGGGCTTTCGCTACGAAGCGTGTTCTGGATTGCCGCCATTCCCGGCGTCGTCACCATCGTCGTCGCCGCCGTCGGCGTTCGAGAAGTCGCGCGACATTCAGCGGTCGCGAAGAAGGCCGAGCTTCGCACCGGGATGGGCTCGCGCTTCTGGTCGTTCCTCCTCGTCATGCTGATCTTCACACTCGGCAACTCCACCGACGCGTTTCTGCTGTTGCGTGCAAAGCAGCTTGGCGTTCCCGTCGCGCTCGCGCCGATTCTTTGGGCGTTGCTCAACGGCGTGAAGAGCATTTCGAACGTGCCGGGCGGTGCGCTATCGGATCGCATCGGCCGTCGCCCCGCGCTCATCGCCGGCTGGATCGTGTATGCCGCTGTGTACCTGCTCTTCGGACGCGCGACGCAAGCGTGGCACGCTTGGGGCCTGTTCGCGCTGTATGGCATCTTTTTCGGCTTGACGGAAGGCGCGGAGCTCGCGTTGGTAGCCGACGAGGTGCCCGTCAACCGACGAGGCGCAGCATTCGGGTGGTACTATCTCGCGATCGGCATCGGCGCGCTGCCGGCTTCGATTGGATTCGGCATTCTCTGGGACCGCTATGGCTCGCCAACGGCGTTCAGCGTCGGAGCGATCCTGGCGGTGCTTGCCGCCGTGGGACTACTGCTGTTGCCCGGGCGTCAACAACAGCGCGAGCCCGGGCGGCTGTAACGATCGACCAGCCGTTGGCGGGTGAACTCTTCCTCCGTCAGCGGCTCCGCGCCTGGATGATGCGCGCGAACGTGTGCGACGTATCGCTCGTAGTCCGGCACACCGATGATCGTGCGAACCACGCATGCCGCGCGCTCGATACGTTCGCGCGCGGATTGCACGGCCTCTCGTGGCGTCATTCGAAAGCTCCCTCCGCTCAATCGCCCGTGACGGCGATTGCACCGTCGAATGGAACTTCGGAAGATACGACCGCCTTTCGTCCCGCAAGCACTGCGTACCACTCACGGAAGCTATCCGCCAAGATCACGATGACGGAAAGCATGAAGAACGCAGCGACGACCGCGTCCAGATAATCATTGAAGATGATGCGGTGAGCGTCGGAAACCGTCTTGATCACCGCCGGCAGCGTGTTGCTGTCGATCTGGCTCTGGATCAGCTTGGCGTGCGACAAAAAGCCGAGCTTCACGTCAGGCGAGAACATCTTCTGCCAACCCGCGGTCATGCACACGATCGTCAACCACGTGAGCGGCAGCAGCGTGACGAAGGAATACCTCGCCTTGCCCATCTTGATGAAGACAGTCGTCGCGACGCACAACGCCACGGTCGCCAGGAGCTGATTCGAGATTCCGAATAGCGGCCAGAGTGAGTTGATGCCGCCGAGAGGATCCGTGACGCCCTGGTAGAGGAAGTGGCCCCACATCGCGACGATGATCCCGCTCGACAACACAATCGCGGGATACCACGACACTCGGCCGATCGGTTCCCAGAGATGTTTGCCGAGATCCTGAATCATGAAGCGGCCCACGCGCGTGCCGGCGTCGAGCGTCGTCAGGATGAACAGCGCCTCGAACATGATGGCGAAGTGATACCAGATCGCCATCGCCTCGTTGCCGCCGAGAACGTTCGAGAAGAGCTGCGCCATGCCGAGCGCCAAGCTTGGAGCGCCGCCCGTGCGCGACAGCAGCGTGCTCTCGCCGACCTGCTTGGCGAGCGTCTCCATGTCGGCCGGGTTGAGCGTGAAGCCCCAATGCCGCACCGCTTCTGCTGCACTCGCCGCCGTCGTGCCGATCGCGCCGGCGGGCGCATTCACCGCGAAGTAGACGCCCGGGGTGAGCGCGCAAGCCGCGATGAGCGCCAACACGGCGACGAGCGATTCCATGATCATGCTGCCGTAGCCGATCATGCGCGCATCGGGCTCACTCGCCAACATCTTGGGTGTCGTGCCCGACGACACGAGCGCGTGGAATCCGGAGATCGCGCCGCACGCGATGGTGATGAACGCGAACGGGAAGACCTTTCCCGCGAACACTGGACCCGAGCCGTCGGTGAATTGCGTCAGCGCCGGCATATGGAGCGGCGGCAGCGTGATGATGATGCCGGCCGCCAGGGCAACGACCACGCCGATTTTGACGAACGCGGAGAGATAGTCGCGCGGTGCGAGGAGCAGCCAGACCGGGAGCACCGATGCGGCGAAGCTGTAGCCCATCACCATGAACGCGACGGTGATGCCGCTGAACGTGAACACCGGCGCGAGCGATGCACTCTGACTCACCGCTTGGCCGACGTACAGCGCGGCGATGATCAACACGATGCCGATTGCGCTGGCCTCGAGCACCTTGCCAGGCCGGAACCAGCGGAGATACACGCCCATTCCGATCGCGATCGGGATCGTGAGGCCGATCGTCACGATGCCCCACGGGCTCGCCTTGAGTGCATTGACGACGACCAGCGCCAACACCGCGAGCAGCACGACCATGATACCGAGCACTGCGACGAGCGCGGTCATACCCGCGACCGGACCGATCTCCTCGCGCGCCATGGCGCCGAGCGATTTGCCATTGCGGCGCACGGAGGCGCAGAGAATGACGAAGTCTTGCACCGCACCGCCCAACGCGACGCCGACGATGATCCAGATGACGCCGGGCAGATAGCCGAACTGCGCCGCGAGCGTTGGTCCGACGAGCGGTCCAGGTCCGGCAATCGCTGCGAAATGATGCCCGAACACGACCCATCGATTGGTCGGCACGAAGTCGCGTCCGTCATCCATGCGCACGGCCGGCGTCGTTCGCCTCGCGTCGAGCGCGAAGACCTTCGCGGCGATCAGCTTGCTGTAGAACCGATACGCGATCGCGTATACGGACACGGCGGCAGTCAGGAGCCATGCGGCGCTGATGGTTTCGCCGCGGCTCAACGCGAGCCGCGCAAACGCGGCAGCGCCGAGCGCCGCGACGACCAACCATACACCCGCGCGGACCAGCTTCGACATGAGGGGGATGCTCCGGTGAGGTCGTGGAGAAAGTGCGGGTCGGAACGCACAACAACAAGGGTGCCCAACCGCAAATCGCGTCTGTTCGCTACTTTCCACGGATGCGACGGCTACCGCTTGCGAGTCTTACGATGGCCTTCCTCGCCGGATGCGGCGGCGGAAAGGCGCAAACCGCGCCCGAACCGGCTGAGCACTCGCTCGCCAATCTGGCGGCGCAGCACATCGCGCTCCTCCCGACGTATTCGGTCCGTGTGGTTCAGGGACTTTCGTGGGGGTCGATCGGCCGCCCGTCCGACGTGCAGAAAACGCTGGACGCCGATCTCGTGGCCGCGCTCGACGAGCACAACATCCACAAGACGTGGATCTATCCCACCGATCTCGAGCAGAGCTACAAGCGGAACCCCACCTACGCGACGGATCCCTCGGCGCTCGCTGAAGAGCCGCTTCGCTCGCCGCGGCTCGAGCTGGAGCAACGACTGCCTGAACCGTTCGCGTCGCAGTTGCGCACGTTGGTCGCGCTGCACGATGACGTGAGATACGCGCTCGCGCCCGTGGAGTTGCGGATCGAACAAGCCGGCACCGGCGGCCGCGGTGTGCTCCGCGTTGTCCTTCTGGACGCCCGGCTTTCCAAGGTCACGTGGATTGGGGAGTTCGCGAGTGATACGCTGCACGCCTATGGTCCGGCGATCACCGCGGGCATTGCATCGAAATTCGCGAGCGCGGTGGCGTCGCAGTAGACACGTTTCACCGAGCCGAGTGACATAGATTCCGCACTCACCTTACCGTAGAAAATGGCAACTGTAGTTACCCTCATTCCTGGCGACGGCATTGGCCCGTCCATCAGCAACGCCACCGTCAAAATCCTCAAAGCCGCCGGCGCCGACATCGAGTGGGACACGCAAGTCGCGGGCATGGCTGGCGTCGCTCGATACGGCGATCCGATACCTGACGCCACACTCGATTCCATCAAGCGAACGCGCCTCGCGCTCAAAGGACCGCTCGAGACACCGGTCGGTGAAGGCTATCGCTCGATCAACGTCGCGCTTCGAAAGACCTTCGATCTCTACGCCAACGTTCGGCCCGCGCACACGATCGTTCCGGGCGGACGGTACCAGAATCTCGATCTCGTGCTGATTCGCGAGAACACCGAGGGTCTGTACGTCGGCATCGAGCACTATGTGCGCGTCGGTGACGATCCGCGCGCCGCGGCGGAGTCCGTCGCGATCATCACGCGATCGGGGTCCGAGCGCATCGTGCGATATGCGTTCGAGTACGCGGTGCGCCACAATCGCAAGAAGGTCACGCTCGTGCACAAGGCGAACATCCTCAAGTTCTCACAGGGGCTGTTCCTCGACACGGGCCGCATGGTCGCGCGCGACTTTGCGGGCAAGATCGAGTTCGAGGAGCGCATCGTCGACGCAATGGCGATGAACCTCGTGCTCCACCCGGAGCGGTTCGATGTCATCGTGACCACGAACCTGTTCGGCGACATTCTCTCCGATCAGATCTCCGGTCTCGTTGGCGGACTCGGGTTGGCGCCGGGCGCGAACATCGGCGTGAACGGCGCGATCTTCGAGGCCGTCCATGGCACGGCGCCGGACATTGCCGGGAAGGGAATCGCCAATCCAGGCGCCGTCGTGCTCGCGGCGTGCATGCTGCTCGACCACATTGGCGATTCCGATCGCGCGAACCGAATTCGGTCCGCCCTTGAGACCACGATTCGCGAGGGGAAGACCGTCACGCACGACCTCGGCGGATCTGCGACCACTGACGAGTTCACCGACGCCATCATCGCCAAGCTGTGACGACTGTCGATCCCGGCGCTGTCACCACGCTGTTCCACTGCTCCGATCTGCACTTCGGGCACCCCGCGGTTCCCGAGCAATACGAGGCGATCGAAGCGCTGATCCAGGAACGGAAGTACGATGTGGTGGCCGTGTCGGGCGACGTGTCGCAGCGGGCGCGCGCCGGCGAGTTCCAGCGTGCGCGTGAGTTTCTCCGGCAGGCCGAGCGTGTAAGTCGAACGCTCGTCGTTCCCGGCAATCATGACGTCGCGTGGTGGCTCGCACCGCTCGGCTTCGGTGATCCCAATCGGATGTACGCGAAGTATCGGGCGTACATCAGCCGCGATCTCGAGCCCGTGCTGCGTGTGGGTGGCGCCACTCTCGTCGGGTTGAACACATCGCAGGGCGTGATTCTCAAGACGCTCACCTGGAATCTCCGCGACATCTCGATCATTGGTCATCTGACTCGCGGTCAACTCGCGCGCGCGCAGGCCGACTTCGAGAGCTCTCGCGAGACCGACGCACGCGTAGTCGTGATGCACCACAATCCAGTGAAAGGCGAGCTGTCCCAGCGCCACGGGCTCAAGAACACGCAGCGAATTCTGGGCGCATTCGCTGAGATGCACGTCGATCTCGTGCTGTGCGGCCACGATCATCAGGAAGCCGTGCACTACATCGAGCACACCAAACGCGGCACTGTGATTTCGACGGCGGGCACCATCAGCAATCGCTCGCGCGGCGGGCGGCCCAGCTCCGTGAACAGCATTCGTATCACCCCGCGGGAGATCGAAGTTTCTACGCTGATGTGGTCGGACGAGCACCGCACCTTCGCACAAGGGCCGGTGAAATGCTTCGTGCGCTGACGTCGGCGCTGTTTCGCCGCGGGCGAGACACGTCGCAGCTCACGTTCGAGTTGGATGCCGCGCCGCGCGACGGTGAGGAATTGCTCGCGCGATTGCGGTCGCTCGGCCTCAAGCGGATCGGACAGTGCACGCTCACCAGAAACCGCAACGTGATGGTGAGCTTTCGCGGGAACGAGCTGCGCGTCCATCACGGATATCTCGCGGCGCCGATCGACGTGCACCAGGCGATCGTGACGTTCATCGAAGGACGGACGCGCAACGAGCGAAAAATCGCGCAGCGCAGGATCGTTTCGTTCGAGATCAAATCATCGGGCCCGCCGTCGCGGCGCGAGCGCACACGCCCCGAGGATGCACCGGCGGCTGCGAAGCTCGTGGAATGGCATGCGCGCTACAACGCCGAGCACTTCGGCGGATTGCTCAAAACGATTCCCGTGCGCGTGTCGCGACGAATGCGTAGCCGGCTCGGACACTACACGGCGGCAGCGAACGGCAATTCCGGCGAGATTGCGATCAGCTGGCGGCATCTGCGACGTCACGGCTGGCAAGAAGCTCTGGACACGCTGCTTCACGAGATGGTGCACCAGTGGCAGGACGAGACTGGGCGCACGCTCGATCACGGCGCCGCGTTCCGTGCGAAGGCGCGTGAGCTCGGCATTACCGCGGCGGCCAAGCGCGGAGTGACTCGGTCCTAGGGCAGCTTTCTCGATCGCGCGAGGGCTGCGGGGCCGTTCATCGCTGATTCGCGCGACATTCGTCCTAGATACGCGGCGGTCTCACCGTGCGCTCCGAGGGGCTTAGATTCATCGCATGCTCGACTTCTATAACATCGATAGCCTGCTCTCCGAAGAAGAGCGCGCGATTCGCGACAGCGTGCGCCGCTTCGTTGATGAGAAAGTCCTGCCCGTCATCGGCAAGGCCTACGTCGAAGGACGCTTTCCGCGCGAGATCCTCCCCGAGATGGCGGAGCTCGGCGTGTTCGGCGCGAACCTGCCGGAGGAATACGGCTGTGCGGGCCTGAACAACGTCGCGTACGGCCTAATCAACCAGGAGCTCGAGCGCGGCGATTCGGGGATTCGCTCCTTCGCGTCCGTGCAAAGCTCGCTCGCGATGTATCCGATCTACGCATTCGGAAGCGAAGAGCAGCGAAGGCGGTATCTGCCGAAGATGGCGAAAGGCGAGATCATCGGCTGCTTCGGCCTGACGGAACCGGATTACGGATCGAATCCGTCCGGAATGATCACGATGGCCCGCGAGCAGAAAGACGGAACGTGGCTGCTCAATGGCGCCAAGATGTGGATCACCAACGGATCCACCGCGAACATCGCCGTCGTGTGGGCGAAGACGAACGGCGACAAGGATGACAAATCGATTCGCGGTTTCGTCGTTCCCACGGACAGCAAGGGCTTCAAGGCCAAGGATCAGAAGGGAAAGCTGTCGCTTCGCGCGAGCGATACGAGCGAGCTCGTATTCCAGGATGTGCAGCTTCCCGCGGACGCGCTGCTGAGCGGCTCAGGAGGTCTCAAGAGCCCGCTCATGTGCCTCACACAGGCTCGCTACGGCATTTCCTGGGGCGCGCTTGGAGCGGCAATGGCGTGCTTCGAGGAGGCGGTCACCTACTCGAAGAATCGCGTGATGTTCGATCGTCCGATTGGCGGCTTTCAGATCCAGCAAGAGCGGTTGGCCGACATGCTGACCGAGATCGTGAAAGGCCAGCTCGTGTCGCTTCACCTCGGGCGCCTGAAAGATGCCGGCACGTACACGCCGCAGCAGGTGTCGCTTGCGAAGCGGAACAACGTGAGCATCGCGACGGACATTGCCCGTGAAGCTCGGCGGCTCCTGGGTGCGAATGGCATCCTCGCCGAATACGCGTCCATGCGGCACATGGAGAACCTCGAGAGCGTGTATACCTACGAGGGGACCCACGACGTTCACAGCTTAATCCTGGGACAGGCCGTCACTGGCTTGAACGCGTTCAAGTAAGGGACCAGTCATCCCGAGCGACGCGAGGGATCTGCACTTAAACCGTTGTGGGAAATGCAGATCCCTCGCTGCGCTCGGGATGACAACCTGGCAAGTTTTTTGGTTCTTGACCGAAGAGCCCGTGAGTATCACTGTACTGTATCACCAATACAGTGAGGAACAATGCGTCTCTCCAAGTTGCTGGCTGCTGCTGCCCTGAGCGCGATCGTTGCGCCCGGGCTTCGCGCGCAGAGCGCCGATCCCGACGACGCTGAAAAGGCCATTCGTACGAGGCTCAAGAACGATCTGCGGAATCTCGTGACCGCGCAGGAGTCGTACTACGCGTCGCACAGCGCGTATGCCGACGTCCTGGGCAACCTTGCCTTTCGTCCGTCGAACGGCAGCGAAGTCAGTCTCGTAGCGACACAGAACAATGCGTGGGCGGCGGTCGCATCCGATCCGTCGTGGCCGGGAAAGTCGTGCGTGATCTTCATCAATCTCGCCGAGAAGTACCGGCCGAAGACGCTTCAGGAAAAGCGCTCCGGCGAGACGAACGACGAAGGCCGACCGCTGTGCGACGGAGATTCAAAGTCAGACAAGTAACGAGCTTCGGCGACTGACAAAGCTCCCCTCGCTCGGCTAACTTTTGCCTGCAACCAACCCGAGCGAGGTTCGGCGGTGAAAATTGCCGTCTGCATCAAGCGAACTCCGGACTCGGAGTCGCGGTTCAGAATCGCCAGTTCAGCGACGTCGATCGACGAGACTGGCCTCAAATTCGACATCGACGATTTCGCCGGCTACGCCGTCGAAGTCGCGTTGCAGTTGAACGAGAAACAGGGTTCCTCCGCTTCGCATCAGGACAAGCCGGGGGAAACGGTCGTCATCGCCGTGGGCCCTGACCTCGTCCAGGAAACGCTGCGGAAAGCGATGAGCATGGGCGCCGACCGCGCCGTGCAACTCAAGACGGACGCGGTGCCGTACGACGGCATCGCGGTCGCAAAGGCCCTCGCCGCGGAGCTCAAGACGGGCGGGTTCGATCTCGTCCTCTTCGGCAAACATGCCTTTGACACGTCATTCGGCGTCGTCGGTACGGCGACCGCCGAGTTGATGGGCATCCCGTGCGTGACGGCGGCGTCATCGCTGGAGATCAGTGGTGGACGAGGCAAGGCTCGCCGCGAGCTCGAGGGAGCGGCTGAAATCGTCGACTTCCCGCTTCCGGCGGCCGTCACGATCGACGAAGGCATCGCGCGCCCGCGATATCCGTCGCTCAAGAACATCATGGCCGCCAAGAAGAAGCCGCTCGAAGTGAAGCCGGCGCAGCTCGGCCAAACGCGAGTGACGGTAAAGTCGATGGAGCTGCCTCCGGACCGTCCCGCGGGACGAATCATCGGGGAAGGCGTGGCCGCGGTGCCCGAGCTGATCCGTTTGCTACAAACCGAAGCGAAGGTCTTGTAAATGCCGAACGTCTTAGTCTTTGCTGAAACGCGAGCCAACACGCTTCGGAAGGTCGCGCTCGAGGTTACGAGCGCCGCGCGTGCGCTTGTCGACTCGCTCGGCGGGGGAGAGGTTCACGCGCTCGTCGCCGGAACGCCGGGTGTGGCATCCGTTGCTGAAAAACTCGGCGAGTATGGCGCCGATGTCGTGATCGCGGTGGAACACGCCGCGTTCGCCCAGTTCGACCGCGAGGCCGTCTCGGCCAGCATCGCCGCGCGCGCTGGCGCGCAGTCGTATCGGGCGATCGTGCTGGGGTTTTCCGCGCAAGGGCGTGATGTCGGCCCTCGCGTCGCCGCAAAGCTCGATGCCCCAATCGCTGCCGATGTGACGGACATTCGCGCGTCGGGTGACAGCGTTGTCGTGAAGCATCCCGCGTACGCGAACAAGGTGATCGTTTCGCTGGAAGTGAAGGGAGCGCCGTGTGTGTTGTCCGTGCGCCCGAGTGCATTCGTGGCGACGGCCTCGCCGCGCACCGTGCGGACGGAGGCGATGGCGCCAGCGAGCGACCCCAGTGCGTCGCGCGTGGTCGTGAAAGAGGTGATCGAAGGCGGAAAGGGACGCATTGATCTTGGTGAGGCGCCGGTGATCGTCTCTGGTGGTCGCGGCCTCAAGGCGCCGGAGAACTTCAAACTGGTCGAAGAGCTTGCGGCGGCGTTCGGCAATGCCGCGGTGGGTGCGACGCGCGCCGTCACGGACGACGGCTGGCGGCCGCACAGCGATCAGATCGGCCAGACTGGGCGCCAGGTCAGTCCGCAGCTCTACGTCGCGGTGGGCATTTCGGGCGCCATCCAGCATCTCGCCGGCATGCGCACGTCGAAGACGATCGTCGCGATCAACAAGGACAAGGAAGCACCGATCTTCAAAGTCGCCGACTACGGCATCGTGGGTGACGTGCTCGAGGTGGTTCCGGCGCTGACGAACGCGGTGCGCGCGGCAAAAGCCGGACATTGATGTCCGCATCGAACGGCCTGTTTCTCGTCATTGCGGTCATCGGCGCGGGATTTTTCGCGCTGAACGTCGAGCGGCTCGTCACGTACATGCGGCTCGGCCAGCCGGATCCGCGCACCGATCATCCGCTCGTGCGCATCAAGAATCTGCTGACGATCGGCATCGGCCAGTCCAAGATTTTCCGCGACAGCGTGGCCGGGCCGATGCACGCGCTGATCTTCTGGGGCTTCATGGTGTTGACCGCGGGCACGGTCGAGATCATGATCCAGGGCGTCTTCAGCAAGTTCTCATTCGCGCAGATCCTGCCTGATCCGATCTACAAGCTGTACGCGTTCTCGCAGGATGTCTTCGCGGTGCTCGTCATCGCTGCCGTGGCGTTCGCGCTGTACCGGCGGCTCGTGGTGCATCCGCGGCGGCTCGAGGGAGACAACCTCGAACACACCGACGCCCTGATCATTCTCAGCATGATCGGCGGACTGATGGTGACGCTGCTCCTCGCGAACGGCTGCTCCTATCTGGTCGATCCAGCCTCAGTTGGTCCGGAAAAGCCCGCGTCGCGGCTCGTTGCAGCAGCCATTGCTCCCATCAGCGCGCATCCGGCGCTTGGCGCGTCGACGTTCTTCTGGATGCACGCGCTCCTGATCCTGACCTTCCTGAATTACCTGCCGTACTCCAAGCACCTGCACGTCGTCACCTCGCTCATCAACGTGTATCTGTCGAACACGAGCGGGCCGGGCACGATCGGCGCGATGCGGCCGATGGATCTGGAGGCGGATGTCGAGGCGTTCGGAGCCGCGGACGTTCAGCAGCTGACGTGGAAGAACCTGCTCGATGGATATTCGTGCACGGAATGCGGCCGCTGCACGGCGGCGTGTCCGGCCAACATCACGGGAAAACCACTCAGTCCGCGAAAGATCGTCGTCAACACGCGCCAGCGGTTGATGGAGGAGGGGCCGCTGGCGAGCGGCGATCGCATGGAGTTTTCGCACCCGCATCTGGTGCACGGGGAAGGTGCGGACGCCGGCGCAACGACGGCGAAGGATGTGGCGGAGCATCGGCTGCTCGACACCTACATCACGGACGAGGAATTGTGGGCGTGCACGAGCTGCCGCGCGTGCGTGCAGGAGTGCCCGGTGTCGATCGATCAGCTGGATATCATCAATGAGATGCGGCGGTACCTGGTCCTCTCGGAATCGCGATTCCCCGAAGAGGTGCAGCCCGCGTTCGAGTCGTTGGAGCGCAACGGCTCTCCGTGGGCGTTCAATCCAGCGGATCGCGCGGATTGGGCTCAGGGACTCGATATCCCCACGATGGCCGAAGCGGTCGAGCAGGGCCGCCGTCCCGACATTCTGTTCTGGGTCGGCTGCATGGGGTCGTTCGACGACCGAGCGAAAAAGATTACCGTGGCTTTTGCGAGAATTCTCAAGGCGTGCTCGATCGACTTTGCCATTCTCGGCCAGGAAGAGCACTGCCACGGCGATCCGGCGCGTCGCATGGGCAACGAGTATCTCTACCAGATGCTCGCGAAGGATACGATCGGCACGCTCGACCGCTACGAGGTGAAAACGATCGTGACGAGCTGCCCACATTGCTTCCATCAGCTCGGCAACGAGTTTCCGCAGCTCGGCGGCAACTACGAGGTCATTCACCACTCGACCTTCATCGAGCGGCTGCTCCAGGACGAGCGCGTTCCGCTCCAGTCGGAGGAAGGCAAGCGACTGACCGTCGCCTACCACGACTCGTGCTACCTCGGCCGGTACAACGAGATCTACGACGCGCCGCGCGAGACGCTTCGACGAGCGCTTCCAGTCGTCAACCTCGTTGAGCCGCCGCGCACCAAGGACCGCGGTTTGTGCTGCGGAGCAGGCGGCGGCAGAATGTTCATGGAGGAGCGGACGGGGAAGCGCATCAACATCGAGCGCACGGAGGAACTTCTGGCCACCGGTGCCGAGACGATCGCAGTCGCCTGTCCGTTCTGTATGACGATGATGAGCGATGGTGTGAAGGCAATCAACTCCGATGTGCCGGTGTTGGACATTGCCGAGGTGGTCGCGACGCAGCTCGCGCACGAATAAGAAGTTCAGCGAGCAGATGCACGACGAGGGGCCCGCGGTTCTCGCGGGCCCCTCGTCGGCCTTATTCAGCGACCGTGCACTCCTATGGCTTGGTCGGCGGGCGACTGAGCACGGTTTTCGGAGTCACGCTTCGCGTTGTCGAGACGCCGCTCGGAAATGTGCGGATCTGCTGCTGGCTGAGAGCGGGAACGATGGTCACCTGCGCGCAACCAGATTGAGTGCCCAACACAGCGCAAACGGAGAACGTAGCCGGCGACGGAATCGTCGCTGGCGCCCTGTAGAATCCTTCGACACCGATCTTGCCGAACACGATGTCGCCGCCGGCGACGCCGTTGACCGACCAGGTGTACTGCTTCGGGTCCGTTCCGCCCACGACAGTGAAGCGCGTTAGCTGATTCGGGACGAGTTCGATGGTCGCCGGCGTCAGGACCAAGCCCCCGCCGCCACTACCACCGCCACCGCCGCCACCGCCGCCACCGCCGCCACCGCCGCCACCGCCGCCACCGCCGCCACCGCC
>Ga0070679_100000771_pt1 | contig 27790 bp, 26 predicted proteins | sample KBSC63BmetaG_FD_65652 | JGI IMG/M metagenome (GOLD analysis project Ga0070679, IMG submission 65652) | Corn rhizosphere microbial communities from Kellogg Biological Station, Michigan, USA - KBS C6-3B metaG | ecosystem: Host-associated > Plants > Roots > Rhizosphere | place: USA: Michigan... | reverse complement strand
CCGGCGATCAAGGATTACGAGCAGGTCGATCGCGAGATCGCCGGCACGCTCCGGCCGACGCTCGGCTGGTTTGCCGCGCTGGGCATCGCGATCCTCTGCATGCTCATTGGCGCGACCACGTGGACGTACCAGATCCACGAAGGCCTCGGCGCGGCAGGGTATCAGCCGCCGGTGATGTGGGGCGTCTACATCATCACCTTCGTGTTCTGGGTCGGTATCGGTCACGCCGGCACGCTGATCTCGGCGATTCTGTATCTCTTCCGCGCCGGTTTCCGCACGAGCATCTATCGCGTGTCCGAGGCGATGACGGTGTTCGCCGTCATGACGGCAGGTCTCTTCCCGATCCTGCACCTCGGGCGGCCGTGGAAGTTCTTCTTCCTGATTCCGTATCCGAACTGGCGGCTCATCTGGCCGAATCCCAAGAGCCCGCTCGTGTGGGACGTGTTCGCGATCCTCACGTACCTCACGATCTCGAGCACCTTCCTCTACATCGGTCTGATCCCGGACATCGCGATCCTTCGTGACCGCGAGAAGAATCCGGTGCGTAAGGCGATTCTCGCGACGCTGTCACTCGGGTGGCGGAACTCGGATCGCGAATGGCGGCATTTCACGCGTGCGTACCTGTTCCTCGCCGCCTTCGCGACGCCGCTCGTGCTCTCGGTGCACTCCGTCGTGTCGTTCGACTTCGCGATGGCGCTGACGCCTGGTTGGCACGCGACGATCTTCCCGCCGTACTTCGTCGCCGGCGCGATCTTCTCCGGTATCGGGATGGTGTTCACCATCGCCATTCCGCTGCGGAAGGCATTCAAGCTCGAGCACTACATCACGCTCAACGATCTCGACGCCGCGTCGAAGCTCTGCCTCTTCACGTCGATGGTCGTCGGACTCGCGTATCTCACCGAGTTCCAGGTCGCGTGGATGAGCGGCAACCGGTTCGAGCAGGACTACTTCTGGAACCGCGTGTTCGGCCAGTGGGCGTGGGCTGCGTGGATCATGCTCATCTGCAACATGGTCCTGCCGCTGTCGCTCTTCAGTCAAAAGCTCCGCCGCAATCCGACTTGGCTGTTCATCCTGTCGTTGTTCATCAACCTCGGCATGTGGTTCGAGCGGTTCGTCATCGTCGTCCCGTCGCTGTCGCACGAGTTCGAGCCTTGGCAATGGGGCTCGTACAAGCCGACATGGGTGGACTACGGGATTCTGCTCGGCAGCTTCGGCTGGTTCTTCATGTGGTTCCTGCTCTTCATCAAGCAGTTGCCGGCGATGGCGATGTCGGAGATCAAGGAGGTCATACCGCCGCGCATGAAGCACCCCGATCCACAGCTCGAACACGAGCTCGACGTCGGCTATCCGCACCCGTCGGAGACGGGTGAATACGGCACCGCCTGAGGAGAAGGGGAGACACCGAATGCAAGGCGTACTTGGAGCATTCCACGAGATCGACTCGGCGCTGCACGCGATCGAAGAGCTGAAGAAAGAACGCTTCGGCGACATCACCGTGTTCACACCGACGCCGCGCCATGAGTTCGAGCATGCCATGTCGCACGCGCCAAGCAAGGTCCGCATCTACACGCTCATCTTCGGTCTCGCCGGCGTGACGTTCGGCTATTGGATTCCGGTGTGGATCTCGGACTATTGGCCGCTCGTCGTCGGTGGAAAGCCGGTGGCGAGCTGGGTGCCGTACACGATTCTCGGTTTCGAGGTAATGGTGTTGATCGGCGGTCTCGCGACCGTATTCGCCATGTTCGCGCTTTCACGCGTTCCACGCTTGACGATGACCGTTGGCTACGACCCGCGCTTCAGCGGTGGGCACTTCGGCGTCTGGGTGGTGACCGATCCGAACCGCGCCGACTCGGCGATGGACATTCTGAAGAAGAACGGGGCCGAGGAGGTGCGACGTGAGCGCTAGTCGCGTGTCTCGCATCTCGCGCGTGCTGCCTGTCCTGCTGTTGAGTGCCTGCAGCTGGTTCACAGATTTCAAACAGCAGCCGAAGATCGATCCGTGGGAGTCCCCAGCGGACACGATTCCCCCGCGCGCGAATCCGCAAGCGTCCGTGCCGACGGTTGGCACCGCGGCGCCGGGCTTCGAGTACAATCGCCTTCCGATGCCGCAGAGCATCGCGGCGATGGCTGCCATTCCGAACCCGGTGCCGGCGGATTCGGCGTCGGTGAACCGCGGCCGCATCGAATTCCAGATCAACTGTGCCGTTTGTCACGGGCCGCTCGGCATGGCCAATGGTACGGCGACGAAGTACGGAATGGCCGGCATCGCCATTGGCGCCGGATCCAACGCCGCCAACAGTCTTGCCGACGGCTACATCTTCGGGATGATTCGCAACGGGCGGGGCTTGATGCCGCCGTACAATCGCATCGAGGAGTCCGATCGCTGGGACATCGTGAACTACCTGCGATCGATCCAGGGGAAGGGCACCATCGCCGCCGACACCATCCATGGTCGACCGGGAGAGACCGGCGCGCTCGTTCCCGGCGCATCGCGCATGGGCCCGACAATGCCGTCGCCGTATTTCAACCCGCGCGCCGTGCCGACGTCGCAGCCGTCGGCGCCGCCCATCACGCCGACCGACACGACGAAGAAGCCGGAGCGTAAGCCGTGAGCATTCATCCCGTACGCGAGTGGACTCCCGAGGAAGCCCTCGCCGCGACGAGCGCGGAGATTCCCGGTTGGCTCAAGGCCACCGTGCGTGCGTTCGCTGGCATCGGGCTCATTGTCTTCATCGTCGGCATTCTCGTGGCTCCGGATCGGGCGTGGCGCGCGTTCCATGCCAACTGGCTGTTCTTCGCCGCGCTCTCCAGCGCCGGCGTCACGTTCGTCGCGGTGCAGCGGATCACGACGGCGCGCTGGTCGCGCCACGTCATTCGCTTCATGGAGGCGTACGTCGCGTTCCTACCGGTGGCGTTCGTATTCCTGCTGCTGACGCTCTTCGCCGGCCGGGGCCAAGTCTTTCCGTGGGCGCACGAGGCGTATCCGTCGCCCGAAAAGGCGACCTACTACAACGGCGCGTTCCTGACGATTCGCGATATCGGGATCTTCGCGCTGATGACGATACTCGGCTGCTGGTACATCTACACGTGCCTGCGCCTCGACGTCGGCCGGATTCCCGAATGGGGCGCCAAGTGGGCCGCGGGGCTGCGAGAACGCATGCGCGCCGGCTTCGGCGACGAACGACGCGAAATCCATTCGACGCATTCGCTTCAGGGCAAGCTCGCCGTTTTCTCGGTGCTCCTGTTTGCGTACGGCTGGTCGGTGCTGTCGTGGGATCTGTCGATGGGGCTCTCGCTTCATTTCCAGAGCACGCTGTACAGCTGGTGGTTCTTCATGGGCGCCTGGTTGTGCGCGCTCATGCTCTTTTCGCTGATCACGATGGCGTGGAACAAGCGACTCGCCGGCGCGGACGGGCTGATTCAGACGGTCCATTTCCACGACATCGGCAAGCTCTGCTTCGCGTTCACGGCGTTCTGGGGTTACCTGACCTTCGGCCAGTACCTCGTCATCTGGTACGGCAATCTGGGCGAAGAAACGTTCTTCATGCACCTCCGTCTCAGCCCGCCGTGGACGTGGGTCACGGTGGCCTCGGTGATCCTCGTCTTCTTCGCGCCGTTCTTCGGGTTGTTGTCGCGCGCGGCGAAGGTGTACCGTCCGACGATGGTGCTGTTCGCGTTGTCGAGCCTCGTCGGCATGTGGCTGATGCGGTACGTCGAGGTCTATCCGTCCGGCTACGGCGTCGTCCCCTCGCTCCCCTTCGGTATCTGGGAGATCGGTGTCGCGTTCCTCTATCTCGGCGCGTGGGGCTGGTGCTACATCGCGTTCATGGATGCCTTTCCGCGCATCCGCGTGACGCTGTCGACGTCGGAGTATCGGGATGAGGTTCAAGTCCCGGTGAACCCGGAGACGATGGAGCCGCTGCCGGCGCACGAATAGCCCTGCCGTCATCCGGAGGATCTAGTGTGAATTGCCTGTGGCAGGCCACGAGCAAGGACACTAGATCCCCGCTCGCTGCGCTCGCGGAGGATGACGGCCCTCCCTCAAGATGACAGCTATGCGCGGTCGAGGAGCTCTTGCAGGCCCCGCTTCTGCATCGCGCCGGTATGCCGCGCCGCTTCCTTCCCGCCGCGAAACACGATCGTCGTCGGAATGCCGCGAATATCGAACTGCTGCGCGGTTTTCTGCGACCGATCCGTATCGAGCTTCGCGACCAATGCCGTGCCCTGCCGCTCGCGCGCGAGCTCGTCGACGGCGGGCGCCATCATCTTACACGGCCCACACCAGTCCGCGTAGAAGTCGACCATCACCGGGATCTCGCTCTCGGCGATCGTGCGCGCGAACGTCTCGTCGTTGAGCGGAAAGGGACGATCGAGCAGGATGGGACGGCCACACTTGCCACACTTCGGCCGATCCGCGGCTCGCGCGGCATCGACACGGTTCCAGGTGTCGCAGAATTGACAACGGATCGTCAGGTGTCGAGTCGCGGTGGTGTTCGGTGCAGTCACGAGGTCCTCGCAGTGGTTCCGCTCGTCTCGCCGGTACCATGCTCCGGCGGGGACGGATAAATTCAAATCTAGGAATCCAGTGCAAGACTTGGGGGCGTTAGCTCAGCTGGGAGAGCGCCTGGTTTGCAACCAGGAGGTCACCGGTTCGATCCCGGTACGCTCCATTGTGTAACTCGACGGCCGGCCTGCATTTGCAGCGCTGGCCGTTCGCTTTACCGAAGACGCATGATACGGCGTTGCTATGTGACACCGGCGGCGAAGAGATCGACAAGCGCAACGAAGTGTTTCTCGCCGACCTGATTCGCATGGTGCCGTCGGTGGCCATTGCCGAGAGAGGGTTTAAACAAGTCGCGGTGAACACGCGTGGCGGATGTGCATTTCAGATTGTCCTCGACGGCTTTGCGATATCGTTAACCCCCAACCTTCGGGACCTTCCGTCGCCAAAGGAGCTCGCGGGAATCGAGATCTATTCCGGTCCGGCCACGGTCCCGGTGCAGTACAAATAGGGCAAAGCGAGCTGTGGAGTCATCCTGATCTGGACCAAGCGCGGTTGAGTGGAGCGGGGGTGTAGTTGGTCGTGAATGTCTGCGCGTTTGAAGGCGGGGACTCATGAAATGCGAGCGTTGTAAGAGTGCCGAGGCGATCCTCCGGACGCTCACGACGACGAGACGCGCTGACCGTCGCCGCACCCGACGGATGGCTTGCCCGGCGACAAGAAAAGGATTAGAACGTTCTAATGTACCCATATCGCAACGGCCTTCTTGCGACGTCACTGAGTGAGTGCTAAAATGCTCGCGTCCCGATGCCGGGCGTACCGCGTTTGAGTAAACGCTGAAGTAGTCCCACCCGTCGGCCGATTCTCGGCCACACTCGCCTGGCTCTATGACAACTCGCAGCAGTGCCCCGCCTGGGCGACGCCCAGGGCGATTGGACGCGACCCTATACCGGTCGCGTGCCCGCCGTGCCACGCGCATCGGCATCCTCGTGATCGCCGTCACTGTCGTTGGAATGGTTGCCTGCAATGATCTGACCGAGTCGCGGCCGCCGTCTGCGCCGATGAGCAAGCCAGTGGTTCCGCGCCGGAGCAACGCCGTGGTGCCGGACCCAAACGGCAAGGACTCGCAGGACGATATCACGTTCATTTTGAGCATGCAGGACGCTGGTGACGGAACTATGGGAATCACGAATGCACCCTTCAATTATCCGTTTCTGACCGTGGTGAGGGTGGTTGCTCGAGGGATGGAGCACCGAACGGCGAATTATCCATACATCGGTGAAGAAATAAACCGCGGGCCCGCGGGTCACGCGGTTTTTGGCTGGTTCTATCAGAACGTCTACAGCGGCCCAAAAATCTTGGGCGTCTCAACCGACACGGCGACGGACAGTGCGTCCGCCTATTACTCCATTCAAGGCGCAGGCGCGAACCCATCTCGTTCGGGTTACGGCAAGCGGCGCTTCGACAATGCGGAGTTCAACGGCGAGCACATAACGTGCGGGCAAGACAATGCGCACCTGTGCGACACCTGGAGTGGAAATACAACATTTGAGTTCCATCGGCTTCAATCCCAAATGGCCACCTCCGCCGACTCCACTTCAGCGAGCCCGGGGTCGACGGTGACCTTCAACTGGGGTGCATCGCCAGCTGTCGTTGAGGGTCAGCAAATGCCGGTGACCGTCGACACAGGTAAGTGGGTGCCGGATCCTGACAGTTTGGGTGGCGACCCAAACGAGTTTCCATCAGGCGGGTCCGGTGGATGTGACACCTACAATCCCTGCAAACGCAAGATGCTCGGCTCTGGCACATTCATCATCAAGGCATATGTCAACGGCAAACGATACGCCGATTCGATTCACGTCTCGGTGCCGACTCTCAAACTCACTGCGAATCCCAAGTCGGTTGTCGCCGGGCAGCCCGTGACCTTCACGCCATCATGGTCGGACGGCACCGCGGTGACAGCCGCCACCATGTGGAGCTGGACCTGGACCCCCGATTCCACGAGCGGATCGACGGGCGGATGCCCGTACTACCAGGTGCCTTGCCAACGGAACGTTCAGGAACGCGGAACCATGACGGTCCGCGTAAGCCGGGGCGGCGTCATTCGAAGCGCCAAGGCGCACGTCAACGTCAGCAAATGTCCGCCGACCAATGATGCGAAGCTCGACTCTCCCGATGTCCGCGCCGGTTTTATGGACATGATGAAACTCTCTAATCCGGACTCAACGCCGGGTTCGGGGATCAACCCCGCAGACTGGGTCAATACGGGATACAAGAAGGAAAAAGCGGTTTGGATCTTCAAACGCCCCGATGGGTCGTATTACACAAGACCCGCGGAGGGTCTGGCCACAGAATGCCAGTTTCAGGCAGATAGCGAACCGGACTTTCCTTATGCGCCCGATAGTTTGGTCGGTCTGGCACACACGCACCCGTCCACTCCTGGCGATACCGTCTACGGAGCCTGCCAATCAAGGGACGCGAAAAACAGGCCTCATCCGGTTAAGCGTTATCGGGGTGACACGCAGGGGCAGGTCGGGCTAGCCACTGACGAAGCGGCCTGGGGAGGAGGAAGCGCGGCCGATTGGGCCACAGCGTTCAAGATGAAAAACATCGATCAATACATAATGACGAAAGGGGGAGACGTGTGGAGGCTCCCTGGCGGCTGGAGCGACTCCCTGCGAATGCAGGATACATCCGGGCGACACAAAAAATGGCGGACCTCAAGTTGCAAGTGGCCGTAACTCATAGCGCTGTGATAGGAGCTTTCATATGAGACTTTTTAACACGATTGCTGGTGTCTGCCTTATTGGAGTCGCGGTGTCTTCCGCACACAAAGGCGGTCGCCAATCCAACCTCCCATGCGTCACTCCCGGGACTCAGAGCCAGATAACGGTTCAGGCGATCAAACTCGAACTCGTTCGCCCAGACTCCAATGCAATCCGATTTCGGAACGCGGTTGGCATCGCCGGGGTTGACTCAAGCATTGTGGCAGTTGTGACCGACACAGTCATCTGCACGCGCATTCACCAAGTGGTAGATTCCGCGTTCCAAATAAGCCCACCAAGTGACACCGCGTACCTAGTTGTCCTGCGCGTCGGACCGCGATTCGTCTCGTTCCCGTCGGTCGGACCTTCGCAATCAGCTCTCTACATCACCGACACGAATTTCGTTTGGAAGCACTTCGTGCCCTAGGAAGCGAATCGGTAACGCACTAAACAATCGGGTCCCGTGTTCTCGAGAACAGGGGACCCGTTTTACCAGTTCCCAGTCGTTGACCGTTGCCGCGGAGGCGCGGGTCCGTCGCGGAACCGTCACGCGATGCGCTTCCAGGAATCCCATGCTTACAATATTGGCAATAGCTCTGCTCACCAGCGTCGTGGCCGTTGGTGCCGGACCGCACCGGAAGTCGGTCAGCGCATCCTCCTTGCCGTGCATGGCCCCGAGATCAGAGAGCGCTGATTGGATTCACTCGATCAACGAGAACCCTGCCGGTGCCGACTCGAGTTCCATCCGGTGGCGCAACGCGTTTGGGCTGGCCGGAGTCGACTCGGTCGCGCTGACAGTCGTCAGCGACACGCTCGTCTGCACCTCGGTGACGCTGGTGGTCGACAGCGTTTTTCATGAGCCGGCGTCCACGACCGCCTACCTCGTTGTTCTTCGTGCTGGGCCCCGGTACACCGCGTTTGCGCCGAGCGGTCAATCTCAGTCGCTGTTTAAATGAGATTCCCGTAGCGGATCTGGCAAAATTGATCCACTGAGTTTTCTCCGTCGATGGCGTAATTCGCGGTGCGAGTGATCTACGCCGCCGATTGGCGTCCGCCGATGGCGATCGGGGTTGTCCGATCGCCATCCACGTTTCTGATAGGCAATTGGTGACGCTCTAATGAGACGCGCGCACGCGCATTACGCGGACTTTCTTGCAGAACGCGGCACCGATGGCTTTCGCGGACAACCACTCGTGTCGTGGCGGTAGGCGACGAGACAGATTGAAGGTCATCCAATCGCGCTCGCCAGCAACGCGACCCTCTCTGACGATGCGCGTCAGCTTTCTCGCGGTGAGGCGCGGCGGTATCGACGGTCGTTGACATACTTGACGACCATCCGGCGGATCTGACGGGCCACTTGCTTTCGCTCTTCATCCGAGCAGCGGACGCGCTCCCAAGTGACTATGATCCAGGCCCCTTTGTCTCGACGTGGCCTCGCGCTCTTACTGCCTCCAACCTTCTTGGATTTGGGCTTCGGCTTCTTCGGCGCCGGCGGGCTCGCGCCGGAAACGACATCTACTTTTCCGCCATCGTTGGTTCCGCCATCGTTAGGCATAGGGCGTCTCCGTGACGAGGATTCAAGTTGGTAGTGGTCGCCGTCAGCTACAGGTGTCGTATACGCTACCTGGTCTGCGTTCCGTGACCGTTCCCTTGACGTTCCCCGCCACTGCTCAAGAAAAATTCCGAGGCTGCCACGCCGGCCGGAAAGGAGTCCGGTCAGCACCTCGGTGGTCGCCCCGAAGAGCGGGGCTGAACAACTATCTGTTTATTAGAGAGCGTTAATAATTGGACATAGATGCAGAGGACTGGCGAAGAGTACAGTCCGATAATAAGGTTCGTTCGAACGATCAGTTTCGATCACTCACTTTCGCGGGAGGCTCAATGGGTTTCCGATCGAAACGCGTAGCGACAGGTATCGCAGCCCTCTGCCTAATCATGGTATCCGCAGCCGCGTTCCGTGCCCCGGATGGGTGGAGCGCACGGGGTGCGCGGCCCATACCAGCCCCGAGCTTTGCGAGGCTTGAGGGAACAGCACGAGCCGTCGTCCTCTCGTACGCGCGGTCACTGGAATTCGACACATCGTATCATGCGACCGATGTGGCGCGCTTATTCACCAAGCGTGACGGCATCGTGAGCGACGGACCACTTGCGACAATCTCTCCGGAAGCTGGGATTCTGACCTCAAGTTCTGAGTCGATGAAGGGCGGCCGCATTGTGGCGCGCATCTCCAGCGACGCTGTTTTCCCGGAGCTTGGCCTCGCGAAGGGGGACAATTACCTATGGGTGGACCGTTCGGGCGGCGGCCTACGCGCCGTTATCGTTCCTGCAGATACAAGTGCGCCAGCGCACGAGTACGCGCTCAGGCAAAAGCACGTCATGGTGAATAATCGTCGTGCTGAGGCCCGCTTTAGGTGGAATGAGGCGAAAGGCAGAACGACCATCTGGGTACCGTGCGCCCAGGGTTGCTGCGAGGTAGACGTAGACTGGCCGTAGGACACCAAGCGCACCCCAGGAACCACGCTTGCGGTGAATTGGGGGGGCTCATGGGTTTAGCTCCGCCATTTTCTGGTCCTCTAATGAGACGCGCGCACGCGCATTACGGGCATTTTCTGGCACGCCTCCGCACGCATGGCTTTCGCGGATAACCAGTCGATCGTGGGGGTCACCGCTTCGATCCCGGTACGCTCCATGAGTGTATAAAGACGCGGCCACATCGCCAGCTGTGCGATTGTGGCCGCGTTCAGTTTTGGGTGCCGCTTGCACGTCCTGCTCACCGTCGCCGCTCAAGCGCGTTGGTCCGCAACGCAGATGGTCCAGAACGGCGGGATCAGTCGCGTCGTCGGGGCAGGGTGGACTTCGCCTCACCCGTCGGGTCGTCGGCGAGCATCTGCTCGTTGAGCAGTGTGAGACAGTACGCCGCCAGAGCTTCGGTATCGTATGTCGGCCCGCCATCGGCACGCCAAATGAACGTGTCCGACGGGCCCTCGATCGGACGAACGTTCAATTCACGCACGACCACGGCTGCCTCGGATCGCGGCGGCGAGCCACGACGCGATGCGACGCCGCGCCACAAAACGATCTGTAACTCCCCAAGCGCCTCGATGTCGGTCCCCTCGGCAAACCAGGAAACGCTCAAGGCAGCTGTCGGCGCCTGAAGCACGCAGCCGTTTGGCGTGCGGTGCTGCTCGATGCGAGCGGGCTCTCGCGGCGCGCGCGTCGTGGTGCGCTCCGGCGCGAGCAGCTCGAGCAGCATCTTGACCGCGCGCTGGACGGCGGCCTTTTGCTTCGTGGTGGGCGGCGTGTCCCGCTCGCCGGGCGATCCGTACGTGTAACTCATTGCCTGAAGATAGCGTGTGTAACGAGTCTTCGCGCGCCGCACCACCGCAGGTCCGTGAGAACGAATCGGGTGAAGCGGCGTGTCACCGGTGCGCGCGGGGCTTGTCTGAACGCCCTGCAATCGAGGACACGATTATGCGACACCTCACAAACGATCAAACTCTGCGAGCATGGCCGCGTTTGGCCCGGCTGCTCCCCGCGGCGCTGTTATTGACCGCAGCCGGAGCGTCCGGCTGTGGCGACTCCAGCGCCGCGCCCAACAACACCTCCACTGACATCTCCGGCACCTACGTGCTTGCCGACGTAGGGGGCAACAAGCTACCGACGTCGATCTACCAGGGGCCGTTCCCCGTCAACGGCCAGAAAATCGACGCCCGCATCGACGTCGTCGGCAGCACGCTGCTGCTGGACGCGACGCGTTACACGCTACGCATACAGTTCCAAGTCGCCGCTCAGGGTCAGACGGTTCCACTGAGCGTCATCGATTCGGGCACCTACAACAAGACCGCGGAGGTGCTCTCGTTCGCGTCGGCAGACCAGAGGGTCGGCCGCCTCGCGGGCAGCATCCAGAGCGGCGACCTGAAAGTTTCCATCGATCTCGTCGGCGATGGCTACCCGCCCACCTACCTGTTCCGCAAATAGGGATGTGGAACATGTCTCGAGAGCTGCGTTTCGCGGTGGTCGCCGCGTTGGCGGTCGCCGCTTGTTCGGGAGGTGAGTCGTCTGGGCCGGGGCAAAGCGCGCCCCCGGCGATCGCCCGGGTGATGGTGTCGCCAGACTCCACGGTCGTGGAACCTGGAAAGACCGTGCAGTTGATTGCCCGCGTCGAGGACGTGTCCGGGAATCCGGTTTCTGATCGTACCGTCGACTGGATTTCCTATGACGCGAGTGTCGCGACGGTGAGCGGCGGCGTGGTGACGGGCGTGGGCGCCGGCACGGCGATGATCACCGCGACGACTGACGGCAAGCGTGGAAGCTCGCGCGTCACCGTCCGGGCGGTGCAGACCGGACCCGCGATCGCCGGAGTTACGCCAAACCTGCTCGTCGAAGGGCAGTCCGCGTCTATTACCGGAAGCGGCTTCGGCCTCGTGCCTTCGAACCTCCGGGTCACGGTGGACGGCGCGATCGCGCCCGTGAGCGCGACGACCGGGACGTCGATTCAAATTGTCGTGCCGACGTTCGACTGCAAACCGGCGCGCACCGTCGATGTGCAGGTTCGTCTGCTCGCGTCGAACAGCAACGTTTTCAAGGCGAGCTTGCAGCCCGCGCAGCTTCTCAGTTTGCCCGTCGGTCAACAGCGTATCATCGGCGACCCGGCGAAATTCTGCCTTCAGTTCGGGGCGACTGCGGCCTCGGAGGCATACCTCATCGGCGTGCAGTCCACTGTCGAAGACGTGAAGAGCCTGACGCCCGCGACGCTGTCGGCGACGACGGCGACGACGGCGACGGCGGCGGCTACCGGCGCGATGTTGGCACTGCGGGCGCCGCCGAAGTCGCCGCCGGCCAGCGCGGTGGATGTGGTCCCGCGAGAACCGATACCGCCGCGACCGCGGCTGGCACACGCTCGAGCGGAGGCGACGTTGCGAGTGCTCGACGAAGAGCTCGTGCGACCGCTCACGTCCACCGCCGGCAGACGCGCGAACACGATGAGCAGTCCCGCCGCGATGAGCTCTACGATCCCCGCCAGCGTTCAGGTCGGGAACGTGCTCTCGCTCCGCGTGCCCAAGTTCCTCGACCAGTGCACGCAGTACGTGACGATCAACGCGGTGGTGCGAGCGGTCACGCCACGGTCCGTCTTTCTCGAGGACGCCGGCAATCCCAAAGGCGGGTACAGCTCCGCCGACTTCCAGACGCTCAGCAACTTCTTCGAGAACACCGTCTACCCCACGGACACCGACTATTTCGGCACGCCCTCGGACATCGACCACAACGGGCGTGTCGCGATCGTCGTCACGACGCAAGTCAGCCGAGTCGCTACGGACTACGACCCGGGGTTCGAGCTTTTTGGAATGGTGAAGACGGTGAATTGGTTCCCGGCGTATCAGTGCCCGTCGAGCAACGAAGGCGAGATCCTCTATCTGCGCACGCCGGACCCCGCGGGAGTGTCGGGCACGACCACTGGCGACGCCGCTGAGGAGCTCTCGCTTGCGAAGCTTCTGTTAGCCCACGAGTTCACCCACCTGATCCAGTTCGGGATCGTGATCCCGGCGAACGCCGTGCTGCAGCCGAACTGGCTGAGCGAGGCACAGGCCACCCTCGCCGAAGAAGTCGTCGGCGACCGCGTGACGGGTCGGGCTCGCGGGCGCAACTACGGCTACGACGTCGCGTTCGACGGCGATTGGTACCGGGGGATCACCTTGCTGGGCGTCTACTTCGGGTTGTGGCTGGAATCGCCCCCGAAAAAGCCGGCGAACGCTCCCGAGCAGTGCAGCTTCCTGGGACTGAGCTTCGAGGGCAACAACGGGCCCTGCTACAACAACGACTTCGTCGCCTACCACACCGGGTATGCCTTCCTGCGTTGGCTGTCCGACCAATTCGGCTCGTCCGTGGCGGGCGGGGAAAAGGCAATCCAACACGCGCTCGTCGACAACCGCTCCAAAGGCCTCGCCGCGATTGCCAGCGTCGTACACGTGCCGATCGACACGTTGCTTGCGCAGTGGGCAGCCGCGCTCTACGTGGACGACCGCGTTCCCGGCGCGGCGCTACGCCTCACATTCCCGAGCTGGAACCTGTTCGACCTGGACACCCGCAGAATCAACACGACCGGTCGACTCGTGCCGCGAGAACGTGCGTTCGGCAGCTTCACGGACGCGGTGACCGTGCGTGGTGGATCTACCGCCTACTTCCGTGTCAGCGGCGCGGGCCGGGCCGGAACGGCGATTCGTGCGGCCGCACCGGGAGGCGGCACCCTCCCGGCCGGCATGCGCGTGTGGGTCGTGCGGCTCCAATAAGCACGAACATGTGCCGCGATTGCGGCAGCAGCCCTTTGCGGCCAGCTTCCGGGCGTCGGGCTCACCCGACCGCGGCCGAGGATGACCAGCGGTGACTCGGGCACTACACCCCAAGAGGCGAGCCGTGCGCCTGTTCGACGAGTTGTCCGCCGATCTCCGGTTTGCCACGCGCATCTTCCGGCGCGCGCCGATGTTCACGCTGGTCGCCTTCGCTACACTCGTCATCGGCATCGCGACCGTCACCAGCGTCTTCAGCTACACGAACGCGATCTATTTTGCCGCGCTCCCGTATAGGGACGCCGATCGCATCGTGGCGCTCAACGAACGCCGGCCAAAGGGATTCAGTGCGTTTAGCGCGATGTCGCTCGATGCGGTCCGCCTGGTTCAACGGGATAGCCGGTCGTTCGAGCGCGTATCGGCGTACGATGAATGGTTCGGCACTGCCCGGATCGGCAACGAGCCGCGCGCGATGCGAACGCTGCGTGTGGATTCAGCATTCATCCCGCTGTTTGCGCTCCGGCCGCAGATCGGTCGGTTGCTCACGGCCGAGGAGATCGCGGACAGTTTGCCGGTGTTGCTCATCAGCGATCAACTCTGGCGCACGCAGTACGGGGCGGAGCCGAGCGCAGTCGGCAAGTCTCTGGCGATCGGCAATCGGTCGTTCACGATCGTCGGTGTCTTGCCGCCCGGATTCCGGTTCCCATATCAGACGGACGGGATCACTGGGTTGGGGACGCCGTCCGACTCGGTCGCGCAGCTGCACGATCGCGATTATGCGATGATCGCGAGACTCAAGCCGGGCGTCACCCGCCAGAACGCGCGCGCAGAAATGCGGGTCGTCGCCGCGCGACTCGCCACGCTCGACAAGGTGTTCAAGGGCGTGACGCTCGAGGTGCGCGACGAGATGCTCGACCGGAAAGGGCGCGCGTTTCTACCCGTCCCGAGCCTCTTCGTCGGCGCCGCGATCTTCGTCCTGCTCATTGCCTGCGCGAACGTCGCCAACCTGTTTCTGGTTCGCGCCGCCGAGCGCCGAACCGAAATGGCGATTCGTTCCTCACTCGGAGCTGCTCGCCCACGGTTGATGCGCCAAACACTCGTCGAAACCCTGCTACTCGGCGCAGTCGCCGCGATCTGCGGGACGGCGGCGTCGAGCGCGCTCGTTCGGCTTGGTTTGCACTTCATCAACACGAGCGGGTTTCCGAGCTGGTTCCACGTCGTGTTGGATGTTCGGGTTTTGTTATTTGCCGTCGGTGCGACGATGATCGCGACGATCGCCGTCGGCGCGATGCCGGCGCTGGAGGGGACGCGCGTCGATCTGATCGCAACGTTGAAACGCGGTGCCAACGGCGGGTCCACGACGAGCGGCATCGCCCGGGCGAGCCGCCGCGGAACCACGCTACAGCTGTCGCTTGCTGTCGCGCTGTTCATCGGCGCGGCGCTGCTCTTGCGAACCTACCAACGTCTCGCGTCCATCGATTTCGGTTATCCCGCTGATCGCATCGCGGTCGTCGAGCCGATGTTCGATCCGGCGCGGTACTCAGAATTGTCGTCGCGGATGCAACTGGCCACCGATGTCGCGGCGCGCGCGCGTACGATACCCGGTGTCACGATTGTCGGGCTCCGCGGAAATTTTTGGCAACTTCGCTCGGCCCCCAAGCCACTATCGGGGGACGGGCAATTCGATAGTCGTCTCATACCCGACGGTGATACGACGCGCGCTGTCAGGATGGGAAGCACCCAGGTCACTGTGATCAGCGATGAATACTTTTCGCTGCTGCGGCTCCATGTCCGCGGCGGTCGTAGCTTTGCGGCTGACGATGTTGAGGGATCCACGCCCGTGACCGTGGTCGGCCTAACGATCGCGAAGACTCTCTGGCCGTCGAGCAGTCCAATCGGTCACGCCATTCAAGTCGGCGCCAAGGCTGATCGGTTGACGATCATCGGCGTCGTCGACGACCTTCGTCAGCTCCGAGGCAACGCCGCAGGCTACAGCAATGAGGCGATTCCGATGTTGTACGTCTCGACGCGACAAGCCCTCAGCGGATATCCGGAGCTCCTCGTAACGGGCGGCGGCGATATCGCCGCGCTGCGGTCACACGTAGTGGACCTCGTGAGAACCGTCGATCCCTCGATGATGTTCGCCCATGACATGGCGACCCTCGCCGATCAAAACGCCCAAGCACTGATGATAACGCGCATCTTCGGTGGGCTGATCGGCATTTTCGCCGTCGCGGCTTTGGCGCTCTCGATCATGGGCATCTACGGTGTCGTCGCGTTCGGCGTCGCGCGGCGCGTGCGCGAGATCGGGATTCGCATCGCCCTCGGAGGAAGACCGGCTGACGTAATGCGCATCGTCGTCCGTGACGGTGCGCGCGCCGTTTTCATCGGTGTCGCTTTTGGGCTGGTTCTGTCAGCGGGCCTCGGCCGCATGCTACGGGTCTTTCTGTTCGGCGTTTCGCCACTCGATCCGGCTACCTACCTCGGCGCCGCCGCGGTTTTCACGCTCGTGGCAATCGCGGCGTGTTGGTGGCCCGCCCGTCGTGTAGCGCGGGTCGATCCGCTCATCGCGTTGCGCGCTGAATAGATAGAGCGGCTGCATCACCGGCGCGCGGCCGGCTGTTCTTCACTGCGCTCTGCTGTCTCTCCGTCGCCGGCCCCAGACGAATCCCAGCGCCACCAGCCCAACCCCGACGAGCCACGCCGTCCCTGGCTCCGGCGCCGTCGACGCCACGCCAAGACCGCCGTGATGATCCGTACCGGGAATCGGGATAGGAATCGGTACGGGGAAGACCTTATTGGTGCACTTGAGCGTGTCGGTCTTCATTAGCGTGTCGAGCATGCCAAGCACGGTCGGCGCGGCCGTCGTGACGTACACCGTATCGACGCGCAGCAGCGTCACCGTATCGACCCGACGGAGGACAACCGTGTCGATCGGCGCGACACGCGTCTTGTGAATTGGAATTCTTTGATCCGACGTCGAGCTTCGTGGCGACTGAGAGCCCCCGTCCCCCTGCGGTCGCGGCGTCTGCGCACCCAGGCTCGAGGCCAGAGCGAGAGTCAGCAGTGCGTAGCGCTTCATTCAGGGTCTCCTCGAGATGCGGCGAATCGATCGGCGATGCCGGCCCCATCCAGTTCAAGGCAGAGGTCGCCGGACATAGCATAGCAGGGCAAAAATCCTTTGCCAAGCGGAAAAAATGTCCGTTCTGAGCGCCATCTGATCCTGCGGCCCGCCGCCATCCAAGACCTGAAGTCTGATCGTAAAGCCAGATGAATCATTGAGATAAGCCACAGACATGACGGCCGGCGAGACCGAAACAAAAAAGGCGAGCCCCAATGGGCTCGCCTCGGTAAAATTGTCCGAACTCAACGCTAGAGTATCGACATGACCTGCATCTCGAACACGAGAACCGCGTTGGGCGGGATGTCATCGCCGGCTCCGCGCGGTCCGTACGCGAGGTTGGGTGGTGTCACCAGCCGACGGCGTCCGCCGACCCGCATCCCGAGCAGGCCTTCTTCCCAGGCCCGGATGACTTTGTTCGTCCCAAGCGTCACGGTGACCTCGCCTGAGTCGAACTGCTTGCCGTTTGGCAGCCACCCCGCGTACCGGACGACGGCGCTCTTGCCGCGAACCGCAACGGCGCCGGTGCCCGTCTCCAGGTCCTGCACGTACAGCCCCGACGCACGCTTCGTCATCGCGCCGAGGTCTACTCCAAGCGACGATGCGAATGCCGTTCGCTCGACGTCGCCCGCGATGGCCGTCGGTTGGGTGGTTGGTTGTGTGGTCGGCTGTCTGGTTGGTTGGGACGTCGTCGACACCGACGACGATCCGCCGCCGCACGCCAACGCACCGGCGAGCAGCACCACGCGCGACGTACCACGAAACGCTGGTCTAAATTCCATGAGTCATTCCCGCCTGGACATTACACGACATGACCGTCGTTAGTGCCGCACCCAGCTCCCCCCCAACTCCGTCCGTCGGCGAACGCGCGCCGGATTTCACTCTCGCCTCCACCGCGGGTGAAAAGCTGACGCTTTCGTCGCTGCGGGGCAAACCGGTGCTTCTCGCGTTTTTCCCGCTCGCGTTCTCGAGCACCTGCACCGCCGAGCTGTGCGAGATGCGCGACGACCACGACCAGTTCGTGGCGCGTGGCGTCACCGTGGTGCCGATCAGCGTCGATTCGACATACTCGCTGAAGGAATACAAGGCGAAGCACCAATTCCACGTCGACTTCCTCAGCGATTTTCGACGCGACGTCTCGCGTCTGTACGACGTCCTCATCGAAGAGCGTTTCTATTCCAACCGCGCGTATTTCCTCATCGACCCTGATGGCATCATCCGGTGGAAGCACGTCGAGGAGACGCCGAGCCACCGACGCGATGACGCGCAGCTCTTCGCCGCGATCGACGCAGTCGTATAGACCTCGGGCTGCCCACCGATGAGGGAAGCGGGCGGTGGGGGCGGGGGGCCAGGGTCCGGCCGCGTCACGGCGCTCGTCGTCGAGGATGAAGAGAACCTGTCGCAGTCGCTCTCCGCGTTTTTGCGCGGCCGTGGCCACCACGTCGTCAGCGTCGCCGACAGCCGGTCGGCGCTTCAAGCGTTGCGCGACGAGAGCTTCGACGTCGTGCTCCTCGACCTCGGTATGCGCGACTCCGACGGTTTGGAGCTCGTGCGCCACATTCGCGCCGACGTCGATCCGCCGCCCCCCGAGGTGATCGTGATGACGGGCAGTGCATCCGTCGAGACCGCGATCACCGGCATGAAGCTCGGCGCGTATGACTATCTGTCGAAGCCGTATCGGATGGCGGAGGTGGACGTGGTTGTCCGGCGCGCGTATGAGAAATTCCGGCTCGCGAAGGAAAACAAGTCCCTGCAGGCGCGCTTGTCGCGGATCGACGCGACCCCCGAGGTCGTCACACAGTACGCGCCGATGCACGCGGTCTTGTCGTTGCTCGGCCGCATCGCTCCGACGGAGTCGCCGGTGCTCATCACCGGCGAGTCGGGAACGGGCAAGCGGCTCCTCGCGCGCGCGATTCACCGACTCTCGGCCCGCTCCGGCCCGATGGTCGAAGCGGACGTTGCGGTGCTTACCGAAGCAGTGCTCGAGGGCGAGCTATTTGGCCACGAGCGCGGCTCGAGAACCGGCGGTGGTCGCAAGGCGGGGCTCATTGAGCTGGCGTCGAATGGAACGCTGCTCATCGAAGAGGTCGGAGCGCTCAGCCAGAAACTCCAGGCGAAGCTCTCGCGTGCACTGGAGTCCAGATCCTTCGTGCGACTCGGCGGTACGCAGAAAGTGGAGATCGGGCTTCGGTTGATCACGTCGTCCAACCACGATTTGCAGGAGGCAGTTGCCGCCGGACAATTCCGTGAAGAGTTGTTGACACGCTTGAACGTGGTCACGGTGTCGCTGCCGCCGCTGCGCGATCGGATGAGCGACGTCCCGGTTCTGGCGCGTCATTTCCTCGGTCAACTCGGCGGCGCGGCGGCTCCATCGCTCACCGCCGACGCGATTGCCCTGCTCGAGAGCTACGACTGGCCCGGCAACGTGCGCGAACTGCGCGCTGTGATGGAACGCTCCTTTCTTCTCACGCGAGGTCGCGGCGAAATTCGCGCGCAGGATCTACCGCTCTCCGCCACGGGAGCGAGTGGCGGGCCGAGTCGCTCGGCGGCGCGCGAGCGGCTCACGCTCGTGGAGCTCGAGCGACAGCACATTTGGGACGTGCTCACCGCGACAGGGTGGCACCAGGGCGAGGCGGCGCGCGTACTGGGTATTTCCGAAAAGACGCTCTATCGCAAGATTCGCGAATTCGGTTTCGAGCGGCCGCGTCGCTCGCGAGCCTAGGATTCCGGTTTTAACGGACTCCTTCCTTTCGTTAAACAGTTCTCCTTCGTCATGCGCATTCTCGTCATTGAAGACGATCCGACCGTAGGGCAATACGTTCGCCGCGGCCTTGAGGAACAGCGGTGGTCTGTCGACCTCGTGGCCGACGGCGAAGAGGGCGAGCGCCGCGCCGGCTCCGAGGCGTACGATCTCATCGTGCTCGACATGCGGCTTCCCGGAAAGTCGGGGCTGCAGGTGCTGCACGCGCTTCGCGCGCGCGGCTTCGAGCGGCCGGTGCTCGTGCTGACGGCGCAGGACGCCGTGGACGCGAAAGTCACCGCCCTCCGCGCCGGCGCCGACGACTACGTCACCAAGCCCTTCGCGTTCGAGGAATTGCTGGCGCGCGTCGAAGCCCTCGCGCGCCGGCCTCGCTCGCTCGCATCGCCAACGCTCAGCGTCGGCGACCTCGTGCTCGACCAGGCGACCCGTGAAGTCCGACGGAACGGCGAGCTGATCGAGCTGACTCCCAAGGAATACACCGTCCTGGAGTATCTCATGCGGCATTCGGGACGGGTCATGAGCCGGACGTTGATCACGGAGTACGCTTGGGGGTATCACTTCGATCCGGGGACCAACATTGTAGACGTCGTGATCAACCATCTTCGTAAGAAGGTCGACGCCGGACAACTAAAGCGGCTCATCACCACCGTCCGCGGGGTCGGGTACATGATCAAGGACGACGGCGATTCCAAAAACGCGCGACGTTCGCGCGACGGGAAGGACGGGAAGGAGCAGTAGGAAACATGTCCACTCGCGGCCGGTTGACGCTCACGTACACGGCGCTCCTCACAGGGACGCTGGTCGTGTTCGCGTTCACCTTCGCCGCGACGTACCGCAGCCGTTCGGATGAAGTGGGCGATCAGGCGCGTCAGCGCGCCGATTCGGTGGTCTCGCTCATTCGCCGCCGACAGGTGGAGCTGAACGGCGCGCGGGACCTCCCGGGTGTGCAGTTCGCCGACAGCCAGCTCACGACGTGGGTTACGCAGGTCAAGCCGGACAGTTTGGGCACGACGCTCTATGCGCGACCGACGGCGCTGCTGATCGATCTGCTGAATCGCTTCTCGGGTTTTTTCCTCGTGTACAACAAGCAGGGGCAGCTGCTGTACGCGTCGCGCCCGATGAAGGCGCTGTCGACGGAAGATCAGGATGCGGTGATGGCTGTCGCGGCGCGGCTCACGCCGCGCGTCGAAGGTGCGCTGCTGACGCTTTCACGTGGGTTCGACACGCTCGCCGCTCAAGCGGGTGGAGAGAAGGCGCGACTGTACGTCGTCGCCGAAGAGGTGTCGTCGTCGGCGAACTTCGTCCCGAACATCTCGCGCGTCGTCGTGGGCGTGCCGACGACGTTCGCCGATCTGTGGTCACCGGTGCTGACCGGCACGATCATCGTGCTCATCCCGGTGATCTTCGTGCTGTCGGTTGCCGCGGCGTATGCGGTCTTGGGCAGCATTTTCCAGCCGGTCGATCATCTGATCAACGAAGTGGAAGCGATCACCGACGGACGAAGTCTGCATCGACGACTGCCGGCCGAAGCGGCGGGGAGCGACGAGCTAGCGCGCTTGAGCCTCACGCTGAACGCCATGCTCACCCGCCTGGAGAGCTCGTTCGCGGCGTTGCGGCGATTCACCGCCGACGCGAGCCACGAGCTGAAGACACCGCTCACCGTGCTGAGAGCAGACGTCGAGCGCGCGATGGATCCGTCGACCGCACGCGACGAACGCCTGGTTGCGCTCGAGGAATCGTTGCAGGAGGTGGCGCGGATGTCGGAGCTGGTAAACGGCCTTCTTACGCTCGCCCGCGCCGACGAAGGACGATTCGACATTCACCGCACGCCGGTCGAGATGGAGCCGCTCGTACGAGACGTCTACGAGACGGCGGTCATCCTGGGCGAGGAGGCGGGTCTCACGCTGTCGCTCGCGGCGTGCGAGAACTGCGTCGTCATGGGTGACCGGACGCGGCTCCGTCAGCTGCTGCTCAATCTCGTGACGAACGCGATCAAGTACACGCCGCGCGGCGGACACGTCGAGCTCTCCGTGACCCACCGCGCCCCCGACGAGATCGCTATCGCCGTCCGCGACACCGGCATCGGCATCGCCGCGAGCGACCTGCCGAATGTGTTCGACCGTTTCTGGCGCGCCGACCGCGCGCGTTCGCGCGCGTCCGAGCGCAGCGGATTCGGTCTCGGATTGTCGATCTCACATTGGATCGTCCAGGCCCACGGCGGAACGATCACTGTCCAGTCGCGTCTGGGTCGCGGCACTGTGTTTACCGTCGTGCTGCCGGCGGTCCCATCGGAGCCGGCGACGCCTGTGGAGCTCGTCGCGGAACCAGATGTCGCGACGGAGTCAGCTGAAAGCTGACCGCGCGGTGTCAAGTAGGCTAACCCCAAGCGCGGCTTCACCAACTCTTAATCTTTGCGGCATTCCGCCGTAACCCTCGGCGGATACCTTATCACACCGAAACAGGTTCGCGCGTTCATCACCCGCACCCGATCAGGCCAACGAGACATGTTCGACAACCTCATCGAGTCACAGGCAGCAAAGCAAAGACGTGCGGGCGGATTCCTGTGGAGCTTCGTCATTCACGGCATTCTGATCTCGGCGGCCGTTTACGCGACGTATAGCGTCGGTAACGCGCTCGAGAAGCCGAAGGCCGAGAAAGTCGAGTTCGTCACAGTGAAGAAGGATGAGCCTCCTCCACCGAAGGAGGAGAAGCCGCCGCCGCCCGAGGTCGTCATGAAAGCACCGCCGCCGAAAGGCTTCCAGGTGCTGACGGCCCCAATCAAGATTCCGGACGTTCTCCCGGATATCGACCTGTCCAAGAAGGTCACGAACGAAGAGGACTTTACGGGCAAGGGCGTCGCCGGCGGTATCGCCAAGGGCGTCGTCGGTGGTACGCCGCAGCCGGTCAACTCCGACCAGCCGTACTTCGAGTTCCAGGTCGAGAAGCAGGTCGCGCCCTATCCGGGGAATACCGCGCCGCGCTATCCCGACATGCTTCGTTCGGCGAACGTCGAAGGCGAAGTGCTCGCGCAATTCGTCGTCGACACGACGGGGCGCGCCGAGATGAACACCTTCAAGGTGATCAAGTCGACGCACGACCTCTTCACCAATGCCGTGAAGGCGTCGTTGCCCAACATGAAGTTCTATCCGGCGGAAGTGGGCGGCAAGCACGTGAAGCAGCTCGTCCAGATGCCGTTCCAATTCAACCTCACCAAGGGCGAGTAGCCCGCATTCCTCCCTCGGAGATTCGTCTTTATGGATTTCTCACTGCTCGGCCTATGGCACCAGATGGGCAACTTCGCCAAGGGCATCGTTGTCGTCATGGCGATCATGTCCGTCTACTCGTTGACCATCATGGTCTCCAAGTGGTGGAACCTGCGTAAGGCCCAGAAAGAAACGATCAAGTTCGCTCCGGAATTCTCGCAGTTCCTCGAGGAAGACAACCTCACCGAAGCCATCCGCCTCGCGGAGAGCTACAAGAAGTCGCACGTCGCCATCGTCCTCGGCGGCGCGCTCGGTGAAGTGAAGCCCCTCATTGCCGACGGCTCGGTCACGGTCGCCGACATCAACTCGGCGGAGCGCGCGGTCGAGCGCAACATGCTCCTCGAGATCACGAACCTGAAGCGCGGCCTCGCGGTGCTGGCGACGGTCGGCGCGACGGCTCCGTTCGTCGGACTGCTCGGAACCACGATGGGCGTCGTGAACTCGTTCACCGGAATGGCGCAGTCGGGCTCGGGCGGTCTCGCGGCGATCGGCGGTGGTATCGCCGAAGCGCTGATCACGACGGCGTTCGGTCTTCTCGTCGCCATCCCGGCGGTGTGGGCGTACAACTATTTCACGACGAAGATCGACAACCTCACGGCCGAGATGACGTACGTGTCGAAGGAAATGATCGACTACCTCATCAAGGGCGTGTCGGGTGAATTCGGCCGCTCGCGGTTCACGCGTGAGTTCAACGCTGCCAGCGGAGCCGGTGGCCCGATCTCGCAGTAATCATCCCGTCGAGGAGGTAATTCCGAATGTCAATGTCGACGGGCGGCTCCGACAGTGGGGTTGCGTCCACGCCAAACGTGACGCCGATGGTGGACGTCATGCTGGTGCTGCTGATCATCTTCATGGTGGTCACGCCGGCACTGTTGGCCGGATTCAACGCCGATCCGCCGCAGGCGCAGAACATCAAGGACCATCCCGAGGACGAGCAGAACGATCAGGTGCTCGGCATCGACAAGGATGGCAACTATTACTTGAACAAGAAGCAGATCAAGCAGGAAGATGTCGCGGCGGCGCTCAAGCACATCTACGTCGACACTCCGCGCGAGGACTACATCATGTACCTCAAGGCGGACAAGAACCTCGACTATGCGAAGGTGCTCGACGCGCTCGACATCGCGATGCACAACGGCGTGAAGGTGACCGGATTGATCGGTGATCAGAAGCCGGGAACGGTGTCGACGGTGGAAGGCGATCAGCGGAATCCGACGCCGGCCGCGGGTGCGCCTGGCGCGGCTACCAAGGGAGGAGCCAAGTAATGTCCATGTCTGCTGGCGGCTCCGGCGGAAGCCTCTCCAACGAGCCCAACGTCACCCCGATGATCGACGTGCTGCTGGTGCTGCTCATCATCTTCATGGCGGTGCTGCCGTCCATGCGGAAGGCGATCGACATCCAGCTGCCGGACCCCAATCCGACCGTTCAGCCGATCAACTCGAACTCGAACCAGATCGTGCTGGAGATCAGCCCGGGTGGGAAGTACGCAATCAACAGCGAAGTCGTGACGAAGGATCGCTTGCCGACGCGGTTGAAGGAGATCTTTGATCCGCGTCCGGAGAAGATCATTTTCGTGAAGGGCATTCCCGGTGTGAAATACGCCGACATCATCGACGCGATGGATGCGGCGCGTGGAGCCGGCGTGAAAGTCATCGGCATTCCGCCGAAGGATACGCCGGGCAGCGCAGGCGCCGCCAAATAAGGCGGCCGGGACCAACGATCGTTGGAGAACGGGCTGGCCCATCGGGTCAGCCCGCTTTCTTTTTTCCAAAGGCACCCAAGCCACTACGAACCCTTTGGCCCGATTCCGTCGTATACAGTGGGTATGACACGCGGTACCTCGCTCGTCCCAAAGCGTCGGACTTCACTGGTGAAGTCCGACAGTGTGGCCCATGTCGCGCTCGTGCCTGACGCGCCGGCGGCGGCTGCGCACAATCGTGAGCGGCATTTGCCGGCCGCGACGCTACCGGAGCAGAGAGAGGACCGACGAGTTTCCACCGCGGTGAGCGCCGCGATCCACGTTCTCATTGTCGTCCTTCTCGTGTGGCCGTGGGCCGCCCACGACAAAGAGGTGATCGAGAGGCCGCAGGGGGCAGGTGGTCCCGGACCGGCGGGTGGGGGCGGAGGAGGCCATCGAGGCACGGGCGGGCAAGACCGCGTGCACTACGTCAAGGCGGCGCCACCGCCCGAGCCAACACCGCAGCCCAAGCCCGTGCCGCAGCAGGTGGCGATCAAGCCGCCGCAGCCCAAGCCCGAGATCGTTCCTCCACCGCAGGTGAAGCCACCCGAGCCTCAGGTCCAAGAGGCAAAGGTCGAGCTGAAGCCGATGGAGATCCCGAAGGCCGCCGATCCAATTGCGCCGACGCCAGGCGTGGGTGGCGGCACAGGGAATGACGGCACGAACGGGAGCGGTCCGGGGCGGGGCGGCGGCGTCGGCGCGGGCATCGGCACTGGACGCGGTTCCGGCATCGGCCCGGGAACGGGCGGCGGCAATCAAGCGAACTATCCGCCGACGCCGACGGAACTGTTCATTCCGCCACTCCCCATGCCCGACAGGGTCCGAGGATTCCACCTCGTCGCCGAGTTCGACATCGACGAAAACGGGAAGGTGTTGGACTTCAATTTCTCGCACACCCGCGACGGTGGTTACAACAAACGTCTCGAGGAGGTCCTGAGGAGCTTCAAGTTCAGGCCGGGTACCAAGCCCGACGGAACACCCATCCGAATGAAGGCGCAGATCATTTACGATTTCTGAGCGCCCCCCCGAGCGTGCGCCGGTCCTAGCCAAGCAGGGCCGGCGCTTCTATCATTACGCGATCTAGGAAAGTGCAGGGCCCATGATGAGTTACATGGGCTTTTTTTCTGCCCGCCCACCCGTCCACAACAGGACTTTTGAACCGATGAAACTGATGGAGAACGTCTTCCGTCGTCGTCTTCCTATTGCCCTTGCGCTGCTGCTCTCGATCGTGGTGAGCCCGCTGGCAGTCGCGCGACTTCACGCCCAAGAAGGTCCGGCCGCGGCGGCCGCAGCGCCGGCGGGAACGCCGGCACCGAGCCAGGCCCAGGAGCGTCGCGGAGGCGGAGAGGCGAATCTCGTCATCCCCGATCTGAAGAACCAAAGCGTCAACGTGACGTTCTTCGGTCTGAGCGGCCATTCGCTGCTCATGGGCGGCCTCGCCGTCTGCGCGCTCGGCCTGATCTTCGGCCTCGTCATCTTCACGCAGCTGAAGAACATGGCCGTGCACAAGTCGATGCTCGAAGTCTCAGAGCTCATCTACGAGACCTGTAAGACGTACCTGATCACACAGGGCAAGTTCATCCTGATCCTCGAGATCTTCATCGGGCTCGTGATCGCGCTGTACTTCGGCGTGCTTGTGGGCTTCCCGCTGAACAAGGTCATCATCATCCTGCTGTTCAGCCTCATCGGCATCGCCGGCAGTTACGGCGTGGCGTGGTTCGGCATCCGGGTGAACACCTTCGCCAACTCGCGCGCCGCGTTTGCATCCCTGCGCGGCAAGCCGTACCCATGCTACGCGATTCCGCTCTCGGCGGGCATGAGCATCGGCATGCTGCTCATCTCGGTCGAGCTCGTGCTGATGCTGGGGATTCTGCTCTTCATTCCGGGCGACTACGCCGGACCGTGTTTTATTGGCTTCGCGATCGGTGAATCTCTCGGCGCTGCCGCCCTGCGTATCGCGGGCGGCATTTTCACGAAAATCGCCGATATCGGCGCCGACTTGATGAAGATCGTGTTCAACGTCAAGGAGGATGACGCACGCAACCCGGGCGTGATCGCGGACTGCACGGGTGACAACGCGGGTGACTCGGTCGGCCCCAGCGCCGACGGCTTCGAGACGTACGGGGTGACTGGCGTCGCCCTCATCTCGTTCATCCTCCTCGCCGTCAAGAGTCCGACGGTGCAGGTGCAGCTGCTCGTCTGGATCTTCGCGATGCGCATCATGATGGTCATCGCCAGCGGCGTGTCGTACTTGATCAACCACGCGATCGCCAAGGCCCGGTACGCCAATGCCGACCGCATGAACTTCGAGGCGCCGCTCACGTTTCTCGTTTGGCTGACGTCGATTCTCTCGGTCGTTCTGACGTACATCGTCTCGAAGGCGATGATCCCCGAACTCGCCGGCGACACGACCCTGTGGTGGAAGCTCTCGACGGTCATAACTTGTGGAACACTGGCCGGCGCGATCATCCCCGAGCTGGTGAAGGTGTTCACCTCGGTCGACTCGCGGCACACAAAGGAAGTCGTGACGTCGTCGCGCGAGGGCGGCCCGTCACTCAACATCCTGTCGGGTCTGGTCGCCGGAAACTTCAGCGCCTATTGGCTCGGCATGGCGATCATGAGCTTGATGGCGATCGCCTACGGGGTGAGTACGCTCGGCACTGACGGGGTCATGTTGCCGCCGACGGTCATGGTGGCGCCGGCGGTGTTCGCGTTCGGTCTGGTGGCCTTCGGCTTCCTCGGCATGGGTCCGGTGACGATCGCCGTCGACTCGTACGGACCGGTAACGGACAACGCGCAGTCGGTGTTCGAGCTGTCGACGATCGAGCAGATCCCGAACGCCGCGTCCGACATCCAGAAGACGTACGGGTTCACCGTGAACTTCGAGAAGGCGAAGCACTTCCTCGAAGAGAACGACGGGGCCGGGAATACGTTCAAGGCGACGGCGAAGCCGGTGCTCATCGGAACGGCCGTCGTCGGCGCCACGACGATGATCTTCTCGATCATCGTCGCGCTGACCAACGGCCTGACGGAGAATCTGCAGAAGCTGTCGCTCCTCTATCCGCCGTTCCTGCTCGGCCTCATCACAGGCGGCGCGGTGATCTACTGGTTCACCGGCGCGTCGACGCAGGCCGTGACCACGGGAGCGTACCGCGCCGTGGAGTTCATCAAGGCGAACATCAATCTCGAGAGCGTGACGAAGGCGAGCGTCGCCGACTCGAAGAAGGTCGTCGAGATCTGCACCCGGTATGCCCAGAAGGGGATGTTCAACATCTTCCTCACCGTGTTCTTCGCCACGCTGGCCTTCGCGTTCGTGAATCCGTACTTCTTCATCGGCTACCTGCTGTCGATCGCGCT
>Ga0070679_100000766_pt1 | contig 27854 bp, 26 predicted proteins | sample KBSC63BmetaG_FD_65652 | JGI IMG/M metagenome (GOLD analysis project Ga0070679, IMG submission 65652) | Corn rhizosphere microbial communities from Kellogg Biological Station, Michigan, USA - KBS C6-3B metaG | ecosystem: Host-associated > Plants > Roots > Rhizosphere | place: USA: Michigan... | reverse complement strand
CGCGCGACCGCGTGCTTCTCCATGTACTCCGACATGTCGATGCGCACCATCGCCTGCTCGTTGTCGAACAGAAATTCGGCGAGGGCGCGGGCCGTCTCCGTCTTTCCGACACCCGTCGGACCGAGGAATATGAAGGAGCCGATGGGACGATTCGGATCCTGCAGCCCCGCGCGCGAGCGGCGCACGGCGTTCGCCACCGCCCTGACGGCTTCATCCTGCCCGATCACGCGCGTGGCAAGAACCTGCTCGAGCCGAGTGAGGCGCTCACGCTCGGCCTCCATCATGCGCGACACGGGAATGCCCGTCCAGCGCGCGACGATCTCGGCGACGTCTTCGGCGCCGACTTCTTCCTTTAGGAAACGCGCGCCCCCCTCCTGCCGGCTCGCCAGCTTCTGCTCTGCTTCCTTGAGCTGTTTTTCGAGCTGCGGTATCTGACCGTAAGAGATTTCGGCAGCCTTCTGCAGATCGCCCCGCCGAGTCGCCTGCTCGGCCTCGAGCCGCGCCTGATCGGTCTGCTGCTTGATCTTCGCGACGCTGCCGAGGACGTCCTTTTCCTGCTGCCACTGAGCCTTCATGGCGGAGGATTTTTCCTTCAGTTCGGCGAGCTCGCGCTCGAGATTTTGCAGCCTCTCGCGGGACGCCTTGTCCTTCTCCTTCTGGAGAGCCTGGCGTTCGATCTCGAGCTGCGTGATCCGCCGCTCGACCTCGTCGATCTCCTGCGGCATCGAGTCGATCTCGATGCGAAGCCTCGATGCTGCTTCGTCGATCAGATCGATCGCCTTGTCGGGGAGAAAGCGATCACCGATGTACCGATTCGACAGGGTAGCCGCGGCGACGATCGCTCCGTCGGTGATCCGCACGCCGTGGTGGACCTCGTAACGCTCCTTCAGCCCCCGCAGGATCGCGATGGTGCTTTCGACGCTCGGCTCGCCGACGAATACAGGTTGGAATCTCCGCTCGAGCGCGGCGTCTTTCTCGATGTTCTTGCGGTATTCGTCGAGCGTGGTTGCTCCGACGACGCGCAGCTCGCCGCGGGCGAGCATCGGCTTGAGCATGTTCCCGGCGTCCATCGACCCTTCGGCCTTCCCCGCGCCGACCAGGGTATGCATCTCGTCGATGAACATGATGAACAGGCCTTCGCCCTCGGTCACTTCCTTGAGGACCGCCTTCAGGCGCTCCTCGAATTCGCCACGGAACTTCGCCCCGGCGATGAGCGCGCCGAGGTCCAGCGAGACCAGGCGCTTGTTCTTCAGACTTTCCGGAACGTCGCCGTTGGCGATGCGCTGCGCGAGTCCTTCAGCGATCGCGGTCTTGCCGACGCCCGGCTCCCCGATGAGGACAGGATTGTTTTTGGTGCGGCGCGAGAGGATCTGGATGACGCGACGAATCTCTTCGTCGCGCCCGATGACGGGATCGAGCTTCCCCTTGCGCGCAGCGTCGGTGAGGTCGCGCGAGTAGCGTTGCAGCGCCTGGTACTGGTTCTCGGGGTTCTGATCCGTCACGCGGTGCGATCCGCGCACCGTCTGAAGCGCTTCCAGCAGCGCGTCGTGGGTCGCGCCCGTTCCAATCAGCAGGGTCCTGCTCTCAGTGCCTTTTACCTCAGAGAGGGCGAGAAGAAAGTGCTCGGTCGAGACGAACTCGTCGCCGAGATCTTTCGCGTCGGACTCGGCTTTATCGAAGACCTGGTTCAACTCTCTGGATAGCGTGGGCTGGGCGTTCGACTGCTTCGGGAAGCGCGCCATCTCGCGACCGACCGCCTCGCGAAGCTGCGTAACGCTGACGCCGAGCTTCTGGAGGACGGGAACGACGATGCCTTCGTCCTGCGTGAGGAGGGCGAGGAGGAGATGCAGGTCGTAAACGAGCGGATTCCCCGCGCGGCGCGCGAGATCAACCGCTTCATTCAGGGCGTCGGTCGCTTTTACGGTGAGCCGGTCTGGATTGATCATTGAGGATTTTGGAGGTCGAGGCAGTTCGCCCCACGGGTGCAACCGCGGTGCCGCATAAAACCCGCCAAACTGGCGCGGTGTGCCCGCAAAAAAGAAGAGACGCGCCCCGGCTCTGCCAGGGCGCGTCTCTAAAATGTCATACGGCTACTTTCTTACGATCAGCTTCTTGACCAGAGGCTTTCCGTCGACCTCGAGTCTATAGAGGTACACACCGGAAGCGACATCTTCTCCAGTTACTGAATTTTTTCCATCCCAGTAGCCGATGTACGGCTGGGGATTACAAGTCAACTGCACTCCATCCAGCGGCGCTCCGCCAGCGTCGTTCCCACCGCCCTGCAGAAGGGGCACAGCAATCAGCTGTGCCAACAGATTGTAAATCCGCAGACCTACGCGGTGCAGACGAGAGGGTTCCGAGCATCCTTGCGTATCGCCGATGACGAACGGAATCCTCGTGTCCTGAGTGACCGGGTTCGGAAAATTCTGTCCGAGTTGAACTCCGGCGCCTTGTCCTCCGCCGGGTTGGGTTGGAATTCCCTGGGCCGTCGAACGACTTGGCATGAACACGCCCAGCACGAGCACCAACAACAGCGCCCGCCACAGGTGCTTCATGATGTCTCCAAATACTGACGAAAGAGGTTCTCTAGACGCAGACTCCTACCAAGGTGAACAAGTGTCCTTCTCGCGCGAACTTACGGCTGAGTGCGGAAAGAGTCAAGCAAAATTCCAGGTGTTTGCCTAAGTGTTCTACCCTCTCCCCGCCTTTCTGTTACACCAATCCGGTCGCAAAACTCGAGGAACGGGATCAGATACTTTCTCGAGAAGCCAAGTAAGTCTCTGAGCTGCGCGGGCGCATATACACGCCCGGGCGCCAGTCCAGCCCTCAATTTCGCGATCAGCGCATCAACAGCACTTCGGTCGTAGTAGCGATCCGCCTCGACCTGGACGAGTCGCCCCTGTCGCTCCAGAAAATTGAGCAGCGAGGGGACCGCGCTGCCGTAGCGCAAGACCAACTCGTTTACGCTCGGCGGCTCCCGCCCACCTGCGCAAATATCATGCGCCAGGCGGTTTGTCGCCTCGAGGTCGCTGGCGCTTGGAGAAGGTACCCATCCCCTCCGCCGAACAAACGGCCCCTGAATCTCGACCTGGCCGTCCCTTTCCATCTCGCGGATGGAGATGTCGGCGAGCTCCTCGTTTGCGTGCAGCCCTTCCCTCAACGTTCTGGTCGGAACGCCGGGACTGAGAGGAGATCGGATCTCATACTCCGCGACAATGCGTTGAACTGTTGCCATTACTTGTTCGACAGCATTAATGGCAAAAAGGTTGTGCGTTCCGACGCGCGCGTTGGCGCTCTCGATGAGCTTGGGCACGTCTCCGGGAACACACCCGACCCGCACAGGAATATCCCGAATCGAAATCCCTCGCAGCGACTCCGCGTCGACGATGTACCGCAGTCGATGTTCAGGGCTCTTTGAGAGCTGGGCCAGCTCCTCAGGTGCGAGCTCAGGTAGAGGACGACGACGGGCGTGAGAGTCGACAACCACGCCACCGCCAATTGTGCGCAGGGGCGCCGGAAGCCGGAGCACAAATCGATCGCCGCCGCGGAGCACCACTGGATCATCGGTCGTGATTCGCGCCAGCGCCGGCTCATCAGGATCGTTCTCGCTCGCCGCGAAAGAGATTCGGGCCCCGACTTCGCTCGCGCCGGCGTGCAGACGCAGCCGGGTACGAGATGACAAGCGTTCGGGGATATCAGACTCCAGCGCGACAACGGCCTCGAAGATCGAAGTCGGCTGCCACGAATCGTCGCTGACGATGACGCTGCCACGAGTCACGGAGGCTAGATCCAATCCGGTCAGTGCGACGGCGGCCCGAGACCCTGCGCGCGCGACATCGACCGATCTGCCGTGTTGCTCTATTCGCCGAGCTCTGGAGCTGCCTCCCTGGGGAAGAATTCGAACGGCCGCATCGACGGGAAGCTCGCCGCTCCACACGGTTCCGGTAACCACGGTTCCCGTCCCCTTCACCGAAAACGCGCGATCGACGGGAAGGCGAAAGAGATCGTTGTCGGCCCGTGGCGGAGCGCTCGCGAGGGTGCGCGATAGTATGCCGCGTAGGTTGGCGATACCAGCGCCGGTTCTGCTCGAGCAAGGGACGACGGGCGGGATCGGCAGCCCCGACGCCAGGAACAGGGACTCCACGTCGCCAGTCGCGAGCGACAGCCATTCATCATCCACGAGGTCGGACTTGGTAAGAGCCACGACCACGCGCGGAATGTTCAGCAGCTCGAGAATCAGCAGGTGTTCGCGCGTTTGCGGCATCACTCCCTCGTCCGCCGCCACGACGAGAAGGCCCAGGTCGATTCCGGTCGCGCCAACGAGCATGCTGCGCACAAAGTCTTCGTGACCCGGGACGTCGACTATCCCCACCGTTCCCACGTCGTCGAGGAGGACGGGAGCGAAGCCGAGGTCGATGGTTATTCCCCGGCGCTTCTCCTCTGGAAGGCGGTCGGTATCGACACCGGTCAACGCGCGAACGAGCGCGGTCTTGCCGTGATCGATGTGGCCGGCCGTCCCAATTATCACGCCGCGCTCCATCGCTCGTGCTCCCACACCGCGAATGCACGGAGGGGGCGGTCATCGTTGAGATGCGCGCCGAGGAATTCACGAAGCAAACGTTGGTGCGAACGTGCTTCCGGCTCGGGAAGTTGTGGCGCTGCCTCGCCCTCGAGCCAATTCTTGATCGCACTCCGAGCGGAGGCAGGGATTCTCCGCCCTCCCGGAGCGAGCTTGCTGCACGACTGGCACACGATGCCACCCGACGCGTGGGAGAAAGTCGCCTCATCCGCGTCACGCAGCGGCGTGTGACAAAGCGAGCAGCTCGAAAGCTCGGGGGTGAACCCGAGGACCGCAACGATTCGCCAGCAGCCAGCTAGACCATCTTCGAGCGTTCTCTCGGGCGGAGAGCACGAGATCCGGTCGAGGACGTCGGCGACCGTATCGTAGAGAACGTGGCTCGATTCCTCACCCGCGAATCGAAGCGCTAGCTCCGCGACGGTGGACGCCGCCGTGAATCTCCCAACGTCGTGCGCCAACTCCTCACGCGAGCGCGTGACCTCGAAGCTGCCGAGGTTCTGGAGCTCGCGATTCGGCTTTACATAAACCTGCGCCGTGCCCTCGGCGAAGAGGTCGAGCGCGGACCCGTAACGTCCGCGCGATTTCCTCGCTCCCCGCGCGAGCACCGACTGGACGCCGGACTCGCGCGTGAGGAGGCGAATGATCCGCGAGCTCTCGAGGTAATCGAATGCATGGAGGACGATCGCTTCCGTAACGCTGAGCGCCATGAGAGGAATCTAACGCTCGGCTCGCCTTCTCAGCCGGGCTCGCGGGGGGTTTCCACATGTCTAGAAAAGCGTAGACGCGCGGGCGCCGAGGAGGATCGTTCGGCCTGGAGCGGCATAGTGGAGGACCTCCTCGTAGCGTTTGTTGAATGCGTTTTCGAGTCGCGCATTCAGCGTAACGCCGCCGCGTCCGATAGAAGCCAATGGGAGATCGGCTGACAGATCCAGCTTTGTGTACGACGGCAGAGTGACGCGCGGGGACGGAAACTGATTGAAGTCGAGATCAGGTCGCTTGCCGACGTAGTTGACCGCGGCTCCGAGCGCGACGCCAGCAGGACGATGATACGCGAGGACGAGGCTTCCCGAATGACTGGGACGGCGGAGCAACGCGTCTCCGACGCGATCTCCCCCGGGGTATCCGGTCGGAATTTCGGTCACTTTCGGATTCATGATCGAAAAGCTCGCGCTCCCCCGCCACTCGCTGGTCGGAGTCACTACCAGCTCGGCCTCGTATCCATTGGACGTCGCGCCAGTGAGATTGGCGTAGCTGCCCTTGAAGTCCGGAGGAGGGCCATTGACGTACTGAATGAGATCGGAGAAGCGCTGCGCAAAGTATGTGGCGCTGAGGCGGAACAGCTCCGGGTGGAAGCTCGTCACGATTCCAACTTCAGCCGAGCGACTCTGCTCGGGACGGAGATTGGGATTGCCGACCGTAAACAGGGTCGGGCGAAGCTCGTTGAACGCAGGGGCGTTGAATGCGGTGCTCAGCGACGCTCGAAGCCGAATCGATGGAACGATACCGGCGCTCGCGCCGATTCGGTAAGTGGCGAACCGATGGTAGTCGGAATTGTCGTCGACCCTTCCACTAAGGGTGTAGGACAGACGCTCGTCAGGGTTGCCGAGCAATTCGGAGTAGTACGCGACCGTGTGGCGAGTGGCGTCGAATGAATCCGTCTCTGTTTCGGTTCCGCCGACAGGCCCTGCACCGTTCGAGCTGTGCTCGTGCTCCTGCTCATAGTTTCCGCCCACGGTCAGCGTCGCCGCGGTCGGCAGGAAGAAGCTCACCCTCGCCTCGGCGTTCCGGCGATAGCCGCGCGATCTCGACGCGGAGTGCGCCGGCTCCGTCCCGCCGAATGGGATCGCGATGTCCTCCGTGAGATCAGACACCTCGTTCGTCCCGGCGACGATTTTGGCCTGGGCGTAGTCGCCCAGATTTCGTCCAGCGTCCAGACCGACGGTTAGCCGATGCTGGACGCGATACGAGTTGCTGTCTACGGGCGCACCCGTGAAATCGGTCGGATAGTGAAACTCGGCGTCAGTGTAGCGCGCCGAAAGCGTTGCGTCGCCACCAGTGCCACGGTCGAGCGTGAATGCGCTGCTCAACGTCCCATTTCGATACTCATTGTTGAACGGAAGAATCCCGTTGGTGGCGTGATGGGCGGCGCCGAGTGAGTAGCCGCCGATCCCGATTCCGCCTGAGGCGTCGGCATCGACGTCAAGCGAGCGATACGTTCCCGCGCGGGCGCCCAGCGAGGCGCGTGACACCCCTGATGCTTTGCGGGTGAATATCTGCACGATTCCCGAAACAGCATCAGCACCGTACAAAACGCTGGCAGGGCCACGCACGATCTCGATGCGATCGATGTTGTCAGTGGTTAGGTGGCTTAAGTCGAACGATCCGCCCGATGAATTGACCGCAACACCATCGATGAGAACCTTGGTGTAGCGGCTCTCCCCTCCGCGCAGGAAGAGCGACGTAAGGGCTCCTGGCGATCCACTTTGCACGAGCATCGCGCCCGGCACTTCGCGAAGTGCGTCCGTAACGCGCGAAACTCCGCGCGCGCGGAGATCATCGCCGGAAATAACAGTAACCGCCTGGGTGAGCGTGCTGGCCGCCTTCGGCACCTTCGAGGCGGAGATAACCACGGTTCCGAGTTTAGTCGTGTCGGTGCCCTGAGCCTTGAGCGAGCTGACTGCGATAATGGCGAGAAAAGGGAGCGCAGCAATGAGAGAGTGTCGGTTTGTCATTGGAATCTTGGTAGTGTGTTCAGGAGGTTGTCAGAGATTGCGGGGACGTCGCAGTGGAACGAGGGCGGGAGCGCCAATCGCCGGATCACGCGTGATAACGACGGGCCAGCCGTAGATCGCCTCGAGACGATCCGCTCGCATCACCTCGGCCGGCGCGCCGCTCGTCGCGACCTTGCCTTCAGTGAGGAGCACTATCGTGTCGGCGAAGCGGGCGACGAGATTCAACTGGTGGCTCACGAGGAGCACGGCTAAACCGGAGCGTGCGAGAGAGGACAGCAGCTCGAAGATCGCCATCTCGTGGGCGACGTCGAGAAACGTTGTCGGCTCGTCCAGCACAAGCGCCGGCGCTTTCTGCGCGAGAGCGCGCGCGATGCGGACGCGCTGCCACTCGCCACCTGAGAGCGCGTCGGTGTCTCGATCTCCGAGCTTCGATACTCCGGCCTGTTCGAGCGCGTCGGTGACCGCATCCTCGTCGACTTTGCTGGCGGCCCGCCACAGACCGAGGTGCGGGTATCGACCGAGAGCGACGTACTCGCGTACCTGAATCGGAAACGCTGCATCCTCACGCTGCGGCACCACGGCGACGCGTCGCGCCAACTCTCCGGGCGGCAACAGCCGCACGTCCGTTCCGGCGACGGTCACGGATCCGCTCGTTATATCAGCGCGACGGATCATCGCGCGGACGATCGAGCTCTTTCCCGAACCGTTCGGCCCCGCCAACGCAGTGAGCTTGCCCGCGGCCGCGTCGAAGCTCACGCCGTCGACTGCATTCCCTGGCGCGCGTGGATACGAGACGACAAGATCCGCGACCGAGATCATGTCGCGCGTCTCAGTTGGACGAGAAAGAACGGCACGCCGAGCAATGCGGTGATCGCGCCTAAAGGGAGTTCGGTAGGCGCGGCGACCGTTCTGGCGGCCAGGTCGGCGGCGATGACGAGAGTGGCGCCAATGAGCGCGGCACCCAACACGAGCTGGCGATGTGCGCGCAATCCCAGGCGCCGCGCCATATGAGGCACGACGAGACCAACAAACCCGATGAGGCCGGCGGCAGCCACTGTCGCCGCGGCGAGCAGCGCAGCGATCAGGAAAATGCGACGCCCCGAGCGCTCCGCATCGATACCGAGCGACGCCGCAGTTTCCTCTCCCAGCGCCAGGACATCTATCTCACGCGCCCAGTAGATGAGCGCGCCACCGGCGATCGCGATGCTGAGCGCGAGCCATATAACGCGCGGCCAGGTCGCATCAGCGGCCGAGCCCATCATCCAGAAGAGCGCTCCACGGACGGTGTTGGGCTCGGCGCTCGCGAGCGCGACCATGATCGTAGCGTTGGCGAAGGCGCCGACGATCACCCCGGCGACGAGCAGTGTTCGAAGATCGACTCGCGAGCCGCGCGCGCCAACCCGGCTGACGGCGAGCGCGAGTATCACGGCTGCGACCGACCCGACGAACGCTGCGACGGTGACTGCTCCGTCGCTCGAGAAGCCGAGCGCAAAGACAATCACAGCCCCCACCGCGGCGCCGCCAGAGACGCCGAGTAGATACGGCTCGGCGAGTGGATTGCGCAGAGAGCCTTGTAGTGCCGCGCCGCTCGCGCCGAGGCCTGCTCCGACGAGGGCGCCAAGCACCACACGCGGTAATCTCAAATCGCGAACGATCGCTATCGAGGTCGGATCGCCGGAGCCATGGAGCGCGGCGAACACGCCACCCAGCGACACCGAGGCTGCGCCGTACGCGATGCCGATCGTCGCGACGATGAGGAGCGACGCGATCAACAAGAGCCAATACCAGCCGCGGAAACGCATCAGTGCAACGTTCCGGGATGGAGGAGCTTCGCGATCAGAACGGCGGCCTCGCCGAGTCTGACCGAGGGACGTGCGACGACGCCGGTATCGACGAGGAAAATCCTCCCCTCTCGCACGGCACGTACAATCCGCCACCGTGCATCCGACTCTATTTGATGCTTCCCGTCGGGACCGGCGAGAATGATGTCGGGATCACGCCGCGAGACGTCTTCGAGTGAGACGGTTCCCGACGGAGCCTTGATGTCGGCATACACGTTTCTTCCGCCGGCGATGTCGACGAGATCGTTCATGAAGCTTCCGCCGCCAATCGTGATGACGGGAGCGTCCCAGACGTGCCAGAAGACCGTCGGCTTGGGGAGGGGCCGGGTCGCGGCGAGAACGCTGTCAAGCGTGTGGTAGACCGAATCTGCTAGAATTTTCGCTCGCGCAGTGTCGCCGATCGTCGCGCCAAGCAATTGTACGACGCGGCGGAATTCGGAGATGCGGTCGCCTCTGAGAGCGAGCGTGTTGACGCCGGCGGCGCGCAGGCGCGTGGCTGCAGGACGGTTGTCCTGGCTCGCGTAGATGACCACGAGATCGGGGTGCACGGCCAAAACGGCTTCGACGTTCGGACGAAGACCGTCGCCGACCGAGGGAACGAGCTTCGCGGAATCGGGCCAGAGGTCATACTTGGTCCGTCCCACGAGTCGCGGTCCAGCGCCGAGGGTGAAGAGGATCTCGGTAGTAGCAGGGCTGAGTGAGACTATGCGGCTGGGCGCCGCTCCGATCCGGACTGAATCACCGAAGTCGTCAGTCGCTGCTGCGCGTGGCGCCTCGGCCTTTTTGCATCCCGCAACCGTGAATGCGAAAGCCAGGGCGACGAGAGATAGCCGGCGTATGAAATACAAAACGGACACTCCTCCCAGAGGAATGCCCGCAACGAGCACGCGCCAAAAAGACGCCTGACCGCCACCAGCACCTCCCCCGAGGTTCTGCGAAAGTGGCGCGGACGAGAGTCGTCTCCTGGCTCCGGGCCGCCGGACTCACCTTCCCAATCGCTCCCGCGACCAGTGGTGTTTCGAGTCTGCGTTGGTGCCCGTTACAGTGGCGGGGCCGCACCGGCATCACACCGGTTTCCGTGGCTCCCGTCCGCGATCGATTATGTGGCGAAACTATCTACGGCGAAGCGCGCGCGCAAGCGCGAAGACCATCGCGCCGCCGATCAAGAGCGTGATCGCGACGAGGTATCGCGGATCGATCGCGCGTATTGGCGGAGGCGCGGGAAGGTCGACGATCGCCACGGAGTTGGCGGGCATGTCAGAAGCGAGGAAGCGGCGAAAATTTCGTTCATCGACGGTGACCGGGTCGACCTCGCGCAGGTGCGGCCCCGTGACAGAGCCCGCTTTCTCTTCGATCATTATCTCGTAGACCTGATTCTCCTTTTCCAGCGGCAGCTTCAACGGGAAGGATTTCGCGGGAAGCAAATAGGAGAACGAGAGCTGCTTGATGCCCGGCGCGAAGGGCGCGAAGACGTTCACTTCTCCGTCGGCGAAGGAAACCGCCGCCGCGGGAAAGTCGCCCTGGCTCACGCGGAGATTCATCGCGCCTTGGATGAGATGAGCCTGCCAGGTGGCGTCCTTCGGCTGGTCGCTCGGCGCAATGCGGGTTACCGAGCTGTCGTTGGAAAGATCGTACACTTCGACAACCGATCTCAAACCATTGGCGTCGACGGCAGAAACCACCACGTGGTGCCCGCGCACGGTCGTCGGAATCGGCCGCGAAGTGGTGTCGTAGACAATCACCTCACCGTCGTTGCCGCTGACCGTTCCTTCCGCGAGCGGCGCGGTGAAATAGGCGATGCCATCGAACGAGGCCGACACGAAGTAGACGGCGTCGTCGCTTCCCGACCGGGTGTACTTGAAGGAATATCGGCCACGCGAATCGGATTTTACGGAATCGAGCGGGCCTGCGCTGTCCGGTCCAACGCGATGGAGGGTTACCCACACATCGTGCATGGGCTCCATGTCGCGCACGCCGGGCCGCACAATGCGTCCGGACACCTGCTGCGGAACTGAAGGAAGCGCGGCCTGCAACAAGAGCAGGACCGCCCAGTTACATATTGAACTTCCCAAAGTCTTCGGGCCGCATGTTCTCCAGATACTGCTTCAGCTGCTCGGCAGACATCTCGTCCGACGGCTCGGCAAGTGTCTCCGTCGGAGTTTGTCCCTCCTCGAGGAGCAGCGCGGTGAGGAGGCTTTCCTGTGCGAAGATCGGCGCCTCGAACCTCAGCGCAATCGCGATGCTATCCGACGGCCTGGCATCGATGTGTACTGCCTCGGTGCTCCGCGCGATGTGCAACTCCGCGTAAAACGTTCGATTCTCGACCTTGGTGATGTTCACGCGACGGAGGGTACCACCCAACCCGATGATGAGATTCTTGCAGAGGTCGTGAGTGAGCGGTCGCTCGCGCTTGAGTTTGTTCATCTCGATCACGATCGACTCCGCCTCGGGCTGTCCGATCCAGATCGGCAGCAGGCGCGCTCCGCCCTTCTCCTGCAGGATCACAACGTAGGAGTTTGTCGACCTGTCGAGACCAAGACGCATAACTTCGACTTCGACGAGCTGCATTGAATCAAATTAACGTGGTGGCCGGAAAACAGAAAAGCTGACCGCGGGTGGCGGTCAGCTTATCATACACCAAAAGTTCGAGGCGGGACTACTTCCCGTGAATCTCCTTCTTCAGGTCGGCTACCCGATCCAGGCGCTCCCAGGTAAAGAGTGTTCCCTTCCCGTTCTTCTTCGGCGCGCGTCCAAAATGCCCGTATGACGAAGTCGCGCTGTAGATCGGCTTGCGCAGATCGAGGGCGTTGATGATTCCTTTGGGGGTGAGATCGAAGACCTTCCGGACGGCTTTCATGATCGCCGTTTCCGGGACGGTGTTCGTTCCGAACGTGTCGATGTTCACGGAGACCGGCTCGGCGACTCCGATGGCGTAGGCAACCTGCACCTCGCAGCGACGCGCGAGCTTGGCGCCGACGATGTTCTTCGCCACCCACCTCGCGGCGTAGCACGCGGAGCGATCGACCTTGGAGGGATCCTTGCCGCTGAAGGCGCCGCCGCCGTGGCGCCCCATGCCGCCGTAGGTGTCGACGATGATCTTTCGACCGGTGAGCCCGGCATCGCCCTGTGGGCCGCCGATTACGAAGCGCCCCGTCGGGTTGATGTGGAACTTGATGGTCTTGTCGCGCAGCTCCTTCGGGATCACCGGCTCGATGACCTCGGAGATGATAGCCTCGCGCAGCTTCTTGTTGGATATGGTGTCGGAGTGCTGAGTTGAAACGACTACCGTTTCGACTCCGATGGGAAGGAAATCCTCGTACAGCACGGTGACCTGCGATTTTCCGTCGGGCCGGACCCAACCGCCGTCCTTCGAGCGACGGAAGGCGGCGAGTCTCTCGGTGAGACGATGCGCGAGCTGGATCGGCATCGGCATCAGCTCTTCGGTCTCGTCGCTGGCGTAGCCGAACATCATACCCTGATCGCCGGCGCCCCCGTGATCGACGCCCTGCGCAATATCGGGCGATTGCTTGTCGATGGTGCTGATGACGGCGCATGTCTTCGAATCGAAGCCCATGTTAGCGTCGTTGTAACCGATCCTGTCGATCGTGGAGCGCACGATCTCCGGAACGTTTACATAGGTCTTGGTGGTGATCTCGCCGGCAACGCAGGCGAGACCTGTCGTCACGAGAGTTTCACAGGCGACGCGCGCCTGGGGATCATCGGTCAGAATTGCGTCGAGAACTGCGTCCGAGATCGCGTCAGCGACCTTGTCAGGATGACCTTCGGTGACGGATTCGGATGTAAAGAGATGTCGATCGAGCACGAAATTCCTCTAGGGAATATGAGAGATCGGTGGCAACGGTCGCACGCCGTACTATTCGTGCGCCGAGGAAAAAATCAGCCCACCGTTAGCCTTCGAAGATATTTCCTTCGGCCGAGCCAGGCAACCCGTCGCGCAGGAAGGGCGCGTCACCGAACGCTGACAACAGGCGCCGGCGCAGCTCACCTTCCGCCTCGCGAGCGGTCTTGGATTCGAGGGCGGCGTTTGCCGCTTCCGCCGCGACGGCGACGCTGACGCCCCGCACAATCCGTTTGACGAGCGGAACGGCGCGACCGGCGACGCTCAGCGAACGGACGCCGAGCCCGATCAGCGCGAAGGCCATCAGCGGCTGCGACGCCATTTCGCCACAGACGGCAACTTCGAGGCGATGGGCCACTCCGACATCTACGATGCGCTTGATCAGCGTCAATACGGCGGGGTGGAGCGGCGTAAAACGTGACGCGAGATTCGCGCTTCCGCGGTCGACGGCGAGCGTGTACTGAACGAGGTCGTTGGTTCCGATGCTGAAGAAGGAGACGTCATCCACGAGCGTATGGATCGAGAGAGCGGCCGCCGGTGTCTCGACCATCACACCGAGTGGGAGCTCATGCCGGTATTCGACGCCTCTCTCATCCAGCTCGGAGGCGGCCTCCTTGAGCAGCTGCTTCGCCTGCCTCACCTCGTCGAGCGTGATGATGAGGGGGAACATGATCCGGACGTCGCCGTGCATCGCCGCCCGCAGCAGCGCACGCAGCTGGGTCTTGAACAGCTCCGGCTCGTCGAGGCACATCCTGATCGCCCTCCAGCCGAGGAAGGGATTCGGATCGGTCGGATAGCCGCCGACCGGCAGCTTGTCTCCACCGACATCGAAGGTGCGAATGACGACCGGTCGTCCGCCGAATGCTTCGACGACGTGCCGGTAAGCGCGGTATTGCTCCTCTTCGTCAGGCATCGTGGCGCGCCCGACGACGAGAAACTCGGTGCGCATGAGACCGACGCCTTCGGCGCCGCTGTTAGCGGCCGCCTCGGCCTCTTCCGGGAGATCGACATTGGCGCGCAAGGTCACCCAATGGCCGTCGAGCGTCACCGAATCGGCCTTCGACATCGCCTGCAGCTCGGCCGCCTCGGTCGCTTCGCGCGCGCGGCGGTCGCGATACGTCGCGAGTACGGCGGGAGTTGGATTGATCACCAGCATCCCGGTGGTGCCGTCGAGGATCACGTGCTCATTGCCCGTCAGTCGCTCCGTTGCATCGCGCAATCCGACCACGGCGGGAAGCCCGAGCGACCGCGCGAGAATCGCTACATGTGACGTGCGCGTCCCGGCGTCGGTCGCTATGCCGATGATCGCCTCGCGATCGAGCTGCACGGTCAGACTCGGCGTCAAATCGTGGGTGACGAGGATCTTGTTCGAGCCCTTCGGGAGGTCCACCGGATCGTGATCGGGAAGTCCGAGGAGGATCGAGAGCACTCGAATGTGGACGTCGATCAGATCACCAACGCGCTCGCGGAGCAAAGAGCGCGCGTGATCCGCGAACTGCTGGCGCCATTCGAACAGAACGAGATCAAACGCTTTCTCCGCGCCGAGGTTCTGGTGAATCAGCTCCTCGACCTGCCGGAGCAGCTCGCCATCCTGGAGTATCGACAGCTGCACATCGAAGATGGCCGCCTCTTCGGGGCCCGCGTTTTTCTCGGCGCGCGCCCTCACGTGGCGCAGCCTCTCGGACGCCACTTCGAGCGCCTGGTGAAATCGCTTGATCTCGGCGCCAATCGCCTCGTCAGGAATGATGCGGTGGCGAACGTCGGGGACTTCCCACCGGAGAAGGTGGACGGGTCCGTCCACGATCCCGGGAGACGCCGGCATACCGGCAAGCCCCGGTGACATCAGCTCTCTCCGAACTTGTTCGCGATCACGGCTGCAAGTGCGTCGAGCGCGGCGTCGGCGTCGTCACCGGTGGCGCGCAGGAGTATCGTCGACCCGAATTCGGCGGCGAGCATCATCACGCCCATGATGCTCTTGGCGTTCACCTCGAGATCGTCGCGGACGATGATGATGTTGCTCTTGAACTTTCCCGCCGTTTTCACGATCTCGGCGGCCGGGCGCGCATGTATGCCCAGCTTATTGAGGATTCTGACTTCGCGCTCAGGCATCAGGTTAGGATCGAGTAGAGAACGAATACCGCGAGAACTCCGAGGGCAATGCGCCAGCCTTCCGCCCGTTCGCGCAGTCGGGCAAGGATCAGCAGTCCGACCAACGCCGCTACTACGATACCACCAACGAGAGCCCTGCCCGGCCCAACAACCCGCTGAAGCGCGATTGGCAGTGCGACTCCAGCGACAAGCGCCGTCGCGCTTCCGATGTATTGCGGTCCCTGCCGCAGAACCGGGTTGCCAAGCGCCGAGGCCACATTGAGACCCCGCGCGAGCCCAACGTGGAGTCCCCACGCCCTGAGCAGAAAATGTCCCGCGTTGTACAGCAAAAGAAATGTACCGACAACTGCCAGGGCAGAGCCTCCCGCCCCGAAAACACAAAGCGCGACCACCGAACAAAATGGAAGCCAGCTGGCCCAGACGAGGCGGTCACCGACACTGCCGAGTGGGCTCGCGAGCGCGCTCCGAAAGCGCTCGATGCGCGCAGGATCCACGCCTTCGAGCTCGGCCCGCGTCAAAGCGCCAACTGCGATTCCCGTCAGATATGGGTGCGCGTTGAAATACCGCGACTCGCGCGCCAGGGCAGAGCGATACGCGGGTCCATTCACGCCGCCGGGAAGAAACCTCAGCGCCGGCTCCATGACGAAGCCGATGCCGGTGCCGAGGAGGGTCTCGTAATTCCACGAGCCCTGCACCGCGAGCATCCGCACGAACATCGCGAGCTTCACCCGAAATGGCAGTCCGAAGCCGGGGAGCGGAGTCGACGTCACGCGATGACCCTCGTTGCGAGGTAAATGACGATGCCGGCCACGAAGTACCAGATGATGTGACGAACGGAATGAAAGACTTTCCAGAGCGCGCCACCCGCCACCATCGCCGCCACGACGACCACCACTGCCCGCGAGTATTCCGACTCGCTTCCCCATGTCGCGACGATCGCGCGCACTAGCGGCGAGAAGATGAGCATCGCGAGCGTAGTGACGATCGCACCGCGAAGGAGGTCGAGGGTCATTCCAGAGAGGTGAAGCGAGAGAAGTGCGTCCCGCGATCCGTCCTCGATTTGCACGCGACTTCGCTCGAGGCGTCGTGCGATCATCCGGCGCAGCACCACCATGCTCGATCCGCTGATGCTCGCTGTGAGCAGAGCCGCCAGCATCGATGCCGGCAGCGCCCCGGGCAAGCCCTTCGCCTCCGCCGCGAACAAGGCCCCGCCAACCACTCCTGCCGAACCCCATTCCGGATAGCGCGACGCACCGAAAGGCAGGGTGTCGAGCGCAATCAGCTCCAGAACAACTCCAATAAGGAGGCCGGATTCGGGGTGGCCGATGAACGCCCCTGCGAGCGTGGACGACACGATCGGCCTTGCGATCATCGCTTGCGGAAATGTCACCACATCGAGCCCAAGCAGCGCGCCAAGCAGCGCGATCGGAAGTACCTCGAGAAAGCTCATTTCGATTCGCCATCGAGAACTTCGGCGAGTGGGACAGCCCGCGCCGACGGCACGTCCTGCGCGGTGACTTCGACACCCGAGCCTTCGAGTGCGCGCAATTGCAATTCTTCAGCGGGGGTGAGGAAGACATACCGGAGCTTCTCGTCGCGGCCGGCGCGGTAGTGCACGCCCCCGATGTTTACGCTCCCGATCGCCTTCACGCCCTTTGCGAGGCGGAGCATGCTGTCGACGTCGCCGGTGATGAGAATTCCGGGACGAGGATCGGCAGCGTATTTCGCGTGATCGCGGGTCGCCGAGGCGACGTCGGCGAAGAATATCTCCATCTCGGGCGGAACGGCCATTCGATAGAGCTCCTTCTCCCAGTCGCTGGAAGCGACCAGGTCATCGACAAGAACGAGAAATCGCGCGTTCAGTGGCTGGCCCCATCCAACAACGACCTGCCCGTGAATCAAGCGGTCGTCAATGCGGTAGAGATTGATCCCCATCAGCTCCGCTCAATCACGATCAGCGAGGCCTTGCCGCGCTCCGCCGCGGAGCGCGCCGCCTCTTCGGGAGACGCTTCGTTGTTGAACACAAAGTCGAGCAAGGTGGCGAGATTGACGCCGCTCACCAGCATCAGACCCGGATCGTTTCTCACGAGTCTGCGAGCGGCGAGCGTGGCGCTTCCCGCCGGCAAATCGGTGAAGATGACGCGAGCGCCGGTTCGCGCCAGCTCTTCTCGAATCGCCGTCTCGATGTCTTCCGGCGTGAGGCCCTTCATCGAGAGGCTCACGAGTTTCCCGGCCATTCCGCAAATCTGATCGACCGCCGAAACCAGACCGGCGGAAAACTCGCCATGACCGATCACGATTCCCTTCGGCTTGTTCGTACCTGGCATTCCGTTACTCATGATCTTCCTGTAGATACTCGCGAATGTTGGATGCAGCGGCCGTCTTCATTCGCTTCATGAGTCGGTCGTTGAACTGTTCTGCTGGATTGATGCCTGAATAGCGGAGCAGATGGTTGAGCGCGATCACCTCGGCGATGACGGTGATGTTCTTTCCGGGATTGAGGTAGACCGTGATCTTGGGGAGCTCGACTTCGAGGATGGTAGTGGTCTGGACATCGAGTCCCGTCCTTTCGACCACGGCGTCCGCATTCCACTGCTCGAGCTGCACGACGACCTCGATGCGCTTCTGCTGCCGGACCGCCCGAATGCCGAAGATGGCGGGGATGTCGATGAGACCCACGCCACGAATCTCCATGTAATGACGCTGCATTTCGTGGCCGCGCCCGATGAGAACGTCGTTGCCCCGCTTGCTAGCGATGACCAGATCGTCTCCCACCAGCCGATGGCCACGCTCGACAAGATCGAGAACGCATTCCGATTTCCCGATGCCACTCATGCCGGTGAAAAAGAGACCGACGCCGAAGACGTCGGCGAGCGAGCCATGGAGGGAGACCGTCGGCGCGAACTCCATTTCGAGTACCGGCTTGATGCGCCGGTAGAACTCGGCCGTCTTGAGCTTTGTCCGAATCAGCGGCACGCCGGCCGCGCTCGCAGTCTCCTTGAGGCCCGTCGGCAGACGCTGCCCTTTGGTGATGAAAACCGCCGGGATCGGAAAAGAGAAGAAGAGCTCCAGGATTTTCCTGCGCTCGGGAACGCCGAGCGATCCGAGGTACGTGATCTCCGTCTCGCCGAGAACCTGAAGGCGCTGCGCGGAGAATCGCTTGACGTAACCCGCGAGCACGAGACCGGGGCTCGAAACCTCCGGATTACCGACGGGCCGGTCGAGGCCAGTGCCCGGCTCGATCTCCTCGAGCTGGAGTGAGCCACGCAGGCGATCGAGGAGCTTCCCGACGGTTACCTTCGGAGACGGCATCGCGCCTCCGCAACAGCTGAAATTCCTGCATTCATTTCGCGACTACTTCCTCAAGGTGCGCCAGCGTCTCTTTTGCTGAGCGTTCCCATGTAAATGCCTCGGCGAAGCGGCGGCCGGCGTCCCCCATGACATCGACGAGGTTCCGCGACTCGACGATGCCTCGCATGGCTGCCGCCATTGCTTCGACGTCGCCTTGCGGGACGAGAAATCCGGTTTCGCCGTCGATCACGGATTCACGAATTCCTGGCGAGTTCGCCGCTATGACGGGAGTGCCGCAGGCCGCTGCTTCGAGATTGCTGATGCCCCATCCTTCCTTTGGTGATGCAAGGGTCGAAGCCCAGGCGCGCCGGAGAAGATGCACCTTCTCTTCCTCGGAGATGAACCCCAGAAACTTTACCCGATTGGTGAGCTGGAGAGAGTTTACCAGCCCTTCCAGCGAAGCGCGATAGTCGCCGCTGCCGGCGATCTCCAGGCATGCGTTCGGGATGTTGAGGGCGGCGAATGCCTTTATGACCATGTCGACCCGCTTGTACTTCTTGAGCCGGCCGAGATAGACGAAGAGTGGAGTCGGCGATCGCTCCGCCGCATTCGGCGTCAGGCGCGCAGAGTCGACTCCATTGTATATGACCCTGATCAAGTGACGGCGAATTCCGCGGGCGACGAGATCGTCGGCCGTGCTCACGCTCACCGCCTCGAACGGAACCGAGCGATACAGCAATCCCAGCGGCTGCTCGGACAGCCAGACGGCGGCGGCGAGAGGCATCGGCGCCTCGCGAAAAACCGTGGCGCCGAACAGGTGATGGACGAGAGCAACAAGCCCCTTCACACCCCAGAGCGGAGTGTAGAGCGGAACCTTGTTCAGATCCTCGATGACGATGTCATAGTTGTTGAGGCGCAGGTGCTTCTCGAAATAACGACGCGCGAGAAATGCGTAGGTGTTGCGATTGCCCACGCGATGGACCTCGATTCCATCGAGATTCGCGCGCAACGGTGCGCCCTCCCACGAACTGCAGAGGAGATCGACGCCATGTCCACGCGCCACAATCCGCGTGAAGATTTCCCTTAGATGAAGCTCGGCTCCGCCGGCCTGCGGATTTAGGTGATCCTGCCAGTTGAGGACGAGTATCCGCACTAGATCATGCCGGCCTGTCGGGCAAAAGCATCGAGCACTCCATTCACAAACTTCGCGCTTGCGGATGTCCCGAACCGCTCGGCCAGGCGCACCGCTTCCTGAATCGCGACGCGAGGCGGAGTTTCGCCTTTCATGAGTTCGGCAGCCCCGAGTCGAAGGACAGAGCGCTCGATGGCACCCAGTCGCTCGAGGCGCCAGTTGGTGGTGACGTCCGCAAGCTTCAAATCGAGATCGGACCCTCCGCTCGCGACTTCCCTGACGAGTAGTCCGGCAAGCCGGCGTTCCTCGGGAGCTACCGCAAGATCATCCCACACCTGACTTGCCACCCGATCGAGATTCTTCCCGCCACGCATCTCGCACGCGTAGAGCGCCTGAAGCGCTCGCGCGCGAGCGCGCGATTCAATCCGCATCTTCGGGCTCGAGCCTGTCGAATAGATCGACCATTTCGAGTGTTGCGACCGCGGCATCCCAGCCCTTGTTGCCGTGGGCACCGCCGGCGCGCGCTTCGGCCTGCTCATCGGTGTCGCAGGTAAGAACACCGAAGCCAATGGGTGTCTCCGACTCGGCACTGACTTTCGCGAGCCCACGCGAGGCCTCACCGGCTATGTAGTCGAAGTGCGCGGTTTCGCCGCGGATCACAGCGCCCACTGCAACGAGACCGTCATAGCGCTCGCTAGCGAGAAGCCAGCGCGCCGCCATCGGAAGCTCCCACGCCCCCGGCACCCAGACGACGTCGATATCGTCGAAGGCGACGCCATACTTGATGAGCGCTTCCATGGCTCCGTCGACGAGCTTCTTCACGACCGGCTCGTTGAAGCGACTGGCGAGGACGGCCATCCGCCGTCCGACGCCGCTGGGCAATCCCGCGAATTCGGGCATTACGAGGCGAACAGGTGCCCGAGCTTGGCCCGCTTGGCCTCGAGGTAGCTTGAGTTTTCGTCGTGCGCGATAGAGATGATCGGCACGCGTTCATCTATCGACAGGCCGTAACCTTCCAACCCGACCAGCTTGCGCGGATTGTTCGTGATCGGGCGAATTGTGCGCAGTCCGAGGTCAAGAAGAATCTGCGCGCCAATGCCATAGTTGCGAAGGTCGGGCTTGAATCCGAGTCGCTCGTTCGCTTCGACCGTATCTATTCCCTGATCCTGGAGCTCGTACGCCTTGAGCTTGTTCAGGAGTCCGATTCCGCGTCCTTCCTGATCGAGGTAGACAATCACGCCCTTCCCTTCTTTCGCGATCATCTTCATGGCGGTGTCCAGCTGCCAGCCGCAATCGCAGCGCAGCGAGTGGAACACGTCGCCGGTAAGACACTTCGAGTGCATGCGGACGAGCACGCTTTGATCGGACCCGACATCGCCGAGCACGAGTGCGATGTGCTCGTGATTATCGACGTCGTTCCTGTAGCCGATGACGCGCCAGACTCCGGTCTCGGTCGGAAGCCGGGCTTCGGCGACGCGGTGGACGAGACGCTCAGTCTGAAGGCGGTACGCGACAAGCTGCGCGACGGTGATGAACGTCAAACCGTGCTGCGCGGCGAATCGCTCCAGCTCGGGACGACGCGCGCTCGACCCATCTTCACTCAGGATCTCGCACACGACACCAGCGGGTGTGAGTCCGGCGAGGCGCGCAAGATCGACGGCGGCCTCAGTGTGACCCACGCGCTGCAGCACCCCACCGTCGCGAGCACGAAGCGGCGGCACGTGCCCAGGCCGGCGCAGATCGGTAGGAACCGTCTTCGGGTCGACCGCGACGCGGATCGTTTTGGCGCGGTCCTGGGCGCTCACGCCGGTGGTGACACCGAAACGCTCGTCGGCATCGATGGTCATCGTGAACGCCGTCCGGTATTCCTCGGTGTTCACTTCGCTCTGCTGCGGGAGCTCAAGCTGGTCTGCGCGCTCCCCTGTCAGAGCGAGGCAAATCCATCCGCCCGCCTTGCGTATCATGAAGTTTATGAGCTCGGGCGTGACCAGCTCTGCGGAACAGATGAGATCGCCCTCATTCTCGCGATCCTCATCGTCCGCTACGATGATCAGCTTGCCGGCCTTGATGTCGGCAATTGCCTGCTCGACTGTTCCGAACTCCATGACTGTCTAATGCTCCAACGAGAAATCGTCCAGGGAATTTACTGCCGTTGTCCCCTGCAGGTAGGGTTCAAGCAACCGGCGCACATGTTTAGCGATCATGTCGGCCTCAACGTGGACCCTGCTCCCCGCTTGCAGATCGCCCAGCGTGGTATGCCGGAGGGTGTACTCGATCAGCGAGAGCTGGACGCCACGCGGCTTGAGCTCATTTACGGTAAGGCTGACGCCATCCACCGCGATGGAGCCGTGAAGCACAAAGAGCGGCTCGAGTGAGGCTGGAACCGCCAGATCCATCAGCAGCGCATCACCGGCCATTTCCCGAGCGACCACGGTTCCAACACAATCCACGTGTCCCTGCACCAGATGCCCACCCAGCCGGTCAGCCGCGCGCAGTGAACGCTCCAGATTCACACGAGTCCCCGCGTGCCAGTCGCCAATCGTGGTACGCTCGAGCGTCGTGAGCACTGCGGCAGCCTCGAACCAACCCGATCCGAACTCACGAACGGTAAGACACGCGCCATTGACCGCGATGCTTTCGCCATCCTCGAGATCGCCAAACTGAGCGCGGATGCGGAGCTCCCGCCCGGCGTCACTCTGCCGGACGCTCTCGATCTCGCCGATCTGCTCAATCAATCCGGTGAACATTCAACCCTCGCTCAGCGCATACACCGTCATCACGTCTTCCCCGAACTCGGCGCGTCGCACGACGCGGGCGTTCCGGACCTCGGTCGTAAGCGCCTCGGGGAGCCCGCCGAAGGGACTCAATGCGTCTGCGCCGAGCGTGATCGGTGACTGAAAGATAACCAGCCTGTCCACGAGGCCACGCCGTAGAAACTCCTGGGCGACGCGCGCGCCTCCCTCGACCATGAGGTGCTGAACATCGAAGCCGTGAAGGGCGTCCAGTGCGCCGGGTACATCCTCGGCGTCGAACACATCGACCCCGGCGTTGTGTAGCGCGGCCAGCCGCGTCACCGGTGGGTGATGCGCAAAGATTATGGTAGGCGTTTGTCTCGCTGTCGCGACGACTTTTGCATCGAGCGGAGTCTCCGCGTCTCGATCGAAGATTACCCGGGTTGGCGCGACGCGCGGGCGAATCGCGCCTCTCGCGGTCAGCTGCGGGTCATCGGCGCGTACCGTGCCCAATCCGACTGCGATGGCGTCGACGTTGGCCCGCAGGCGCTGGACCTCTTCACGTGACCGTTCGTTGCTGATCCACCGTCGCTCGCCGGAGGGATCGTTCATTTTTCCGTCGGCAGAGAGCGCCAGCTTGAGAGTTACCCATGGGCGGCGGGGGTTGGCTGCGGCGAAGAAGAAGGGCGCGTTGAGCTCCAGTGCGGCCGCTTCTTCAACCCCGAAGGTGACATCGACGCCGTAGTCTGCGAGGTGCCTGGCCCCGCCTCCCGCTAGCGCCGTTGGATCGGCAGATGCGATGACTACGCGCGTCACTCTCGCCTCGAGGATCGCCTCCGTGCACGGAGGGGTCTTGCCGAAATGATTGCATGGCTCGAGCGTGACGTACATGGTCGCACCACGGGCCCGGTCGCCCGCGGCCTTGAGTGCCACGCGCTCGGCGTGAAGCTCGCCGTAGCGGGCGTGATATCCTTCGCCCACGACGACCCCGTCCCTAACGAGAACAGCGCCGACCATTGGGTTCGGCGCTGTTTGTCCCCAGCCTAACTGGGCAAGGGCCAACGCGCGACGCATGAATTCCGCGTCGCGCGCGTCGTTAGAATCCGAATCGAGCTCCGACCGATCCGTAGATTCGGGAATCGGCTGCTTGCTTGCCACTGAAGGTATTGTAAGTGTTGATGGTTCCACCGGATACCTGACCAATCTCGCCGGTAAGCTTCAAAATCAGAAGGTTCATCGACAGGTCCGCGAAAACATTGGTCCGGGTCAAATTCTGGGAGAGCGAGACCGGCCCAGCCCGTGCATCGGGGCTCAGAGCGCGCGCGGCGACATGGGCGCTGATGTCCGTCGAGGACTCATACTTGTCCTGACCGAAGCCAGCAGCGAGTCCGAAGAGAAGCAAACTCTTGCTAGCAGTGACGCGCCATGCCGTTGTCTTCAGGCTCAGATTGTTCACGAGCAGCGAGTCGTTCCCGCTATTCGCCGCGATGTTGACCGTCGGCAAGTCGCGCTTGAGATAGCTGACCGCCACGCCTGGAACGAGCAGCGACTCCTGAAGAATGCCAAGCCGTGCGCCGTAGCCAAGCTTCAGCGAGCCGTTAGGAACCTTGACGCTGATGCCGCTGTTGTTGAACTCCGGCAGGTACGCCGCACTCACGAGCAAGTCGATCCCTCCGACATTCGTGATCGCGAGCGGCAGGCCCTTGAAGATTCCGATCGCGAGGTCAGCGGTGGGCATCGGGATGAGCTGAGTCTTCGTGTCGAACTGAGTGCTCGTTGCGCCCGTCACGGACGGAGTCACGTTCTGAATCTGCGGCAGGCTTCCCTGCACTGCGTTGACTCTCAGTCCAAGCGAGAAATGTCCCAGTCCGCCGAGGTTACCGCCCTGGCCGAGGGTGGCGTTTCCGCCGGTGATGCTGGTTCCGAGCTGTGGAGCCATATACTGAAAGAGATCGATTGCTTTCTGACAGGCGTCCTGCGACGCGCGCGTCTGGTCCGGGATTCCACCGACTCCAGTGGAGCCGGCTGGGCAACGCTGCGTGTCGATTCCCTGCGCTCCAAGCGATGTCGCGGCCATTGCGGCGGCGACGAATACGAACAGGCGAGCTTTCATATAGTTCCTCAAGAAAGTATGACTGCACCTCCGCCGGGCTTGAGCGCGCCGAGCTTCCAACCGGCTATACCGGCCGCGGATGCCGCCGACAGCACTTCTTTGACGTCGGACGGCGTGCAGATGACCACCATTCCTACACCCATATTGAACGTTCGGTGCATCTCGGCGGGTTCTACCGCCCCTGCCTTCTGTAGCAGTCGAAACACCGCTGGAACTTCCCAGCTGGATGTGTCGATTACCGCGTCCAGATTCTTTGGCAGCGCACGATCGAGATTCTCGAGGAGTCCGCCGCCGGTTATATGCGCCAGCGCGTGAACCCGATCGAGCACCGGTCGCAATGCCGGCAGATACGACCGATGCTCCGCAAGCAAAACATCAGAGACGCTCCCGCCACCACCAGGAAACACGTCGTCCGGAGACAGCTTCAGTCGATCCTTTACGATCTTCCGCGCCAGTGAATATCCGTTCGTGTGCAATCCTGAGCTTGGAAGTCCAAGCAGCACATCATCAGGCATGACCCTGTGGGGCCCGAGTATGCGGCTTTCTTCCACATATCCGACGATGAAGCCTGCCAAGTCGTAATCGGGAGGCGTGTAGAGACCGGGCATTTCAGCCGTTTCCCCGCCTATCAGCGAGCAACCGTTCTCCCGGCACCCGCGGGCGACGCCGGCGACGACGGCCTCGACAACCTCCGGATCGAGCTTACCGAAGGCGACGTAGTCGAGAAAGAAGAGCGGGATGGCACCCTGCACCAGGATGTCGTTGACACAGTGGTTGACCAGGTCGCGCCCGATCGTGTCGTGACGGTTGGCCTCGATGGCGACCTTGATCTTGGTGCCTACGCCGTCGGCGCTCGACACAAGAACCGGGTTATCGAGTCCGGCTGGCATACGGAACATTCCGCCGAATCCGCCGAACGCGCCCAGCACACCCTTCGTGAACGTGGATTCGACGAGCTTCTTTATCCGAGCCTTCGCCGCGTTCGATGCATCGATGTCAACGCCGGCGCTTCCGTAACGAAGCGCGTCGTCGCTCACGCGGGGATCTCCTCCTCGAACGTAACGAGGCGACGCATGTCGCGCATGCGCTGGTCGATCTCGGCGCGCGAGACCGTCATCAGCCGTTCGATCGAGAATTTCTCGACCGCGAACGAGCCCATCACCGAGCCGTAGATCACGGCCCGGCGCATGTTCGCTTCGCTCAGGTCGCCGGTCTTGGCTAGATATCCGATAAAGCCACCGGCGAATGAATCGCCGGCACCAGTCGGATCGAACACGTTCTCGAGCGGAAAGGCAGGAGCGAAGAAGATCGAGTTCGCCGTAAACATGAACGCGCCGTGCTCGCCCTTCTTGATGATCACGTGTCGCGGGCCTCGCGCCATGATCCACTGCGCGGCCTGCACGAGATTGGCTTTCTCAGTGAGCTGTCGCGCCTCGGCGTCATTGAGCGTCACGAGATCGACGTGCTCGAGCAGCGCGAGGATGTCCGAGCGACGGCTCTGGATCCAGAAGTTCATGGTGTCGCAGGCGATCAGCTTGGGCTTGTCGACCTGCTTCAGGACGTCGAGCTGGAGGCGCGGATCGATGTTGGCGAGAAAGAGGTACGGCGACGAGCGCAGCTTCTCGGGAATCTTGGGGCTGAAGTGCGAGAAAACTCCGAGCCGGGTCTCCAGCGTTTCCGCCGAATTCAGGTCGTGGCGATAGCGTCCCCTCCAGCGGAACGATTCACCCTCCGCGCGCTCGAGACCGCTGAAATCCACACCGCGCTTCTTGAGCGGGTCGAGCTTCTCGATCGGATAATCGGAGCCGACGACACCCACTACGCTCACCTTCGTCAGGTGACTGGCCGAAGCGGAAAAGAAGGTGGCAGAGCCGCCCAAAACATCGTCGGCCTTGCCGAAGGGCGTTTCCACGGAATCCAGCGCGACCGAGCCGACAACCAGGACAGACATTCGTTCTTTATCTAGTGTGGGGTGGTTAGCGACCCATCCGAGCCGCTACCGAGTACCGGACCAAACTTACATCCTCTCGGGCGAGGTAATGCCAAGAATCCGCATGCCGTTCCGCAGAACGATCTGGGCGCCGCGGGCGAGCGCCAGGCGGGCGCGGGTGAGGTCCTCCGGCTGCTCCAGAACGTGGTGTTTGTGATACCACAGGTGCGCGAGACGGGCCGTCTCCAGGAGATACGTCGCGATACGGTGTGGCTCCAGCGTTTCCGCAGCCGATTCCACGAGCGTCGGGAAATCGGCCAGAGCCTTGATCAGCTCCTGCTCCTCGGGCTCGGTTAGAACGGCCAAGGTGGCTGCATCGGCGGACACCGATTCCGGATCGATCTCGCCGACGCGGAAGATCCCGCACATGCGCGCGTGGGCCATCTGGATGTAGTAGACGGGATTCTCCTCCGACTGCGACGCCGCCAGATCCACGTTGAAGATCAGCTGCGAGTCGCTCTTTCGCATCAGGAAGAAGTAGCGCACGGCGTCGCGTCCGACTTCGGTGATCAAGTCTCTTACGGTGACGTAGCTGCCAGCGCGCTTCGAGATCTTCACCTCTTCGCCGTGCTTCATCACCGTAACCATCTGATGCAGCACGTACTCGGGATAGTTCGGCGTCATCCCCATGTTCAGCGCCTGAAGGCCGGCCCGAACGCGCGTCACGGTACTGTGATGGTCGGCGCCCTGGACGTCGATCGCGCGCAGAAACCCGCGCTTCCACTTCGTGACGTGATACGCGACGTCGGGAAGGAAATAGGTGTACGTGCCGTCGCTCTTCCGCATCACGCGATCCTTGTCGTCGCCAAAATCGGTAGTGCGAAGCCAGAGCGCTCCTTCGTGCTCGTATGTCTTCCCCGATGCGATGAGAAGGCGCACGGTGTCGTCGACCATTCCGTCCGTGTACAACGAGGACTCCAGGAAATAGCGATCGAAGCGGACGCCAAAAGCCTGGAGGTCGAGGTCCTGTTCCTTGCGCAGCTCTCGAACCGCGAACTCGCGCACCGACAGCCCGTCGTTGTCTTCCCTGTAGCGCTCGGCGATCTCGCGGATGTACTCCCCGTGATATCCGCCCTCGGGAATCTGCACCGGCTTCCCTTCCAGCTCATTCAGGCGTGCCTCGACGCTGGCGGCGAGATTTTCTATCTGCGCGCCGGCGTCGTTGTAGTAGAACTCGCGCGTCACCTTCCAGCCGGTGGTCTCGAGGAGCGTAGCGATCGCGTCGCCGAGTGCCGCCTGCCTTCCGTGACCGACGTGCAGGGGCCCCGTTGGATTTGCCGATACGAATTCGATGTTCACCACCTGACCGCGTCCGACATCGCTCCGGCCGAAGCTCTCGTTGGCGGCGATGATCTCTCTGAGCACGGACGCAATTCGTCCCGCATCGATGAAAAAGTTCATGAAGCCGGGACCGGCGATGTCCACCTTCGACACTCCGGCGCGCTCCAGACTCATCGCGGTGCGGAGCTTCTCTGC
>Ga0070679_100000759_pt1 | contig 27966 bp, 19 predicted proteins | sample KBSC63BmetaG_FD_65652 | JGI IMG/M metagenome (GOLD analysis project Ga0070679, IMG submission 65652) | Corn rhizosphere microbial communities from Kellogg Biological Station, Michigan, USA - KBS C6-3B metaG | ecosystem: Host-associated > Plants > Roots > Rhizosphere | place: USA: Michigan... | reverse complement strand
CCCGCGCTTCTATGACGCGATCGGGCTGTCCGACCAGCAGCGCAATGCCCTCGACTCACTGGCGTTCGCGCGCGAATGCGACATCAAATCGGTGCTCGCACCACACGACTCCGCGGTCAAAGCGATTCGCGCCCGCTTCAATGCGCAGCGCGACTCCGTACTGACCAAGGACCAGAAAGCGCTGCTGGATCAGCGCTGGCAGGAAGCTCAGAAACGTAGAGAGGCCGAAGCGGCCAAGGAGCCCAAGCGGGTATGTTCGCCAAATTGATCCCCCTGCTGGCTGCGCCGGCCATTCTCGGCGCGCAGCAGATGTCCGATACGACGTTCCGCCCCATCTCGCAGTCCGAAGCCGTCAAGCTGGCGCAGCAGAACAATCTCGCCGCGATCACGTCCGCGAACGCCATCCGGACGGCGTCCAACCAGGTCCGCTCCGCGCGCGCCCAGCTCTATCCATCGCTGTCGGCGACCGCCGGCCAGAGTATCAGCGCCGGCGACCGCATCGGCCAGAGCGGCACTCTGGTGCCGTATACCCCCGTGTGGCAGTACAGCACGGGTCTTCAGTCCTCCATCACGCTGTTCGACGGCGGCAAGACGTTCGCCGACGTTCGCGCACGCCGTGCCGACGTTACGGCCGCCGAGGCGGGTCAGGTCACGACCAACTTCAGCCTCGCCCTCCAGGTGAAGACGCAGTACAACGCGGCGCTCGCGGCCAATGAGCAGCTTGCGGCCGCACAGGCCCAGTTGGACCTCGCGCAGCAAGAGCTCGCGATGACCGTCGCGAAGGTCAACGCGGGTGCAGCGAACGTGGCTGACTCGCTGAACAGCGTCGTCCAGGTCGGCAACGCGGAGATCAGCATTCTCACCGCGCAGCAGAATCTGCGTTCGGCGAGCGCTGCGCTCACGCGCCTCGTCGGCACGACGTACATGGTCACCGCGTCGCCCGCCGACACGGTAGACCGCCCGCTCGCGCCGATTGATAGCTCCAGCGTGCTCGCCCTCGCCCTCGAAGGACCCGCGGTCAAGCAGAACGAAGCGCAAATCGCCTCGGCCAACGCTGCGGTACGCTCGGCGAAGACGGCATACCTTCCGACGCTCCGAGTCAACCTGAGCTTCCAGGGCAACGGGACGGCCGCTGTCTATGGTCTGAACGGCAATCCCTACCCGTATACACGCGGCGCGAACTTCCAGCTGAGCTATCCGATCTTCAACGGCTATCAGCGCGAGAACACGATTCAATCGGCTGAGATCCAGGCGGAGAATGCGCAGGCCTCTTTGCGCGACAACAAGCTGGCCGCGCAACAGACCATCATCACGCAGCTCGGCCTCCTGCACAACGCCGAGGAGCAGGTCCGCGTCCAGCAGATCAGCGTCCGCGCCGCTCAGGAAGCGCTTCGCGTGAACCAGCAGCGCTACAACTTCGGCGCCGGCACGCTCGTCGACGTACTCACCTCGCAATCGAGCCTCGTCGCCGCGCGCCAGCAGCTCATTCAGGCGCGACTCAACTACCGCAACGCTCGCGCGCAGATCGAGGCGGTCATCGGCAAGGATCTGCAATAACGCACCCGGCGGACAGCGCAGAGGGCCGGGAGTCGAGACTCCCGGCCTTTTGTATTTCCGTTCTCGAGCGTCCGTCTTCGCCTGTTTTTCGACTACCGCGTGGCATCTGCTTTTTCACCGGCGTCCAGCGACGATCCTCTGGTGTCTGTTTCCAGCATTTACAATCGGATGCGCGTACAGATACCAGACAGCCCGAACCGCACGCGGCCTTCACCCCGGCCGCTTTCAGGAGACCCATTCACGTGAAACGCTACCTCGGAGCGGCCCTGCTCGTCGCCTCGGCGGCCTGCGCGAAGAAGCAGCAAGCCCCTTCGGTGCAGACCGCCATGGTCACCTCGCGCGACATCATCATCGACGCGCAAGCCAACGGCGTGATCGAGCCGATTCAGATCGTCGAAGTCAAATCGAAGGCTTCCGGCGTCATCACCAAGATGACCGTCGAGACTGGCACGAAGCTGAATCCCGGCGATCTCATCGTGCAGATCGATACGCGCGACGTCCAGAACAAGTACGACCAGGCCAAGGCCGCGCTCGACGCCGCTCAGGCCAAGCTCACCGTTGCCGAGAGCGACAAGAAGCGCAACGAGGAGATGTTCAAGGCCCGCGTCATCACACCGCAAGAGTTCGAGCAGGTCGCGGTGAATTATGAGAACGCGAAATCCGGCGTCGTCAGCGCGCAGGCCGCGCTCGATCTGGCGAAGCAGGCGCTCGAGGACGCGACGGTAAAGGCGCCGAGCGAAGGCACCGTGATCGAGAAGGACGTCGCTGAAGGAACCGTCATCGCGTCGGCCAGCGGTTCCGTGAGCGGCGGCACGACGATCGTGAAGATGGCCGACCTCGGTGTGGTGCGCATTCGCGCGCTCTTCAACGAGACGGACATCGGCAACGTCCATCCGGGCGAGCCGGCGAACGTCACGGTCGACGCGTATCCCGATCGCCGCTTCGGCGGCGTCGTCGAGAAGATCGAGCCGCAGGCGGTCGTCCAGCAGAACGTGACGATGTTCCCGGTGCTCGTGAACCTCCAGAACGCCGAGGGGTTGCTGAAGCCCGGCATGAACGGCGAGGTCTCCGTGCTCATCGACGAGCGCGACGGCGTTCTCGCGATTCCGAACGACGCGATCAAGAATCCGCGGGAAGCGGTGGCCACGGGCGCGATGCTCGGTCTCGCCGCCGACACGGTGCAGGCCGAGTTGAAGGCGCAGGGGTTCTCGGGCGGTAGCCGCGGCGGCTTCGGCGGCGGGAATCGCGGCGGCAACGGCGCTGGTGCTGGTCGTCGCAATGGCGGCGGCAACGCCGGCACGACGGGCACCGCCGGTGGCGACCTGTCGATCGCTCAGCAGGGCCAGGGCGGTTTCCAGGGCGGCAATGGTGGTGGCTTCGGCCCACAGGTTTCCGACGCCGATTGCAAGAACGTTGAAGACGTGCTCAAGGCGCATCCCGCGCAGAAGAAGCAGCTCGACGATCTGCGCGCCAAGATGACGGCGTTGCGCCCTGCCGGCTTCGGCGGTGCCAACGGTGCCAACGGTGGAGGCTTCGGCAATCGTCGCGCAGGCGGCGACTCGGCGCGAGCCAATCGCCCGCGTGGCAACGACTCCACGGGCCAGCGTCGGCGCGACGCGAACGGTGGCGGCTTCAATCCGGGCGGCGGCAACGCCGGCGGTCAGGGCGGCGCGAACGGCGGCCGTCGCGGCAGCCCCGAGATGCAGGCGATCAACGAGCAGATGCGCGCCATCTACACGGAGCTGAAGCTCGATCCGCGCACGGCGGGCGCGTGCCTGCGTCGGCAGCAGGGCGGCGGCAATGCGTCCGCGGCGACGCCTGGTGCCGGTCGGCAGGTCGGCAACGCGCAGGGTGCGCGCGGCGGCCAGGGCGCCCTCACGCCGACGCCGGAGATGGGCGGACGCCCGCAGCGTCAGCGCGCCGGGCTGGTCTTCGTCACCGATAGCACCAAGACGATCTTCCACCCGCGCATCGTGCAGCTCGGACAGGGCAACCTCGATTACACCGAAGTCGTGAGCGGCCTCAAGGAAGGCGATCGCGTCGTCATGCTCGGTGCGCTGGCTCTTCAGGCGCAGCGCCAGCAGCAGCAGGATCGCGCTCGTGCGAACGCCAGCCCGCTGGGTGGCGCTCCGGGCGGTGGCCCGGGTGGCGGCGGCGGCCCGCGCGGCGGTCGTGGAGGCTGATTAGATGCTCATTGGAGAAATCATAAGCGTCGCTCTTGGCGCGCTTCGGGCCAACAAGCTCCGGTCGATGCTCACGATGCTCGGCATCGTCATCGGAGTGGGCGCCGTGATCGCGGTCGTCGCGCTCGGCACGGGTGCGCAGCAGGCGGTGAAGGATCGCATCTCGGCACTCGGCACCACGCTGCTGACGGTCAGCCCCGGCCAGCAGCGCGGCGGCGGCGGTGGCATCGCCATTCAGGGCGCCGTCCAGCGCCTGACGATCGACGACGCCAAGGCCATCGACGAGCGCGCCACGAATCTGCTCGCCGTGCAGCCCGAGATGCGCTCGAATCAGCAGATCGTGTTCGGCAACAAGAACGCGAGCACGCAGATCATCGGCACCACGCCCAACTACCTCGAGGTCCGCAAGTACACGCTCAAGGCGGGCAAGATGTTCACCGCCGCTGACGATGAAGGCCGTCAGCGCGTCGCGGTCGTGGGCAATACGGTAGTCAACAATCTCGGCCTCACCACGCCAGAAGCACTGATCGGCGAGAACGTCCGCATTCGCGGCACGCAGTTCCTCGTCATCGGCGTGCTGGCGCCCAAGGGCCAAGCGAACGCATTCCAGGATCCTGACGACGAAATCCTCGTTCCGATCAACACGGCGCGCTTCCGCGTGAACGGTTCCGATCGCTTGCAGTCGATCAGCGCGCTCGCGGAGAGCGAAGAAAAGATCCCGGACGCGATGGCGGACATCCAGCGCGTGCTCCGTCGCCAGCACAAGATTCGCCAGGGCGCGCCGGACGATTTCCAGATTCGCAATCAGTCCGACATCCTCGCGACCACGCAGGAAACCACGCAGGTGATGACGTACCTGCTCACCGGCATCGCGGCCGTGTCCCTGCTCGTCGGCGGCATCGGCATCATGAACATCATGCTGGTTTCCGTCACCGAGCGCACGCGCGAGATCGGGATTCGCAAGGCGCTCGGCGCGACCAAGATCAACATCCTGCTGCAGTTTCTGATCGAAGCCGTCGTGCTGTGCGTGCTCGGAGGTCTGATCGGCATCGGCCTCGGTGCCGGCGGCGCTGCCCTCATGAGCAAGACGGCCGGGTATAGCACGCAGGTCTCCACGACGGCGGTCGCTCTCGCGTTCGCGTTCTCCGCGTTCGTCGGCGTGGCCTTCGGCGTGTGGCCGGCGCGTCGCGCGGCGGGCCTCGACCCGATTGTGGCGCTGCGCTACGAGTAACCGGGCTCGATCAGAGTTTCATCATGAAGGGGCCACCAGTCAGGTGGCCCCTTCTGCTTTTCTACCAGCCGGCGGCTGTCCACGCTAGCGCCGTGAATCGATCGAGAATTCGAATGGCATCTCGGCGAGTGCCCGAACGCGGCGGCCTCCTGACTCGGCCGGCCTGAAGCGAAAGGAGCCGAGTACCTGACGCACGGCGTTGGTGAACAGCTCGTGCGTCGAGGAAACGATCTCCACGCTCGCCGGATCGATTCTCCCGAGCGTGTCGACGGCGAACCGCACGAGCACACGCCCGTCGATGCCTGCGGCGCGAAGGTTTTCCGGATAGCGTGGCTTCGCCGATGCGGTGATCCGCATGAGCAGATCGGCGCCGCGCCACGCGCCGCCATCACCGTCATCCTGCGACAGATCGAGTGTGCGGCCCGGAAGCCCCGAGTGTCCTTGCGAGGCGGTCGCGCCGACGACGATGCTGTCGGCGGCAAGGCCGCGCGTCATGTCGATCGGCGGGAGCGATGGCGGTACGACTCGCGGAGCGATAACGGTGGTGATGTTGACCTGCGGGCCGTGGAATTCCTGCGGCCTGGTGACCACGTGCGCCGTCACCTGATGCTCGACCGGTTTCGGCGGCGGAGGCGGAGTAAAATGCACGATCACCGCCTTCTCGTGTCCGCGCGGCACCGCCGCGCCGCGCGCCGTCACGACAGTGACCGCTCCGATGATCGCCACGTGGGTCACGACACTGAGGACAATGCCTCCCGTGCGGCGCTGGCGCCGAGCACGGGATTCCAGCAGTTCGCCGAACATGTAGGCCTCCGCGAGTGATCGATGCGAGCCGCGGCTGCGACTCACGGGCATCGTAGCATCGATGGGTTGCGCGGCCGTTGCGGAGGCGTGAACGCGTGATGACTCGTGGATGAGAAGACTCTCATCGCCGGGTGATCGCGGGATGGCGGGAGGATTACGATTCGATGGCGACGGTAGGGAAAACGAAGCGCGGCGATGGGATCCATCGCCGCGCTTCAGTTGCTTCCGATCCGCTCAGAGATCGTCGTTGTCGAGATCGCGCTCGGTCTCGCCGATCTTGCGCTGGCCCTTGCCCTTGAGCTCCTGCGCCTTGCCTTTGAGCTGCTCGCTCGTATCGCCGGTCAGGCCGCCAATCGAGTTCCGGACCTTGCCTTCGACTTCCTTCCCGAAGCCCTTGACCTGGTTCTCGACGCCGTCGCTGTTGAGATCGTCCGCCATGATTGTTCCCCCAAAGGTTGCGACTGTAACGGAGTTCGGGGCGCTCGCCCCATCGTTCCAAGGGCAACGCTCGTGCCCACTTTCGTCAGCAGTCGCGACCGTAAGACGCTCCCGAGCGCTCGTTCAAGCGCTATTTCGAGGAGCCGAGCGACGCCCAGGTCTCCTGGAGTCGTTGGATCTCGGCCTCGTGGTCGAGCACGAACTGCACGTTCTCGGCATTCACGCCTGGAGGGAGCGTCTTCAATTGGCCGCTCTTCTTGAAGGCCGCCGCCATCCCCGCCTGCAGCAGCGCGAGAGTGAACGTGGCGTATTCGCGCGGCGAGATTCCGTTCTTCTGCAGCGCGTTGGCCAGCGGTGGGAGCTTCTTGATGCCTGCTTCCATGGCGGCGAGCGACTCTCCGTTCCCCATGATGTCGGCCGTCTCGGCGTCGAATCGCTCCGCGGCGGCCTGCAACTCCTCGATGCGCTTCTGATCGGCCGCAGTCGGGTTCTCCTTGTTCTGAAGCGCGGTCAGCTCGGCATCCTCTTTCATGTGTTGTTGAAAGCGCGGATCGTTCTTGAGCTCGACGACCATGTCGTGCATCGCGCGGTCAAGGGCGTGGAATCGATCCATGCTGAGGTGATACGCCGCAATCTCCTTCATGTCGCGATCGGAGTTCGCGGCCCTCGTCTGGGCGAGCGCGGGCGTCGACAGGAGGATGGCAAGGAGGACGGAGAGGCCGGCGCGGGTGCGCGCCATGCCGTTCGAGATAGGCATGAGGGGTCGTGGGTTTGGGTTGTTTGTCGGAGCTGAGGAATGTAAACGGACGATTTGGCCTCTTGGCTGGGCACCTGATCTGTGGAGGGTGTGGCGGAGCGGGCGGCGAACCCAATAGCTGCGAGCCGCTATTGCGGCGATATAACGGACGATATATCGTTATGCACAACAGACGATATATCGGAGATGACCATGTGGGGACCGTACTTTTTCGAGATGGGCCGCGGTAAAGGGTGCGGAGACCGCCGTGCACGCTGGGGCTGGGGTGGTTGGGGCGACTGGGAGGGGGCACCGCGTGGACAGCGGTGGCGGGGGCGGGCCGCGCGCCTCTTCGAGCAGGGCGACCTCAAGTACGTCATTCTTCGGCTCCTCGAGGAGAAGCCGCGCCACGGCTACGAGATCATCAAGGAGCTCGAAAGCCGGTTCGGCGGCTCGTACGCTCCCAGCCCGGGCACCGTCTACCCAACCCTCACGATGCTCGAAGACATCGGCTTCGCCCGCGTCGTACCGGAAGAGAGCGGTAAGAAGATCTACGAGATCACGGAGGAAGGCCGGAAGCACCTCGCCGAGCACAGCGGGACTGTGAACGACATCTTCGAGCGCATCGCGCGATTCGTGGAGGGCTTCACCGACACGCCGATGACGGAGCTCAATCAGTCCTTCCAGCGACTGGCTCGAGCCACATACAAGACAGCCACGTCGCACCTGAGCGATAAAGAGAAGGTCGAACGCATTCGTGACATCATTCGCAAAGCAGCCGAAGAGGTCGAGGCGATAGCGAAATAGGCGCGAAACAGGCCGGTCTGACGTAATCATCGCTGGACGCCGCCCGCCGAGCCACTAAATTGAAAACGGGTCGCGGATTCGTTCCGCGACCCGTTTTTGCGTATTGCCGGATTTGTCGTCTGGTCCGGGTAGACACGCGCACTCGGCGGGCCTTCGACCCGCAGCTTTTACATGACAGCACAACCTCGTCGCGCCACCGATTCTGCGGGAGAGCCTGCTTCCGCCGGGGCGCAGCCCACCCCGGGCGCTGACGCGCCACCCTCCGGGGTACTCCCAACGAGCGCCACCGGCACCAGCGGTTTTCACGCTGCCGTACCGCAGCGTCAGCACGTCGAGTCGCATCCGACCGGCAAACGCCTCGCGTTCCTGTCGCTGACCGCGCTCGGCATCGTGTACGGCGACATCGGCACCAGCCCGCTGTACGCACTCCAACAGTGCTTCACGTCCAAGGAGTTCTCGATCGCCCCGACGCCGGAGAACGTGTACGGCGTCCTGTCGCTGATCGTGTGGCTCCTCGTGCTCGTGGTCGCCGTCAAGTACATCGTCTTCATCATGCGCGCGGACAACCGCGGCGAAGGCGGGATTCTCGCCCTCCTGGCGCTGATCCTCCAGCAGGAGCGTCGCAGCACGGATTGGCGACGCCGCCGCGTACTCGTGGTGATGGGATTGTTCGGCGCCGCCCTGCTCTATGGCGACGGGATGATCACACCGGCGATCTCCGTCATCTCGGCGGTGGAAGGGCTTCACGTCGCGACGCCGGCGTTCACGCCATACATCGTTCCATTCTCGCTGATCATCCTGTTCGCGTTATTCGCGGTGCAGCGCTTCGGGACCAAACGCGTGGGAACCGCGTTCGGACCGATCATGGCCCTGTGGTTCATATCGATCGCGGTCCTGGGGCTCGTGGAGATCGTCACCGAGCCACGCATCCTCGGCGCCCTCAACCCGATTCATGGCCTGAACTTCTTCCGAGCCAACGGGCACTTCGCGTTCCTCACGCTCGGTGCGGTCGTGCTTGCGGTCACCGGCGCTGAAGCGCTCTACGCGGACATGGGCCATTTCGGGAAGACGCCGATCCGGCTCGCATGGTTCAGCCTCGTGCTGCCGGCGCTCGTCCTCAATTACCTCGGGCAGGGCGCTTTGCTCATTCGGAATCCTGGCGCGATCGAGAACCCGTTCTTCCTGCTCGCGCCCCGCGCGCTTCTGCTCCCGTTGGTGGTGCTCGCGACGATCGCAGCGGTGATCGCGTCGCAGGCGCTCATCTCGGGCGCCTTCTCGCTCACCCAGCAGAGCGTCCAGCTCGGATACTCGCCGCGCATGACGATCGTGCACACGTCGGCGTCGGAGGCAGGCCAGATCTTCATCCCGGAGATCAATCGTATTCTGATGATCGGGTGTCTGCTGCTCGTCGGCACGTTCAGGTCGTCGCAGTCGCTGGGTGCGGCGTACGGCATCGCGGTGACCGGCACGATGGGCATCACGTCGTTCCTCTTCTCGATCGTCGCGCGCGGGCGCTGGAACTGGTCGCTGGCCCACATCATACCGATCACCGCGGTATTCCTCTTCATCGACGTCGCGCTCTTCTCGGCGAACATCATCAAGATCGAGTACGGGGGCTGGGTGCCGATCGTGATCGCGGCGTGCGTGTTCATTCTCATGAGCACGTGGAAGAAGGGACGGCATCTACTGAACCAGGCGCTCCACGCCGGCGCGTTGCCGCTGGACCTGTTCCTCGGCGACGTCGCGCGGCGCAAACCACCGCGCGTGCCAGGCACTGCCGTATTCATGACGTCGTCGAACGATGGCGTGCCCGTCGTGCTGCTTCATCATCTCAAGCACAACAAGGTGCTGCACGAGCAGGTGATCCTGATGTCGGTGATCACCCAGGAAGTGCCCGAGATCAAGGCGATGGAACGCGTGACGGTGGAGAAGCTGGAACACGGCTTCTATCGCATCACCGCCCGCTACGGATTCATGGAAACGCCGAACGTACCGGAGATTCTCGGCTGGGCGCGCGAGTCTGGCGTGAAAGCCAAACCGAACGACACCACGTTCTATCTCGGACGCGAGCGCGTCATCATCTCCACGGGCGAGCGCAAGCCGGGCACGCGTCGCGCCCCCGACGACGCCGTGCTGCCAAAGATGGCGCGCTGGCGTAAGAAGCTCTTCGTGCTCATGTCGCGGAACGCGCGGTCGGCGACGGAGTTCTTCGGCATTCCTCCCAACCGCGTCGTCGAGCTCGGAGCGCAGGTCGAATTCTGATCCACACCGCACGATGGCTGCCTCGATTCGAGGCAGCCATCGCATATCCCGCAGCGAAACGTCACAGCACATCATCGCGCGAACCGAATCAGGGTTCGCGCGATTCGTTTGTCCGCGCTCGAATCTCCGACTTCCAAGTTTACTCATTCCCCGCGCGCCGCGGAACTCGTCGACGGATGCGCGCATTCATGCGGTGCGATGCCACCCGGCATCGCCACAACGTGAACGCACTGGCGGACGGGGGGAAGCGATGCAGACCTGGATGCGAGGTGTCGTGGCAGCGGCGATCGTGGGCGGCCTCACCGCCGGTTGTTCGAGTTCTGATAACGTGCTCACGGCGCCGAGCGCGTCGTTCGCCAAGGGCACCGGCGGTGGGGGCACGCCACCGCCCGCACCGGCGCTGCCCGTCGTCACCATCAACTCGTCGGTGATTCCGGGACAGAGCCCGCTCACCGGCCAAGCCGTGAGTCTGTTCGTCGTCGCGACGAGTGAAAGCGGCGATCGCAAGGCGCCTGCAGTGAACGTGATCGCGGCACCGCCGGGATTCACTCTCGCCTCGCTGACGTCGGTGGACAGCCCGCACGGCGGCGGAGCCGGATACGTCGAAGCGAGCTACACCTGGACACCGGCGCGCGATCAGATCGGCCTCGCAACGACGATCACGATCACCGCGACGACGAGCGCAGGCACCGGAGGGTCGACGATCTCATTCGGTCCAGTCCTCGACGCGCCTTCGCCGCTCACAGGACTCACTGCCGCCTTCGTGGGCGATCACATCGAAGCGCGATGGGATGCATCGACGGGCGGCGTCGCGCCGATCACCTACGTGGTGAAGGCCTGCTACAGGAACGCGAACATTCGTCCCGTTGTTTCGACGTGCGACCTGATCGGGACGACCACGGACAATCAGTTGCTCAGCATCCCGTCGTCGAACCCAACGCCCACCGTGGCGCCGGCCGGCGGCGTCGCAACGTATTTCGCGCTATTGGTGACTCCGGTCGACGCTGCCGGAAACGCGGGCGCGACGGCAACGGCGAACGTACAGTAGAGTTTAGGGAAATAGAAACAGCGACGCGGCGTATCGCGATGTTCGCGATACGCCGCGTCGTGCCCGCGGGTGTGGCCGGATTACCAGGCGACTCGGTTTCCGCCGAAGCCGACGCCAGCGTTGTCGAGCGCACGGCGCACATTCTCGCTGATGCGCGGCATGTCGAGAGTGCGAACCATGTTCGGGATCGCGTCGAGCTTCTCGAGCGCAGCCGGCGGAAGAAGACCGTCGCCGCCGAGGATCGTCACCGATCGGTTGCGACGCGGTAAGTCGCCCACTCGCGCGGCCTTCATCTTCACGTCGCGGTACTGGCCGTTGAAGTACACGTGAAGCGTGACGTCGGCGCCGGGTTCGAGTCGCGAGATCTCGCGCTCGAGGCGATTCACGCCGGACGAACGGGACATCCAGCCGTCGTTGTCGCCACGGCGCGGGCGGACGTTAACGCCGTTGATCGACGCGATCCTGCTTCCTTCCTCGATGCCCGCCTTCGCCGCCGGGCTTTCGTCTTCGACTCCCATGACAAAGACGCCGACGGTGTCGCGCGAGCTGCCGGTGACGGCGAGATCGAGGCCCAGCGTCGGACGATCGGAATAGCGCGTGCCACGTTCGCCGCGCGAGCCGAAGACGTCCTCGGGCGCGACAGTCTTGATCTTCACCGTCTTCGTCTGCGAGTTCGCATATACCTGAAGCGTGACTTCATCGCCGGGCTTGAGCTTGTCGAGCTCGCGGGGCAGGCGCCGCGCTAGCACGCCGGCCATCTGCTCGTCGCCGATGTCGGCCGGGTTGAGCTTGAGGCTCACGCCGTTCACCGACGCAATCCGATTCCCTTCCTCGATGCCGGCCTTCTCGGCCGGACTCCCTGAGCGGACCAGGCTCACCAGGACGCCAAGCGTGTCACGCGGCGACGCCGCGTTGGTGGTGGTGACGCCGACCATCGCGCGTGGCTCGTCACCGAACGTTCCGAAACCGCCCTGCCCGATGATCGTGCCGGGCCCGACACGATACACGCGCTGTTGCGCGCCGAGCGTCGACATCATGGCGCTCGTCGCCAGGACCGTCGGCAGAAGTGCATAGAATCGCATAAAACCTCATCAATCGTTGGGGTGCGTTGATGAGTCACGGCCGAGGTGGGTGAAGGTTTACTTGGCGCCTCCGACGCGATGCACGGCCGGCGAGTTCGCCTTAGCTTTTGGACATGTCCACCCTCTCGCCGCCATCGCCGCCGTCGTCCGCCAAACCCGATCTCCACGCCTTCGAACATCATTGGCAGGATGAAGCGGACGCGGCGTACCTGTACCGCCTTCTCTCCGCGGCGGAGCCGGATCCGAAGAAGAAGGACATCTATCGGCGTCTCGCCGAGGTGGAGGATCGCCACGTCGAGATCTGGGCGGATCTGCTGCGCCAGCATGGGGGTGAGCCCGGTCAGTTTCGTCCGACTGCGCGGACACAGCTGCTCGCGATGCTTGGCCGATGGTTCGGTCCGGGATTTCTCCTGCCGATGCTGCTCGCGGAGGAGGGACGGGAGGTCAAAGCCTATCTCGACATGCATCGCCAGACGGCGGGTGGTGCACCGGGCGCCGCGGAGGCGTTGACACTCGCGCGCGAATCGGCGGAGCATGCATCGACGCTCAATCAGATTTCTGGAAAGACTGGCGAGCCGTGGCATCGGACCGAGTCGGGCGGTTTTCTCCGCAACGTCGTGTACGGCTTCAATGACGGGCTCACCGCGAACTTCGGGTTGGTGGCGGGCGTGATCGGTGCGGCGGCCGCGACGCAACATCACACGGTGATCGTCGCGGGTGTCGCCGGATTGATTGCCGATGCGCTGTCGATGGGGTCGAGCGGGTATCTGGCGGCGAAGAGCGAGCTGGAAGTCTACGCGAACGAGATCGCGATGGAGCGCGACGAGATCGCGCTCATGCCCGAGATCGAGCGCGATGAGCTGGCGCTGATGTACGAGGCAAAGGGCATGGCGCCGGCGACCGCGGACGCGCTCGCGACGGAGATCATGGCCGATCCCGCTCGCATGCTCGAGGAGCAGGTGCAGCACGAGCTCGGCATCAGCGATCCGCACATGTCGCCGATGCGCGAAGCGTGGATCACCGGTGCCGCGACGGCGGTGGGCGCATTCATTCCGGTACTCCCTTTCCTGCTCTGGAATGGGACGACGGCGATCGTGCTCGCCTTCGTCATCTCGATGCTCTCGCACTGGATCGTCGGCGCGGCGCGGTCGGTGTTCACGGGACGCAGCGTGTTTCGGTCCGGGCTCGACATGTTCGTCGTCGGATTGGGTGTCGCCCTCGTGGGCTACTTCGTCGGCGAGTGGGTCGCGCGGCTCGCGTCGTAGGGCGGCGGCTGACGGGCGACGTCACACGAGACGACGCTCGCCGCGCAAAACGCCCACCCTCGGCGCGACCGAGGGTGGGCGTGGCGTTTTGAGAACTCTGATCAGACGACGATGTTCAGCAGCCGGCCGGGCACGAAGATGACTTTCTTCGGCGCTCCGGTCACGAACTTCGCGATGCCTGCATCGGCCATGGCGGCAGCGAGCACCGCATCCTGCGCGGCCCCGGTTGGAATCTGAATCGTTCCGCGCGTCTTGCCGTTCACCTGCACCGCCATCGTGACGAGGTCCTCGGCGGCCAGCGCCGCGTCGAACACGGGCCAGCCCGCGTCGAACACGCTCTCCGAGTGACCGAGACGCTCCCAGAGCTCTTCGGCCGCATGCGGCGCGAACGGTGACAGGAGCTGCACGAGCGGCTCGACTTCGTCGCGATGCGCCGTGCGCTCACCGCGACGGACCGTATTCATGTATTCCATCATCGCGGCGATCGCCGTGTTGTAGCTCAGCGCGGGAAGGTCGTGCGAGACCTTTCGAATGGTTTGATGCAGCTTGCGCATCACGGCGGGATCGGGCGCGCCCTCCTCCGTTGTGCTGACGACCGACGACCACACGCGGTCGAGGAAGCGACGCACGCCCGCAATGCTCTGATCGCGGAAGTCGCCGCCCTCCTCGTACGGCCCGAGGAACATCAGATAGGTGCGGAAGGTGTCCGCGCCCCAGCGATCGATGTATTCGTCGGGATTCACCACGTTGCCGCGGCTCTTCGACATCTTCGCGCCTTCGCGAATGATCATGCCGTGCGCGCGGAACCTGACGAACGGCTCCTCGAAATCGAGGAGGCCGGCGTCCTTGAGGACCATCGTGATGAATCGCGAATACAGGAGATGTAATACCGCATGCTCGTTGCCGCCGATGTACGACGTGACGGGCAGCCACTTCTTCGTCATCGTCTCGTCGAACGGCACGTCGTCGAACCCGACGCTCGGATAGCGCAGGAAGTACCACGCGCTGTCCAGGAACGTGTCGGAGACGTCCGTCTCGCGACGGGCCTCCTTGCCGCACGACGGACACTGCACGCGATACCACGACTCCACGCGCGCCAACGGCGAGACGCCGGTGTCGTCGGGCTTGAAGTCCTCGACGTACGGCAGCTCGACCGGAAGCTGATCCTCGGGCACCGGTACCGTGCCGCACGCGTCGCAGTAGATGATGGGGATGGGCGGACCCCAGTAGCGCTGGCGCGAGATGCACCAGTCGTGCAGCCGGAAGTTCACCACCGGACGAGCATGTCCGAGGTTCGCGAGCCACGACACGATGCGCTGCTTCGCCTCGCTCACCGGCAGCCCGCTGAACTGCCCCGAGTTGACGATGCGAACGCGCTCCGTCTCGGTGTAGGCTTCCTCGAGGCGCGTATGCGGATCCATGTCGACGCCCGCCACGACGCGGACGATCGGCAGGTCGAAGACGTTCGCAAACTCGAAATCGCGCTCGTCATGTCCCGGGACGGCCATGATCGCGCCTGTGCCGTATTCCATGAGCACGTAGTCCGCGATCCAGATCGGAATCGGCTGCTGCGTGGCCGGATTGACGGCGAAGGAGCCGGTGAACACGCCGGTCTTGTCCTTGCTGACCTTGCGCGTGACGATGTCCTGTTTGGCGGCGTCGCGCTTGTAGGCATCCACGTCGTGACGCTGTTCATCGGTCGTCAACGTGTCGACGAGCGGATGCTCCGGCGCCAGCACCAGATAGGTCGCGCCGAAGATCGTATCGGGACGCGTCGTGAACACGCGGATGTCCGTCGGCTGCGGGTTGTACTCGCCCGTCATGCCGCTCGCGATGGTTGCCGTGCCCGTCAGCTCTTCGAGATCCTGCACACGGAAGCTGATCTCCGCACCGTCGGATCGACCGATCCAGTTCCGCTGCGCGAGCTTCGTCGACTCGGACCAGTCGAGCCAATCCAGGTTCGCGAGCAGGCGCGCCGCATAGTCGGTGATGCGGAAGAACCACTGCTCGAGATACCGTTGCTCGACCTTCGCGCCGCAGCGCTCGCATTCACCGGCGACGACCTGCTCGTTGGCGAGCACGGTCTTGTCGACAGGACACCAGTTGACGGCCGCGCGCTTCTTGTACGCCAGCCCGCGTTTGTAGAGCTGGAGAAAAACCCACTGGGTCCACTTGTAGTAATCCGGATCCGTCGTCGACAGCTCGGCGCGCCAGTCAATCATCAATCCAGCGCGTTTCAGTTGGCGCCGGAAGTTGTCGATGTTTCTCGGGATGAGGTCAGCGGGGTGCGTTCCGACCTTGAGCGCGAAGTTCTCCGAGTGAATGCCGAACGCGTCGAACCCCATCGGCTCGAAGACGGTGTGCCCTTGGAGTCGCTGGAATCGTCCGTATATGTCGTCGCCCGTGAAGGCGAAGAGGTTACCGACGTGCAGCCCCTCCGCCGACGGGTACGGAAACATCATGAGAGCGTAGAATGGACGCACGCCGGCAGCGAGGTCGGTGTGGTTCGTTCCACGGGCCTCCCAACGCTCCTGCCATTTCCGCTCGATGGAAGCAGGGTCGTAGCCGGCCGAATCCTCGGTCGGCGTTCGATGAATCGATTCTGTCATGGTGATAACGGAATCTAGCGGCCGATGAACCAGCGTCCCAGTACGAGCATTCTCTCGATCACCCAGGCGTTCCCCATTCAGCGCTCCGCGCGCTCGCTTCGCCGGCATTTCGTGATCGCGGCCGGCGCGGGAGCAATGCTCCTCCTCGTGGCCATCGGCTACGCGGGCCTGTACGTCCTGCACAAGTCGATGGCCGGCGACTCGGACGCACGCATCGTCAATGCGGCGTCCCTCTCCAAGCAGCTCGTCGACCGCGTGCTCGCCGAGCGGATTCGACAGGTCGAGCTCATCGCGTCGTCGCCGTCGACGATCGCGGCAGCGAAGAAAGGCAACGAGACCTCACGCCAGCGCGGACTGCCAAAGCTCTCCGTGCCGGAGCTCGAGCAGATGTTCAAGGCGACGCGCTCCCAGCAAGTGGACGACCAGGCCAAGAATTATCTGAATGACCTGCTTCCGAAGCTCGACATCGCGGAGGTGATGGTCACCGATGAATACGGCTACAACGCGGTGACGACGTCTCCGTCCTCGGACTTCGTGCAGAGTGACGAAGGCTGGTGGCAGTCGGCGTGGGCAAACGGGTCGGCGCCCGGGCAGGCGACCGCCGATCCGGCGACGCAGCGCACGGTCGTGGAGCTTGCGGGCGTGATTCGCGACCGCGATACGAAAATCGGCGTCGTGAAGGTCAAGTTCGGCCTCTCGACCGTCGATTCCGTGTTGGCACAGGGCAGCGATCCGGCGTCCACGCTGCGCGTCGATCTCGTCGACTCGGCTGGCAAGGTCATTGCGAGCTCGGCACCGAGCACGCGGTTCAGAACCTTCGAGTCGTTCGCGTCGGTGAATCGCCACGACGTCGGCTCGGCGTTCACGTTCGGGAACGACTCTGCTGGCGGACGCCGCGGCGCAACCGCCATGACGAACGGCGGCCGGTGGCGCGTGGTCGCACACATGAGTCAGGCAGCCGCGAATCATGCCTACGTCATCGCGCGCCTCTCACTCATCGCGGTTCTCGCGGCGGTCCTCGTCCTCACGCTGGTCGGCCTGGCGGCCGTGAGTCGTTTCATTCAGCGGCGAATCACCGGACCCGCGCAGGAGTTGGCGAGCGCCGCCGAAGCCGTCGCCGCCGGTAACCTCTCCAAGCAGATCAGCCGGACCGAGTCCGACGACGAGATCGGCCGCCTCGCGCGAGCCGTCGCCGCGATGATCGAAGAGCTGCGCCGGCTCGCCGGCGCGCTCAACGAATCGGCGCACGAGACAGCAACGATGACGGCCGAGATCACGGCGAGCTCGGAGGAGATGGCGGCGTCGGCGGGTCAGATCGCACACACGGCATCCGATCTCAGCCAGCAGTCGAACGTGATGGCAGAGACGATCACGGCGCTCGCGGGATCGTCGGAGAAGCTCGTCACCGCCGCCGCGAAGCTCGACGAAGGCGGCCGCGACGGCGTCGCACGCAATGAGCGCCTCCGCGCGCTCGCGCTCGAGAATCGCTCGCGGCTGGACGACAGCACGCGCTCGCTGCACGCACTCTCCACGGATGTGGAGGCGAGCGCGGCAGCCATCGATCGTCTCGCCGCCGCGTCGGAAGAAGTGAGAACCTTCGTGACGCTCGTTCAGAAGCTGGCGCGTCAATCGAAGTTGCTCGCGCTCAACGCGGCGATGGAAGCAGCGCGCGCCGGCGAGCACGGCCACGGCTTCGCCGTCGTGGCCGAGGAGGTTCGCCGCCTGGCAGCGATGTCGTCGGATGCGGCCGAGCGAACGGAGAGCGTCGTGAGCGGCGTGCTTCAGGGTATCGCGCAGTCGCGCGTGTCGAGCGAGCGCACGGTCGAGACGGTGCGTGCGGTGCGCGGCGCGACGGAACAAGGATCGAAATCGTTCGGGCAGATCGAGAAGGCCGTCGCGGAAGCCGATGGTTGGACCGCCGCGATCCAGAGCACGGCGACCGCCGCCAACGGCCTGGCGCGCGACCTCAGCACGAAACTCGAGTCGCTCGCGCTGGGCACGGAATCGTTCGCCGCCGCGATGGAAGAGGTGGCGGCGTCGAGCGAGGAGCAGAGCGCGAGCACGGAACAGATTGCGGCGGCGGCGGGCACACTCTCCGGCGCGGCGGATCGGCTCACGCGCCTCGTGTCGAACCTGCGGCTCGAGGAAACGAAGCTGGCGACGTTCCCGGATGACCCACCGCCGGTGCGACTTCCGAACAACGCGGGATTGCCGCAACCTGCGTTCGCGAGAATGCCGACGAAGGGTTAAGCGGGCTGCGTCGTCACGCGCTACTGACGCAGACGCTTCATCCAGCCGTGGTACTTGAGCGGCGTCCAGGATGAATCGAGTTGCCCGTGCTCGGGGCCGATCGACGCGATGGCAACCGTGGCGCCCGCGCCGGCGAATTGAGCAAGTAGTGAATCCTGTGCCGCGGGCGAAAGCTGCCAGAAGTCTGGCGCGCGGTTGCGCGGAACGTTCGCGACGATGTGCAAGCGTCCCGTGCGGGCCCAGTACGACTCGGCGTGTGGGCCGATGATCGCGATGCGCGTGCCCTCGGCAACCCCGTGCGATTGAAGATCGCTCGCGATATGCGCCTGGACGTTGCCCCACGCCAGGGACGATGCGTGCGCCAGCGCGCGCGTATCCTGCTGGAGCCGCAATCCGAGGCGGAGGAGCAGCACGACGCCCAGGCCGAGACCCATCGCCAACTCGACGCGCCGCGCGAAGTGGGCGGTGCGCCCCGAGCCGACGGCTCGTCGCGCGAGCCACCAGAAGAGCAAGAGCAGAATCGAGACGCCGAAGTGGAGAATGTCAGGCACCGACGCCGGCACGAGGATGCGTGTGATCGCCAGTCCGACGAGGACAAGCGCACTCCAGAGGAGCCACGAGCGCGCGCGCACCGTGACTCCGACGATCATGCCGCCCATGATCGATGCGACGAGCGCGAGCCCGAGCGCCGTCTCGGGGCTGAGCGTTTCGAGACCGACTGGGATCGCGATGCCGAGGAATGCCAGGACCGGCCGCATGCGTCGCGCGAGCGGCAAGGTCGCGAGCAGCACCAGCGACGCCGAGAGCACGAACGGCATCACGTAGCGCGACGTCACGATCACGAGCGCATACGCCATCACGCCGGCAATCGCCGGCACGTATACCACCCACCCATCGCGCCACGCGAACCTGCGTGTCCCGCTCGGCGCCGTGAGCACGAGGAGCGCGAGAAACAGCAGCGGCGTCAGATTCTGTACATAGAAGATCTCGAATACCCTGAGCGACGCGAGCTGCTGCCGCGCGTCCCAGTGTGGTGCGAGCGCCGCGTTCCACCGCGCGGGATCGTACCACATCGGGTCCGTGCCCGGCGCGTCGCCGATGACTCCGACGCCGGATAGCAGGCTCCCGGCGCGCGTGGTACGCGCGCCCGGCGGAACACCACCGATCGCCGGTGGGTCTTGCTGGTTCACGAACCAGACGTACGTGAGCCGCCCGGTGTCGCCGAACGTGAGACGGCCGGCGCGATGGGACAGCGCAGCCGTCCAGGGGACGACGAAGACGGCCCACACGCCAACGCTGATCGCGAGGTCGCGGAGACCGCGGCTACCGAGCGCGAACGCGAGCGTCGCAAAGCAGACGACGGCCCACGGCACCATGAACGACTTGGCCAGCGCACCGAGACCGAGGGCGAGGCCGAGCACGATGGCGTCTCGTGTCGACCGCGCCGATCCGGCGCGCAGCCGCAGCATCGCGCCGAACGCGAGAAACACCGACGCGCCGCTCAGCAGATCGGGAGTGGTCAGCTCGAGCGGGATCATCGTGAAGGTGAAGCACCCGAAGAGCACGTACACGACGACCGGTGCCCAGCGGTACGCGAGGAGCGCCCGAGGCGTGCGTTGAGCCAGAGCGTATATGCTCATGAGCATATACTCAAACGTCGCGAACATGCCGACGAACAGGACGAAGTTCGTGGCGTGCACGACCGGGATCTCCGACGCCGGCGTGGCGCGCGCGATCACGCGCGCGATGCCCACCAGCAGCGGATAGAGCGGGCTCCAGTAGAGGTTGAGGAGTCGTCCCCACTCACCCGTCGTCACGGCGTCGCTCAGGTCGAGATACGAGATGCCGTCGGGCCCGATGACGAAGCGCTGAGCGTAGGCCTGGTACGCGGCGATCGCCAGAATGACGATCCAGGCGATGAGGCGCGTGCGCCGGGTCGGGAATGGGCTCGGTGCGGGCTCGATCATATGCCATCAGACGGTCGAGCCGTGCGCGGCGAAACAAGCCGCTGCCATCCCCGAGCGAAGCGAGGGAGACCTGGATGGCCTATGGCTTGATCATCACGCCGCTGATCGGCCCTTTCGGCTGTTCAGACTTCTTGAATAGATATGCGCAGTCCTCGAGGCGCGCGCCGCTCGCGTCGGCGACGGCGAACTTGGAGCCCTCGTAGGCGCAGGCACCCGCGTACTCGCCCCTCTTGTTCACGGCGTAGTACTGGAGCTGGAAGTACGGACGGCCGCGGTCGTCGAGCAGACGCTTTTCCGTCATCGCGATCACGCGCTCCATCACTTTCATGAGGGACTGCTGCGGCGACATGCCCTGCCGCATGAACTCCACGGCGAGAAACGCACCGCACACCTTGATGTTCGCCTCGCCGCGGCCGGTCGATCCCGCGGCCCCGACCTCATTGTCGCAATACTGTCCCGCGCCGATGATCGGTGAATCGCCCACTCGGCCGGGAATCTTCCACGACAGGCCGCTCGTGGTCGTGACGGAGGCGATATCGCCGGAGGCCGTGACGGCGTTCATGTTGATCGTGCCATACGTGTGCGGGACGCCGCGCCAATCATAGTAGACGTGCGTGCCGGAGTACGGGCCTTCCTCGTCCGGACGCTTGGGCGGTGCGCCGGTTTCGACGCGGCGGCCCGGAGGATTGATTGGATCGAGCCAGTTGTCGCTCGGGTTCAGCTTGGCCTTCCAGCGAAGCCAGTCCTCCCGGCTCTGATCGGTCAGGAGGTTGCGCTCCTTGAAGCCCATCTCGAGCGCGAACTTCTTGGCGCCGGGGCCCACCAGGAAGATGTGATCGGTCCGATCCATCACCTGCTGTGCGACGGCGGCCGCTTCGGCGATGTCTTCCAGCGCGCCAACGGCGCCGGCCCGCTTGGTCGGACCGTGCATGCAGCTCGCGTCGAGTTGCACGACGCCTTCCTCGTTCGGCAATCCGCCGAGCCCGACGCTCTGATCGCGCGAGTTGAGCTCGACGACCTGGACGCCGGCAACGATCGCGTCGAGTGGATCCGCGCCCCGCGCAACCATGTCGTAGGCGACCTTGATGCCCTGTTTGCCGTTGGCGTCGGTGTCGTGTCCGTTCGCTGCGGAGATGACGACGGGGCGTCCAGCGAACGGCGATCGCGGAGCCGCCGCGCGGTCGTGGACGGTGATCACCGGCATTGCGTTGCCGACCTTCGGGAGCGCCAGACCGGCGGCTGCAGCGGCGCCGGCGCCAAGGAAATCGCGACGGGAAACGGACATGGGGGAACCTCGTCGAGGACGCGGGAATCATATCGCCGGTGGAGGAGCGGGGATAGCTCGGGTTCGCGGCGCCCGTTCGGCAGGCGTTAGGCCTGAGGCCGCAGGCGTTAGGGTTGGCCCGCGCGGTTCCTAGCGCCTAACGCCTCAGGCCTAACGCCTTGTTCTTCATGCCTCGCGAACTCCGAACGTCCCCGCTCTCTATTATCTTCCCCGCCCATGTCACAAGCTGCCGTCCGCGATCGCCTTCGCGAGCTCGACTTCCTCCAGGGGCTCACCGACTCCGCGCTCCATCAACTCGCGAAACTCGTCACCTCCGTCGTCCACGAGACCGACGACGTCATCTTCCACGAAGGATCGCCGCGCGAAGCGATGGCGATCATCCTTGCCGGCGCCGTCGCCATCGAGAAGGGCGCGAACGGACGTCCCGTTCGACTCGTCACCCTCGGGCCTGGCCAGGCCGTCGGTGAAGGCCTGCTGCTCGACGAGCTGCCACATGGCACCAGCGCCCGCGCGCTCCAGCGCACCGAAGCCTTCGTGATCACGGCGAAGCAGGTGCAGGAGATGGTCAAGGAGTCTCCGACCGTGTACGCCGCACTCGTCGGACGCGCCGCACGATCGATCTCCCAACGACTCGCCGCGACGGACGCCACACTCGTCGGTCACCGACGCACGCTCGGCTTCACCGGCTCGCGCACGCGCAGCGAGCACGATCTGCTCGGCGAACGCGAGATTCCCGACGAAGCGCTCTACGGCGTGCAGACGCTGCGCGCGCTCGAGAACTTTCCGATCACCGGCGTACCGCTGCGCGAGTTCCCCGTGCTCGTGGAAGCGCTGGCCTCCGTGAAAGAGGCCGCGGCCGTCGCCAATGCGGAGCTCGGACTGCTCGATCAGAATGTGGCGGATCTGATCGTGCGCGCCGCACGCGAGATCCGCGAAGGGCGACACCATGAGCATTTCGTCGTCGACATGATTCAGGGCGGCGCTGGCACGTCGACGAACATGAACGCCAACGAGGTGATCGCGAACCGGGCGCTCGAGCTCTCGGGGCATGGGCGCGGCGAGTACGCGTTCGTCCACCCGAACAATCACGTCAATCTCAGCCAGTCGACGAACGATGTCTATCCGACGGCGGTCAAGCTCGCGCTGCATCAGGCCATCGAAGCGCTGCGCGGTGCCATGAGCACCCTCGCGGCGTCATTCCTGGCCAAGGGCGAGGAGTTCGCGGCCTTCATCAAGATGGGCCGCACGCAGCTCCAGGACGCCGTGCCCATGACGCTCGGCCAGGAGTTCACGGCGTTCGGCCACACGATTCTCGAGGACGTGGAGCGGCTCGGCGAAGCACAGGCGCTCATTCGCGAGATCAACATGGGCGCGACGGCGATCGGCACGGGCATCAACACGCCGCCGGGCTACGCGGAGACGGTCTGTCGCGAGCTCTCGCGGATCACGGGGCTCGCGCTGATCACCGCACCGGACCTCGTGGAGGCAACAGCCGACACCGGCGCGTTCGTCCAGCTCTCCGGCGTACTCAAGCGCTGTGCGGTCAAGCTTTCAAAGATCTGTAACGACCTTCGCCTGCTCAGCTCGGGCCCGCGCGCCGGCCTCGGCGAGATCAACCTGCCGCCGATGCAGCCGGGCTCGTCGATCATGCCCGGCAAGGTCAACCCCGTGATTCCAGAAGTCGTGAATCAGGTGTGCTTCGACGTCATCGGCGGCGACGTCACGGTCACACTGGCCGCCGAGGCTGGACAGCTTCAGCTCAACGTGTTCGAGCCGGTGATCGCTTATCGGCTCCTGAGCAGCATTCAGACGCTGACGGCGGGTTGCACCGTGCTGCGAGAGAAATGCGTCGAGGGGGTCACGGCGAATCCGTCGCGCATGCGGCAGTTCGTCGAGCACAGCATCGGCATCGTGACCGCGCTCGTCCCGGTGATCGGCTACGAGAATGCCACGTCGGTCGCCAAGGAAGCACTCGAGAGCGGACATGGCGTCTACGACGTGGTCATGGCGCGCGGGCTCCTTACGCGCGAGGAGCTCGACCGGGTGCTCGACCCCGAATCGATGACGGGTCCCAAGGCCAGCACCACTGCCTGACAGTCATGCCTCCACGCCGAAAAAAGCGCTTAGAGCCGGCCGTCTTCAATCTGCCTGTCGATCAGATCAAGCAGGGCTTCTACACGGACGCGTACTTCAACCGCGCCCGCGAGATCCTCCGCCGGGACGATCAGTTGCCGCGAGTGATCATGCAGTTCTCCGGCAAGAACGAGGGCTGGCTGGGCGGCATCGACGAATCCATCGCGCTGCTCAAGCTGTGCGCGGACGACTGGAACGCGCTCACCGTGCATGCGCTCTACGAGGGCGATCGCTACGAGCGCTGGGATACGGTGCTCACGGTCGAGGGGCCGTACGTCGCCTTCGGATTTCTCGAAACGCTCTGCCTTGGCGCGCTCGGCCGACGCACACGTGTGTGCACGAACGCGAAGGTCATCTGCCAGGCGGCGCGATCGAAGCCGGTGATGTTCTTCGGAGCGCGTGACGACCTTCTGTGCACGCAACCGGGCGACGGCTACAGCGCGATGGTCGGCGGCGTGAAGCTCGTGTCGACGGAGGCGCAGGCGTCGCTGTTCGGCGGCAAGGCCGTGGGCACCATTCCGCACGCGCTCATCGCCGCCTATGGCGGCGACTCGGTTCGCGCCACGAAAGCCTTCGCCGAGTCGATCGACGGGATCGACGTCATCGCGCTCGTGGACTACGAGAACGACAGCGTGAAGACGAGCCTCGAGTGCGCGCGCGCGCTCGAGGGACGTCTCTGGGGCGTGCGGCTCGACACCGCCGAGAACATGGTGGACAAGTCGGTGCTGTCACAGATGGGGCAGTTCAAGCCGACGGGCGTGAACGCGCAGCTCGTGTGGAATGTGCGCAATGCACTCGACGCCGAGGGCTTCGGCGAGGTGAAGATCGTGGTGTCGGGCGGGTTCGACGCGCAGCGGATCGCCGCGTTCGAGGACGACGGCGTTCCCGTCGACGCCTACGGTGTGGGAGCAGCGATGTTCGATGGCCGCTTCGACTTCACCGCGGACATCGTGCAGCTCGAGGGCAAGCCGGAGTCGAAGGCCGGGCGTCGCGCGAAGGAGAATCCGCGCATGGAGCGCGTGAAATAATGGCCGGCGGCCCGAAGCTCGACGGCGCGGGCATGGCCAAGATGAAGACGCTGGACGACGCGTTGCTGCTGCTTCAGCGGATTCACGGGTTGGTGGAGACGTACGCGATGGCGGTGAAGCGCAATCAGCCGACGGCCCCGCTCGTCCAGAACATTCGCCGCACGCTTCCCTCGCTCGGCGAGAACCTGAAGACGCAGTTCGGGATGATCGCGGATCAGGTATTCGCGGTGAATTTGGCGTCGAGCCGCGGGGCGAGCGAGCAAGTTCGGGTTCGCGCGTTGCGGGAGGGCGTGGCGCAGATCAAGCAGGCGATCGAGATCGCGATCACGCACACGCGTGACCGCCACGCCGTCAAAGAAGAGGGCAAGTCGAGCGACAGCGGCACGTAACACGCTGTCGGGAAAGGGACTACTGTCCGAGCGGCTCGCTTGATTTGGCCTCTCGTATCCGGTACGTTCCGCTTGATCCATACAATTTGTCACGAGCGCATTTTCGCATCGCGCTCCGAACGCCCGGTAAAGGGACACCGCATGCCTTTCCTATCCCGCCTGCGCCGGCCGGGCACCCGCAAAGCGGGTGCGGTCGCGCTGACGGTCGCCCTGGCGGTCTTGATGGCTGCCTGTGGGCAGAACCATCCCGATTCGATCTTCCATCATCGGACGGAAAACAATCGGGAAGTCGAGTTCCTCTTCAAGATTCTCATCTACGCCGGTACGGCGGTCTTCATCTTCGTCGAAGGCATTCTGATTCTGACGTTGATCAAGTACCGGCAGCGGCCCGGCCAGCCTGAGCCCAAGCACGTCCACGGCAACACCACGTTGGAGATCACCTGGACGGTGATTCCGCTGGTGATTCTGATCATCATCGGTATCCCGACCGTGCGGACGATCTTCCGCACGCAGGCCAAGGCGCGGTCCGATGCGCTGCAGGTGGAGGTCGTCGGCCATCAGTGGTGGTGGGAGTTCCGCTATCCGCAGTACACGACGCCGGGTGCCGGTGGCCGAGTGGACACTGTGGTGACGGCGAACGAGCTGTACCTGCCGCTCGGCCGGACGGTGAATTTCACGCTCAAGTCGAAGGACGTGATTCACTCGTTCTGGGTCCCGGCGCTCGCGGGCAAGCGCGACGTCGTCACGAACCACACGAACTATCTGTGGTATACGCCCGACTCCGCGACGATGAATGCGTGGAACGGCGCCTGTGTCGAGTACTGCGGCACCAGCCACGCGAACATGCGCTTCAAGACGTTCACGGTCTCGCAGGCGGATTTCGATAGCTGGATCGCGCATCAGCAGCAGAATGCGGTAGGCAGCGCGGCGCCAGCGAATCCGACGGTCGGGCCTGGGACGCAGGGCCAGGCGCAGACGGCCGGCACCGTCGTCACGCCGGGCGCGCAACCCAATCCGGTGAAGAACCTCGCGGCCGGCAGCACGCAGGCTGGCCCGACGGCGACCGGATTGGCCAAGCCTGGCGTTGGCGTGCCTCCGACGGCGCCTGCCGCCCCGGTGACGCAGGCGGGCTTCATAGCCTTCCCGAGGGAACAGATTCCGGCATACGCGGTTCCGCAGACGCCGCTGCCGGCGAACCTGTCCTTCCAGGACAACCTGCTCGCGAGCGGCAACCCGGCGAATGGTGAGACACTCGTGACGCGCAGCATGTGCGTCGCATGCCACACGATCCGCGGCGTTCCGGCGATGGTGGGCAACATCGGGCCGAACCTGACGCACCTCGGCTCGCGCACCACGATCGCGGCCGGTCTGTATCCGAACGATCCGCAACATCTCGCGCGTTGGGTGAAGAATGCAAACGCGATGAAGGCCGGGGTGACCATGCCGACGTTCGGTGTCGGGCAGTACGATCCGGTCACGCTCAAAGGTCCGGTGCCGGCGCAGGGTGGATTCACCGATCAACAGATCGCCGACATCGTGGCCTACCTGTCGTCGCTGAAATAACGAACCGCTGAATCGGAGATAAGGACGAATGGCAACCGCCGCCGTCAGCCCTGCCTACGCTCACGCCGGAGAGGCGTCCAAGAGCGGGCTCTGGAGCTGGCTCACGACCGTCGACCATAAGCGGATCGGCGCTCTCTACATGTACACGGCACTCGCCTGGTTCGCCGTCGGCGGAACCGAGGCCGTGATCATGCGCGCACAGCTTCAGGGACCCAACGGCCGGCTCGTCTCGGCCGAGGTGTTCAACCAGCTGTTCACGATGCACGGCACGACGATGATCTTCCTGGTCGTCATGCCGTTGTCGGCCGCTTTTTTCAATTTCCTCATTCCCCTGCAGATCGGCGCGCGCGACGTCGCCTTCCCGCGACTCAACGCGTTCAGCTACTGGGTGTATCTGTTCGGGTCGTTGTTCATGAACTCGTCGTGGCTCGTGGGCATGGCGCCCAACGGCGGGTGGTTCGGTTACACGCCGCTCACGACACTGCCGTACTCGCCGGGCCTCAACATCGATTTCTGGATGCTGGGTCTTCAGATCCTCGGTGTGTCGTCGCTCGCGGCCGCGTTCAACTTCATCACGACGATCATCAACATGCGTGCGCCAGGGATGAACCTGATGCGCATGCCGATGTTCACATGGATGGCGTTCGTGGTGCAGTTCCTTCTCGTGCTGGCGTTCCCCGTCATCACGATCGCGCTCGTGTTCCTCCAGTTCGACCGCTTCTTCGGCACGAACTTCTACAACACGGTGAGCGCGGGAGCGGATCCTCTCCTCTGGCAGCACCTCTTCTGGATCTTCGGGCATCCCGAGGTCTACATCCTGATTCTGCCCGCCTTCGGCCTGGTGTCGGAGATCCTGCCGACGTTCTCGCGGAAGCCGATCTTCGGCTACCCCGTGATGGTGTATTCGGGAATTCTCATCGCGTTCCTCGGCTTCGGCGTGTGGGCGCACCACATGTTCGCGGTGGGCATGGGCCCGATCGCGGACTCGGTATTCTCGATGACGACGATGCTCATCGCGATTCCGACGGGCGTGAAGATCTTCAACTGGATCTTCACGATGTGGGGCGGCAACCTGCGCTTCACGGTCGCGATGAAGTTCGCGATCACGCTCGTGGCGCTATTCACGATCGGCGGCATCTCGGGTGTGATGCACGCGTCGCCGCCGGCCGACCTCCAGCAGACGGACACGTACTTCATCGTCGCGCACTTCCATTACGTGCTGGTCGCCGGCTCGCTGATGGGTCTCTGGGGCGGCATCTACTACTACTACCCGAAGATCACCGGCCGCCTGTTGAGCGAGCGGCTCGGCAACTGGCATTTCTGGATCAC
>Ga0070679_100000757_pt1 | contig 27998 bp, 22 predicted proteins | sample KBSC63BmetaG_FD_65652 | JGI IMG/M metagenome (GOLD analysis project Ga0070679, IMG submission 65652) | Corn rhizosphere microbial communities from Kellogg Biological Station, Michigan, USA - KBS C6-3B metaG | ecosystem: Host-associated > Plants > Roots > Rhizosphere | place: USA: Michigan... | reverse complement strand
AGGACCTGCGGAAACCCTTCCGTCAACGAGACGTGGATCAGCGCGTGGGACCCCCGATAGAACTGCACCAGGCCGCCTTCGAGCGGCACATACCCGTGGAGGCTCGCGTACGGCGCAACCTCGAGCTCCGCGAGGCGGGCTGCGAGCGCGTTCTCCAGAGAGCCGGAGCCGCAGACGTCGAGTCGCCAGCGCGGATCGACCGCCCGGAGACGAGCGAGGATCTCGGCGATCAGGAGCGGGTCCTTCTCAGGGTCGAGCCGCCCGACCGCGAGCAGGCGAAGCTCGCCGTCGTAGTTGCGGTTGCTCGCCCACTCGGCACTGACGATGTCGTGCTCCTCGACGAGCGAAACGGCAAACTCGAGCGGCGAACGCGCACGACGGTAGTTTCGGGCGAGGTCAGGACCGACGACCGCGACCGAAAACCTCCGTGCGAGCAGTCGCCAGCTGCCCTCGAGAGCGACGGCGGCGGCGTACAACCACCATCGGCCCGGGCGCCGAGCCCGGACGTACCGCGGCAGGTCTTGGCGGACGCCCAGCGCGACGCGCCGGCCGCGCATCGCGGCGAGGACGGCGAACGCGATTGCGAGGGGATGCGGGCCGAGGAGCCAGACGACGTCGACCTCTGGAAGCGTCCGCCACCACGTCCTCAGCGAACGGAGCATCGCCCCCAACGCGTGCTGCGGATGGGCAAGCGACTCGTAATACGGCAGAGGAACAAAGGAGATGCGCGGATCGATCTCGTGGGCCGCCCCGCTCCTCGCATCCTCCAGCCGCCCGACGACTACGACACGATCGAACCGATCGGCCAAGCGGTCGACGAAGCGCGCGAACGTGCGATCCGCGTACACGATCCCGTCGCGGCGGTGGTACGCGTAGTCCGTGTAGACACCCAGACGCACCCTCGGAGCGTATCGGCGGCACCCGCGCCCTCTTGGCCGCGACGACGGAATGGTTTCAGTCCGGCGCGGGAAGAGCCGATGACATTGCAACAATGGGCCGTCGAGGACCTCAGATGGTAGACCCGGGAAACTCCAACGACTGGCTTCGGCCCGCGCCCGATCAGCAGGGGCTCGAGCGCAACCTCGACACGATCCGCGAGCGCAAGCGAATCGTGCTCGGAACGGCACTGATCGTCTTGCTGGCAGCCGTGTTGTACGTCCGGCTGACGCCGTCGACCTACAAGGCGGAGACCGACCTGCTCGTGACCCCGCTTCCCTCCGCGACGAACGTCGATCCAGCGATCTCCATCCTGCGGCAGACCAACGACCCGGCGCGCGACATCGGGACCGCCGCGAACCTCGTCGACACGCGGACGGTCGCCAACCGAGCGAGTCAGAGACTCGGCGGCTCACCGACCGGCCGGAAGATCGCCGCTGACGTGTCGGTCACACCCGTCTCGGGCAGCAGCTTGATCGCCGTGACCGCCAGCGCCCGGTCGGCCAACGCAGCTGCAGCGATCGCCAACGCGTATGCCCTCGCCGCGATCGAGCAGCAGACGGCCCAACTGCGGACACAGGTGAGCGCGGTGCTGGCGCGCCTCCAGCCGCTGCTTGCCGCCGCGGCGAAGAACTCGCCGACCGCGCAGAACCTCAGCGCCGAGATCGTCCAACTTCAAGCACTGCGGGCTGGAAACGACCCCACCCTCCACCTGAACAGCCGTGCGACTCCGCCTTCGTCGGCCTCGTGGCCGAAGACGTGGCTGACGATCATCCTCGGTGCGATCCTCGGCCTGGTCCTCGGCGTCGCGGGTGCCGTGGCTCTGCGCGTGCTCGACCCCCGCCTGCGTCGCGAGGAGCAACTCCGGCAGCTGTTCCGGCTACCCGTGCTCGCCCGAATCCCGCGCCAGCCGACACGCAGGATCGGGGCGCCCCTGCCGCGGACACGCCTGACGCCTCCGGCCATCGAGGCGTACCGCACCCTCCGGGCGAGCCTTGGCGCGTCCGCGCAGAATGCGCGGACGATCCTCGTGACCGGTGCGTCTGCGTCCGTCGGGAAGAGCACGACGGCCATCAACCTCGCCAGTTCGCTCGCCGTCTCCGGCAACAGCGTCATCCTGATCGAGGCGGACGTCCGGAGGCCGTCGATCGGAAACGCGCTCGGCGTCACGGCCCCGCGCGGGGTCACCGATGTCATGCTCGGGACGGCGACGCTGAGCGAATCTCTTGTGCTCCATCCGATGGGCAAGGGCGTGCTGAAGCTGCTGCTTGCCGGTCGGGCCGATGCCGGAGTCGCAGAGTTGATCTCGCTGCCGGGAACCCAGCAGCTGGTCAAGGAGGCGGCGAAGCAGGCCGATTACGTGGTCATCGACACATCCCCGCTGACCGAGGTGGTCGACGCACTCCCACTCGCCTCATCCGCGGACCAGGTGGTGATCGTCGTCCGGCTGGGAGAAACCCGGATCGCGAAGCTGAAGAACCTCGCCGAGATGTTCGCGACGAACGGCATCAGGCCGGTCGGGTTCGTCGTTGTCGGCACCCACGTCGACCGTGACGCCTACTACTACGCGACGACGCAGGGCGATCCCGAGCCGGTGGCCGGTCGTCTGCGTCGCGCGGCTGACGACCTGAACGGCGCCGTCCAGCGCCGTTCAGCGCGCACCGAGCGCAAGAGCTAGGACCACGAGCCGCCCAGGGCAAGCCGCGCGACGGCACGGAACGGTGGGCCGAAGCGCACGCAGCCGACGAGGAACCCGAGTCCCCAGCTGAGATGCATGGTCGCGAGCATGGCCGGCACCACGGCGGCGTCCCGAGCAGTCGCCCTCCGCAGCTGAGCCGCCGCTGTTGCGAGGAGGGCAACCGCCCACGCCGCTACGACCGCACGGGCGGTCCAGCCCGCCAACGGCACGTCCCAGAGCACCACCGCCGCCACGACCACCACCGTCAGCGCCGGCGGCACGATGTGGGAGCGGCGCATGCTGGCAGGGTGTGCACGACACGTCTTTGCCCTGTACTGGCCGTAACGGAAGTACTGCCGCGCCAGGCTTCGGAGGGTGGCCCGCGGGATGTACGCAGCCGCCATCTCCGGGATGCACACGATCCGTCCACCCTCCTCGCGGATCCGCGCGGCCAGCTCGGAATCCTCGTTCACCGGCCACCGCTCGTCCCATCCACGGTGATGCTCGAGCGTCGCCCGGCGCAGCACGCCGGTATAGCCCGTATCGACCTCGATCTCTTCGACGGCGCTGCGGAATGCCGCGCCGCCGATCCCGAGTCTCGTCCGCTGGGCGAGCGCGACGCGAGAGGTAGCCGCATCGATGCCGTCGGCTACCTGCGGCCCACTGGCCCACGCGACATCGCCGCGCTGTAAACGCGCGACCCCATGACGTACATAGTCATCGGGATAGATCGTGTGGGCGTCCATGCGCGCGATGTACTCACCAGACGCGGCATGGAGCCCGATGTTCAGCGCGGCGGGAATGATGCGCCGCGGGTTGTCGAGCAGACGTATCCGAGCGTCGCTCGCTGCTGCCGTGCTTATGATCTCGCGCGTTCGATCAGTCGAACCACCGTCGATGATCAGAAACTCGAGCTCACCAGGAAAGCGCTGCCGGCGGAGCCTTGCTATCGCCTCGCGGATTCCGGCCTCCTCGTTGAGCACGGGCATCAGCACGGACACACTCGTCATCACCGCCAGGGTATCGCCAGCCCGCCGGCAACCCCACGCAAGCCCCGAGTGAGCGCCGGGCAACACGACCGGGCCCTGGTCCTCTGCTATCACGCGGTCAGTAGCAGCTGGTCCTCGCCGTTGGCCGTGACGCCCGCTCGTCTCGAGCAGCAGCTCCGCATGTTCCTCGGTCGCGGTTACGAACCGGTGACGTTGACCCGCGGGATCGCCGAGCGGGCGGAGGACAAGGTGATGGCAGTGACCTTCGACGACGCATGCCGCTCGGTTTTCGAATCGGCCCGACCGGTCCTCAGCCGTCTCGGGGTCGTCGCGACCGTGTTCGTGCCGACAGCATTCCCTGGGCTCGACACGCCGATGAGCTGGGCGGGCATCGAGCACTGGAGCCGCGGGCCGGACGCCCACGAGCTCATCCCGATGTCGTGGGAACTACTTGGCGAGCTCCACTCCGAGGGATGGGAGATCGGGTCCCATACCTGCACTCATCCCGACCTGACCACGCTCGGCGACGTCCGGCTCGCGGCCGAGCTCGACGGCTCTCGGCGGACGTGCGAGGAGCGGCTCGGCGTCCCCTGCACGGCGATCGCGTACCCCTATGGGAGCGCGGACCTCCGGGTTGCCCAGGCGGCCGAGGCCGCTGGGTACACGATAGGTACGGTGCTCGCCGCCGTGGAAACGGGCCCGCATGGACGGTTGCTCTGGCCGCGGCTGAGCCTGTACCAGAATGACGGGCGCCTCCGCGCGCGCGTGAAGGAGGTCGCCTTCGGGACCCAGCCGCGCCTCTGGAATGTCCTCGCGTCGTCGGCACGACGATTCTCGCGTTGACCGGAGACCAACGCGTGTAGACGGCCGATCGGGCTATCGCTGCGGTCGCCGCGACCCGATGACGAGGAACCCGACGGGAGTCGCACCGGTGCGCTCGATCAGTTCACGTACGGCCACGAGCGCCGGCTGCATCGTCCGTCCGAGCCTGATCACAACGATGACGTGATCAACGGCGACAACGGCCCCGAGCCCGTCGCTCACTTCTCCGAGAGGGGGCATGTCGACGATCACGTGATCGGCGACGGCGCGCGCGTCTGCGACGATCTCGGCTGCGCGCGCGGACACGAGCTCGATGCTTTCCTGCGTACCGCGCTTGCGCGTTGCGAGCACGGCGACCGTCGGGTGCGTCGGCACAGGAATGGCGGCGCCTTCGACCGTCCGCTGTCGCCTGAGCACGCCCTCGAGCCCTTCGTCGACCGGGACTCGCAGTTGGGCTGCGACTCCGGGGCGGCGAACGTCGAGATCGAGGATGATCGCCTTCTCGTGCGCGCCTTCGATCGAGAGCGCGTAGTGCACGGCAGCGCTGGTTCTCCCATCTCCTTGCGAGGGGCTCACGAATGCGACCGCGCTGGCGCCCGGGGTTCTCAGTTCGAGTTGGGCGCGAAGCATCCGAAACTGGTCGCGCGAGAACTCCGATGGATGTCCGGCGAGAGCTGCAACCGGCGGGAAGCTCGGCGGCTCTTCGGGCACACGGGCGAGAATCGGCAAGGGCCAGACGCGCTGAAGCTCGTCCTCCTCCTTGATCGGTTGAGGTACGAGTAGCTCGATCAAGATGATCGTCAGCACGCCGATCAAGAGCGCCGAGGCGACGGCAATCGCGACGCTGAGTGAGCGGGGGTAGCCGGTCGCGGTCGTAGGCGTCGACGCCTTCTGCAGGAGAGACAGTGTCGGGTCCGTGCCGCTCGTCAAGCCCTCGAGCGTCGCGATCTTGAGACGGAGCGAGTTCGCCGTCGTTCCGGTCGGATCCTCGAGTGTCGCCAAGGCCTTCCGTGCCCGCTCCAACGACTGAGCTACCAGCGGTTGCAGCGTGCGCTTGCGAATCGTCAGCGCGGCCTGTGTGTAGGTGTTCGCGATCTCCGCGGCGACCGCGGGCGACTGCGCCGTGGCTCTGATTTCGACGATGCTCTGTCCGGACACTGGCTCGACCTTCACCGCAGGCCCCACGACGGCCGCGGTCGAATGGAGCATGCGCGCGGCGAGCTTTGTCGCGCTCGATGTCCGGAGCTCGCTCGCTGCAGTCGCGACGTAGATGGCGGACTGGCCGCCCGCAGTCTCTCGCACGAGCGGCAGGCCATCGTAGGCCGTCACGGCGTCGGGGAGGGGAGTCACGATCACCCGCGCCTTCGCCTCGTACTGCGAGGCGCGTAAATGCAGCAATACGACGATCTCGAGGAAGACGATCACGAACATCGCGATGACGACGAACCGATGACGGCGGAGCGCGCGCAGATATCCCGTGAATGCAGCGGCGGCTGCTGCCGCGTCGTCGACGTCGCTACCGGACCAGGGATCCATCGGTTCGGGGGAATCGGGCACGGGCCGAAGCGGGGTTGTGCTCCGACTCAACTCCGCGGCACCAGTCGTTTGGCCAGCCCGGCACATGCAACACCAAGGCCGAGGAGCACCCAGAGCCGGTTGTCGTTGCCGTCGGTCAAGAACACGAGCGCGACGAGAAAGCCGATCTGCGCGATGAAAACGGCTCGCGTGAGCGACGCGAGCGCCGGCTCGCGGTTGACGGCGAACCAGCGTGACGTCTGCCACGTGACGCCGACGACGGCGAGGAGGAACGCACCGAAGAACCCGAGACCGATGATTCCCGTTTCCGCGAACATCTGTAGGTAGGTGTTGTGTACCGCATGGGGGGACGTCAGGATGAATCCAGGGTCCTGGATCGCACCGGCGCTGGTCAGATACTGCGGCGAGCTGGTGATGAAGTTGTTGTCGCCGACGCCTTCCAGCAGGTGACCGCGAGCCATTCGCCACCCGACGGTCCACAGATCGATCCGGCCGTTGCCGGTGTCGAAGCTTCGGATTCGCGTGAGGGCGGTCGATGAGCTGACGCTCTCCGCGATCAGAATCGCGGCGAAGGTGCCTGCGACGACGAGACCGGATTGAAACCGACGCTTCGGCGCGGTGATGACCGCGACCACGGCCATGAAGGCGCTCGCTGCGAGCGCGCCGCGCGACCCGCTGAGCACGAGGCCGACGAAGAGTATGGCGACGGCCGACGTGAGCAGGACGCGCGCCGCCACTCCGCGCCAGACAGCCATCAATCCGATCGCGATGGCGATCGCAGGGCCGAGACTTGCACCGAGCAGGTTGGGGTCGCCGAACGACCCGGCGAGGCGGGCGGCCTCGTCCGCCGAGATGCCGGCACCGCGAGGAGCCGCATTGGGGATAGCACCTGCAAGCACCGAGAGCACCGCGCCGACAACGAACGCAAGGCACGCATAGCTCAGCGCGCGCCGTGTCGTGATCGAGGTCGCAAGGACGATGAAAACGGCTCCGGCGACCCACCATGTCCAGAGGTCGGACGCGGCCTTCCCGGTGTCCTGCGCCCAGGCAAGGGAGGCGGTCACCCAACTGCAGTAGAGAAACAGCATCGCGAGCATCGTCCCGTGATGGTTCGCGAACCGCACGATCCGCCGCCGGGTGATCGGCAACGCGCCGATCCAGGCGACCGCGACAAGGATCCCGGCCAATGTCGGAGCCACGCTGAACACGGGCATCCGCTCGAGGAACGTGAATGGGATCCAGGCCGCGACGCCCGCCGGCAGATTGAGCAGCAAGAGCGGCGTATAGACGAGCAGGAACGTGGCTCCGACGCCCAGCGGCAAGCTCTTCACGATGACGCCGGTGACGAGGACCGCCGCGAAGATGCCGCCGATGACGAACGGCCATTGGGAGTCGAACAGCGTCGGGCGCCGAAACGCCTCGGAGTGGCCGGTCATCCCCCGACGACCTGCTCGAGCGCTGCCTCGACCTCGGCGGCGACCGTCTCCCAGCCTGAGTGATCCATCACCCGCCGCCTCCCGGCCGCGCCGAATCTCGCGGCAAGCTCGCCGTCCGATACGACGCGCTCCAGCGCGGCTGCGAGCGCCGACGGGTCGTCGGGAGGCACGAGCAACCCGGTCTCGCCCGCGATCACCGCCGACGAGAGGTCACCGACATCGCTGGCGACGACGGCGCGCGCCATCGTCATCGCGAGGTGGACAACGCCACTCTGGTTCGCGGCGATGTACGGCGTCACGACGACCCGCGCCGACGAAAAGACGTCAGACACGCTTTCGATCGGCACGTACCGATCGATCAGGGTGACACGATCCCCGTGGCCACGTGCCCAAACGCGGATGCCCTCCAAGTCTGTTCCCACGTGATGCGGATTGCCGGCAATGGTCAAACGAGCGGTCGCGCGACGAGCAACAAGCTCGTCGAATGCTGCGAGCAGCACGGGAAGTCCTTTTATCCGCGTCCAGTCGCCGAAGAACAGGATCCGCTCCTCGTCGGTCTGAGGCGGAGGCTCGCCGCCGAAGACTCGTTCGTCACCATGCGGGATGATGACTCCCTTCGACGTCGGCCACTGCGATTCGAGTTGTGCGAGGCTGGCCTCGCCGAGAACGAACACGACGTCGCAGTGTGTGTACAGCTGCCGGAGGAGAATCGCGAGGAGCGGATTCTCGCCGTACAGACGCTTGCCGACACGGCGCTGCACACGCGGGCTGTGCGCGATGTGCGCGACCCTGGGCCGGTTCGGAAGCACGAACACGACCAGACTCGCCGTGACCATGAGCGACGCATGCAGACTCGAGTTCAAGATCACTACGTCGTATCGGTTCCGTGCGACCTCCCAGTTCACCCGTGTCCAGGCGCGCGTCAACCGAGCTGCGACCAGTACGCGTCTGGCATGGGCAACGATCCGCGACGTCGGGACCCGTTCGCTGCGCACCGGAGGCGTGAGGATCGCGCGCATTCGGGCGGTATGCTCGCGCTCGGCAAGCTCGTTCCCCTTCGAGGTGAGGAGCTCGACACTGTGGCCGCGCCCGGCCAGCGCATCGCCCAGCTGGACGGCGTAGTGGAGCAGGCCGCCGTACGGGGCCGTCTCGATGATCGCGATTCTCATCGGTCTCGTCATGTTCGCGTGGCACCGGAGAGAGCCTCCTCGTATATCGGCACGAGACGCTCGATCCATCGCTCGGCAGTGAAAGCCGCTTCGAACCGTTGTCGGCCGGCCTGACCAAGCCGGCGACGGAGCTCGGGATCGTCGAGGACCGTCGCCAGAGCCGACGCGAGATCGCCGGCACTCGCAGGGACATCCGCGGACGAGGGTGACGGAATCAGGAGGCCGGTCTGTCCGTCGCCCACCAGCTCCGGGATCCCGCCCACGTCGGTCGCAACAACCGGAACACCCGCGGCCATCGCCTCGATCAGAGCTGTCGGCAGCGCGTCGATGCTCGACGGATGCGCGACGACGTCGACCGCATCGAGCACCTGCTGGACGTCGTCGCGAAACCCGCAGAACGCCACCGGTGCCTCTCGCTCCCTCGCGAGCGCCTCGAGGCGCGCGCGCTCCGTCCCCTCCCCCACGACGAGCAGGCGAATTGCCGTGAAACGGACTCGAAGAGCCGCGACCGCGTTGATCGCGACATCGTGGCCCTTTCCTCCTCGAAGAACCCCGACCATGCCGACGACCAGCTCGTCGCGACCTATCCCGAGCTCGTCACGGATCCGCGCCCCGCCACCGGGCCGCGTCTCGTCGAGGACACCGTTGTGGGCTGTCACCACATGGGCCGGCGAATCGAGACCATGCTCGACGTAGCTGCGGCGCGCAGCCTCGGACACGGCGATCACCCGAGCTGCGCACCTGCGGCGCGTGCGGGCAAGAAACCTGAGCTTCACCTGTTCGCGCCCGAGCCCGCGCCCAATCCCCTCCCAGTCCATCACGTGCAGTGTCGACACCGACGGGATGCGAAGCGACCGCGCGGCCTTGCTGCCGAGGACGTCGGAGGTGCCGAGATGCGTATGGAGGAGATCCGGCGCAACGGCCTGGAGGTGATCGCGAACGGCGCGTCGGTCGCGGCGGTGCAGCAGGCTCCGGACGGGAACGTACGTGGGTTCGATGCCGAGTCGCTGCAGGCTCTCCACGCTTTCGGTCCGTGGGTGGAGGTATGCGACCGAAACGTCGATCCCGGCCGCCAGCGCACCCTGCGCGAAGTGGGACAGGAGTGTCTCGGCACCACCGTGTCCGAGTGAATCGATCAGCAGGTGCACATGAAAGCCACGACTGGGCCGCCGCATGTGGCGCGGATCGTAGCCGTCCGTTTCACCGGCACCGGAACGCCCGGTGTCGCCCTGGGAACAACGCTATCCTCGATCCGATGAGCCGCCAGGAGAGCGCAGACGAGGTTCGGCGTACGCTCTCCATGCCGACCGTGCACGCGGCGTGGGAGGGCTCGTATTACAGCCGTGACACCGAGCGGTTCTACGAGCGGGCGTTGGCAGAGGTGGTCGCACAGCTCGGAGCCCCCAGGGGCGCAACGATCTTCGATGCCGGATGCGGCCAGGGGTATCACGCGGTCCGCCTCGCGCGCCTCGGCTACCGCGTGCACGCAGTGGATTTCTCGGAGCATGTACTCGCCGTCGCGAAGGAGAACATCGCGAAGGCCGGCTTCGCTGAAGCGATCGAGCTTCGCCGCGAGGATCTCACCGCGCTCACGTCCGGTGACGAGAGCGTCCGCTACATACTCTGTTGGGGTGTTCTGATGCACGTCCCGGAGATTGCGCGGGCCGTCGCGGAGTTGTCTCGCGTGCTCGAGCCGGGAGGAGTCATCGCCGTCAGTGAGGGAAACGACCGTTCGCTGGACGCGCTCGCGATCCGGCTACTCCGGCTTGCGCGACGCGGCGCTTCTCACTCCAGCGCAACCTCGACCGGGCTCGAGACATGGAAGGAGACGCCGGCCGGCCCGTTGCTGACGCGTCAGGTCAACGTGCGCTGGCTCGTACGCGAATTCGAGCGCAATGGCCTTCGGCTGGAGCACCGTCGGGCAGGCGAGTTCACGGAGGCGTACACGAAGATTCGGGCGCCGCTCGTGACGAGCGGCATCCATGCGCTCAACCGGCTCTGGTTCGAACGCGTGAGGAACGATCTCGTCGCCTCCGGAACGCTCTTGTTCCTCCGCAAGCCCGCGTGACTCAGCGGCGTCGGCCAAACCACGGACGACGGTCGGGTGAGCGCTCGGGGCGCGGAGGCAGGTCCCGCCGCTCGACGATCGCACCCGGTACCGCGACCGTCAGCCAGTGAGCGAGCCTCTCGTCACCGAGGGCGTCGGCGGCGGCTCGGAGACCGGCGCTCCGGACTGACGGAGAGTGCGAGTCGCTCGCAATCATGTGGACGAGCCCTCGTTCCACCAGCGTCCGCACGCAAGCACTCGTGCGGCGACCCAGGCGACCGTCGACCGAGGCTGCGGTCACCTGCACGAGCGCCCCCATCGCGACAACCGGCTCGAGCAGTTCGGGCCGGTGTTGGATGTCGGGGTTTCGCTCCGGGTGCGCGAGCACCGGCACGATCCCGTCCCGTCGCAGCTGCAGGAGCTGCTCGGCAGCCGATCGGGGCCACTCCAGATAGGGCGTCTCGACTAGGAGATATCCCGGGTTTCCGGCGAGGCCGAACGCCCTGAGCTCGTCCAGGGGGCGCTCGAGCTCGTGCAACGCAACCTCTCCGCCCGGAACGACCGCGACCACGCCCTCCACGGCCGCTCGGACCTCCTCGAGCCCGGCGCGCATCTGCTCCGCCGTCGTCGGATAGTCCTCGCGGACATGCGGGGTCGCCGCGAGGATCTGCACGCCATCGTCTGCCGCGGCCCGGCAGATCGCCACGGAGTCGGCGAGGTCGACGGCTCCATCGTCGAGTCCCGGCAGGACGTGCGTATGCAGATCGATCACGGCGCCGCTAGGACCCGATCTCAGCCGGGGGCGGGACCGGCAGTTCAGCTTCCGAGAGCTGGGTGGGCGGCGGCCGTTCGGGCTCTTTCGCCGAAAGTCGCTGCCGGAGATACCGGAGCGAATCCGGCGCGACCACGACGAGCGCAACGACGTACAAGACCGCGCCGCCGACCGCGCCGACGGCGAGGGCCAGCTCAGGCTCGCTGATCGCATGCTCGACGAGGAACATCGGAACGGCCATCACGGCTCCGGCCGCAAGCGCCGGCCAGGCAGCGCGCAAGATGTCTCGAAGGCTGACCGCGAGGAGGCGCTGGGCGATCACGATGCCGACGACCGAACTGGCCGCCGCGGCAATGCCCTGAGTCGCAGCGGCCACCCATATCCCGTGGCGGACGAACAGCGCCAACCCGAGGACAACAAGCACGAGACGTGCGATACCCACGGTGAGAAGCACTGCCGCACGACCGGTCGCCTTGTAGGCCGTGCCCGCCGGGAACCCGACTGTCGTTGCGAACGCGTACAGCGTGAGAAGCTGAAGCGGCGTGATCGCCCCCGACCACTTCTCGCCGAACACGGTCAGGACGAACGGTCGCGCGAGCAGGAGCAAGCCAAGCGTGAGGGGAAGGCCGACCATCAGCGTGTAGCGGAGCGAGATGAGGTACGCGCGCGGGAGGTCCTCCCGGCGCACGGCCGAGAACGCCGGATAGAGGACATAGCCGGCGACAGTCGAGAAATTGATGATCAGCAGCGAAGGCAACGTGAACGCGAGGGCGTACACCCCGAGGTCCGCGGCGCCGAGGACGCGGCCGACGAAAACGTTGTCGATGTTCATGATCACGGCGGCCACGATCCCGACGGCACTGATGATCGAGCCGAACCCCACCATCGCCCGGAAGCCCGACAAACGCGGCGGCCATGACGGCCGCCACGGCACGAGGAGCCACAAGGTCACGTCGAGCGAGACGGTCCCGACGAGGTAGCCGATCACCAGGCTCCACGCTCCAAAGCCCGCAAGCGCCAGGCCGACGCCGGTGCCGCCGCGAATCACAACGTCCGCGAACTCCGCCGCCGTCCTCGTGCGGAAGTCGAGCCCGCGCTGCGAGAGCGCGTAGTGGGTGCTGCCGAGCGAGCGCAGGAAAAAATTGCACCCGAGCACGGCGGCAATCCATTTGAGCTCAGGCTCATAGAAGAAATTCGAGGCGAGCGGACTGCCGATCGCGATGATCGCACTGAGGGCGGCACCGAGAGCGACGGCCGAATAGAAGACGGTGTCCGCTCGCTCATCGACAAGGCTCTCCTCCTGGATCACGAGCGCCGCGCCGAGGCCGAGGTCTGCGATGCCCTCGAGCAGCGCCATGAATGTCAGCGACAGCGCAACGACACCGAAGTCGTCCGGGTCGAGGAGCCGCGCGAGCACCGCGGTCGACGCGAGGACCAGAACACGTCCCCCCACGTACGAGCCGTAGGCCCATGCGACGCCACGGAGTGTGCGCCGCCCAATATGCTCTCGCCGGTCTTGGCTCATCTCGTCGCGCTCGAACACGCGAGCGGCTCGCCGGAATGCTAGACGGGCGCCGGCGAACCATCGTTCGCAGGCCGTTGGCGCGGGTCGCCGCGCTCGCCGCCCGATTCGCAGGGGTTCGCGCCTATGCACTCTGGCCGGACGGTGAGCATCCGATGCGAGGCGTGGATCTCCGCTCGCGCGCCGGTGCTGAGTGGCTCCGGGCGACGTTCGACCGCGACCTGCCGGCACCGGCAGGGAGGTTCGCGAGTCGAGCCTGGCGCACCCTCGACGCGCGGACGCTGGCGGCGTTGCGCGCAGGAGCGGTCTCATTCGGCCCACCGCCTGCGCTCACGACGATGGCGGCCGAGCGCGCGCTCGGCCACCCGATGCGGCACGCCTCGGTCGCGATGCATTCGGCATCCGGCTCGCCGACCTCGAAGGTGACGTACTTCGTCTTTGAGCGCGGCGAAGCCGAGCCGAGCCTCGCGGTCCGCACGATGCCGCGTGCGCAGGATGGCCCGCGGCTCCGGCTCGAGATCGAGGCCGTCGAGAAGGTGCGTGGGCGTTGCCGCCATGCCCCTCGTGTTGCAGCCGCGCTCCCTACGCCACCCCTGTACGCCGGTGAGATCGAGGGGCGATACGTGGCGGTTCTCGCCCTCGATCCGCTGGCGTCCGCCACCGGCCACGCCGATCGGGAGACGGCGCTCGGCTGGCTGACCGAGCTCCAGGAGAGGACCGGCCAGGAGCCGATGCCGTGGACCCCGCACGAGACCGAGCGCGAGGTCGCAGAGGTCGTGCGCGCATGGGACTGGGCGCGCTCCGAGAAGACCCGGAACGTGCGCGAGCACACCGTTGATCTCTTCGCGCAGCTGGAGGGCGCGACGATCAGCCGCTGCATCGTGCACGGTGACTACTGGCGCGGCAACATCGCCCAGCGCGACTCGGACATTCGTGTCTTCGACTGGGAATGGGCGCGCGAGTCCGGTCATCCCTTCCACGATCTCTGGCTCTATGAGATCGGCGAGATCCGGCTGAGGTCGGAGACTGACCCCATCGTCCTCACAGGTCTCGTGAGAGACGGCGTCGCGCGTATCGAAACTCACCTCGTGGCGCGAGGCCTCGACGCCAGGTTCGCGCCCGCGATGCTCGTCCCTACGCTGGCACGCCTGGTGAACCGCTCTCGGCCGAACCTCGACAGTCCGGACGACCCGCTCTTCGGCCTGATGAGGACCGTCGAACGGGTTCTCGAAGCGTGACCTGCGAATCCGGGGCGTCTGCGCGTGCAGTCAGGAAGCGGCAGCCGCGAGCAGCGCTCGGGCGACACGCGGGGCGAATGCGGCCGAGAAATGGGTGCCGTCGGGCCGAGCGACCACGCCGTCGATCTGCGTGGGGCACGGAGGGCCCGACGGGCAGATGAGCCCGTTGAGCGAGATGACGCGGGTGTCCGAGTACAAACGGGCGAGCCATTCCAGTTGCGCATTCACGTACGAGACAGTCGAATTGAAGATCGCGTCATCCGCACACCGCTGCTCCGCCTGAGGGTCTGCGCAGCCTGTGGACGGAAGAGCGTGAGGAGGGACACGAACGACGACGAGCTTGGCGCCGGCCGCTGTGAGACGTTCATGCGCCGCAATGAGGCCGGCGCGCAACGCCTTCTGATGCTCCGGCGTACCCGGCCGGTACGCATGACCTCCGATCAGGAAGGACTCGTTCTCGGTGCTGCTGTACACGATCACGACGTTCGGGTGATAGCGACGGACGACCTTTTGCTCGTCGGGGTACGCGGTCGAATCGCAGACACCCTGCCAGGCGACGAGGTGCCCCGCATGGTCGGCCTGAAGCTGATCGACGACACCACAGCCGGTGACCGCGGCGTTGACCAGCACCAACCCGTCCGCCCGCGCATCCGCGGCGAGCTCAGGCTCGAGCGCCCGAGGAACCGAGTCTCCTAGAACCACCACAACCGGGGTTTTCGGGGATACGCGACCGAGTGTCACGCCGTGCGGAGTCGTCACGGTCACGAACTCGGCCTCGGCGGAGGCCATTGCGCCTCGGGTGAGGCCGACCGTGATCAGGATCATCGTCAGGCTCACCACCGGCAGCACGTACGCCACTCTGCGCGGAGTGAGCCAACGCGCCGCCGAGCCACGCCGGATGGGCTCTTCGACATAGTGCGTCGAGACAACGGCGAGCCCAGCCATCACGACTAGTCGGAGACCGTTGAGCGCCGAGCCGTCTAAGCGAATGCCGAACCGCGAGACCCGATCGGCGGTGACCCACACCACTATCGGCCAGTGCCACAGGTAGAGCGCATAGGAGATCCTGCCGACGTAGCGCATTGGCCAGACCGCAAGAAGATCGCGAACAGGATTGACGCCGACTGCCTCGACACTTGCGATCAGCGCAGCCGCTACGAGGCAGAACACCACAGAGCCGCCGCGGTAGTAGGTAGCGCTCGTATCGGAGACGACCACGAAGGCGATCGCAATCGCCGTCAGAGCGACGCCGGCGAGGAGGTTCAACGGCCATTGGAACCAACCCCTCGCTGCATCGCTGCGGAGAAGGAGCGCGAGCACAGCGCCGATCAGCAGCTCATGCGCACGCGCGAAGGTCGAGTAGTACGCGCCCGACGGATCGACAGAGCTCCACTGGAGAGCGAGCACAATGGCGGATCCGGCCGCACCAGCAGTCGCCGCCATCCCGAGGAGCAGCGTGCGGCGCCGACCGAGCCAGATCAGCGCGGCCGCGAGCCCCGGCCAGACGAGATAGAACTGCTCCTCGATCGCGAGCGACCAGAAGTGACGGAGCGGCGACGGGCTGGCGAACTGCGCGAAGTACGACTGCGCGGAATACGCAAACCGCCAATTCGCGAAGTAGAAGAGACTCGAAAACGCGTCGTACTTCAACGACCAGCGTTCGAGCGGGTCCGCGACGAACTGGGCGTAGCCGAGGACCGCGAGCACCACGACGAGTAGCGCCGGGTACAGACGTCGCACGCGACGAACCCAGAATCGCGGAATCGAGATCCGCCCCGTGCGGCTGTACTCCGAAACGAGCAGCCCGGTGATGAGGTAGCCCGACAGGACGAAGAACAGGTCGACGCCGAGGAATCCGCCCCTGCCGTATCCGAAGTGGTACGCGATGACCGCGCAGATCGCGATCGCACGCACGCCGTCGAGAGCCGGGCGGTAGTCGCGCCGTTCGTCCGGTGGGCGGCCGTCAGACGGCCCGGGCGGCGACGTGGTGCCCGCCGTCATGCGGCACCGAACGAGGGATTGGGGTGCCTGCTTCGGGATCGACGCACGAAGCGGCCCGGCATCAGGGCGGAGTATAGATCGCGAGATTCCATGCGGGATTCAGCGCCGCCGGCATGGCCTTGCTCGGCCGTCGGGGGAGGGGACATCACCCGTGTCAGGGATCACAGCCCCTCGGGCCTCGTCCGATTCGCGAGGAGCACTTTCCCGCCGCCCGCACCTCCCGAGAAGGAGGAACACAACGTGAAAGCATTCCTCAGGAGTTCGTCTTTCAGCGTCCAGCGCACGTTCGCGATCATCTCTCTGGGTGCAACGCTTGTCCTTGGGACGCCTGCCGGACAGGCGCGCCTGTTCGACACCGATAAGGGCACCCCCAACGAGTCGGCTCGAGTCCGCAACCTGACCCCACCCGACACGACGATCGTGCGTGGGCCGACGCAGGGCTCGACGACCACCGACTCGAGCCCGCTGTTCACGTTCTCTTCCTCGGAGGGCACCGTCGTCGCGAAGCCCGCTGTCTCGAAGGCGAGCACGAGCACGAACCGCCCTCGAAACGACAGCAGACGCCCGGCCGACACAGGACATCGCGACGCGACACCGCCCGACACGTCGATCGTGAGCGGACCCACGCAAGGGGCGACGACCTCCGATTCGAACCCGGCGTTCACCTACTCCTCCTCTGAAGGCAAGTCCACCTTCCGCTGCGGCTTCGACTCCGCGTCGCTCGCGACGTGCTCGTCCGACGGCGCGAAGCCGGCGACCCCACTCTCGGATGGTGGGCACAGCTTCACCGTCGCGGCAGTCGATCGCTACGGCAATGTCGATCCGACGCCGGCGACGCGCACCTTCATCGTCGCGACCCCTGTCCCGACGGGCGGTGGCGGCGGCACCGGCGGCGGTGGCGGCACCGGCGGCGGCACCGGTGGCGACACCGGGGGCGGCGGCGGTGGTGGCGACACCGGGGGTGGCGGCGGCGGCACCGGTGGCGGCACCGGGTCGACGACGCAGTCCCAGCTGTGCGGCTGGGGCGGTTTCAATCTCACCTCACATCCGCTCGCGTGTTGGCGGCCCTACGGGGACACTGCCAGCCCGTTCAACGTGGAGCTCGGATCGACCCCGACGGTGGTGTCGAGCTCGGCCCGGATCGTGGCCAAGACTGTCGGCTTCGGACAGGGTCCCCGGTGGAACTCCGGCGACGGCCTCACGACGAACGACTGGAGCCGTCCGGTGTATTTCTCCACCTCGGCCGACCCCGTGTACACGGTGCATTGCACCAAGAGTTGGGGAACGTGCGAGCCGGAAGGGATGCAGATCCACGTTCCGGCCGCAGCGCGGGCTGCGGGCGCTGCTGACGGCTCGCTTGCGATCGTCGACCAGTCCACCGGCAAGGAGTACGACTTCTGGCAGGCATCCAAGAACGACAGTACGCGCACCCTGACCGCAAGCTGGGGCGGCGTCACCGATGTCGGCAGCGCGACCGCAACCGGGCTCGGGTCGGCGGGCAACGCCGGTGGCTTCGGTCTGGCTGCCGGCCAGATCCGAGCTTCCGAGCTCGCAGCGGGCCACATCGACCATGCGTTGTTCATGGTCGTGTACTGCACGAACGGGACGTCGGTCTACCCCGCGACCTCCGCGAGCACCGGCAGAAGCTGCTCATCGGTCGGGCTCTCGAACACCGATGCCCCGGCGATGGGTCAGCACTTCTTCCTCAACATGTCTGACGACCAGATCGCCGCGTTGAGCGTCCCGAAGTGGCAGAAGACCGTCCTGACCGCAATGGCCCACTACGGCATGTACGTCGGGGATACGGGCGGTGACGGCTGGAGCGTGATGGCCGAATCCGCCGATCAGTACCTCGCGGCCGGCCAGGCAGATCCGTGGGTGGCGGCAGCCCAGACGCTGGGTATGCCGAGCTACAGCTCCAGCGGACAGACGAAGTACACGTATGACCTGCGCAACGCCGTCCCATACGGGTCCGCGTTGGCGGTCGCAGCACCAACCCACTGATCGGGGAGCGCCTCGGCTCTGCGCGCGCTGCAGAGCCGAGGCGTCACCACGCGAGCACGTCCCGCAGGTTCAGGGCGCGCACTGTCACCGACGGTGCGGCCTCCCCGGGCGCCGCGCGGAGCAAGCTGATCGCACGCGCCCCGCCTGGCTCGAGATCGAACGCGTCATCCTCCGGCGCGAAGCCGTCCGCAGCGATCCGAACACCACGAACCAGGCGGCGAGCCGAGACCAGGACCGACGGGCGCTCGGCGTTCACGTCGCGGACCTCGACCGACAGACCGAGTTCCGTCGCATCCAGCACATCGAGCCGGAAGCCTGACCGGTAGAAGAAGGCCTGCGACAGCTGTTCGCCGCCTCGCGTGAGCGTGGCCGTCACGAGGTCGTGCTGAGGTGCACCGAAGCGATATGCGTAGGTGGCGTCGACGAACCGCCCGAACGTCTGCTCGACGTCGAGCTCGTGCACCGAATGAGGTTCGACTCGAGCGTCCACCTGAAGCTCCTCGACGACGACGTCGTCGCGAGAGAGGGCGAGGCGAATCGAACCGTCCAGGCGGTCGGGGTTGTCGTTCGCGACGTGGACCCTCAGGCCGTTCAAACCCTCGTCCACGAACCACACCGCAATGGGTGCAAGCGCACGCCGGAGGACGTACCACGCCGGCTTCGGGCGGCCGTCCGCGTCGAGCAGGCCCCACCCCGACCCCGGAACGAGGTCGCGCAACCACAGAACGAGCCCACCCGCGTTTGCCGACGCTGCACGACGCCACTCGCCGAAGACGTCGGCCATGACCTCGCCCGTGATCAGTCGCGCCCACTCCCAGTAGCGGTCATCTCCCGGCCCGACGCCGTACCGCTCGGCGAGGTAGTGGTCGCGCACATCCGCGAAGTCCCAAGCCGCACCCGCGTCGCGCATCACACCTTCCGTTCGATCGTCAGGCTCGCGATCGGGCGCGTTGGCGAACGCGAGGCACTCGGCTGCGAAGCGCACGTCTGCGCGTCTCGCGTCCTCGAGCGGGCGGAGGTATGCACCAACCCCAAAATAGTGACTCACTCCACGATCGTTTCTGAACGGACGCGGTCCGCCCGTCGGAGCCGAAGGCACATAGAGCGCATCGACGCCCGAAGCTTCGAGCCGTGCCGGAACCACCCGATCGAAGAACTCGCTGCGCGCGATCTCGGGGGCAAGACCGAGCATCGCGGCCTGCTGCTCGACCTCGCTGCCGCCGCAGACGACGGCCACGCTCGGTCGATCACCGATCTCGGCACAAAGCTGCTCGAGCTCTACGTCGACGAGCTGTCGGAACCCGTCCTCGGCGAACGGATAGTCCATGTTGGCGAACATCAGGTCTTGCCACACGAGGATCCCGAGCTCGTCGCAGGCGTCGAAGAAGCCGGAGTCCTCGTACCGCATCGTGCCGACGACGCGGACCATATTCATGCCACCGTTTCGCGCGCACTCGAGCGTCGCGCGAACCTGATTCGGCGGCACGGGTGTCCAGATTGCGCCCCGCACGAACACGTCCACGTCGTTGACGCGCAGCGCGAGGCCGTCGTGATCGATGTCCCTTCCGGCGGAGATCCGCCGGAAGCCGACCTGCTGTCGCGACTCTCCGGCCATGGTGCGGACCGCCAGCTCGTGCAGCCGCGGTGTGCCGTGCGTGTGAGGCCACCAGAGGTCCGGGCGCCTGACCGCGACCGTTCCGCCCCCGGCAGGCAGTTCGCGGGTCGTACCGCCGATCGCGACCTCGAGCGGCCCGACAGCGACGTCCGAGTGAAGCGAGACGACCCCGTCCAGGCCGTCGAGCGTGGCTCGCACGACGACGGCGTCGTGCGGTTTCGGCAGGACGACCGCCGGCCGCCACGGACCGACGACTGGAGGCGGAGGCGCGAACGCCTCCGCACGTCCGTAGAGCGACGTCCGAAACCAGCGCAGGCTGCCGGAGCTCGCGACCTTCGTCCGCCAGCGAGCCCTGGGGGATCCAGTCCGAGTGAGAAGTGGCGCCAAGGCCCGTGCGCAAACGTGCAGCTCGTGCTCGCCGGGTGCCACGGGCACCCGCTGCGCTGCGAACATCGACTCGCTGCGCAGAACCAGCGTACCGTCGACGAACACATCGCAGACAGTGGCGAGCCCTCCGAGCACCAGGATCGGCGCCGGGCCGTCCGCCGTGAAGTGCGCTCGGAACCAGTGATCGTCGTCGTCGCTGCCGCGGACCGGCGGCTCGACCGGGCGCCACACGAGGTGGTCCTCCGGAACGCCCTCGAAGCGACCGGCGACCGTCGAGGCGTGCTCCCACTCGATCACACGAGCACGCCGAGGCGCGTCACAGCGTCGTCCCATTCGACCGCGAGCGCCTCGACCATTTCAGCGTGGTCGAACGGACGGCGCCGAGCGAGCCTGAACGACAACGCCTTCGCGCCGACGGCGATGCGCATCAACGCCTCGCTGACCGAGGTTCCGTCACGCCCGAACAACCAGTCGACATGTGACGCGCACAGCTCGAACGCGGCGCCTGCCATGCGGACCGTCGCGAACGCGTACGCGTGATAGTCGGCGTGAGTTTCCTGAAGGAGCCGCGGTATATCCCGATCGAGCGCGGCTGAGAAGCGCCGGAACGGGTTCGTCTTCGGCCGTCGCTCGAAGTGAAAGGCGAAGACCGCGCGCGCTGCATCCTTCAACCCCTGGCCCGAGAGCCGCCTCTCGGCATCGAAGGAAACCACCTCCGTGTAGGGCGGAAGGTGGTCGCTGCCGGGCTCGATCTCGAGCCTCAGCGCCCCGTCGTAATCGTTCCCTTCGAGCTCGTAGAGCCCTCGGTTGTGGAAGTAGCGGAGCCGGCGGCTTCCCGGATCGATCGCCTCCATCACCGCGGAGCTCTTGACGTGCTCCCGCCCGTACGCCGTCGCCGCCGTATCCGGCAAATACCAGGAATCGAGCTCGACGATCAGCGTCCTGCCCTCGGTGATCTGCTCGACGATGTGATCCGGAAGCGAACGATAGGGCTGCGACTCGTGGATGTCGACGCCGAAGAGCGCCTCGACATCGCGCGGGTCGGGCTTGAAGAACGTCCACTGATCGCCTTCGAAGTCGGTTCGAATCGCTCTGCCGAGGACAGCGCTTGGATCGTCGCCACGTGCATGCAGCAGCTCGATCAGGATGTCCGCGTAGCAGTTTGTCTCGGGGTACTCGCGCTCGTCGTTGTGCAACGGATGCGACTTGTAGGTATTCGGATCGGCCCCGAGGAGGCTCACCATGGCACGCTCCCGTCCGGCCACAGCCGACCGAGCACGTCCGTCGGCCACCGCTCGACGTCCACGCCGTGGGCGCTGACCAGCGCCAGCGTGACGCGCTCGAGCCCGAATCCGACACACGCGGTGTGCGCCTGCTCTCCGGCATGCGACATCAGATCGAACACAGACGCGAAGTGCTCGCCGTGGTAGTTGAACGACGCGACGGCTGTCGGCTGGTCGCCGCTGATCGGAACCACCACCTCGAGCTTCAACGCCTGCTCCCGCTGGCTTCGCGCAAGCATCCGCCCGGCACGACCGAAGAACGGATCCGATGCGATCTCGGCCTCGGCATCGAGACCGAGGTCACGCAGCACGTCGACGGCATGCACTGACCAGGCGTTACGCCACTCCAGCACCTCGGAGGGCTCACCGATCCTGACCATCTCGCGCTGGTGGAACATCTGCCACCGCGCGGGATCGTCGGACGGCTCATGACGGAACACGTACGACCCGCCGAGATCGATCGTCGTCCCACCGACCGGCACCGGCCCCCCTTGCGCAACCGCGGGATACACGGGATAGCACGCGGCCGGCACCAGCACCAAATCAGTCTGCCTCTGGAACTCACTCCAATCCTCACCGACCTCGGCGCGCCTTGCCTGCTCCACGGCAGCTGCCTCGTCACCATCGAACGAGAAGATCGTCCCCGCGAGATGCGGGAAGTTCGAGAGATAGCCGATCCGCTCGAGCTGCTCGCGCGGCAGAAATGGTGCGAAGGCCATCCGGCGCGGACGTTCGTTGATCGTGCGACGCGTAATCCACCCGTCGACTGCGATGCGCACTCCTTCGAACACCGGCCCTCGCCCGTAGACGCCTGCCAGCCCGGACGGAACAAGCAGCTGGTGTTCGATCAGCGTCGCCAGAAACGCGCCGTGCGTCGGCCGAGCCGACGCCGCCCCCGGCACGGGATCACACGTCCTTTGCGACGAGGAGTAGCGAAGCGTTCGTCGTATGGATCCGCTCGTTCGCGATCATCAGCGGCCCCGACATCGTGTCGCGCAACTGCCTCCCGATGCTGAACGGGGTGTCGTTCTTGAAGCCGACGATGCCGCACACCTCCATCGCAGCCTGACAGACGCGGGGTGCCTGCTCGGATGCCGCGATCTTCAAGTTGTTGAAGCGGAGTCGGGAGGTGAGGGTCGACAGACGCTCACGCCCCGGGGTGGCATCGGCAGCCGTGAACGCATCGAGGGCGGACTCGACTTCTCCGCGGAGCAGCGAGAGATGGGTCATGAGATGGGACAGCCGAAGGGCCGCCGGCACCGGCTCACCAGCGGCTCTCTTGGCGGAGGCGCGCACGAATGCGCGCGCGCGGTCGAATGCCTCAGTAGCCACCCCGAGCCACACGTGTGACCACAGAAGATGCGACACCGGCACCATCGTCTCGACACCGATCGCCGAGAACGACTGAGGCAGGATCTGGTCCGCGGAGAACGTCGCACGTGCGATGAAGCCAGGGGAGCATGTCCCGCGCATCCCGAGCGGGTCCCACGTGCCGGACTGTTCAAGCTCCATCTGATCGCGGGCCGTCAAGACCGCGACCTGCGCGCCGCCCTCAGCGTCGGGAGACTCTCTCAGCGTCGTGAGGAAGTCGTCGGCATCCGGGCCGTAGCTCACTGTCGGCGCTTGCTTCTCGAACGAGCAGTTGCCGTCTCCGGGCGTGACCGCGGCGATCGACTTGCCCGTGTCACCACCCGTTCCCACCTCGGAGGTGATGGATGCGATCAACCGTTGGTTCGCAACCAGGGATCGCAGGTAGTCCTCGAACCACTCGCTGCTGCCCGCATGTCGGACGATACAGGCGACCTGGATCTGGTGCATCGCAAAAACCATTCCGCTGGACCCGCAACGGCGGCCGAGGGCGAACGAGGCAGCGGCGACGTCCGAGATCCCCAAACCTCCGCCGCCAAGTTCGGCCGGCACGAGCGCAGACAGTGCCTTCATCTCCTTCAGCGCGTCGACCGTCTCTACCGGGAAGCGCGCCGCCTGGTCGACGTCGTCGGCGTGTGTCGCCGCAACGTCGGCGGCGATCCGTTCGATGCCGGCCAGGAACTCTGCCGCGTCCACCGAGGTTGGAGTCGGCATAGCTCAGGCCACCCCGAGGGTCACGAGCGACGTGGCGATCGAATCGATGCTCTCGAATGCATTGCGTGTGAGCATCGCATCCGGAAACTCGACGTCGAACTCCTCTTCCAACGCCAGCATCACGTTGACGCTCGCATGCGAGGTCATGCCCGCGGAATAGAGGTTCGCGTCGTCATCGAGCGCATCGACGGAGACTGGCAGGCGACCGTGGGCCCCGAGCACGTTGCGGATCCGGTCTTTCAAGCCGTCACCACCGCGACAGCTGCGGCAAACGTCGGCTCGTGCGTGAGGCTGATCGAGAATCGACGCAGACCCTCGTGGGCCGCCCAGGCTGCGGCGCGTCCGGTGAGCCTGACCGAAGGACGACCGTCGGCCGCCCTCAGCACCTCGATCGAGCGCCAGGGCAGGTCCTGCGCCCCGAGCGCCTTCATCACCGCCTCCTTGGCCGCAAAGCGGGCGGCGAGCCTCGATGCCTCGATCCTGCCCGCGTCGTCCGTGCTGTCGGCGCGCTCCTGCCGGCTGTAGACGAGCTCGAGGTAACGCACGGACGAGCGTGACCGCAATGCCGCCTCGACTGCCTCGACTTCGACGACGTCCAGACCGACCTCGAACGCACGCCGTCGGCGGCGCTCCGGGACGGCGAGCGCGCGGTCGAGTAGAGCCTTCGCCAGGGAAAGAAGTCGTGTCATCCATGATGTTATGTCCGCCGGGAACGACGATGTCAACCAGAACAATCGGTTGACGAAGCCCCCCTTTGGTCACGTCGTCAGGGTCAATTGCCACCCGTCATCTGCGCCCGCAGCGAGGACGTGTCGACGACTTCGAAGTCGCTTCCGTGCAGGGTCCCGAGCGCCTTGAGCTGGTCATTCGACCAATGGCTGCTCGGAGCACCGAAGACGTGCCAGGGATTGCCGTTGTCGGCCAGCACGAGGCCGTAGGTCTTCATCGCCTCGGCGACCATGCGCGCCTGAGGGGGCAGATGCGAGATATCGACGCTCGCCTTCAGTCGGACGCGGGTCCCCATCGGGGGCAGATTTGCGCTCCGGTCGTTGGAGGCGAGATGACGCGCAGGGAAGACGTAGCTCCGATCGGTATGCGGGGCGGAGAACCGAAGCGCGTGCCGGATCACGCCGGTCGAGGCATCCCCCGCCCACCGGGCGAGGCCGGGCAGGATCGGAAGGCCGGCTGCATCTGCGGACGTGAGCCCCTCCGGACGCAGCGCGTTCGAGCGCAGGCTCCAGATTGCGCCCGACCCGGCGGCCCAATGCGTCGATGCCCACCGGAGCTTGTAGAGCTCGTAGAGTCGACAGGTCGACAGGTCGACGATGATCGCGTGCCGGTCGCCGGAGTTCGCGTGGTCCGGCGCACCTTCGATCGGGATGTGAGCTGGAATCGGATACGGCCCGCGGTCGCTCGATGACGCGTAGTCGAACGTGACGCTCGAGAACATCGACTTTTTGCCGCGGGTCCGCATGACGACGTAGGGCAGCCCGACGAGCGACCCGTCATAGGTTCCGGATCCGAAGCTCGCAAAGATCGAGGTGGTCCCGCCGATCGAATCGATGACTGCGTGCGAGTTACGCGCGACCGGCAGCCGATTGACCGGCTGGTTCCACGCGTTCGTCGAGGGAAAGATCGGACATCCCCCGATCTTCGGAGGCGGCGGCAGAGGTCCGGGTGTCGCGTCGGACGCCGCGGTCGAGCACGCCAGGACCGAGAGCGCCGAGAGTGCTCCGACCACTACCCGAAAGCGGCGCCGGCGCCCCAGCGAGCGAACGCCGGCCGAGAAGCGCCTCCTGCGTTGCCAGGATTGGATTCCCATCCCGAAGTCGCGCACCCTACCGAGCTTTACACACCGCCGCCCGGGGTGCCGGCGCTTCAGGTCTCTACTGTTGCGACAGCAAATGCGGTCGCGCCTCCCAGCCCTGCAGATCCGACCGCGCCAGACGACGGATCTCGGTGGGGATCGCGCACGCAGCTACGAGGCGATGCTCGCGATCGTGACGTTGGTTGCGTGCCTGGGGGCGTGGTCCGCAAATGACGGTGGTTACGAGGAGACGTGGTGGTATCCGGTGGCACTCGTCGTGCTGCTGCTCGGCTTCGTCCTCACCTGGGCGATGCCGGGACGACGGTCGAGTGGGTGGGCGAATGCCGCCGTCGCGACCTTTGGCGCCTACACGGCCTGGTCGTTCTTCTCGATCCTGTGGGCAAGCGACCGCGGGCTCGCGCTCACAGGTGCGAACCGGACGCTTCTGTACCTGATCATCTTCGGCGTCGTCACGCGCGTGCGCTGGCGGACGGGCGAGGGAACCGCGGTGCTCGTGCTCTGGGCATTCGCGACCGTCACGGCCGGGGCGGTCCAGCTGAGTGCAGCCGCGCTCAGCGGGAACATCAGGCCCCAGTTCTTCGACGGGAGGCTGGCCACGCCGATCGGTTACGCCAACGCGAACGCGGCGCTTTTCGTGCTCGCTGCGTGGCCGTTCGTCGCTCTGTTCATCGATCGGACCAGGTCGGCGTGGATGCGTGCTGCGGCGTGCGGCTTCGCCGCGCTCGCCGCCGGAATGGCATTGCTCGCGCAGAGCAAGGGCGCCGCAATTGGAACCGCCGCCGCGGTGCTCCTCTGCGCAGTGGTGAGTCGCCGCCGCGCGATGTTCCTCTTCGCCGTCGTCCTCGTAGCCGCCGTGCTTGGAGCCTTGTACCACCCGTTGTTCGCGGTATATGACCACCTCCAGGCGGGCGATACGACGAGGCATCCCGTCGTCCTCGCGCTTGCCGCGCTCGCGGGAGCGTTCGTAGCCGCCACGGTTCTCGGCGCGGCATTCGTACTTGTCAGCTCACGTGCGAGGTTCTCCGGACGTCGCGGGCTCTCTCTCATCGCTCCGATGTTCACGGCCGCGATCGCAGCCGCGTCGATCATTGCAGTCGTCGCCGCGGTCGATCACTACGGTGGGCCGAGTGCGACTGCGAGACACGCGTGGAGATCATTCGTGCACCCGCAAGGCAATGACGATCACGCCTCGCATTTCCTGAGCACGGCCGGAAACCACCGTTACGACTTCTGGCGCGTCGCGCTGCGCCAATTCGAGGACTCTCCCCTTCTCGGTGCGGGCGCCGACAATTTCGCCGCGGACTACATTCGCGAGCGCAGGAGCAACGAGGAGCCGCTCTATCCGCACAGCCTCGAGGCGCGCCTACTAGGGGGCACCGGTGCGGTCGGCTTCCTCCTCTTCGTTGCATTCCTCGTTGCCGTGTGCGTGCCGCTCCTCCGCGCGGTGCGTTCGGACTCGACGCGGGCTCCCCTGGCGCTCGGTGCGATCGGGATGCTTGCGTACTGGGTCGCGCACGGGAGCGTCGACTGGCTCTGGGAGTTCCCGGGGCTGACCGGTCCCGTGCTCCTCGCCGTCGGGGCGACGCTCGGCGTCGAGCAGCTGCCGGAGGCGTCGCAGCGGGCGGTCCGTCGGAACCTTCAGATCCTCGTGTACGCGGTTGCCGTCGTGGCTGCCGTGATTCTCCTCCTGCCGTCCTGGCTCGCAGCGCGAGACGTTGCGATCGGAGCGGACATCTGGAGAACCGACCCGACCCGCGCTACGAGACTCCTCCGGTCGGCGGCGCGGCTCGAGCCCCTGAGCGACCAGGCCTACCAGGTGCTCGGCACGATCGCCGAGCGTCGGCGGGACTGGCCGCTCGCCGAGCAGTGGTTCCGCCACGCGGCGACCCGGAACGACGCAAACTGGTACTCCCACCTTGAACTCGCGATCGCACTGTCGAAGCAGGGGAAACTCACCGCGGCCACAGTCGAGATTCGCCGCGCGCGCCTCCTCGACCCGCGGGAGCCGATCATCGCAGACGTCGCAAACGCGATCCGAACACACGGCCCGATCAACGTCGGCCGGCTCGATCGCAACATCGTCGCCCGGACGACCGTTCACTCAGCGGCGTAGTCGCAGGTATCCCGCTGCTCAGGCCGCCTTGATCTCCATGATCTTGAACTTGCGCGATCCGCGCGGCGCCGAGACCTCGACGATCTCGCCTTTCTTCCTGCCCATGATCGCCTTCCCGACCGGCGACTCGTTCGAGAGCTTGTTCTCGGCCGGGTTCGCCTCGGCGGAGCCGACGATCCGGTACTCGAACGTCTTGCCGCCCTTCTCCATGTCCTTGATCCGGACGTGCGACCCGATCGAGACCGTGTCCTTCGAGATCTCCTTCTTCGTGATCACCCGGGCCGAGAGCAGCCGCTCCTCGAGCTGGGCGATCTTGTGCTCGAGCATCGCCTGCTCGTTCTTCGCGTCGTCGTACTCGGCGTTCTCGGCGATGTCGCCGAACTCGCGGGCGACACGGATGCGTTCGGCGACCTCACGGCGCTTTTCGCCGCGCAGGAGGTCGATCTCCCGCTGGAGCTTCTTGAACCCCTCGGGGGTGAGGATGACTTCCTTCAACTAGGCCTCCTTGCCCGCCAGAAACGGGCGGGAATGGTAGCGGCG